>Ga0247810_10000716_pt1 | contig 29004 bp, 27 predicted proteins | sample UWRJL119311C1_FD_179918 | JGI IMG/M metagenome (GOLD analysis project Ga0247810, IMG submission 179918) | Plant litter microbial communities from Arlington Agricultural Research Station in Wisconsin, United States - UWRJ-L119-311C-1 | ecosystem: Environmental > Terrestrial > Plant litter >... | reverse complement strand
CATCTTTGATGGTCTAACGGTCATGATTTCCGCTTGTCAATTGTTTACAATTAACAAGTTCGCGGGAGATCGGGGTTCGACTCCCCGTCAGAGAGTCATCTCTTGAGTTCACGACCCTGAATTATATTCAGACTCACTCATCTTTTTTGCATTTTGTAGTTTGCCACCAAACTTAGTCAGTTTTGCATGCTCTTTTTGTGGGCAATTAAGCGAGCAAAGATAAAGGGGCCATGCTTGGCAGTGGGCTTGGCAGTGGCATGCATCCCTTGGTTTGGCTGCTCCAGCTACCTTATTAGACAAAACAACAGGCATTGAATATTGCCAGAAATGTAACAGGTTTTCAACTTAGCTTTATTTCTATCAAATATTTTCAAACAAGCCAGAGGTCAAGTAGTTTTTTGGAGACAATTTAGCCATGAATGATGAAAATATCTAAGGATGTTTTTTACAATTCTTGCTGGACTCATGGAAGCCACACTTATAGGTTGTCTAGGACCTGTACTCACGATATGAACGCAAGGAGAGGTTCATCGGTGTATAACGTGTGTTAAGGGTATTAGGTTATAATAAGTCTAGGGAAGGAAGCTCTCCGCAGGAAGAGATTGATACTGTCACGGTACCGTGAGTCACCACGTGACGTAAGGAGGGTGTTATCTCTTAGCAGTAGTTACTTAGCTAAGAATCAGCTTTTACACACTTCATGAAGTACTTCACGTACATTACGTGCCTATTCCTGCCCCGGTGTTACAGATACAGAATATCTAGAATTGTCATTCTAAGGAGATTTCAGCTCGATGGTCTTACGTAGGCAAAAGATAAACTCGTTGTAATCCGCCGTTCACGATGTAGCTTTGAATAAAACATCCAAAAAAAAAAACAGTGACGTTCGACGGGCCGGGCTCAAAGCTCCATTTTCAGCTCCAGATTCAGTTATTCACGAGACAGCGATCGACTTTCTGTCAAATGACCCGACGGAAATGTGGGTCAAATAGGATATTTGAAAATATCACGCGCTGGAGCTCCTCATCACAAATTTTGATGCTATTGAGCCGCTTCAGATAAAGCATCTCGAATACGTAGCTCGACTGTCCAATTCCCTCGAAGTAAAAGCAACAGATGCCATAGACTCGTCGATAATACCTATGTCTCGGTTCTTGATACCGCGCTTCAGAATATTAAAAATTATCATTCGTTGAAGGCATCCAGCATGGCTAAGGAACTTCTCATCAATGGTTTTGTTGGCGTACCTGTCCTTAGAAATTCGCCAGGTTTGTAGTCCAAAGTCCAGTTTGCCAATTTCTTCCACTAGATCTACGAAACCTTTAAAATTCATGTCTTGAGTTGCCTAGTTATTATCATCATATTCTGAGGTGTCGATACTATGCGACTCTGTGTGGGTATATCTAGAAGGCCAGTAGCCTGAGCGTCGAAACTATAAAGTAATAACTCCTTAAAACCTGAAAGGCTCCCCAGTCCACGGGAAGTTTTTTGGTACACAGAAATTGATGTATGAGTAGAGTGTTCAACCGTGTTGCTGCTCAATATCTTTGAAACCATGAGGCAAAGGAAATCATTCAGAGATTCAACAGGGGAGCGGCTCCAATTAGCCAAGATTCTCGGTCGCAATTAAAAAGCAAACGCTTGCTTAGTCTGGATAGATCGGATCATTAAACAACAAAAAGGCGTTCAGAAGATCCTACTTCATTCAATTCGAAATAATACTTTCAGAAACTCTAAGAACCATTTTGAGTACCTTTTTTTTAAAATAAAATTGGCTAAGGGTCTTGCTGTCTGTCTTTTGAGGCTCAAGTTAATTGACTGCTGGCATATTGGGATCAACAATGTCAGAGATATTAAAGATGAACCTGTCTGACTTTGGATATGCTGATCACCATGCCTCCATTGTACAATAGTTCTCAATCTTGCAGACCACTGGTCGAGGATTGTTTGTGACTAACCGATTAGGTATAGTATGTGATATGTTGCCTTATGCACGACAACTTGACCTTCCCTGCCCACCTCTCCTGGTGTGATCAATAACATAACCACTTGTCACCTGATAATTAGAATAAGAATAAGAACAACAACAAGCATGGGCTCCGGTACAAGATAATCAAAACGTGGAGACCATTAGATTTTTGAGGGCAGTAAGCTTACTACAGCTAGCCTCACCGTACGGGAGACAAAATGAGACATTATACAGTATTCCCGATTAGGTTAGCGTCATACAACTCTGGTGAACTACACGGTATTGTTTAAATTTTGAACCCTGCAGCCTTTTACTTTCGTGTTCCTTTTTCTCTTCCTTTGACCTAAACTACCTTGACAGACGGCCGAATACTACTATACCAACTGGAGAGAAAGTCTTTGTTCGGACACTCGATATGTTCATACGCAAATTCATCATGTCCGAATCTATGTCGTGGTATGAGCTGCTGGGTTGGGAGGCAACAGCAGATCGCGATCTTACAGCCTCTGCTTCGCCATCAAGGGTCACCACTGTGCTTGAATACAGTCCTGACGCATATGTGGTACAAAACCAGCCCAAGGTGCGTGTAATTGGCCTGGCCGAAGATCCTGCTAGCTGACAGCACGCTAGTACTTTCTTCGATTAACTCAGGCTGCCGAGTTTGAACCATTGGCTTGTTTTCGACCACCATCAGGACCAGTCACTGAGGAGTGTATTCTCGATTTATATGACAAATATTTGCAAAATGATGACGTATTTTGCAAGAGGTTTCTGAAGACCACACTTCTTGTAACAGACGAAGTTTCACTGGATGATAGCGTCTTGAGCTTTCTTGCTAGCGTTGGATGTCTTGTTGTTTTTCTTGTTAGAAGTGAACACAAAGTTGAGCCTGGCCCATACTTCTTCTCTCGCCGTGGTATCTTCTGGGCATGGAGGCTATTTCCGGATTATCAAGAGGCTTTTATCCTTAGTACTATTCCTTCTCAAGAAGACCCAAACTTGTTGTTACCAAGCTTCCCTCTTGTCTAGGAATCTAAGCTAACAGCTCTTAGGTACGAAAATCTCAATGCATCAGCCTTTGAAGCGGCCACTTTGTGTATTGCGGTACCTTCTCGTCTCTACTTCAACAAAACACCTGAACTCCCATTGGCAGGAACCAGAATTGCTATAAAAGATCTTTTCCATCTAAACGGTGTCCATACTGGGTGTGGAAATCGAGCTTATCGCCGCTTATATTCAGCCTCCAAAATTACATCGTCCCAGGTCCAAGATGCCATAAGCAAAGGTGCCATAGTGATTGGGAAAACCAAAACTGTGGAATTTGGACTTGTACAGGAAGTCATTGGAGATTGGCCAGACTACTCGTACGCTTTGAATGCCCGTGGCGATGGGTATCTTGCTGCAACTGGCAGCAGCACAGGATCTGCATCAGCTTTAGCAGCATATCCTTTCCTAGACATCACTCTGGGAACCGACGGTTAGAAACTAGGTGGCAGTACTTTTACCGAAGCTAACTTTTGTGTGATAGCAGCGGGAAGCATTCGGGATCCCTCAGTTGCCCATGGTATTTACGGCTTAAGACCCTCGCACGATCGAACACCCGCACGCGATGCAGTAATTCCTTGCTCGTGAGGAGCCTCTTGTTTGAATTTGAGATATGCAATCTAAACTGCTACAGAATTTTCAACACCCCCGGCTACATGGGGCGCAGCTGCCAATCAATGCTAGAATTTGGGCACCAATGGTTTGCGGGAAAGCCAAAATCCGATGTGAGATGCGAGCTTTACGCTATACCGCCGATACTTTGCTAATACTTCCGAAGCTAGTCCCAATACGTCTCATGTTCCCTCCTGACTACTATGCCAGCCACGATGGTGTCCAGAAGCTCGCCGAGAATTGGGTGGATGCTTTTTCCCTATGGCTTAAGATTAAAATTGATCGCATTCCAATTGCTGAAAAATGGACTGCTAGCAAGCCAACCAACATTCAAGATGGCTTCTTCCAAGTCTTTAGCAAGGTATCCTGAAGAGAGCTACTTAACTTCTTTAGCTAACAAAAGCGTAGCAGATGATGGACCTTGTTGCAATCGAGTATTGGAAACAAGCTGCACAGTTCCGTGAGGATTATCAGCGTACTTTTCACTCTGCAGCATTTGTGTGCCAAGTAACTCAATGGCTATGGTAAGTGCTAATTCGCCTCGACTACGTTTCTGTGATTTAATGAAATGAATTCTTAAGGAACAAAGGGAAAGCAATGTCTCCCGAGTACAAGAAACAGCTGATACATGAAGTCGATATTCACAACAAATGGTTCTCGGAGAATATTTCTAAGAATGAGGATTTTTTAATGTGCTTCCCACGGTTTCATTTTTGTTATCGTGATGAATATCAACCGTGAGATAACAATCCGCCTCTCCCCCTCTTAGCCACGCCGTAATTTAACATCGGGTTAGAGCTCCAGAGTTTCGCGATTATTACGGGTTCGATTCGAATCTTCATGCTTCTTATACTGGTCTGCCACATATTATTGTCCCACGTAAGTCCACATTATTCCTTTTCGATTTATAATTTGGTCTAACGAAAAGTGTTCAGTTGGTCAATGCGCGTACTTTTCCGACTATTCAAAGAGGGCAGAAATGTTCCCTGTCTCTCTTTCCATCGTTGGACCCAAAGGTAAACGTCTTCAAAAGCCTAGATCATTTCTACCTAACAATGATGCAGGAAAAGACCTTGCCTTGATTCAACTCGTCAATGATTTTCTCTCCGACATGAAATTACCAATGTCTGTTCTGACTGGTACTGTTGCATTCGACAACAAAAGATGAAACCTCGCTTGCAGCATCCAACCCAGTCATAGTAGAATCTAAGGGAAAACGCTTCTTCACTCCTCTGTATGGAAAACCATGAGCCGAACCTCAATTCTCTGTCTGAGGCGTGCTGAATATGGTACCGTCTGATCTGTAAATGCACCATGTGGACAGACTGATAGAACATCTTAGCTTATTTTTCTTGATTGAAGAATGAAATCGCTCACGTCTTGCTTTTCCTAACATCTTTGAATCAAATTCTTTTGATTAAAATGCACTTATTATCCTCCATCTTGCTACAGTAATACCATTTTTGCAGAAGGTTGAATTTAATTTTAGAATTCTTGCCTATATAATGTGGATATACCATGTCTTGAGCCAGAAGGTCTTCATCATTTAAGCTGCGGGCGTCCAGAACAGCTGTTTGGTAGGAGCTGTATAAGCGCAAAGCTGGCCATGAGCTTGTCCTCACCATGATGGAGGAGCTTACTACTTCCACGTTCCTCCCGTACCCACCAATTCAAGTGGATTTCGACGAGGTACCTCACAGGAAGATCTTTTTTCTTCAACTCTTTGCAGAGCTGTGAAACGGTTTGCTGAAAATAGCGAGCTCACTACTGAAGTACCCCCAAAGAACGTCTTCAATCTTCTGTTAGTGCACTATACGGCAGCTAATCATCGTGCAACACCCCAACAGAAAGTCCAGAGATACATAGATTTTAAGATTGAGCATTCGAGGACTGTCCAGAGAGTCCGTTTGTGGGCAGAAAAAGTCTAATAATCTCGATCACAAACCAGCTTCTCTAGACCAAAGCAAGCTCAGGAGTTTCGATTACCTCATGCGAGAATCCCGAATCATATCAATAAACACTTATATGGACGTGAAGAATACATCGCCCATATACATAAGGATCTACATGCTAGAGACAGCTTTCCTTCGGTTATTAGCATACACGGACTCCCTGGTATAGGTAAAACTCAGCTATCGGCACAGTACTGTAATATGCACAGCTTGGAATACTCTGTATCTATGTGGGTGGAAGCAGAGTCTTTAACAAAGCTTCTCAGGGCATTATCCAAATATGCAATAAACTTAGGACTTGAAGGTGCCTCTTCTAAAACAGATCAGCTCAAGAATGCACATACACTAGTTTCTTGGTTACAAACTATAGGCAAGGACAATGTTTGCCAAAGGCAAAATTTTAGAGGCGGAGAATTTAATGAAGGAAGCTCGTGATGCCCATCAAATGTCTCTGAAAGTATGCCAAAAGACTACCCCTAAGCATTTTAAGGCTGGCTTAGGCCATCAGAAAGTGGGGACACTGTTTTATAAAGAGGGAAACTTTGAAGAGGCATTGTGAGCTCAACTTCCCGTAAATCCGTAAAAGATTTATGTATATAGATGTTTAGAACTGTTCTACACTTCCTCACTAAATTCGCAATCTTGTCTTCGTGCGCTTCGTATTTGATACATGTTTCCTTTATGTCAAGCGAGGAAGAGTGGCGTTTTCTGAAAGAGCGAAGAGCGCGCTCAACATTCTGCCTGTTCCTAACTGAAGGATGTGTTACTCTATGGCGGGAAGGCAGCTAGTAATCAACACTTAATCTATTATCTGCTCCGCACTTTAACGTTGAGTGTTGAGTATTTATATTTTACAATAAGACTACGGGCAACTAAGATAGCCTGGAATTCGGGTAGTTGCGCATGAGATAACTTCGTTAAAGTACCCCCAAACTCGGTTCAAATCGCATCATTTCATTCAACATAGTCAGACTAAAGCCATCTCCTTCACAGAGCGACAACATCCAGTCGGCGTCCATCTGCCCCATCTCACCCTGGCGACCCTCTGCCCTAGCCGCGCTCGTTTTAGCTTCTGGGGTGGCATTATGTGCTCGCGCAGGATTATCGTCAAAGGTCTGGCCTGGTGTTGTGTATTGACTGGTCCGTTCCCGACGGAGTCCATCTGACGAGCCAGCATTAAAAGTTTCAGAGTTCTGATAGTTGCTCTGTAGAGGGGATATTGACTCGTCGATAGACGGCTGAGGATGGATCTTGGTCGGATCAGCTAGGAATTCCATGGTTGCACCAATGACTGTCTCCAATGCATCGCGGAACTTTTTCACGGTTGGAGCTCGTTCTGCCATAACAAATAATGCTGACGAGCAGGCACGAAGATCGTTTGAAACCGCGAATGTCCATATGCTAGGTGCCAAGAACAAACAATAGCACATGGTTACACCTGCGATGAAGACCGAGTGTAGCGCAACAAATGAATGACCATAGGAGTCTCGTTGATGCAAGCGCTTGAATATCTGACATATCTGCCCTGAGGCCTGGAGACAGAGCGCGATCCGGTCATCGGTCGGTGGAAGAATCATTAAAAAGGGCTGGAGTAGCAACCGGATAGCTTTATAATAGTGCATACCAAGATAATCAGTTTCGTAAGGGGTTGATGTTGGCAAAGCTCTATGCCAATCTTCTAGCATCGTCAAAATTGGTCTGATTTCTGATACTAAGCTCGCCACAGGCTTGTCCACCCGATATATACTTTCTTGAATATGGGACTCTAAACGCTTTAGTTGAATGCATTGCAATGCTAGAGTTATATTTGAGGACGGGCGAGACGCCTGAAAGGTTGGAGATGGTGCAACTGCTAGAGTACGAGCGATAAGCCCATCATCTCGAACGGTATCATCTATCTCGAGAGGAAGTGTAGCATCAATATCTCTGTCAGCAATACTATAAGGCCGGCCAAGAGAAACTGCAATTACTCGTTCAAGAAAGTACACAGTCCAAAACAATCTTCTCCTTAGTTGACCTTCATAAGGAAGAACGTTCCTATAGTATGCCTCACGGTGCAAGCCTAAATCAACACAAGTTCTCATGGCCAAACCAATCATGTACCAGATTCCTGAATTAGATGGGGACCGAAGACTGTAAAGTACAAGCAAAGTCATAGCTTCTATGTTGTGAACCGAATGAGACTCTCTCGCTGCTGAAATATACTGCAATGCGGTCATAAAGTAATTTTCAGGGGGGGTAGCATCGTAACGCTCTGTCATTTTAAGCATTGTTGATCCAATAGCATAGATCATGTAAATCTTAAAAGTACCATACTGGTCTTGAGGACTTGTGTGATCTTGCACGAACCGATTTGCATGCCTCTGCATAATTTCAGCCCGGTCTAGGAAAGGATAACGAAGGTGAACTCGAGTGAAATATGCATCTAAAACCCGGTCACCAAAGTCCCTGTCTGGTGGACCAGCACTTTGCCTTTTGATTTCGGCTATGCTCATCTCCTTGCTTTCCGTCTGTCCTACTGTTGAAGCAATCGCCTTGTTCCAAACAGTAGCCTGAACCAAATTTCCAAGACTGGTTGCAAGGGAGAATCCAGAGGATGAGCCAACATAGGCTGCTTCGCCCCCCAGACTCAGAAATCCTACCACATCTGCGATATTGTTTTTCCCCTCATCTGCTCCGGATGATCTCGAAATGTGAGATTCTTGATAATCATGAACCACGTCGGGTTTTCCTGGTGCATTACTGTGGGCAGCCAATTGTGCTTCTAGAAATGATATTCTCGCCAATAGAGCTTGATTAGGCCCACTATGAACATCGTCAGATTTATCCCGTAGCTGCGCCTCAATCACATTGTAGACAGTTACCTCTGATACTCCTCAATCGCTGACGGAGGCTGTACACAGCTTTCGTTTGCTCGTGTGCAATTGGCACAGACCGGAAAGCCGTGACATTTTTGTTTACGTGTTCTACACCGCTCACACGATTTCCTAGCGCGTTTGGAAGCTCGGGGATTATCATCCATGGTCAATTTCGTCCAAAGATTATCGAGCGACAAATGTCCAAACTTACCAAGTAACAAGAAGCAGCAGCAGCTGCTAGAACTTACCTGAATTAATTGATATTTCATACGATATGAACAAAAGTGGGATTTGAGATAGGGCTATTCCAAAGTGCGCCAGTGTACGGGAAGGCTATCTAACATTATCGGCAATAACTACCCGGCTTGACTCGGCTACTAGAGTACAACGCTCCGGCTCTTTACCGAAATATCCAAACTCGTTGAACCTACAATTCCGGTTATATTCACTTCAGCCTTGCACTGACTACAACGTTATAGTATAAGGAGAATTGATCAAATCATAAGCAAAAAGATACTGTGATATAACAAAATAGGGCATGTGCTGCATAGGCTTATGGAGCTTGAACGCTTGATTTCCCCGTCTTGGCAGAGCCAAGCGATGTCTAAGTTTCACCCCTTTAAACGTTTAGCGAGCATAACAGATACAAACTGTGTGGTTCAACATGCGCGAGTGATGCATATCCAACACATACCAGTATCTGTCAAGTGCAAGAACTCCATCGTATTGATTTCCACTTTAAAGCCATCGAACGAATCGGACTCCGCCCTAGCACAACACAGCCCGGCACAGCCTCAAATGTACTAGACTCTCGTCACCACCCAGATGGATACTTTCTATGGATCCACTCACTTTACAACTTAAAATGTTCCTATCAACACTTCAAATACCCTGTTGTTTATGATACCAGGCTTATTGAAAGGTTGGTGACGTACCCACTCTCTCCCTAACGCAACCTTAAACCCTACAATACGAGATCTTAGCCTAAGAAGCATGATCCCGCAACAACACCAGGCTCCAGTTGACTGAAGGATCTCATAGAGTGGTGGCTGAGTCAGAAGAATCAATCGATGTACGAAGCGTCTCATCACAAGTAGTTTGAGAATGAACGTATTTCATTGGACTAAAGCATTTTGTCACACGGCCGAACTCAGCCCAAAATGTGAAAAATGAAACTTGGGTCATAATCAGGGATGCTGGAACTTAGTTCCAGTGCCTCAAACCGAATTTTCTCGAAGCAGAAGGTATGGTAGACGGGATAGACTGAATAGGGCTTGCGGGACTAAGGTATTATTCGGATATGATGCTCAATCTGCAATCTCCTCATCACTTGCATATGGCGAAGCGTAGAACTTAACATGATCCCCGCTATTAAGTGTTTCCGTTTACAGCCACTGTCATACCACATCACATAGTAAACTAAGGGCACAGTTAGCTGCCGTCAAGGAAATTTCATTTCTCCATGGAGGTATCAAGTAGTGGTTGTTGGAACCTTTTATCCAAACTATTCAAGACAAATAATGGTTCGTCCTAAAAGTGAAGGAAGAAGTAGAGGCTGTGAAGTTTGTAAAGCTCGGAAGATCAAGGTAAGATATCTTAAAGCTATATGTGTGATTCCAGATTTGCACCGAAGAAATCATTCTTGGAGTGGGCACAACGAACATGTTAACTAATCAAGTTCCTATAGTGCGATCAGAAACTTCCCCAGTGTTCACAATGTATCAAAGCCAAAAGGCAATGCTTAGGTGCTGTGTCTGGAATGGTATTCCTAAATGCCAAAAATGATGCAGATTCAAGCAAAGTTAATAAAATGGTATACGAGAGAAATGAAGAGGCAGAATTTCGAATCTCCCCTAGACCAGCGAGCAGGACTCCTTCGTGGTCTCTGCCTATAGAAAATGATCCCCACGATCTGGATGCTCTCCTGGTACCTTGGACTTTGGAATCCTCAAGCTCTCCCATCTCTCAGCCACGCAGCTCTAGAGAATATTCACGGTCTCCAGTCTCCCCCTCCTTGAGCTTGAACATTCCCCAGTCATCTAACACCAATGACTTCGCCAGATCTCCTATTTCCCCATCGTCGAGTCTAAGTGTGCCTCAGGCGTCGAATCACAACGAATTCACCTTATCTCCCGTCTCGCCGTCCTCGACTCGTCACCGAACGATATCAAACCCCACGGGTTATGATTCTGAACAATTTATATCAATGTTACTGCAGAATACTAGATCTGAGGGGAACATACCGTGGCTTTTATCGTTGCCTAATATCTTTTCTCAAACCACGACATTGGGAAAAGCAACTCTTGCTGTTTCTCTAGCCTACTATGGCAACTTACAGGGTAACAAATCTCTGGTTATGGAAGCCTGCAAATTATACGGCCAGGCACTCGAAAACCAGCGTCGCGAATTGGAAAGCTCGAACCAAACATACCCTACAGCAGAGAATATTGCAGTGCCAATCATGCTTTCTATGTTTGAAGCAACCTCCGGCCAGTCTGTAGAAGCTTACCTTCAGCACATTCATGCAGCTGAACGGTTGATGGAAATATGTGGGCCGCACGCTTGCGAGGATCCTATACTCGCCCAAATACTGAGTACATTGAAGAGTGAAATGGTATGTTTTGCCCAACTAGCCTCTGCGCCAACTAATATTGTTACCACAGATTTATGTTTCGGTCTCCACACGCAAGCCATCGATCTTCAGCAAAGAAGAGTGGCGCACTATCCCATACCACCAAAATCCACCAACCACAGCTGACAAACTCAAAGACATTCTTCTCCAAATTCCCATAACCCTCAGCCGCCTTGATATGTTGGCTTCAGTGTCACCCAGCTCTTGGCAACCAACAGAGAGAGCTGACATAGAAAATCATATTCGTGGCATTCTGATCCAACTCGACGACTTACATGAAACACTGAAAGCGGACTCTTACCCTACCGATATCGACGCCATACTCACATATGACTTCGCATACCCAGTTGTTCATACACCACACTCAGCAACGCCCATTGCGATAGCGTACCACCGAGCTGCTCAATCATTATGCTTATACATCCTCTCTTATCTAGATAGAAGCTCTATAGAAGAATTCCGTGAGCACTGCATGAATATCTTGAAGTCAGCGCAGAAATTATTCGATGGGGAAGTACTGCATCCTTCGTACTGGCGGCATGTTTTACTTCTCAAGATTGTTGCTTTTGCCATTCCAGGGAAACATGAGAAAGAAATAGCATGGGGAATACTGGAAGGATGGGCTGCAAAAACAGGTCTGCTAGGAATTCAGATGCGAGGTCAATCTTCTGCATGGACGATGAGCCAGTCATTGGCTTCGTAACATCAGACACAAAATGTGATTTATATATGGGATAAATTTAAATATAGATGCTTCTACGTTCACTAATTAATATGATATCATTGACTCAATCAGCAACCATTTGTATATTGTCAGAGCTGATATACTTCTTACGTCAGAACATGAACGCCGGATCTTTGTACTGTGTAATTCATGGCATTCCGAATACAGAGAAAGTTTCACCCAAGTTCATTTTCTTTCTTGCTTCTGGAATACATGTTAAAACGCAGAGAAAACTTTTAGCGGAGAACCTCGTTTATGCCTACTGCACACACCATTATGCAAGAGTGAGAATCACTCGCAATTTGGTTCTTAATGTAGTGTACCCTTCTAAATAATTTATTTCATTCAGAGTGTATCTCCTATTGACGGTTTAAAGGTTGATTTTATCCTATTATTAAAGACTTAACTCTATACATTCAAAGTTCAGCAGACAGTGACCGAACTCGAGATTATAGTAGTATGTTGTTGGGAGAGAGGCGGAGTTTTGAAGAATTTGTCACTGATATGCCAGATGACAGACAGTAACTAGCCAAATCAACTTATCCAAGATGTAGTATACAAGTTTTATGAGTATCAGGGAGGGAGCCAGATTTGGATTCCGTCTGTTCAATTTAAAGATAAGCCTTCGGGATGATACGTCTTCTCACGGAGCAGCTACATAGGTTAACCCCAGCCCATAATTTTATCTTGACGGCCACTTTCTAAGTTGCATCTATTTTTGACCCAGAATATAGAACTTCATTATCACCGCGAGCTTTTGAGTGCCAAAAGGCCTGCTTTATGAACATGTTTTGCTTTATCTTGTCAAATTGCAACATATTATTAAATCAGGGCCTAGTGGCGACCATGTCCTAACTATCTACCCCCTCCCCACCTCGATGGGGTATATGGAGAGACTCAACGTTTTTGTTACTAGTCTCTCTTAATCTCTCTTAATCATGTGCAGAGTATCGGAGTGAATGAAGTCGAATGCACTTAGTAATCCGAACATATGTGCGAGCCCAGCGAAGATGACCATAAAATGAAGTATCTGATGGCTGCTCCCATAGATATCGTGTCTTAGAGGGAACCATCTCTCTGGAACCTATGTCGAGGTTAAAACTAATCTGGATAGAGTCGCAAAAGCAATGGAGACAAACCCTGCAAGCATAAGATAAAGCACCTGTGATGTTAAGGCCTCCCATCAACGCCATCCATTCTAAGCTCATTCTGTGCTTTTGAATCTCCCAGCCGTGGATAAGCAGTCCATGTATAATAAACACAATTGCGGAGAGTCCTAACCCAGCATACATTGCTGCTCGCCATGGCCGAAGAGTTGGATGACGGAATCTTGGATGGAGAGTAGCATAGACGCACGCTACGCCGATGGCTGTGACCTGCAGGATTTTGTTAGGACCCCCTTCCTCTTGCACATTGGGAAGAGACGGAAATGATTCCAGAAGGTTGACTAACCACAGACCAATACAACTTTTGGAGCTTCGGGTCATAATAGAAACCATAGTAGACTGAGGGAATCGTGGAACCCCACATTAGAATGACAATACCGAGGTAATCAAGTTGGTTGCCTTGCCGATGCACTTTGGGACTATGATTGTTGAAAATATGAAATCTATATTCTATAAGTTGATGTTCTAGAATGATATCATAGCACGAATCTTACGTAGCAGATAGGAAGAAGCATATGGCTACACCAAAGAAGAACGTCGAAAATACGACAACATCTCCAATGGTACTACTCACATATCGAGGATATATATTCGCGTAGACAACAAACGGAAGCGTCATGAAAAGGATGAACCCAAATAGATGAGAATAAATGTTGACTAGTACTGCTGTTCAGGTTATCCAGCTTATGTGAGAGGGAAGGGGGAAGATTTATTACCCGTTTCATTATGGATGAGCTTCAGGCTTCGAAGGGATTTTAAAAAGGAACCAGTTGCTGGTCTATTTGAATTGTCATGACCAATAATCTCGTACCTAATATATTGCCTCAAATCGCACTTACCGGTATCCTGAGATTATGAATTCATTGTCTCTGCCATTATGTTAGAAACTTACGAGAATGGAGACATCGAAGACTTACTGTTGCCAATGAGCTTCGAGTTAACATGGTCAGCAAACACAATTGTAACGATCCCAAGACGATAACACTCACGCAACTCATCATACGACAGAAGACTGGGACCACCATTTTGAAGTCCAGACCCTCGACCCATTATTTGCCTGTCAATGTCAGTCCGTACTGGTAGATGGTAATTGAAGAGAGCCCTACTTTTGGTACAGGAGTCTAATCCTTTCAAGTTTAATTGAACCTAGTGACATAATTTGTTGCTTAATGACGCTTAAGATCAGCAATAAAGAAAAACACAGATGAACTTTAGGAAACAAAGACAATGAGCATTGAATGACATAAAAACCTGTTTCCTAAATTATCAATAGCCGAAACAGAATTCAGTGAATAAGCCTAGCCACAGTATGAAACCAAAGTCAAATGTCAGAGCCGAATCGTCATCTTTGACAACATCTCATATTTTTTACATTTTCTATGCTGGTACTACGAGTGTTGGATGTTTCTCAACCATCGAAGCCATCTAAAACTATCCAGCCATATCGTACAGCCTCAAGATGCTAGATCTAGTCTAGTATCCTCCGCAGCTTCAAATGAAGTCAACAAGGTCCATTTTCGACTTTCTAGGCTTCTCGACTTTGCCATTCCACGTCCATAAAGTCTTCGTTGATTATACTGGCTATCAAACCATCTATTCCTTCATCGCATCTGTCATTTCAGCAACAATTGTCCCAAAACCCAATAATAGCGTACTAAATGGCAGAAATATCAACTAGAATGTGAACGTCGCTTGGATACTCAGTCAACATTCAGAACTCTGCATGCCTTCTAGGTTATCATGATCGAGAAAGAAAGGAAATAGATGGACTGGGATGGGAAAATGTGGGGTAACACTGGTGTGATGGGTTTAGTCCTGGCATTTGCCATAGATTATCTCGTGTGGGATTTACTTGTCGGTGTAATTCACCTCAAAGTGCTGGAAGCTGGATCACTGGCATATGGTTGACACATATCATAAGTACATTAATCGTCACTAGTCTGGGATTTATATGTTTAACATTTCCACCAGCTGCTTTCTGGAATGATCAGAAAATAAACTAATGTTTTGTGCTCTTTAGCATCCGTTCACAAACTACTATAGCCATAAATTCATCCTTAACGAGATTTCGACCCCATTCATGAATATTCACTGGTAACTGGATGAGCTCAACATGACTGGCTCACACATTCAGCTTTACAACTTCTTCTGTAGTTGAGTTTTGTGGGACAACTACCAGCCTTTCCGCATCTACTACGACGTGGAGACTACGTTAAAATCACCAATGATTCAAGTTGACATTGCCGGCAATACTTTGGCCATTGCATGTTAGGGTATCCGGGGCTTGAATACAGCTAACAACTCACACGATATGAACCTACCAATGTGTTTGGTCATAATCTAATTAGGAAGGAACACTGTGTTCAACTTGAGAACATTTACTGGTTTATGAAGATGCTTGAGGCATGAAGGCGTGCTTATGTCTCTTGCCGATGATCGCATGAATCACTATTTTAGAGTTTTATCTGAGTTTAGAAATACAGCTAAAGCTCTGGCGTTTCTATACATTTTTAGAGTTTCTCTATATAGAGCTTCACCTTCATATTTTAATATATCTATGATATTTTTTACTACTGCCAGTGGCCATTCATCTCTCTTATTAGATGATAGTTTATGATATAATCCCTAATTTACCATACCTGTTTCTCTTTCAGTGGGTATAATTATCAAGATATTAGAAAGATAATCATATTATAAATGTGTGATTCGGAAAATTGGGAAGATTTTGGTGAGGTCGACAGATCAGGCTTTCAACACTAGTTACTAATGCGGCTGTATCGATAATCCTGCCGAGGTTGAGCTGACTTTGCCGAGTCAGCATTCAGTGGGTCGAGTGAGCAACGACTTGCAGGATGATTTATCCACTCCTCTCTCATCCATCTCTAAAGCAATTTCACACTATTACTGTTTCGTTTACATTTCAGTATTAATTTATGAGAGATACCTTATCATATCCATAATCTCTTATCATACTATGGCGATGAAATATCAAGATATCATTGTTGAGAAGAGAGGTCAGATAGGGACCATCAAAGTATATCACCAGTGAAACCGAGGTTGCGTACACATCTGATGCTTTATAGTTTAATCGACCAAAGCAGTTGAATTCCTTCGGTGGAAAACTGATGGAAGAGACGGTCGATGCCATTCGGACTTTGAATGATGACCCGGATACATGCTTCACAGTTTTAACTGGGGAGGGGAGGTTCTTCTCAGCGGGTGCTGATGTCAGAGGTAACTTAAGATTAGCGGTGGCACTCGGGTGCATACTATTAACCACTATTTAGGATCTAGATTTGATTCAGCTGTCAAATATGACACCATCTCGGAGAAGAAAATTGATTACCTTCGAGCATTCGTTCCAGGTTCGTAATTCATAACACAAAGTGTTAGATCTAATGATACACTAGCTTTGGAGATGCTTCGTTCGATAATAGACCACAAGAAGGTGTTTGTCCTTGCCCTTAACGGGCCTGGAGTTGGTGGTGGGGCTGCTTGGTTTGAAGGTATTGCGGACATCGTCCTAGCATCAGACTCAGCCTATCTTCAAGTTCCATTTTCATCCTTAGGGCTCGTCCCAGAAAACGGATCGGCGATTAATTTTGCTCAGTCTATAGGTGTACATCGTGCAAATGAGTTCATGATGTTTGGTAGAAAGCTCAGCGCACAGGAATTGCTAGACTGGGGTCTGGTGAACAAAATATTTCCTGCTGTAGGGTTTCACGATAGTGTCAATACCTACCTCAGAGAGCAATTGGAAGTCAACGACGGAAAGAGCATGATGGAGATGAAGAGATTGCAAAATGCGCCTTTAAGGGAGGGGAGGCTCCTTGCGGTTCTCAACAGCGTGGATGCGCTAGCCGAGAGATTTGTTGACGGAGCTCCGCTTGAACGATTTGCTGTCAAAAAGGCAGCTTTAGAGGGTATTTTAATCCATCCTTACTACCAGTACTTTACTGATTATTCCCAGCCAAGTCCAAAAGAGCGAAACTATAGATTAGAATAGGATTTCACTCGAAAACTCATTTTATCTATTGGTCAAATGCTGCTTTCGTATGCCCTTGTTTTGAACTGATATTAACCGATCTATCCGTGTCCTAAACGAGGGCCTTCCCGTTCTGGTTCCGTTCATATGCCGATGAATTTAATATATTTCTGAGTTTCATAGACCCTTGGCGCCGGATCAATTCTTTGGTTTCCCAATCAGTTTCATCATATTCACAATCATTCTGGGGCATATTTTATACTTTCCATGATCGGCAATTTCTACGACACGTTACTCTGAAATGAAAAAAGGCTGATCTTACATTTTGTCGAGTATAGATTGAATTCAACTGCAAGTACAGCTTCCCGGAAGGACGAGCCTCCTTGTAGTGCGTGGTGACGTATCTGATAGTTCAACAAATATGTGATTATAAAGTCGCTCCCATATGTGAAGCTCTTAATCATGAGCCTTGACACTTTTCTTCTTGTTGAAATTCTCTCTAATCAAAGATTCATTTTTAGCCAAGAAAAATGAAGCCGTCGCTTATCCTTCTTAGTTTGTTGACCTTGAGTGCCAATGCTCAGTCTACCCTTTATACAGATAGCCGAACACAGATCACTTTCCAAGCTTTCACGGATTCCAGTGGCTACACCTTTGGCTTAGCTTTACCAACGACTCCTAGCACCGACTTCATTGGCACTTTGGTCGGGAGAACAGATGGATGGGCAGGTGTTTCTCTTGGGGGAAGCATGGTTGGGAAACTTTTGATATCTGCATGGGTAAATGGAAACCAGGTAATCACTGCTTTTCGAAAAGCTACGTGAGTAGTGTCCATCCGGCCTACAGGTGCTGTGTATTTCTCCTAACGTGCACCAGTGCTTATGCTCCACCCCCCACTGTTACTGGCATGTATTCAATACATCCAATCGCCAATGGAACCTACATTAATGCTACCCACTTCACCATTAATTTCCTCTGTAAAGGATGTATTTTGACCGATGGCTCCACATTTGCTGCAAGCGACACAGATGGTTATCTGGGATTCGCATTGAGTAGTACGTTTTAATCACAATCAAATTCTAGATAGCATCATGTTAACTCCATGATAAATAGGCACGCCTCCTTCGACTCCATCGGACCCGAAATCTGGTCTGCAATACCATGATAACTTTGGTCAGTTCGGGATCGATCTGGCGGGAGCGCAATCAACCAGCTATGATCAATGGGCAAACAAAGCCACGGCAAATTCGACTCGAATTGGTAGCTTTACATCTACTTCCGCCCGTTTCTCTGGCTCAGCAAGAAGGGGGGCTTCGGGGCGGAGGAGTGCCGCCGTTACGAGTACGAACAATCTCACAAGTACTAGTGGAACTTCGAATCCAAAGAAGCTTTACAAATTCCGTGGAGTCAGTGGATTGAGATACGAATGAGACGCACTTTGCGACATAACACTTCGCGAACAATAGGTAGTTAGTGGAGCGGTTAGTATAGTGTATAGATTAACAGACTTTGGAGCACACTTATAGAAAATACACACACCTTTAGTTGTACAGTTCACTTTTTGGGTGAATATGAGAAACCTGCAGAATATTGGATGATATTGCCCGGGAAGAACGAGGGGATTAACCAGAATATCCTCTAGGCTGAATCCAAACATCACCACTTTCAGGCATGCCAAGCTTCCTAAGGCGGGGAGATCATCAATCTTAGCTGTTGATCCTCCAGGAACGAAGCTATTTTCGTTAAGTATTTGGTAATGAAGAACAGAAAAGCCATGAAGTTACATTATAAGTAACGCCATGTGCATCTTGCAGAATGCAGCTAATTGTTGCAGTTGGTAATTGAGTTGTACAGGATGTATTGCACTCTTGAATACGAGTTTAGTTATCTGAGCACTCTTCCCTAGCTATATCTATATCCCTCCTATCTAAAATCCAACTTCCTTAAACCATCTATTTGCTTGGCCAGTCTCCTATCATGAAGCAATTATATGTCCTTTGTTCGGTGATAATTGCTTCGGCAGTCATGGCGCAGCAGCCACCTGGCAACCTCACCAACACAGTAGAAAAAGGCATGCGAACTGAATGCAAAACATGTCCTTATTCTCTTTGTACCAATACTGTTTACTATGAAGAGTTGGAAAATCTCACACTTCTCTGTTGGACACGCGGTACTGTGATTGACAGTGATAGGTATTTGGCTCGCATTTTCCCTCTACCCCATGTGTCTGACATTTTGACCGTAGTACATGGCTTCGCACCACGGATAATTGTTATGTTACACAGTATGATCTAACAAATTACGAAGGCATTTGTATGAACAGCTTAATTCCTTCCATTTAGAACTAATTAACACCTTTGGTCCTTCTCAGATGAAGATGACCTTCCCTACTGCGGCCGAGATTCTGAAGAGGAATTCTACACCACAGCGCCAGCACGCACGAGATACAACACCGAGTGTAACATAACCCCTACAATCAGCTCTGATAATATTCACTACCATAAATATGGGAAAGACCTCACCATTACTTGCTATGCCGACGACGCGTACCAAATTATCAATGACGCGTACCGTATCCTATCATACCAAAAATAGAAGATGATGCTCACTGAACATCCAGGACTTGGCTCAAAACCACGGACAACTGCTATGTCGCACAGATTGGCTTGACTCAAAAAGCAGACAAGAGTCAACTCGACCCTTGCGGGCCCATACCACCCCTATCACTCAACTCTACCTATGAACCCCCAGAAGCGAAACTCACCTCTCCAGAAAGCCTTCTCCCGGCCACGCTCCACAAACCTGATCAAAAGATAGACGCAAATCTACAAAAGCGTTACCTTGTAAATGTGACCGTGGGTGAAGATTACGCTCTGTGCCACCGCGAGCCGACGTCCAATTCGACAGTGCAGAGAAGGTACCGGTGGGAGCAAGAACTGTGGTTGCAGTGTTTGGAAAGGAACGACGACACACCAGATTTCAATGAAACGTATTGGAGCTTGACCACAGATTTTTGCTTTGTGAGGAGTGTAGATTTGTGGCAGAGTCCGGAAGGCGACAGTGAGTTTCATATGCTTAGCTTGGGAAAATTATGCTGACGAGATTGAGATTATCGGTTCCCCAGGTGTTCTTTATTCGTGTAGGCAACAGTGTTGGGGCTTTTCGAGGGGTTATAATGGAAACAAGCGTGCCGAATGCTATATGCTGTCAGAAATATAGAACATCATTGTCATGCCACACGATTTTAGCACTGTAGAATCAATGCAGTTGTCATACCTGGTGGAGTTGGTCAGATATTCGGTGACTAAACCATGGTATAAATTTACAGCTAGCTTCTATGTAGGTCAAGCTGTCGCCTGAACTGATATATTCTATGATTATTAAGCTAGAGTACTGTGAAGGATCAGAAACAGATCCATCCATGCAATAGGAGGAAGAGCGCAAGAGTAAGTTCTCATCATAATTCATACAGTTGGAAAGGATCCATAATGGGAGGAGATGGTAAGACTGCGATCATGCAAACTCAAGTTTAAGTTCCTCTTCGATAACTCCCATTGTGAAATTCACGTCAACGATGGGTATTCCGCATTTTCTATTTTATTTAGGGCAAGTCCTTTAACACATCGCCAACTGAAAACGCCTCATTTATGCTCCTAGGCCCAGACTCTACAGAACAGAGCATGGACAACGCTTACATAATAACCTCATTTGCAACATCCTATTAATGTTAGCTTTCAGAACTTTGACAGGATTTAGCAACAAGACTTACTCTCTTTAGCTCCTTAAATGGCAAGCAGACACAGTTCTGCACTCGCACCTCATCACCTACACCACACTCCTTACCTAAGATGGTAATGCTCTGCACCTTGACTCCATTCTTGATAATGCTTGTTGTGTGACTATTCACAGGTGTTGGTGTACCCTCAACACGAGCCCATGCTCCAACCCTGCTGTTCCAGCCAATAATAGAGTAGAGAATACAAGAATCGTGCTTGATTTCCGAATCCTCTAAAACAATTGACTCCTTAATTCTAACACCCGCGCCGATAACAACACGAGGGCCAATCGAAACATTGGGGCCAAGCTTGGCGGTAGGATCGACTTGAGCTGTAGGATGAATGAAAACTGGAGGTAGGATGTTCAAAGATGGTTTAGACAACTCTTTGGAACCAGTCTGCCATGCTTTCTGGAGATATAGCGCATTGGCTGGGACGGCTGAGCCAGCAGTTTTAATCTGTCTCCAAAAGTCCTTCGTCTCATGTACGAAAAATTGCTTGCTGTCTGCCATGTCGCTCAGTATATCCTGTTCTAGTCTCAATACCTCCGTCTTATCCTTTTCTTCGTCGTCTTGGAAATACGAGGATTCGAGATTTTCGGAGGAGGGGTAAGAAACAAGGCGGGGTCGCTCAGTGCGCTTCTTGATGGCAGATCGGATGGAGGGGAAGATCGAGTCGGTAGAAAATAGGTAAACACCACAGTTTATGAGGTTGGAAATGTGTGATTCGGGCTTCTCAACGTAGTGGAGGACTCGTTTAGTGTGAGCATCTGAGACAATGCATCCAAAATTGCTGGCAGCATCCTCGCTCACTCTTGTTCCTAAAATGACAGCCTCTGCATCTCGCTCCTCGAAGAGCTTTAGCATGTCATTGAGAGGGAATGAACAGCAAACATCTGCGTTGAGAACAAAAAATCGTTCAGGTCTGCCCTTGAGAATCGCATCGCGGAAATGGTATAGACCCCCCGCAGTTCCAAGCGCCTGATATTCTCGAAGATAAACGATCTTGATTTGAGGGAATTCCTTGGAGGAGTCCTTGATGAAATCACGAAAGACAGACTCGTCGTAGTAACCGATCATGCAGACCTCCTGAATGTGGGGGACTTTTGCTATAGCGGTGAGACAGTGCCAGATGATAGGGTGGCCAGCAACTTCAAATAGAGGCTATGGAAGGTTAATAGAGCGAGGGCAGTTCAATAAGGATACGGACCTTTGGCAAATCTAACGACAATGGGCGAAATCTTGTTCCTCTTGAAGGGCCTCCAACCTATTGAGGTCAGTTTTTCCCCCCTTAAAAGCTTGCCGATTATACACACCAGAATAACAGCTTTGGTTGCAGCTTGGGTACCATTGGCCTTCTCTCGGTGGGGGATTTGAAGAGACATTACTGTAAGTTACTAGGATAACGCTGTTGGATACTTATTAGAAAAGTGGTCAAAAGTTGTCTTGTAAAGGGACACGAAGCCAAAGCAACTTAAAGATCAGCCGCTAGTGTTTACAGGGGTTTGGAAGTCTATCCATTTTGTTCACGCTTGCGAATCCAGATTCATCCAAAATCGTTCACATTCCCCACCTGACAGTTGATATCTTCAAATTTTGGGAACAGCAAGAGAGCGTGTTTATATAAGTCTATGATGACCTTGACGGTTGATTCATTGATTGGTTTTTCCAACGAGTGATTCATCGAATGATTGATTAGATGGTGAGAGACCATCACAAACCCAAATTCAATAGGAGTAAACACATCATCTTGATGCTGAAGCTGGATGCTGGCGTAATTCGTGTTCTATTTCACTTTTCATCACTCGCTTTACCACGTTTGCTATGCTAAGAGAAGGTAGGTTGGTGTTTGTGATAGATTTCGCAACAGAACAAGCTATCCACACATATCCGAAAGATTTGGTACCACTCAACTTCGTCATATATTACATCAGCTATTTCTTGATCTACTAGTCTATTTGTACCTTGTATACAATGAGTATTCATCGTCTGGCAGTGATAGCCCCTCCCCTTCCACCGGGCTGTACATTGATAGCTCCCCCACCACCGGCCGGTCGAACATTTATAGCTCCGCAATCTTCTCCGCCATTTGGTCGCACATTCGCAGCGCCTCGTCCTGCAGGAGGCATTTGAAAATTGACATTCCCTGATGGATTTGGAGGCGGCGATGGCGGCATCGCATTGGGTTTCCGACCACTTGTCGAAGAACCACAATTAGCTCTTCACTAGAACTCGGAATCGACGGTGTTTAATAACCTGAGGTGGGTGGCCGAAAATGCTCATGGAAAAAGCGGCGTAGATAATAAGCGACGAGGATGATAATAGTGATCTGGAGAAATATGATCAAGGCACTCACGTCGTTTGGCTAGATCATGTCCGGTGCGTTAAGGTAAATAAAGATGAGCTTCAGCTGCTGACGAGATAAGATATGAAGAGACTTCTGGTCTCGTTCATCAGTGTTACAAATTGAAGCTACGCTGTCATGTTTTGTACATGCTGGAGAGATTTGTTGTGTGAGCTTTCTCTTGTCACATCGTTTGTTTCTCTAGTCGCTGCGCAGCATATTCGCTGAGAAAATTCAAGAGTAGTCTTGCGTATTCAAATTGCCGATTAGTCTTCGCTCTAGAAGGCGACGTAGAAGCAACTCAGAAAAAGATTATGACACGCCTCCAGTATCTCGGCCTCATATAATCAATGTCAAACTGAATTTGCTATGTTATACGGAAAAGGCGGATAATTCAATGCATAATCTTGGATGCTCAAGACTATCAATACATTAGATAACCAGACAAGACAAGGATTGTATTGCTCGAAAGTCTGTTGGATTGCTTTCGGGCACTCTTGTAAGAGGTGTCAGTAGTATTGTAAACAAACAACAATATCACTCTAGGAACGAGTATACGCCATGAATTAAGCCTCGATTATCGAAATCTAATTACCACATGCCATATCAATTCGCCCCTGCTGGTGTGGGAGCGAATTAAGCAATTTCTTGCATGAATGCTACTCTACGCTGCAGTGGGCGTTCAGCCGAATGCTGTGTGACAAGGAATCAAGCGGCGAGCTGGCGAGTGACAGCCCATCCCTAGTTAGTTGTGACCATCACTCAAAATCAGTAAAGAGTGCGACAATACATAACTATAATCTTCTAGACGTGATCAAACGGAATCAATGAAAGGGACCATCTACTAGTTTCATCTCCAACCACTACTCTAATTCACTGGTCTAATGGAAAAAGTTTGGATGTCAAATACAACGTAAACGGCTAGAAGACTACTCATACTGTGTATATTATATGATCTCTCTAAACGAAAGTTTGCCTAACAGTGCTGTACTTCTTTCCGTTATACACAATAGCAAACTCTAGACTCCCTAAACGGCATGTCATTTCAATTTCGAAGTTGAGCTTGTAGTACGTCTCGCCAGGCAGTACTCCTTCTTCATGGTTGAATTCGTTTGACGGAATGCTCCATACATCGGCCCTTAGTTCAACAAGCTTCTTGACAGCGAGATATGAGTCCGGCCAAGTTTTGATTATTTCCCACTTTGGGGCTTTTGTACATTAGTATTAACTTTCTCTTCATAAGCGGTCGGTACTACTAATATCTTGTCTAATTGTTTCTAAGCGGAAGACTATAAACTCTTTGTACATTTGTATTCTGAGCAAGATAACGGAAACAAGAAAACTCGAGAGGGATGGGTAGAGATTAGGCCATGGAAGAGTTCAAAACAAGCTTCCTGACAACGGGTCTCTTGTATCAGACAGAACCTCATTGACATTCCCCCGTCAGCTCCTTTCCAAACAAACCTAGTTCCCAACTCCAATACAGGTAGTAAAAAGCTAGCAGCCTATGCAGAATCTGAGCTTTCATGAGAGGCCAATTATTCTTCGGTTGCGAGGAAGCACTGAAGAAGAAAGACACTATCAGGTGTGCAGTGGAGTTGATCTAGCAACTTGCTAGCGGACGACAAGTAGAATAAGCATCCAAGTTTAATGATACGCAAGATAAGCAAAGATTTGATAAGAAACCTACACCACAGAGTGCTCATGGTTGAAAATATCTATGCGTGTTTGACATAATTTTATGGCTGACTTGGAGCGTTTCGTAAAGTTGACAGAGTAGAATTGAATGATCATACATTAACTCGCTTCTTTCTTTGCAGCATCGAGACAGATGACAATTTTATTTATTGAATCATTATCAATGCCATATGAAGGATATCTTTGTTTATCACGTGCCATTAGCAGATATTCCCGTGACATGAGCCAACTTCACTTCAGCTCATTACATTCAACATGACCTTCACAACAGAGAAGGGTTACTCTGGTTTAGCTTCCAGTCACCGTGAGCTAGACCTGTCTTTTTTGCGCGTCGAATTTCACAGGTTGCAATCAACGGGATGCTGGTTTTATGAAGCTCACGACCGCGATGGCAATGATTTGTCATGAACAGAATGAAGGAATGGCACATTGATGCTTCCATAATAGTTACAGTCCAAGTATTAAGTGCAAGAAAAAAAAAACACCAGCTTGTCAGACGTTTGAAACGCTAACCAAGAAGCTAAGTTTATGCACAAATATCATGTTCATGTTTTCACATACTATCACGAAACTTCACAGTTCCCACATGCTGATAAGCGAATATGCGTGAACTCTTGTGAACCTTTACTCACAACCCAAACGCCAGCACTCACGCCACCTAAAGCACACCGACCTAGATCTGCATGCATCATTGGTTTATCACACTTCCCCACTTTTATCAGTCTGCCCTTCATTATCGCTTGTATTAACTTTCCAAGATACAATCTTGCAGGCTGTCTCTGCCAAAGTTCATCCTCGCTTGTTTTGCCAACAGAGTACTTTCTCAAAAGTGTGAAAGATGCGATACTCAAACACTCTGGCGCTACGCTCCAAGTGGATCTTAATATATGATTATTGGATCACATTGCTGGTTGATAATGGAGCTGCAGGAATTTTACGGGTACGGCGTATGAAAGTGAGCAACTTTTACGAACAAGAACCCGAAGTTATCAGACGCAGTGATTTGCTACATAGACTCTCAGCCTAGAGCTAGAGTATAAAGATAAGACACATTTCGCAATAAGCAAATTTATTGCTTACTGTCCGTGCCTAATATTGTTCCGCAATCGCTCTTACTTTAAACTGTCAGCCACGTTTCACCAGTTCCGGAGTAAATATTCACACCTTTTGCCTTTGTTTCTTGCATTTACTAGCCTCCTTTCTCAGAATTAGCGTCTGGCAGAGCCTTTTAGTACAAGTTCTCGTCTTTGACTTCTCAATCATCTAACCTCGCGCTTCTCCAACATTCGTCCACGCTCAATCTATTCTCCATGTGATTCCCACCTTAGGAGCCTCGACGTCGGACTTTAAACCTGCAGCTCTACTCGTGTTAATTCACTTGGTCAGAAATATTGCGTCCTCTTGCTAGTGTTGTCTCTCTAAGTAAGTCAATCAACTTATTCCATAATCGTACAATACTTCTGTGGATCTGCTTCTTCCATTTCTTTCAAAGCATCGAACAGTTCATGCTGACCATCACCTCGAAGTCAAGATGCCGCCCAAAGCTACTCGATCTCCTCGGGTGAAACGCGAGGCCATCTCCCTATCAAACGGGCTTATTACTCCCAACATCTCAATGTCATCCACCAACATCAACGATACTCCTTTCGTAATCAAAAACAGCAAAGAAGACGCCAGTATCAAGCTCTCCTCAACTCCAGCTGCACAAGACAGTGCATCTTTGGTTGAGAGACAGTCCCCTGTCAATATTGAGGTGGACGAAGGATATTCAACCCAGGCGCTTACTGACGCTGAAATAAAGCGGCGCCGACGTTCAGAATCTCGTAAGTGGAAGTGAATATTATACTCATTAGCGTGCCAAGACGTTAATGGATATCTTCTACAGCTTCACTTGCCTCCATTACTGTGACCCGTTATCCTACTGTACAACCTCCACGACAATCTATGGCTCCTTCAATAGCATCGAGAATGCCGGCACCAGGCGCTAGTCTTGAATTGGTTGGCGAGAAAGTTAGCCTGCTTGTGAATGCTATTGAAGAGTTGCGAAAACTCGGATTGAAGGAGATTGATACCGAACTTCCTGAACTTGTCCTCGTCGGAGATCAGTCGGCTGGCAAGTCCTCTCTTATGGGTGCCATTGCCGAGATTAACCTTCCTAAGGATAAAGGAATGTGTACTAGATGCCCTGCAAAGTAATTTCCCTCCCCCAATTCGAAAAAGTTCCCCAATGCTAACATATTACTGTCCAGCATTAAGACGTCATCGGCTGATACTTGGTAAGAAAATTTACTCATCGCTTTCATTTTTCCCATTGCTAACTTTGAGCAGGAGCTGTACAGTGTCTCTTCAAGAATCATACCGATATTCTGCAACAACACGTCGAATTCCTAATAAGAAGATTCCATTTCCTCCGTGGGTTGATAATGATGGATTCACGGTCAAACATTTCAAAACCATTTCCCAAAAGAGTGAATTGGAGAATGTCTTGCGCTGGGCACAAATTGCGTTACTCAACCCTACCCTAGACTACCATTCCTTTATTCCTGGCACTGGCTCTGTAGCTCGTGATGGACTCCCAGAAAATTTCAAGCACGAAGCCGACTTCTCTCCAAATATAGTTGCGATCGAGATATCAGGCCCTCGCCTTCCTGCCCTGTCTTTCTACGACCTTCCTGGTATCTTTCAGAGTGCTGCAAACAAAGAAGAAGAGTACCTCATTCGCGTATTTGAAAACTTAGCCAGAAAGTTCATCAAGCATCCCAAGGCATTAATCATATGTGCACGAACAATGGCCACGGATCCGGGGAATTGTCGCACAATCACTTTGATACGTGAAGAGAATGCGCAAAAACGAACAATAGGTGTGCTTACGATGCCAGACCGTCTTCCGGAAGGCTCGATACACCACGATTTTGACAAGATTTTACGGAAGGAAGCGCATGTTCTACCTCGTGGTTACTTTGTAACAAAGCAACCAGGACCAACGTTTTCTTTGCATAGAAGTGATTATCACATTCAGGCTAGAGAAGAAGAGGAGGCCTTTTTTAACACTGATCCTCGGTGGACTGGAGAATGGGAGGCATTCAGAAACCGATGTGGAACTGGAGCAATCCAATCTTACCTTTCCCAAGAGTTTGCGAGACTTATTGTAGGCTCCATGCCTAGCATTGAGACCAAAATAAATTCTCGAGTCCAATTCGTGGATGAACAGCTGAGCCACCTGCCAGATCTTCCACAAGAGAATGTTCAAGTAAGTACTACCCTTCCTATGCTAGGGTTTCTTTTTTGACAATATACTAGCATCTTGTTAGGCAATGCCTCCAGGAGTTCAGCAGCGGAGTACAGAATCTGTTAGATAGAGGGTCATCACATTCTGCTCACGCTTATTCTTACAATTCTGCTGAGAAGAACTTCTTGAGCGCCTGGTCCGAACTCAGTGTTGATTTCGCCGATGCCATACAAAGAATGAAGCCTATGTTCACAATTACAGATCCCTCCGACGCAGCAGTACCAGAGATTATCAACTTGGACTCAGATGATGATAGTTCGACCATATCATCTTTCACAATACCCAATCGCAAACATGCTGCCCCTCCTGGATTCTCTACCCCTCCGTCAAAGTTTCTTAAAACACCTAATGGCGCTGTGGTTACTCCAGGATCGAGCCATGACTCGTCTATCCGACCTAAGAGCGAAGACGGTAATCCTACTAGCGCGGGTCGACCACTTGCACGAATGAAACATGCAGTTAGAAAGACTGTGTTCAACGAGTATGTCAATGCTGGGAAGAAATTCATGAAGATCTCGGAAGTTCGAGATATAATCTCACGGCATCGGCGCCCCGGGCATCCCGACAACGTCCCTGATGCTGCTAGGGAGGAGATTTGTGTGCTGACGACTGCGCTATGGAGACAGCCTCTCGATAAGTTACGAGATGTCACATTTGCATCTTTTCGAAAAGCTGTTGATAGAGAGTTAGACGTTAGCTTACGTAAATACCGACAAACAGATTTGTTTCGGGAGAGCAGACGCCACGCACATGAATTCCTTGATCGATTTCAAGAGGAGCAGCGTGAAAAACTAGAAGATATATACGCCCTCGAATCCTACAAACTTTTCACGCTAAACAATGAGGCTTTTCTCCGATTTAAATCAGAAGAGCTGATTATTCTACTGGCGGCTCGTCGGAAGCACCGCGTCAGATGCCATGTACAGAAACGCGCCCACCTTAACAAGAAGAGTCTC
>Ga0247810_10000714_pt1 | contig 29076 bp, 21 predicted proteins | sample UWRJL119311C1_FD_179918 | JGI IMG/M metagenome (GOLD analysis project Ga0247810, IMG submission 179918) | Plant litter microbial communities from Arlington Agricultural Research Station in Wisconsin, United States - UWRJ-L119-311C-1 | ecosystem: Environmental > Terrestrial > Plant litter >... | reverse complement strand
CAAAATGTTTCACGTAAAGGATTTACATAGCGTGCTTTGCCTGTTTCTCATCAACAATTGATAATTAAGTCGATTGCACCTTATTTTGCTTGAGACTGTCAAGCGTTCCTCCTTCCAAAACAATAACTTTTACCACTGACCTATCTTTCTGGTAAGGTCGATTCACTCGAATACGTGGCACCACTACGCTCGTCTCACGTAGAGTGTCAGTCGTGTTCGTAGAGTAATCGGTGTCGTATTATTGACTACATACGAGTGTTGATGATATCCCCAACTAGGGATCCACAGTGGTCATGTGACAGCATCACATGACCATCAGTAAACACGTATAGTGAGAATACACGAACAGGTAAGCTTACATGGATAATCTAATGTTCAGCAATGGTTGGGAATGTGAAACGAGATGGTCAAGGCCGATCAAATAATCTGAAACTTCCTCCGTTCAGGTTAGGTTCCTTTTTTGGAATGGGCGGGTTTGCAATTGTTTTTCTGCAAGATAACTCCAATTTGATGGGTTTGTTTCTCTGTAATGTTATTATTGGTTGAACTAACTATATCTTACCATCCAAAACCACTACAAAATTCACTATTATGATTATATTAATTGGCCATTGACGCTCAAAGCTTACGAAACAATGCTGGGATTGAAGCCAAAGAATGTAAGAATAACATATAACGACAATCTGAGCTCGAAAATATCATTTAATATCAAAACTATGTAACCGCATTCCTATGATTTTGATAAATACAAGGTTGAAAGTAATTCAAGACTACAGAGCTTGGTGACGAAAGAGCTGGATTCCAAGAATAGCACAAGCGTATCAACCCGAGAGCCACTAGACCACGAAGACAGCCTTCTATATACGCGAACCTCTGGATTTCCAAGGTTAGCTGCACTTACGATGGCTAGATAAATTTTTTTTTTTGAACGTGAGCATGGAAATTTTTTCGGATAAAGCTAAAGCAACAGGATTTGTTAGCATAGCGAAAATAGCAATAATTAGGACGATCAAGCTCTTATGAACGGAGACTCAAAAACACCCTTACTCACTATGCAAGCACTGAGTCTATCCACTTCATGTCGTCGTCAGTGGTGTTGTAAATTTCTACATTAAATTCTCGAAAGAGATTCGCGTACAATACGTAAAGCTCGCATAATGCGAGTCTAGTAGCCTGTTAGGAAGACTATCTACGTTAAAAGTGTGACGTACTCTTTTCCGAGGCACTGCCAGGTCCCACGGTAAAAACTCGTCATGTATTTGTCAAGATGTGCAGAGCGTTTCTCCAGCCAGCGCTCAGGAATAAACTCATTTGGAAGTGTCCAAACATCCGAGGCCGATTCAGAAGATATGCTGAGGTATTAATGATAGTCTGGGAGTATTAGGTATTAATATTTAAGGTGTATTACTTCAGGGGTTTGAAGTCTAAAACATACACCGGGTGCGAGTGTGTGACCATAAAGGATATACCCCTCGGAAGGCACAATCCTTGGGGCTGGACCAGGAAGTGGACTACTATATCGCAGAGTTTCCTTGATTACTGCTGTCTCCACGAATGTCAATATATTAATTCCACAAAGTCCACGGAATCTTCTTACTATATATACAAGATTCTTTGTCTTGCTATAGTCAATTTCTTGTTCAAGGTCCGGGAGAAGTGTGGCAAGCTCGTCGTTCAATTTTTTGTAAATCTTTGGACATCTGAGAATCTGATAAATTCCAACAATCATAGCGTCTGAAATTGTATCATTTCCTGCACAGAGCAACATTATCAACTCAGCAGCGAGTTGTTTAGCATACAGAGTGTCATGATCTTTGGCCGAACTAGGGTTCACGAGTATATCGATGACAATGGATTTGTTGAACTCCTCTTTCTCCGTTATTTTCTTTACAAAATGAGCAATAGGTTTGTCACGAGCGCGGAGGTAGTTGTCATTAAGGAGAATACACTTCTGATAGAGAACATAGATTAGTCGCGAGTTTCTAAATCGCTGACGGGGTTTCCGACCTTTTTGAATTCTTGTAATGGAATGGGGAACAACGCTTTAGAGAGCTAGTCTGGTAGTGATAAGAAATTCGCGTCAAATTTGGAAAAGTAGTAGCTGTCTAGCCCATTTTAAAGGTTGAATGCAGATATTCAATGAACTGATTTCGGAATTCTGGGTCTTTGATGCACCCTAGCTCCTGTCCAAATATTATCTTTGAGATGATATCCATGGTGAGTGCTTTGGTGCTTGTGAAAAAATTGATAGGCCTCCTATTTTTTGAAATTTCCTTGAAGCGCTGTAATAGCAAATCAACTTTTTCTTTCACCATTGGTGACAATTGCTGTACTTTACTTGTATAAAACGCTGGTGTTAGAACCGCTCGCTGAATGCGATGTCTTCCAACGTTAGTTTCGCTAATTGAGGTTCCCAGAAGCGTGATAAACTCGTAGAAGCTAGGGTTTTTGGTGAAAGAAGACCTAACCTTGGTTATATTGAGAAAGACTTCGGGGTCATTTACATGAAGTTCATTGGGTGCAATTCGAATGATAGGACCTATATGGCAAGGTTATTGGTGTTGATACAAATGAGTGGGAAGCTTAGAATTTACCGAATCTTTTATGCTATCGCTCAATCTCAAATAACAAAAGTCCTTTCTGGTGGAAATTCCAACACCATTCATACCTAGATCTTTTAGTATGACGCTGAACTCAATCGATTATTCAAGCTGAAAATAAGCAAATTACCAAGGTTTTGATGCTGCAGCAAGGGATGAGCCAGATATCGAGAAAGAGGGTGCAGGTGAATGCGATAGAACGCTCGTATACTCCAGAAAAACATATAGAATGCCATAACACCTAAGATACCTCGATAATTGAGGAGGTTTATAATGTTATGCTTGGAGCTGACCCAGGTCAGTCCATGAAACACATGTTGGAATTGTGAGGGCATATTTGGCTCCAAAAATGTGAGAACTAAGCACATCTGCAAACAGGCAATCAACTACTGAGGTTGACGTAGTTACTAATCTTAGAGCAACGGGGATAGCTACCAAGAATACTGAGATTAAGTTCAATTTCAGTTAACCCGATCAGGAGTAGCAAGCATTTCAAAGTCTGAACTCCAAATACTCATCATTTGGAGTAAATGCTGAGCTGAGCCGAGCAGAGTGTGTTGATGTGGCTCTGTTAATATGCTTACCAAATATAATCAGAGACTGGTGGTGTGGCCTCAGGTACCACATCCCCATTAGTTAGTTACACCTAGATCTCTGCCTACGGAGAGCTTCCTTCCTTAGGTTTATCATAATTCAAGACCATTAGTATATGTCATATTCCGAGGAACCTCTCCTTTCGTCATATCGTGAGTACAGGTCCTTGGCACTACTAAACAACTGTCTGGAGCGGCGCTCCCACTCTTGCCTATCTGTTGTCAAGAAGCCTACCACAGTACTCATTCAGAGCCGCTAGTCGGTATGATACATCCTAGTTACGTGCGTTCGGGGCGAAGACGCTCTGAAGGTTTTCCGACTTAGATGAATAAATTGTGGGAATCCCAAGCGTTTTCGTCTGAAAGGACGACCATTCTCTTTATAGCGCTAGAAGAATACTGGCAACTCAGAGACCGTTTTCCCTGCCTCACGAAAAAGATCAAACCGAAAACCAGGTCTTTGTAAGGGTACTGCTTTGGTAAAGCACCTCCATTTTTATGCGTAAGGCTTTTGTACTGCTGGATGCGAAGCAGACGGTGAGCGACTGCGCTTATTATCACGCTGCAAATAATAGCATCCAACTCGCCAATTTCGGCTGTTATAGAGTGATAATTGGGATCTGCTAGTAAGGGCAGATTCAGCGAAAGAGAATTAGTGTTACAGAACTTGAGGCTGTACAGCGAACATATCGTCAGGTAGTGTACCAAAGCAGCATCTAGGTTAAGAACGGCCCCCAAGCTATAATTGATTAACATCTACGTTGGGAGTCAGCACTAGTATCAAAAACTGCATAGCAGGTTGGAAGGGGGATGGGATAACTAATGTAACCTAATATATAAGCGTCTTTGTATGTGGATGTGATGAATTAACTATATTTATTGTTTCTTTCGCTGGTTTATCTATAGTTTGCTAGGGAATATATACCCTTGTATTTCTTGTCCCATTAGTCACTACTTAAGAAGATCTGGGTATTAATTGTCGTGGACTCGACTCTTGGCAGATGATGATGGAAGAACGCTGAGTAATGAAATGTCAATTTCCACACCGAGTTACAGCTCAACCACTGAAAGTGATCCCGCGCGCTTTGCTGTTAAATCTTCAGACTATTCATCTCCAGAGCTACTTGAGTCAATAGATTGCAGAATAGATTAATAGCTGAGTGTGATGACAAGTGAAAATGACTTGCCCAGACCCTAAACAACCCTGACCCGACGAGTTGTGCAAAGTCTCGAAGCATATATGCCAAGTTGAGACATTCCGACCCTGTAAACCAATCAACACCGAAAGCCGCAGACAGCAAGATACTTTAGCATTTGCAACACGTCGTGAAGCGTGTATTTTCAAGCAACTAATTTACATAAAACGTACAAATCAAATCGCAATTTCGCACGTACCTAGCAAGGCGTCACTCTCTGTGCCATAGGCTACGGAGGGTGAATCAATGGAAAAGAACAACGCTATTGACTATGATGACAGTTGTGGTGTCAAGCACCTCTACCCACGATAGGGGCAACAAGTGAGGTTTCTCAGCGTTAACGTGTATTAAGTTTCTTACATTGGATAAGTCTAGAGAAGGAAGCTCTCCGTAGGGAGAGATTCTAGGTATAGCTAACTACTAGGGATGTAGGTGCCCGAGGCTACAACATGTGGCAAAGTTATTTTAAAGGTGAGTATTGGTGTATTCTCACTACATGTATTTACTGCTGGTCATGTGACATAGTCACATGACCATTGGGGATCCAGTTGGGGATATCATCAACACTTGTATGTAGTTACAATACAACACCGATTACTCTGCAATACAATTGGCACATACGTGATATCACGTAGTGGTGCTACATATTGAGAGTCAATCGACAGTGAGACATTTGGAATTTTAGATCAGAATCTAACCCTAACCCTTTTTTTTTCCCTAGGCGTCAATATGGCTATTGAAAAGTGATGACAAATTGGATAACGACAAGTTAAAATTCAGGTTTTTTTAAACAGTATTGTCTTATTCTCTTGAAGATACAATTCGGGAATATATACAATTTAGCAAAATCCTCCTTGGTGGTAAAAAGGTTTCAAATGTTTTTAGTCAAGGAAAAAAATGCCTGGTTTTTAAAATTTAATCTAAATATCAACGGCTTTCGCTGGAAATACCTATCCTAACTATTCTCCCGGGTTTATCTGTTTTTACATATAAGATGTCTAATCCCATCTTGGTGTTCAAGAAGCAGTGCCTCTGCCTATTTAATGCCGCTTTCGATATGGCCAAACTGCCATGCCATAAGCTTATCAATCACACTCTCACAAATCTCCCCATTTTATATACGAAATAGAACCGAGTATCTGACTGCCGTCTAACAATGGACGTTGGAGGTAGGCATCTTGTAAGCCATTGTCCCATACAAATTCAGCACATCCGAAATACTTCGAAAGTAGTGATGTTGTAATTAAGCAATCTATAGAAGAGCTATAGCGGAAGATGCAAGTGTAGATGAAGTTTGCTGTACGTACACGGCCTTGGCCACCATGAAATCATGCTTCAAATCGCCCCCTAGCAGCGGATTACCATAGTGATTAAGCTTTCTAGTGGAGGTTCTCTTGATTCAGATATCATTAAGTACACACTGATGTGACTGGAATTGAAACTTTTTGAGCGCGGTTTCCATGACTTTAGATATCTTAGTGGGGACTTTTAGGGCCATTATTGCCTCTAAGACTACTGTCTAACCAAATTCTGTCGGAGCCTACCAATGGGTGCATAGATAGCCGTAGTCAAAAGAGAACTAAAATTTAACTCAGTATGAACTAGCATGGCTAAATTGCCGTCGTCGTACTATAGAGGGATGACAAGTTGATAGGCTTGATGCCACGTGATTAGCCATGGTGGCGATCTGAGTTGTACTAGCATTTGAAATCCAATCATAAATGTCTGGAGAAGGTGAATTGAGGAGGATCAAAATTGGGCTGTAGAGTTTGAACTTGGAAAGAAGCTGATGAGCGACTACTGGCCTTGAATCTCTCATCACTTTGGAACCTTTTAATAACAATCTGTCGCGAGAAATCATCGTATCAAAGGTTCGTCGCATCTTTTCGCCCCTACACACACACATCGAATAACCTCCAGATGAGCTTACTGCCAATTTGAATGGGCTTTGGTAAGGTCGGGTGAAGAGATACCGAGCAGACGGCCACGAACTAAAGACCCGCGATCCAGATCTCGAGTCCGGGGAAATGCTGCGCACATTCAAGCCTGCTCAACAGGGAGTAAGTCAATATTGGGCTCTCTTTTTTATCAACCCCCTCTAGGCTAAACTTTCAGTCAGTTGATCTATCCTAATGCATGTTCCAAGTTTTGGGATCACTACCTGCATCTAAATTATCTGCTTTATCTTGGATTTCATGGCGATCATTGGAAAGCTGGCAGTGGGGTATCACAAGCAGTTTCTGCGAACGGTGGATCTAGCCGTGTTATGCGTCTACAAATTTTAGTACCGGGGCTTTATCCTTACTGAGCTGTGATCGTACCCCTGCCTCTTTTGGGATAGGTGTACGGTATTATTGATGCCCTAAGATTCTTCTATAAGTGTTTGGTGGTTTAGTAATATCTCCTTACCTTATAATATTACACTTTTATCTGTAAAGATATTCGGATGTTATAGAATTCATGCCTTCATTTAATTTCTTGTTACCACTCCGCTAGTACCCATGACAGCCAGAATATCGTAATTTATCCCTTATCCGGACTAGTGATATCCACCCACTAATAACGGTAAACAATACGCCCGAACTGTAGATAATTCTAGTAGGTTTGACGATGATTTTAATACATATATGATCATTTCCACCACTGAATTGAGATATTCACCATGCTCACTTAACATTACCTATTTCTACTTTCGATTGATAACTTCTAGAATTCTTATTCAAGTTGCCATGATTAACGTCATATCCTTTTTCCTACCTGCGGTTCTATTAGGGAACGATCTGCTTGCCAGCGCTAGCAGTTGTTTAGCAACTCCAATTACAACTACAGGTGTAAAGCCTGGTAGTTTCTGTGATGCAGAAGTCACTCTACGATCGGACGGTGCGGAACCCGGTATCTTAATCATAGACCATGGTGTCAATGTAGGAGGGTTCCCATCGTTTGATGTTCTCTCATTGTCTGGAAATACGTCTATCCTTGAGGTGACTTATAGCGAGACTCGTGCGTTGCTGGATAAATATATGGTATGTCTATAACTCTAGTCAACTATAGAAGACGGTATCAGAGACTGTATGTGACTTATAGGACTTGAATCACTAACCAATATTTAACATATAGGGAGATGGGCCTCTTGCCCTAGCAGCATCACTTGACTCTTACCGAATAAATCGGTACAATATCACTCAAAATATCACGTACACCAACCGTTTGATTCAAGGAGGACAGCGATTTCAAAAGTTCAATCTTTCCACAGCAGGCGAATTGACGCTAAGACTTTTGGGCGTCATTACAACCATCTCCACTACGCCACTGGCCAACTTGCCTGGGTCTTTTCAATGCTCGGACGATCAGCTTAATCAGATTTGGCTTGTGGGAGCTCGAACTATTCAACAAACAGAGATTCCAGCGAGAACTACTCCCGAGTTCTACCAAATTTCAGACGAAGGCTTATTGGCGGAAAGTCAAGCCCCACAACCATTTTCGAGTGATATCGCTCTTCGGTTAATGCAATACCAACTGGATTTCTCCGTAAAACCTATGGCAGGAGGGTTTGGATATACCGTCCTTAGTGATACACTTGGTTCAGGCATCTATATTTTCGTTAATACAGTTAATGCTTCTATCTCGGCCAATGCCGGCAGTAGTGAAAGGGATTCTGTACCATTGGCGTACGCGACTCTGGACCCAGCTCCTGCTCTCGGGAATTGGCACAGGATTTCCACGATAGTGAACATTACAAATATCTCGATCAAAATAGACGATCAATCAGTCTTGGAGTTCTCTCAAACGTCATCTTTCGCTGGATCTTTTGGATTTGGAGCATCTTTTACGCAGGCAGCATATTATCAAAACGTCACCTTAGTAGACTTGGAAGGGCAGGAGATCTACAATTCAAGTCTCACAAAGAAGTCGGCATTGGACGACTTTCTTGCAGGAACAAATTCACAACCAGTGAGTGTCGATGGCGCAAGACGAGATAGAATTGCATACGCTGGTAAGATCCTATGTCAAGTCAATGTACTAAGCTCATGAGACTTAGGAGATCTAGATGCAGTTATTGGGCCGACATTTGCTTCTACGTTAGGCATCGAGTACATCAACGGCAGCATCAATCTACTAGGTGCTACTCAGCTTCTACCCGGATTCTTCGTCCCAAACATGAAGATTCAGCAAAAGCCAAGAACTTCTGTCATTCAAGCCAACCGAACTGGTCTGATTGGCTATTCCTTCACATTGGTCACCGCCATGGCGGAATACTACCTAATGACTGGAGATGTCCAATTCGCTAAGCGCTGGTCTCCCGCAATTATCAAAATGTTAGATTGGGCCCACTCTCAACGAGATTCCGCAGGATTATTCAATATCACTGATCCAGCACTTGGTGGCGATTGGAATTACTATGACCCAGTGCAATTTGGCGCGGTGGCGAAATTCAATACCTTGTATGCGTATACTCTTCAACAGGTCCCATGGATTCTTGAAGCTGGCAACGTCAGTACACAAACATATGCTGAACGGCTTGTAGCACTTAAGATAGCAATTAACGTTAATCTCTGGAGTCCCAAATTGCAAGCATATCGGCTTTCAAACTCAGTTCAAGACACACTGGCTCAAGATGCCAATGCTCTTGCTGTTTTAGCCAATATCCCTCAAGGCAACATTACTGTATCCGCCGTGCTCTCAACAATGTCAAAGGAGCTTTTTGTACCCGCAGGCTCGCTTTCCTTCTCTAATGCTAGCACTTCACTCGGATTCAAACAGAGCATCAGCCCTTACGCGTCAGGATATCATCTGCGTGCTGCTTTCGCCGCTCGGGATGTAGCTAGCGCACGGCACCTTCTCTCAACGATGTGGGCATCTATGGCTAGCCCTTCCAACGCAAACTATACTGGGTGTTTTTGGGAGACATTATCTATAACTGGAGGACCTGGTCTTGGAGATGGTACATCTATGTGCCACGCTTGGGCTTCTACACCTACAGGCGAATTGAGCAGGAATGTCCTTGGTATCCAAGCTGTGTCCCCGGGATTTGCACAATGGATCATTGTTCCGCAAACACTACAGTTAAAGTGGGCGAATGGCTCTCACCCTACGCCCTACGGCTCTTTGATTGTGTCCTGGGCTTTTGATAGGCAAGATAACCTGAGTTTGAATGTCACTAGCCCTGTAGGAACAAATGGGACGGTGCATCTCCCATCGCCAATGCGAATCTTAAATACAACGATAATGATAAACCAGAAGAGTGTTTCAGGCTCAAGCTTTAAAGTAGTGGGCGGGGAATTATTTAAGTTGACTCAAATCGCTTCAATCTAAGGGATGGTGTATAGTATGAAAACAATAACCAAGTAGTTAATCACCAACTAAAACAAAATTGATTATATTTGCTCTGATTGAGTAAAACTAGCATTAGCCTTGGTTTAATTTGATTAGTAAAATTGAGATAGGTTATAACTTTACCATTAATAAATGGTATTACTATGTCACGAATCTTATTCTTCAAGGTAGGGTCCTCTGGAAGCTTACTGCTGTTAGGAGATAGTTGAAGTTAGATGAGCGGGGTCTTGAAGACGTTTGCTTCAGAAAATTTTATTTTAGAAGAAAACGTCGTCTAAAGGTACAAGGTATAAACTGCTAGGTTCAGATATATCCTAAATTCTAAATATTACAATTCTAACCTTTAGGCTAAACGTTAATGTCAAATAACAACACCTAACTCTATAAATTCAAGGATCTAAAAGGATCTAAATCTAGTTTATAAGAAATTTATATGAGTAGATAGTTTCGTTAGTCAATAGCCATATACTTAATAATTAAGTTTTAAGTTATTATAGTAATTTTTACCCTCAACGCTTATACTACCAATGGAATGAGCCCTCTAGTTGAACGGTTTTATATAATAGATCGACGATTCTCGATGGAGAAAACAAGATTAATTTATTATTATTTAATATTATAAAGCCGATTGTCATGCCGGCATAAACAATAAAACTATTATATATGTACTACTTATAGTTTCAGAAAAATCCTTAATAGAAATGAAACCTTGTAAAAAGCGCGATAAAGAATTGTCCAAATTAAGCTGAGTCCTTAATTTCTTATATATTTACAATATTCCCTGGAGCAAAAGAATTGGAATCGAAATCGTCTTCTTTACTTCTAGCACCTGTGACAGAATAAGTGTTTTTATTATCCTTATAAGCTATGTCATCAGCAATTGAGCTTGAGAAAGCATGTCTAGGCGAAGAATAATCAGAATTTGAAGAGTCTCAAGCATCGGATAAGATGTTAATAACGAGAGAAGTAGAAGTAAATACTGTTCTAAAAGCTGGAACAAGTGTCGCAATAAAAAACAGGAGATGTTTTGACTCAAGCGGTTGCTTTGTGAAGCTGCTTGCGACGGAACTCCTTGCAGCAAGTATTCTTAAACATTTGCAATCTAGGGAATAATCGATTAGATATATAATATATCTAAGTCCTGCGGTTTAGGGTGTCGGTATCTGGGGGTTGAGACGCTGCTTTACATACCCTCAACTATGCAAGACTCCCATTCTACATGTGGCCTTACATGCCGAAGTTGATATCTAACAATCGATTATTTTATCACTTTGATCACGGTCTCACAAATAAAATTGAGAAGCTCTTGTTATTTTCTAGATTTTCAAAACTACATTTTAAAGTATTAGTGAAGCAAAATACCTTGAGAGATCCTTTAAGTTGACATTTGCAGCCGATATCAATATGAGCGCGCGCGCACACTATGTCGTCGAGCAATACTGGCTTTGGCATAGAAGGGCGACCGTCGCTAAACTTAGGCAACAGGTTCACGTACTTGTTCAGAGGTCGACCAATTAGCATGTTGCACTCTGATGCCGTTATCTCCACGTTCAAGATCACCCAACGGCCATATATCGTCTCGACCCGAGTTCGTCGCTTGATATTTGTTCGTTACTTCTCGCCCTTGTGCAAATGAACTAATCCCACTGATATGTGACCCAGGTTTGGCCAAGGTCGTTGGTCCTCCGGATTCCTTTACATCCGCAAAAGAAGTCTTCGTGCGAATGCGGGCGAACAACCTCTCTAAGGTATCTCCTTGGCTAGAACGACCCGCATTACCGTACTTGTTATCATGAAGGGCAATGAAGAATGTACGGAAGGTAGAAGCGGCTACCATAGTCAAGCCGATCTCTGCGGACACAATAAACCAAAATTGTTCCCATGTTGCATCAATCCCCTTTCCGTAGTGGAGTCCGGCTTTTCTGACAATGGTTGTCACGACTACAACAACAGTGAGGCAGAGCGAGAGGGACAGAACGGCCTTCTTTCGCCAGTCTAGCCTTATTTTCCAGATAACATGGATAGGGATTACTAGAACTGCGTTCGGAAAGTCAGCGAGGGAATAGAGAGCTTTTTCCGATCAACCTACTGCAGAAATCGGTCAAGACATCCAGGATCATCTGCGATATCGCGAAATCGATCGCTCGCTTGCTAGTTGATCCTTGGACACAAGTTACTAGAGGCGTACTCGTTAACGTGCATCTTCAGCGCCGCGACAGAGACAAATCCCTTACAGATCTTGATGTTGTTGAAATGTGGGCATGTTAGGAAAGGTGTTGTAAATCCATATAATGAGGTGATGGTGGTGATTGCTAGGACGATCCGCCAGTATACAAGCATGACATGGATGCGGTCTATGAGCTTCTTGAAGAAGAACAGGAAGCTCATTTTAACACAGACAATGGCCGCCCATGCCAACATTCCGGAAGACGTCACCAGATTGTGATAGTGAAAGGTGATTTGTAACCAGTCTGGCGGAACGGTTGCCAAAACTTCTGGTCCACCAAACATCATAGCCATACCTAGATACAGTCCGTCCAACACCGGGTACACGGTTCCAACTGAGCAGATGATGCAGCAAACCCCGAGCACGAGGAAAAAATCATCGATCGTGAACTGGTGCTGAAGGACGATGCGGATGTAAAACCGGGCAAGACTGCTGATGAAACAAATTACTAGAAGGACAGCTGTAGTAATCTATCCTGAACATGAGTATCCGGTACCTCTGCAAGGGAATCGTACTCACAATGAACACTTCTTTGTGTACCCGTCCAGAGCTGTCATATATGCTGAAGTCGAAATCAGCCATTTTGGTAGACAGATATTTCTTGAAGGTTTTGGGGGTTTGCTCTTTGATCAACAATATTCGTCAATTTTCCGCCAAGAGTGTTGCCAGAGAACTACGTAATGGAAAGATGCTATAGGATTCATTTATATAAAGCGCCAACACTTGGTTTCCTTTTCAGTTGTTTTATTGTTTCATAGACAATGTCTTTGCTGATCGGCGCACACACATACCGTCCCATCTCGCGCTGCTAATTGCAGATTGCAGACTGCTGGTTACCAACCGTACAGCACACAACATGCAGCATTACGTTACATTTTTAACTATTCGTGGTGTTGGTGTTGGTCTTGGTATTGTTGCAAAAATCAGTGTTGGTTCATGTCATATAGGTACTATCTCGCGTAGTCTCTATAGACTGGATAAACTAAGAACCAATAGCTTCAGGTGATCCCTATTGCAGTACATCATGTCGTTGTATTCAACATTATATAGTGTTATGTAGGGCATCGTCTGCCAAAAAAAGAGCCTTCGTCTGCCAGAAAAAGAGCCTTCGCCACTCCTGCACATTTTGATTGCGCAAACGCTTCTATCGCAGTTGACCGGCGTGTTTCCGAACCAGCGAAATACCAACTCGAATTCTGCGATGCTACCTTACAGAAGGCACTTATAGTATTCAAACTTCACTTGGAGATTGTCCTGCTGATTCAGCGGGCGTGTTTGACAGCAGGTGATGTAATCTTTTTCAATTGATTCTTCCTGTTGTTATTGAAATTTGAGGGGTCTGCCACACCTTAATTTTGGCCCCCCCCCAACAGAACGCCCGACCGCAGGATCCTTTGGTCGAGGTGAACCAACATGTGGAAATTGCAACTCTGACTACGCGGAATTTACCATTCGGCATTTATCCAAAGTTAAAAGGATAAAGCATATTTTGACACTCACTTTATCTTAAATGCCCTTAGTCTTCCGTGTCTCCACTCCTGTTTTACAGGGCGAGCGAACCGGCATGCTACAAGCAAGATTGATCCTCAACAGCAAGTTATTGTGAGGGTTCAGTGATAGAGTGATACGATTCAAATAGCAATATGTGTATTAGTTGCAATGACAGACTAATCTCTACCCTCTAACTAAGAAGCCACCCAAAATTATATAGCCTCCTCGTAGCCAGAACGTATGAGACACGCCCTGTCAAAGGGGTGTAATCTTATACGCTTATAGTATGATTTCCACCTCAAACTATGCAATCCTAACCCCTAGATCCTAACCCCTCCATCGTGATTACATGACAGACGCTGACAGTTATCATGAGTGAAATTTGGTATCTGAAAAGGGAACCTCAGTAAGCTTAACATTTATTATTACATGGCAAACTACTAAAAAAATAGATAGATAGTAAATAATAGGGTCTAGCTTCCAATTTAAGGCAGCATCTATCAAACCCCACAGCAACGAACGTTCTGTGAGCCATTCTATAGGACAAGTAAGTATCCAAAAAAGACTGCACAAATACTATGTTAAAGAAGTGGCCTGGGGACTCTCGTCTCCTTTTTCTGTACCCTGAATCTTTGACTTCTTTGGAACTCGCGCTAGCCAGTAAAAGAAAAGTGCAGCTAAAATGTTGATCGCACAGAATGCTAAGGTGATTCCAAAGTTCCTCCATCGCTGGTCAAAGTCCACACCTATACTCGCCAGCAAAGAGGTTGTGTCAGCAAGTGGGCAGACCTGGCACTGCACAATATCCTTTGGATTCAAGATACTTCCTCCTGCGAGCTTCATATACTCTTGTAAATATGTACCGCATGTTTTGCCTTCCTCTGGATCAAAAACTAGAATCTCACTCTTTGCACATTCCACTGGCACCCCAGAAATTCCAGTAGACAGGAGAGAATTAGCAAAGTAGTTTACAGGAGTGATTTGGTATATAAAGTTCCAGAGTTTTGGCAGTGAGGAAGGTGGCACCAAAACACTAGTGGCAGGGTTAGAATATGGAATGAAGTTGAAATACTATGTCCAGTTACTCACCCGCAGTTAATAAGCGCCAGAGTGTACAACAGTGCGGAAATGTTTACACCGGTAGCTGCATCTGGCATGAAGGTTCCTAACATCTGGGCAAACGTAGAGGAAAATGTCAAATATGCCCAAAGTATTGAAAAGATAAGGACGCTTCGTTCGGTGAGCTGGTTGGTTGCAAGAGCATTCTCAAACAAGCCCAGTGGATAGTACCAGCATATAAACAGAAGGACTGATAGAAAAGCTTGCCATGGCAGCTCTGCAATGATGTTGGAAAGGACAAACACTGTCCATGAGTAGGTTCGTGAAGGACGCTCGCGGATTTCAAAGAGAGTCCTACTATCAATGAAATGTGGCATTAATAGTTGAACAGCATTGCTGTGAAGAGTGAGAAGGAGGAAGACGGAGAATATTTGATTCTGCATTCCTTGAAGGCTGTTGGGAGAGCGATAGAATGAGAATCCATTGATGAGTCCCTAGGGCTCGCAGTCAGTCATGGAGGAAGAAGAAAAGGTATAAAATTACTCACCGCACCCACAGTCATCAATATTTTTGAGTAGATATAGGATGGAGTTCGCCAATCCAGCTCCATAGTCCGTTTTGTCACCGCCGACAGTTGATACCAGAAAACTGACGCAAACTCCGACTTGTTTTTCCTATCCACGGTCGAAATCTGAGGCCTAATAAGGTGTTGCGCTTTGATATGCTTGATCTCGTCCTGAATAACACTTCTCTCTCTACAGGTGCTCCACAGATCCGACCATGGAATTGTTGAATTATGAACCACTTCCAGTAGCCACTCGGCCGGGTTTTCATTTTCGTTACAAATTCTGGCCCCAGATCGTTGAAAGTAGTCGATAACAATCTGGGCCCCTGGCCCAAGTTCGCCAAAATATACAGATCTTCCATGCTGCAATAGCAGGAGACTATCGAACATCTCAAATAAAGTCCCTGATGGCTGATGAATAGTGCAAAGTATGTGTTGGCCCTGACTGACCAATTTTTTCAGAAGATTGAGAATACACCTTGCAGTATTGCTATCTAATCCGGAAGTAGGCTCATCTACCAGCCTACGAGTTAGCGGGCTATCACTGACACACTTCGAATTTGAGAAAACTCACCTAGGAAAAGAAGGAGCTCCGGACGAGCAGCAAGTTCAACACCAATTGTGACACGCTTTCTTTGCTCGGCGCTGAGGCCGGAATTGGGGAGACCAATCATTTCATCCGAGATTGACGACAGATCGAGAGTATAAATCAATTGATCTACCCAGTCGAGTTTTTCAGTGTCTGAATACGAAGTTGGTTGTCGCAGGCGTGCACTAAAAATCATCGCTTCACGGACTGTAGTGGTAGGCAGGTGGATATCTTGCTGCTGTGCGTATCCTACCTTGCGTGCAAAACTCTCATTTTGGTGCTTTGGGTCGACAATAATTTCTCCTGTGATAACGCCTACCGTTGCTCTGCTAGCTAGGATATTGAGCAAAGTCGTTTTACCTGCCCCAGAAGCTCCCATCAAAGCAGTAAGCGTGCCCGGCTTGATATAGCCCTCAATGTCGTGGAGAATACGTTTTCTCCCTTTCTTGACTTTGATGTCATAGCAAAGTTTGTTCCATACAAGGATTGTGTCTGAGTTTGAGAACAGACCTGGAGACTCGGTAATGTCCCCTTTTGAGCTATGTTCAAAGTTCTTGCTCGTTTCGTGTTCAGCGAATGAGTCCTTTGTATACGATATTCCACTATGAGAACCATGGGAACCTTTACTTGGTGACCATCGTGGGGAGAGATACTCTGTTGCGAGCAAATAAAGACCGCAAAATAAAACCACCAGAGATATTATGACACCGAAATTGCTCCAAAGGTGGTCTCTGTTAAAGTGAAATTTAGTCTGAAGATAAGCATATCCGTCTACTTCGTCTGATCCCAGAGTAGATCCAGGGACTGTACACATGTGCGGCGTCTCGGTGTAGGCTGTGCCTTGAGGGACAAAACTACGGCACGGAAACTTTTGACCAGAAAACTCGTTGATCATTAAGCTCTCGAATGCATAGCCAACAGGATCGATATATGCAAACCACCTGAGCCAAGAGTGCATATCCTGAATTGGTATGACAAAGCCGGTATATGCCACTAGGAGCAAGACAAAATTTGCACCAGGTGCCACAGACGAGCTTAAGGTTCTTGAGCAGATAGCAATCAATCTGAATAGCATGGAGCCAGCTACCAATGTAGCGAACGCAAAAGCATAGAAAGTCAAGAATGCTTGTGGAGTTCTCCTCATGTTTGAGAGAAAATATACCGGAAGGTTGAACGAAGTAGTCAGTATGATGTTGTTCGGAATATCACAGATCATGGATGCAATGGCCTCTGCGCATGGTCGATACATTGCTTTATAGAAGTGTTTCTGTACAATGGGTCTCTGTTCCCAAAGTTGGTTTGCTTCGAATGCACCAAGAAAGGTATTCGTCATGATAGTGAAGAAGATCAAAGCCCCACGACTAAAGAAACTGCTTGTGTCGGCTGGCATATCAAAGAACACACTTCCCAGAATAATAGAAACGATCGCATTCCCAAATAAAGCTGAAAGCGGTGGTGCTAAATCGTTTGCAAGTCTTTGAAAACCTCGAATTATGCACAAATGTATCTGACTTAGAATTCCGATTTTATATGGTGATCGTGAGTTTCGATGAAGGTTTTTTTGTATTTCCCGTACTCTCTCTATGCCTTTCTCGTTTACAGGAAACCTCGCATTGTAGAGTGAAATATTCTCCATCAGAGCGACTCTCTCTGGACTTCTCAGCCAAGCCGCATAGAAATCATCAGCTGTCCGCGGTGCTTTACACTCTGCACTACCACTGACAACACGTGACCTCTCAGCTGGATTTGTGATTGAAGTCAAAAAATCACTTGTCGTACACCGTCTTGGTCGATCAAAACCCAAGTTTCTGAAGTATTCCTCTGCAGATTTGGCATCTCCAAAGTAAACTTGACGTCCCCCGTAGAAAAGAACGACTTTGTCAAATAGATCGTAGATGTCTTGTGAAGCTTGATTTATTGTTGTCAAATGAAGTACCCCAGATATCTTTGCAGTTTTCTGAAGGACCTTAACCAAGCTCAGAGCAGTAGAACTGTCCAGTCCTTTGGTCAAATTTTCCCAGCATTGGATTGAAGCATGGCAAACCAAAGCCTCCCCAACGCTTACCCTGTGTCGCTCACCGCCGCTTAGTCCTTTTATGGTGTCATTACCAACAATAGTATCGAGTGTATGTGAAAGGCCAAGAGCTGCAGTCGTAGAATCCAGAATCTCATCTGTGGACTTTTCTCTGCCTGTACTGCCTGGGTCCGTTTGCAGCCGTGATGCTACCGCAAGCTTAAGAGTCTGGGCCACCGTCAATGTAGGAAAGTGGAAGTCGGTATCCGCCTGGAGGTTGCATTCTCCACGGAATTCTGTGGACATTTTTCCTCTCGGGATGCCTCGAATATTTCGTTAGCGAAAAGATATGCAGTGATGAGATTGCCGCGACTGACCATGATAATTGAGCTCTGATCTTGGATCAATCAGAAGGTCCCTAGATTGGAAAGCGAGTGCGCGAAGATATGTATCACAGCCACTGTCTGGTTTGCCCAAGACCAAAACCATTTCGCTGCCAAGTAAAAGTCCTTCGCAGCTCTTGATAAGGTTTATTTGTACTTTCTGACTCCTACCAAAAACCCGACAGATATGTTCCACGATAGACAGAGCATAGTTAGCAACACTCATCGGATTATTCTGCAAAACAATCTTATTTACAGTCAGGTGTTGGTATGCAATCCCAAGACGGAGCCTTTCCTTTTCGGTGGAGTTTTCTTCCTTGAATTGAGGTTTGACTGGTGAAGTTTTTGCGCGATGGTCTGGTCGAAGACCCGTTGATTCTACTTGTAATATCGATTTAGCCACCGTAAGCTTAACACTTGCCTGGGAAACTTCGCAAGAAGTTTCGAAGTGCTCTAAATCCATCCGAAACGCGCTGCTTTCTACACTAATAACGACACTTAGTGAGACAAGTGCTGGCGCGTCAACTTTAGATGGAGTTTGAATCTTGCAAATTTTCTTGAATCAAGACGATCGAGATCTTCATTCAGCTGCGTATGGGAAGCAAGAAAGCTGTATTTTGTCCTTTCGAACAATCATGTTGGTTTTGGGGTTTGGAGAAACTGGGCATGGCATTTTGGAACTCAAAAGTGTTGTGGCATTGAAGACCGCCAACTTACCAACTCCTCCGGCTAAACTGGAGAACTTAGCAACAAATTATGATACAATATAAAACCAACATTATATGTCATATCCCAGCATAACGTTATTGGTAACAACCCGGGAAAGCCTGGAACCCTAGGCCATTGACCCCAAAGCTCGTACATGTATTCACAGCGGGCTAAATTTGGTAAAGCTGGAAACCAATCGCCATATGAAGAACTTCTATGTAATGCTCTCTTGGCAATCTTTAGCAAGTATAATGTTGCATTGCCTGTATTTCATGCGCTTGCTGATGATGGGAATTGCTGTAGCATTATTTCAGGACCTCAGTCAAGGCTCGGCCTTCCGGTTGGGACGTGCTTCTGCCTATCATTTCAGATGTGTTCTTTTTGTCTTTGGTTGCCTGTTAAGAGATCCCTGGGTCACTACTCTCTCCTAAGTCCGCCAGGAAAAGATTATATCTAGGTTGACAGCCCGGGGAAAGAACCGAATATGCAACGAGATATTAAGTCAACACAACGAAGCAAAATATATCCGAGCCTTCTTTATCTCCCTTATTTTTTGTCTGGCGCAGCGGACTCTAGAAACAATGGAGATCTTCTGTTTGCCCAATGCCACCACGGTGAACTCAATGCGAATCATGGAGTGTCTCACCAAATTCCAGCAAAGTTCATATCAGCAAAGCTCCCTGACTATCCTGATGTTATTTTTCGGATCTTTCGCACTTTACAGGTGCGCCGCAGGGTATCAGATTCCAAAGAAATTGACAAACATTGACTTTGCTTCTCCCCCAACAGTATCATACTTCATCCCATATGTGGGAAGTGCAATCAGCTTTGCTATTGACCCCCGTGGCTTCTACAACAGAGTAGTGTAAGTGGTTTAGTCTTATTCTCGACAAATATTCCATCTTGAGATCGGCTGACTTTTGTGATTCTTTAGTCGTATTGCCGGACACCCAGCGGTCTACGCTTTGAAAATCATGGGCCACAAAGTTTATGTGGTCACAGGCACCGATAACGTGAGGTCAATAAGGAAGCACAAGGAAACCATAACGTCAATGGTACATCAGGTCTTCGCTCTCAGATCGATATTCGGCGCATTGCTAAAGATTCTTGAATTATTCATCTAGGATAACTTAGGGATCTATGCAATTCCCGAAGCTGGTACTTTTATACCTACCGAACACCGAATAAATCGTTTTACCCACCTAGGTTTTATTAGAGCTTTTGGTGGGGAAAATCTTTCGAATCTTTGTACTAGATGGACTCGGAATTTCATGCGCCGCCTTCAGACTCTCCATATTGAGGATGACTGGACAGAAGTTCCAGATATGACAGAATTCTGGATGCTCCCTCTGACATCCGCTATGACAGAAGCTCTTGCAGGACTTATACTTGAGTGTGTTAATCCTAATTTCGCTAATGATCTGTTGCAGTTCTTTGCTTTCATTCAGCCACTGTTCAAGAGAGTTCCTTTGTGGTGGAATCCTCGAGCGTATGAGCTGCGGGAGAGTCTGATTCAAGACGTCGCACAGTGGCAGAATATAGTTCGAGCTTGTTTTAATGAGACAGATGTCGATAAAGATGGTGATTGGGATCCATGGTGGGGATCGTCGCTCTTTCGAGACAGGCAACGATTCCATTCTAAATTGGAGAATTGGGATATAAGGGGCATCGCAACTAGCGATTTGGTAGTACTCTGGGGGTCAGTAAATCTGTCACTCTTCCAAGGCTTCAACTAACCGGCTTTCTAGTGCAAACATAAACGTTCACACAGCTGCAATTTGGACAATAATTTGAGATTTTTAAGGATTCCGAACTATTGGTGCGAGTCCGACAAGAGCTGGAAGGTGCCAATTTTCGAGATTCCGAATCAGCGCAGGACATGGAGGTTCTGACCACGCTACCACTCATCCAATCCATCTACTCCGAGGTTCTTCGGCTCCGCGTAGAAGGTCAACAGTAAGACAAATTTCCTTGTACATACCTTCTTTGGGGGGTAGATATTATAGAAACGTCCTGAAAGCATACTGTTAGATGCAACTAATCATTCAAACTCTCAAGGCTCCTCTAAACCTTCTATTTAATTACTCCTATCTACCAATCCACTATGTACTACACTAATACATTGGGCAGTGTTTTGTACAGTAACAGAGATTTCAAACTTCAAAAATGGGCTTTCCCTAGGCGCCATCTCGTTCTTGTGCCAACTTCGGCAGCTCACCTTGACGTCAGCTTTTGGAACACCAGACATGACGAACACCCACTAGACACCTTCTGGGCTGAGAGGTTCTTAGTCTATGATGGAGACTCTTCAAGTGGCCCGTTGAAGACTGCTTCCTCATCAGAACGAGATGAGAGAAGTCAATTTGGCGGGGATGGGATCCAGAAAAATTTCCGATTTAAGGACAGTGGTCTGACGGATGGTTTTATGCCCTACGGAATTGGGGAAAGAACTTGTCCTGGCAAAGCTTTCTCACGCCGGAAAATTATAGCTTTCTGTGCAATCGTGGTTACTAACTTCGATATCGAACTACGCACGAAGCAGAAAGACTTTAGATCAAGCATGAAGTTCTTCGGTGTCGGAACCGAAAGCCCAAAAGAGACAATTCCATTTAAAATACGCAAGCGCTGTGTTTCTTGAGATGGTCAATGCTGAGAACAATATTTATAGATATTGGTTATACCAGATTACTAGGGTCATGTCGTACTATGTGAATTATTTTCAATGCCACAAGTCTGTGTAACAACCACGTGTCGGCCAAGCCTCTCTGAAATCAAAAAGGTACAAATTAGAAAGTTTCCAGCTCCAGCTACATTTCATCCAATTTAATAGTATTCATTCTCATTTTAAAGACCAGATTCACGCCGATTGATAGTCGAATTGAGAATCATTAAAGTGACTACCAAACCCTATAAATCCCTTGCAGTCCCATTTCGACTCTGCCCCACGATCCGTTTGCTTATTAGCATACTGAGCAGAAACAAACAAAGTGCCTTGGGAAACTCGCAACAGATTAAAATGTCTATCCCCTCGATTCCTGTGGAGAATCTTCATCAGGATATTAAGTTGATACTAAGTGGTGTGGTGGCCGGCGGATTTGCTGTTATCATATTGGCCTGTGTGAAGCTTTACAGGCATCGTTCGTTTGTTAGAAGCTTAAGCCGAAAGGGGTTGGTAAGTAGAAAAATGTCTTCGTCTTCGTTTGGCAGGGACTTCTATCATTAACGCTCAAACAGCCTGTTGCACCTGAACATAACTTCGTTCTCGGCCATCTTTTATATCTCAAGAAATTCAGCGATCGCTTGCCCAAAGACGCGCACTTCCAATATATGTTCAGTGACATCTATCTCGAAAAATTTCAAGATGGAGGGGTATTCTACCTTGACATGTGGCCATTAAGCCCTCTATTCCAAGCCATCATATCCCCAACAGCTGCCACCTCTGCTACCCAAACAAATCGGAAACTTGCCACGAAAAAGCCAGATTTGCTCCCTAAGCTTTTTAAACCACTAGCCGGTGGTAGGAATCTTTTGGAGATGCCCGAGACAGAGTGGAAAAAATGGAGGATTCTGTTCAACAAAGGTTTTAGTGCTGATAATTTCCTCGAATTAATTCCGGGAATTATCAAGCAGTCTCAGACATATGTTGACATACTCCGCGACCATGCTGAAAAGAAAGATGTTTTCGCTCTCGATCATACAACGATTCGACTTACCATGGACTTGATTGGGAAAACTATCTTGTATGCAAAGTCTGGAAATCTTCAGTTGACGTTTGCGGACCACTGACAGTTATTGGGGACGTAGGAACTCAGAGCTTGGAACTCAAAGGGGTTACAATGTTCTTGCCGACTGTATGATCAATCAGATGCGCTGGCAGCGACCGGCAGGCGATATGAATCCATTGTTAGACCATTCCCACATTCAGAAACGATTCTTTTCTTCTATGGGGGTTTAGGAGTTAGTGTCATCTTGGGAGCGCTTAGTCAGATGATTTCAGCAATGTTAACTCCCAAGACACTTACCACTTCTTTACACTCACCTTCCAATCCACTCTACATCATACTAATTCCTTGCACAGAAATCTAGTTCACTTCCCCCGCTGGTTTATGCAGTGGTGGAATGGTAGACAAATGGACCAGTTCGTCGGCGCGGAAATAGACCAGCGCTATGAAGACCTCAAAAACAAATACCGAAACACGAAAAGCAAGGCAATAATTGATCTTGTACTTGAGACTTACCTCCAGGATACAAATTCTGTACAGTTGGACAAATTGGATCCTGAATTTCGACGCTTTGCAGTCATCCAGATCCGCATGTTTGTGTTTGCAGGACATTATGCCTTGAGCAGCGCGCTTTGCTATTGCGTTTATCTTCTATCGAAATATAAGGATATACTACGACAAGTTCGTGATGAACATGATGCAGTTTATGGCAAAGATATCTCGTTGGTGTCATCGAAACTCGCTAGCGAGCCACAACTTTCAAACGATTTACCATACACCACCGCCGTACTAAAGGAGGCAATGCGACTCTTTCCACCAGCAAGTTCAAGTCGTCAGGGATCTTCAGGCGTGGATATCATCGATGATAAGGGTACCATCTGTCCAACTGAAGGTGCGGTGGTATGGGTCAACCATGCAATGTTGCACCGAGCGCCCAAGTATTGGGTGAAACCAAATGAGTTTCTACCTCAGCGCTGGTTGGTTGAGCCCGGTCACGAGCTCTATCCGTTAAAAGGCGCTTTTCGTCCATTTGAGAACGGTCCGAGGAATTGTATCGCTCAGGGTCTTCCCATGGTAAAATTGCGGGTGGTGTTGTCACTGATTCTGCGTCAGTTTGACTTCCAAGATGCTTATGAGGAGGCTGATACGCATTCAAAGCGTGGCCTTAAAACTTACAGGGGTGAGAGAGCTTACCAGATTGACTCTGGTGCGGCTCATCCGGCCGACTTCTTCCCATGTAAAGTGTCTATACGCGTTCAAAACAAGTAAGGAACTTAGGAACAGGAGGCGCACGTGATGGTCTTAACACTTGATATGGATTCACGAGGATGATGATACAAGAGCCTTACTTTGAGATTGATTGGTCGCTAGAGATTTCAGCAGCATAATAACAATTTCATCCCTAATATGCCGCTTTCCCATGGTAAATTAATTCCTTTGCACATTTTATTAAAAGAGTTTGATGTCACTGCGGTAATATACCGGCGGTCCGCAGGCTTTACCGCGTTACTCCGTTTTACTAGTTAGATCAGCGATTGAGGCACTCTTATATTGCCCACCTGGTCGATGGTACAGGAAGATTTTTCCACCTGTTAATAGCAAAATTTGGCATGCGCCATTTAAGAGTCACGAAACAACCCCGCCATAAGCTTCATCGGCTCCTAGCAGTGTTTACTAAGGCTTAGCAGCCTTGCTATACAGAGAACCATTAAACGTAAGGTCACGTGGCATGTCATCGGGATTATTAGAATCATTGCTAACTTAAGTTTAGTTTCTTCAGATAGGAGCTTTGTGCTTTATTTAAATGCAACATTCGGATTATATTTAAGAATCAAGTTCAATTATTATATTAATTCTTAAAATACTTATCTCTCCCTGAACTACTGTATAATTCGCCCCCGACAGTCATACCACTAGCGTAGGTTATAATCAAACCGTTGTATTAAGCTGCCCCGCATTTCGACTTTGTCATTGGCACTAAACCCTATTAGACTAAGATTGACGATCATAAGTCAATTACCAGATCTTGTGCCGTTTTATATTAGTTTAGAAGAATTCTTTAATTGCCGACCTAACTGGTAAAAAGGAATAAAGGCCAACGCCCGGGCAAGAGCATTGGAATATGCGAACCGCCGATATATTACTATGGTAGTATCAGAATTTATCCAACAGGTGTATAGTCGCTCAAATCAGGACAAAGTGCTCCAAGCGCTAAGGCTTGCAGGCGGAGTGCTCCCCACCGGTACGGCGGACTATATATACATGTCTGGACCCGAGCGGTTTATAAAGACAGGTCTGGCAGGAACCTGTGTCCTTCAAATCCAAGGCCAGATTTTAGTCTCAAATTATTAGGACAAACAATCGACCAGGTGGTTGACCCTGACGAAGATGTTGAGCGGCGCCTACGGAGTTGCCCTCGCAGCTCTGTTGCTAGTCGCCGACCTGCCCTTGGCCGCGGCTCACGCTACTCTCACACATCGCGCTATAATTGGTGGGCGCGAGCGAGTTAGTATCAACGCCGGCTGGCGCTTCCAGCGCTTTATCTCCAATCCCGACTCGCTATCTTACAACATACTCAAATCCTGGATCCTTCCTTCTGGCAACGATTTTGTCAAAAGTTCCGGCTCCCAGAAGACTCGTCCCACCGGCACTCAGCCGGGTGCCAACCTCAACTTTACTCAGGCTTCTTTTAACGATGCCAGCTGGGAGAAAGTGAATATACCGCATGACTGGGCCATCAAGGGGCCATTTAATGCTCCCGGAGTTAGTGGTGGAATGGGAAGGCTACCGTCTAATGGCGTAGGCTGGTACCGCCGCGTCGTATATATCAGCGCTGAGGATGCCGGCAAAACCATCTTCCTCGATGTTGATGGCGCAATGTCATACGCGGCAGTCTGGCTTAATGGCAACATCGTGGGGGGTTGGCCTTATGGGTACGCCAGTTTCCGGCTTGATTTAACGCCGTACGTCAAGACTGGAGCGGACAACATCTTAGCAATCCGTCTCGACAATGCTCTGGACAACTCTCGCTGGTATCCAGGCGCGGGCATCTACCGGAATGCTTGGCTTGTTAAATTAAACCCGGTGCATGTGGCCCAGTACGGGACATTTGTCACTACGCCCACGATCTCGTCCTCTTTTGCAACTGTCAGCCTGACAGTCGATATTAAGAACAAGGGCACCAGCAGCCAAGTAGTTGATGTGGTGACCGAGATTCGGCCTCAAAACGAGTCTGGAATACAAGGCAGTGGTGTGGCTACCTTGTCAAAGGCATCGGCAACTGTTGCCGCAGGCGGAAAAGCAGTCGTCAGCGCCTCCGCAACAGTTGCCAACCCTAAGCTGTGGGGACCCAAGCCAAATCAGACACCGAATCTATATGTTGCTATCACTAAACTGTCCGTCAATGGACAAGTGATTGATACTTAGTCAGTCAACAGCCCCTCCTTCCTCCTCTCCAGTGCTATAACATCCGACATATCATCTAATTATATTTATAATCATTAGTGAGACGCCTTTTGGTATCCGAACTATTACCTACGATAAGGACACTGGAATTAGCGTGAATGGACAGAAGATCCGTATTCAGGGGACAGTAAGTCAACCAAGCCAACCTGCTCTATTATATAACAACAAACAACGAAACAGAATATAACTTTAATCACTAGTGCAACCATCATGACCTCGGAAGCTTGGGCGCAGCTTTTAATTACCGAGCACAAGAGAGGCAGCTCCAAATACTGCAGGAGATGGGCAGCAATGCGCTACGGACCTCACACAACCCGCCCGCCCCCGAATTCCTTGAACTAGCCGACAAGATGGGATTTATGGTGCTTGACGAGATTTTCGATTGCTGGAAGCAATCCAAGACCAGGAACGACTTTTCTCTAATCTTTGATGATTGGCATGAGCCAGATCTCCGCCTCTTTATTCGCCGAGACCGTAACCACCCGTCTATCATTGCCTGGTCCTTCGGTAACGAGATTCCCGAACAGGGAGGTGCCTCAGGAGGCACTATTGGTGCTGAGCTCCGCGGAATCGTTCGTGACGAGGACCCTACTCGGCAGACTACCGCTGCTATGAACTCGGCTAGTCCCGAGCAAGCCCTCCCGGCTCAAGTCGACATTATCGGACTTAATTACAACGGCGAAGGCACCGGGGTCTCATTGTCATCTTCGTGGCCCGGCTTCCGCTCCAAGTTTCCAAACAAGATGCTCTGGAGCACAGAAACATCATCTTGCCTTAGTTCCCGGGGGACATATCTCTTCCCCGTCACTAGCGGCATGAGTGCGGTGGTGAGCAGCAATAGCGGTGGTGGTGAGGACCCTATAGGAATGCGCGTGAGCGCTTACGACTTGTACTCAGACTGGTGGGCCTCGGGATCTCCAGACAAGGTCTTCTTCCAGCAGGACAAATACCCATACGTCGCCGGCGAGTTTGCCTGGACGGGGTGGGACTATATCGGCGAGCCGACTCCCTATAACGACAAGGCGCGCAGCTCCTACTTTGGAATCATCGACTTGGCGGGTTTTAAAAAGGATCGCTTTTATCTATACCAGGCGCGCTGGGCCCCCAACGTTCGCATGGCGCACATTCTTCCCCACTGGACCTGGCCCGACCGTGTCGGCCAGGTCACTCCAGTTCACGTATATTCTTCGGCTGACGAAGCCGAGCTGTATGTTAACGGAAAGTCGGCCGGCCGACTTAAGCGCGGAACCTCAAGCTGGCGCTTCCGATGGGACAGCGTCGTGTATCAGCCCGGCGATCTCAAAGTTATTACTTATAAGAACGGCCAGGAATGGGCAACTGATACTAAGAGAACTGTTGGCAATGCTACCAAACTCGTTCTCTCGGCCGATCGCTCTAACATCAAAGGTGACGGGCTTGATCTATCCTTTATTACAGCCACTGTTGTCGACGCAAATGGCGATACCGTTCCAAGGGCTAGCAACTCGATCAATTTCTCTATTACCGGCCCAGGACTAATCTCTACTACTGATAACGGAGATCCCGCCGACTTTACTATGTTCTCCAACAGGACGCGCAATGCTTTCAGTGGTCTTGCACTTGCAATTATCCGCAGCAACGTCGGCGCTGTTGGCAACCTTACTATTAGTGCTGCCTCAGGTGGTCTTACTGGGGCATCGGTTACTATCCAAGCTAGTTAAGCAAATATTCGCAGACTGGTGGCAAGTATTGGCGATTGTTAGATCAAGCATTATCAGCATTTGAGATCCAAGAACAGCCAGATAGCTACAATCTGCTTATCTCCACGCTTTTTAATATTATAAACCTACGAACATCTGCTTCTGATTTAGAGGATCAAGCTAGACCCGACATAGTCAATTACACAGCAGCATCTAAACCTTCTAGTGTAAATATTGAACAGCTGAATTTCAATTTTGTTTTCACGCCCCCGTTAAATGACGCTATACTTGAGAATGGTTTGAATTTGACGGAACTCCCGTCGGAGACTTGATTTTCTCCATTATTGTATCCCTCTTATAGGTATCAGCAAATGGGGTTTGATAATTCTATATAATATGATTATGCCATAGCAACTAGGAAGTTCACGGCTCTTAATCAACGTTCAAGTTTGGCTTTCCTGGCACGCTACCCAGCTTCATATTTCAATAAATACTGATTAGCTGCAACTAGTTTCGTAATCACTAACGCTGGACTGACTATCACTTCACTAGAAACCTAAGCTCTTTAACAAGTTTGAATACTTTAGAGGACTGAAAATGAAGTGTGACATATACAATATCCTATAATCCTCGCTATGTCTCAAACACGAGACTGACATTGATGGCCCCGTCAAATTCTGTAAATCACTGTACGTTTGCAAAATCACCTTCCACTTCATCCCTCCTTCTGATCGGCACTCTTGCTTTCAACTCAGAATAGAGTTCTATCCTTGGTTGGAAACGGATGACTTCCCATCCAGGCTTCGCAGGGGAAATGCCGGCAACCTCGACCATGAATTCATAGAGCGGGAAACTACCCCAAGCATGACCATTTGAGCGTTATGAGACACTATCTTCTTCCCAGGTCGTGAGATGCAGTGTAAGCTGTCTACACCAGGGTTACCAGAAACCGGCAAATTGTTCACTGTACAAGCTGCCACCCACGGCACTGAGAGCCCGCATCTTATAGAAAGACATTGACAGCGATGTAGCAGTAAATCGCTTTTCGGTTAAAGGATTTAGGCAACTCCGAAGAACCTCATGACCAGCTGAGCCTGTAGCGGCGCCCCCGAGAATCGCCCAAACCTGATTGAGCTCGCTATAGTTTTTGTCAGGGTCCGCGTCCCGTGCGAGGCCATCGGTGAAAAAGGAGCCATCAAAGCACTGAATTCGGATGGCTTCGGTAATCAAATTTGCTCGATTTATATACTCTTTGGAGACAGTGTCTCTACCAAGAGTCTGGAAGATGGTGGCAGCATTTCTAATTGTACAGGCGTAGAGGCTGTTAGTCTAGTAGGCAAAAAACATATTACAATTCTAAACATATTACCGAACTCTAGTAGGCAAAAAACATGTTGCGATCCTAAACATGTTGCCGAACTTAGACGATTTGCAATCTAAATTCTAATATT
>Ga0247810_10000713_pt1 | contig 29145 bp, 32 predicted proteins | sample UWRJL119311C1_FD_179918 | JGI IMG/M metagenome (GOLD analysis project Ga0247810, IMG submission 179918) | Plant litter microbial communities from Arlington Agricultural Research Station in Wisconsin, United States - UWRJ-L119-311C-1 | ecosystem: Environmental > Terrestrial > Plant litter >... | reverse complement strand
TATATTGTTTACTTAGTAACGGAATCAATTCTACTTGATTCAACCAGACGTGATACTTGCCTCTTCATTCCTATACCAACCCGACGTTTAGTTAAGAGCTATTCGAGTTAAGAACCAGAACGTTACATTTCGGTAGCGATAGTATCTACTGAGCTGTTACAAATCAAATATATAATTATAATAATCAATTGAAGAAAAATCGGATAAGATCTTAATATTCTACAGCCTGTTTGCAATAATTTAGACTCAAATCTATATAAGCAGAAAATATCGAAAATTACCTGGGTAAATGTTGAAAGGGTTAGCGGGGCGAGGATTTCAGCTTTGTGATCTCGGTAAGGCTCGTTAAAGCTGACCGCCTGCGATACTTGGTATAAAGCCGCTTGCTCTAGTTTACTTTCGGCTCGCTTAACTTAAGCGACTCCAGATTAGGGAAGGCGTATTGTACTAACAACCTCACGCTGCCTTCTCACTCACTAACACTTAGTAGTATAAGTATAGCGGTGCCCTTCTTCTTCTACATACACTCAAGATCCTTTCTTTCTATTACGTCGCCCGTGCCGCAGTTACAAGGCTATACCTGCATCCTCAACACTGCGCCTTCCCTGCCAAGCGCGAACAAAGAGCTCGTCTTCTATTTTGAACTCAACTGACTCCTCTTAGCTTCTGCAAACCTCGTACAATCTCGTCATTTGTTTCATAATCCTAGGGGCGGTTGGTCCGGCACAACGACACAGCTTACAAGCGAACGCATTATCTTTATCGTCTGAGAGACTTCCAACTGTTGTCTCATTCTCAATTTCTCCTACTAGTAACTTTGAGCAAGGTAACTTAAGGCACAATTTACTCGCTCAAAGAATCGTACATTGCGCCTCTAGATTTACTCATAAAGATGCACAACTGCGAAATTTGTTCTGGGAAAAACATCCAAAGTTAGGGAGAGCTGCTCGCCGGAAGGCTTTCCTACTGACGAGCAACGACTATGAAGATCATTCCTTCTAGATGGTTTCAGGTAGTGCTTGATGTCTTGGGATTCAAGTCAAAGCTTTATGCGTGAAATCTGCTACTGGCCAGATTTGTGAGCGTCCTATCAAAAGGAGGCCGGTGGGAGAAACTCCCCGAGAGTACGTGATGGGCAACAGTATAGGCTCGTACAGAGACCAATGAGAAAGGGAAGCGGTTATATTTCGGTGATGCCGAAATATAATATGCAGTAGCTTGAGTTGGCGCTAGATTGTCACATATTTCGATTCAAGCACCGGCTGTGTATTGCAATTCCTTGTAGGATTATGGTCACCAGACAAATTATCAAGTGGATTTATTCTAGGCACCAGTCACAGTTGTGAATCGATGGGCTAGGAGACGTTGAAGGAGTATTGGAATTGAACAGAAGCGCCAAAGGTGGGCCTCTAATAAAAACCACGGGACAGGAAAAGAAATTTGCCTTGGCCCGTGTAGTTTGAGGATTTCCTGATACTCCGCTTATTAGAATATGCACTATCAGGCAGGCGCAGCCAGGTGCTGAAGGGTCCATTTTATCTCGGCCAGAAACATTGCATGAGATCAGTGATCCTGTCTCATTCTTGGATCCAATCAGACCTCGATAGGCTGAGGGCAAGCCGAAGAAACAGGAAATGATAAACTCTAGTGTTTCTAGCATCCGCGTCAAACCCTAGGTAGTGGGCCGTTATTCTTATGCCAAACAACTATTGTAAGATACGAATATCTTGCATTGCCACGTACTACGGCAATTATGCACATCAATACTCCTTTCTCACGGCATGCGAGTCAAACACTATACATCTTACGTGAGTATCTCAGCTACTGCCTAACAGAGAACATTGCATCAAGCATGAACCCACTAAATTTGGAAGGGGCGGAGCTGAGAATCAGCGAGTAGATTTCCAAGGAGACCCATCGACCAGAGGTGGTATAAGTTGACTGTATGGCCATGCCAGAGTTCAAAATTTATCTTTATTGTACACAAAATACCATTCGATATGGCTGCTATTCAAACACCTTTCATGTCCTTCCAGCCTCAGAAGAAGTTGAAAATGTCAACAACATCACCTTTACCATCTGAACATATCTTTGATGGAGTACGGCCGTACAAGTCGCCTTACTCCATTATGCCTACGCATCGTATAGAACCAACTCACGCAATCTTGAAAGGTACAGTTAGAAATAGATATCCCCTCCTCTTGATTACGTGTCGAAACATAACTAATACATGAAGCAGCTACTACCAATGGGCTGGCGCAAGATCCGATCAGCCCTAGCCATAAGGTCGTCCCTGATACTATCGAGGAGAATGGTCAATCTGTCAATATCGACAACACTAAACCACCAGCTCTGAACTGTTCTCCAGGTATGTTGTATATACTCTGCTTTGATGACTACATCTCATACTGTAAATAGGTTCTGTAATAACAGACGAGAATATGCGCATTGTTGAAGATTCCCGCCTTGATCCTATACCTGCTTGTACAAATCAAGCAGAGACGAGCTATCTGTGCTCTTTAGACTCCGAGGCTGTGAATGGAGCCGACCTCAATGCTGTTTCATCTCCATCTATGATTGAAGACCTTACCAAACAGCCACTTTTTACAGATTACGACAGTGGGCTCACACGCGATGATGTACGTGACATAGAGGGCCTATTTGACTATGGTACGAATGCATGACTATTTAAGCAATATAAGACTAATATGCAATAGAAGTGCCTGCTCTGCTTCCCGAAAATCACGATCACTGTCCGGAAAAGAGCGATCAGGACTTAGAGATCAGCAGCTCTCTACCAGTTGCAAACCAAGGAATTGAGGAACGCCTCGGAATCGCTGATGCTACATCAAAACACCAAGTTCAGTCCACCGAAGATAAAGGCTGTGGGCCGTGGCTGCCTAGTCTTAAAAGGCAATTCGTGGATGATGAACAGACTCAGTCTCCTAGACCAGAAAAATCTTCTCACATTTCCAATCCCTTGAGATTGACGACTGTAAATAGTGTAAGAAGCCAGACATCCAGCGGTGATCAGGAAAACCTCACAGAGTCCAACAACCCTATCGTTGGTCCAGGCCAAGATATCTCGACCAATTTAAATACATCGCCTCCACAACTCGACAATAATGTGTTTATGGAGCCATGCGGGTCACCAGATATTAGCAACGACGAAGAAGAAGAATATACTGTTGACGAAATACTTAATTCGCGCTATCATAATCACTCGTGGCAGTATCGGGTCTCGTGGGTAGACCACCCTCCCGACAGCCTGTGGTACCCAGAAAAAAACTTCTCCAAATGCCAACAGCTCATAATTGCATTCCATCAAAAAAGATCTTCCCAATTTGTGAAAAACCACAATGATATTACGAAAAGCACTAATGGCGAAACAATGAACCAAGACACTACTACCTCCAATAACCTCGACGATAGTACGGGAGAATCTACTGATGAAGACTATATTGATAAAAGCGACAGTGGCCCAGTTCGAACTACCAAGCGACCGAGATCTGTTAGCACCAGAAGCGCACGCCGCAGCCTGCGGAGATCTAAGAAGATTCAAGATTCCCCTATTCAGCTTACCGGTACCGACGATGGCCCACTTCCAGAAACAAAGCTGTCTATACAAGGTGAACCAATCCCTATTCGAGGGGCGCTTACATTGATGACTCATAATGGCAAAATTGTTTACTCTGTCGCGTTCTCTCAGGAATCGATAAATGACCTTCTTGATGAAAAGCAAAGATATGAGGCACCTTCCAGCTCAGAAGTAACAGCAAGCGCGGACAAGTTATACAAAAGCAAAGGCCAAGCATGTCAGTCTAGCCAAAAGAAACGCCCAAAAGTTCCGATTGATAAAGAGCTTTTACGGAGGTTAAAGGAGGACGATGACTTATCGTGGGACGACATTACAAAGTCGTTCCCCGAAAATTCCAAGAATTCTTTGCAAGCATCTTATTCTGTTCAGAAAAGAAAAAGGCAATGCTCGAAGAAAACCTAAAGTTGAGACTTCTAATCTATTAAATTGATTATTTGCTAGCACGATCAACTTATTTCGTGCAAAAGAGCTCCTGAAGCTCTGTCCCATCTCTCACATCCTTGCTATCGCGCTGAGGAACGACGCAATCTTGGTTACTGACAGCCCTCGCGGAGCGGAGATATTCTTTACCATTAGCCTCAAAGATCCTTTAATAGCAGTTGGGACACAAATAGAAACCATCTAACTTGAAGGTTTCTGCCTTCCGTGGATGGGCTCACTCGCGCGTAACCCTCACATGAGTATAAGGTGCGACCCACGCGCTCCTAATGACGTGCCTCAGCATGTCAAGGACGCGCTTCCTCCGACCCCAGGATTGTTGAGTGGGAGATGGTTCATCTAATATACAAGATGAGCAAAGGCCAGGAGATACTAGCGAAGATCCATTCAAGAATCCTTAGCACTTTGCGACCTAGCCTTGATAAATCTCTAGCTACTACTGCTATAGTGGCACAAGGGGATGCTATATAGATCATAAGCAGCTCGATATCTTGGTTGGCATTCATGTGGATCAACATATTAGAAGCAGGCCAGGCTTGTTCTAGAGAGGCTACTATCCTGAACATGATAGAGTAGATGGGCGCTTTGGAGTGGTACGCGGCCGAGCTTGCACTGGCTGCAAAGGCGCCCCCTCTTACTAAACGTGGGAAGCTTAGAACACGCCTAGCTACTATAGTGCTGGATAAATATCTGAAGGAGGCGTAGGACACCGCGTCTGTAGCGAATCCGGCAAAGCTCCTCGGAGGATAATGAAGACCAGTCACTATTACCAAGTTTGGCTAAGATTCAAAAGAGAATTTTGAATGCTAGGAGGAAAAACTCAACGTCAATTTCCACAGAGGGCGAAATTTACACAAATTGGTTCAATTGACTCACCTAGGGATTCTCTAAGTATATATGCTACATAGATTATAACAATCGATAACCTTAATCCCGTTATCAGATGCTATGCGCAGCTCTTTGCAAGTTATATCAACAGCGATTTGTTAATCTCAAGCCACCAACACTCTTTATCGTAATCGTGACGACGTAAAAAAATGTTACGATCGCAGTTTAGAGAATCCAAGTAGATAGTATCAATATCCAAATTAGCGTAGAAGTTTTCAACATTGAGCAGTTGTCGATATCAGCGCAAGAAGACCGTGCGTGATTCGTGACAAACTTGTAAACAATTTTGTACCCTAGTTCCTTTGGAAGTCGGTTAAATGGTGTCAAGAAGCGACGGCCACTTACTTATAGTTATTAAGATTGCTCAGCCCGCCGTGTGTGTGGAGATACTCCACCATTATCTGACCACGCCGCAATAATGACCCACCCGGCAACCACCATAACTTGCAATGAGCTATAAAGGTCAGGCTCACCCCTCCGGGATATATTCTTTTCCATCATTTTGGAACTTCTATCTTTTCTTGCCCGCAGTGAATTTGCTCTCAAAATGTTAAAACTTTCTACTTCACCCCCCTCGACTTCAGACCCTATGATCGAAAATGCCGAAAATGCCACATGCCAGGAAACAGCTCCCGCCTGTCCTATACTTCCTCAATATCTTTGTGAAAAGCTACGGACTGTAGCGGAATCGACTCCTTTATTTCACTGGAGGTTAGTAGATAGAATTTTCAATAAGGAGACTCAGGTAGAGTGTCACCAACAATTTCATAAATGGCTCTCGCTGACATCACTAGCATCCGGGCCCTGTATTCAGACTATGCATTTGCCGTGTTTTGCACAAGCGCGCACGTACAAAAATCCCTCAAGAAATATAGAATATGGTGGTAGAATATTTGCCATCTCTTAGTGGAAGATATGCTGTGCAAGCCTTGAGCTTTGAGATGGCAGAGATACACGCAAACTATAGTCAGATATAGAGCACTTTATTCAGGGAGGAATCAAAGTGGACCTCCTTTGCTATATATAAACATCTCAATTTTCGTCTTCTCAGCGACAGTTTTGCAGATCCAGCTTATATAGCGATGGTACCCAGAGAAAATAAAGCAAACGCCTATCTGACTAAAAGCTACCTCTTTGGTCTTTTGGCTGCTTTTAAGCCATATACAAGGGAACGATTCAATATTTTATTCAAGGAATCAAATGTCATTCTTGACATAACTGGGCTTTTCTCCAAACCGGGTTTATTACGTCTCGAAAATTTGTTTGAATCTCGAGACGGTCTCTTGTGTGCAAATGTTTTACTTTGGGAAGATAAGTTCTCTGGAAGACGTGGAAGGAGAGTGAGTTTGAACTTATCCAGATAAATATTATATTATTGTTCCTCATTTTTCAAATGTAGCTTCACGACCTGGAGATCTTAGGTTAGGATCGATAGTTTATATAATGGCATAGGTCTATATTTTGATTTGTTACTTTACATCTGAGAAGTTCTCTTTCTTCTAATATTGGATACTGTTATATTTCTGGAAAACTAATAGACATCAAATCTATAGTTGAATAATCTATAAATTTTATACTATCCTAATATGCGAGACTTGTCCTGATCAAAGCGGCTTAGTGCTTATTTTAAGGTAGGAACGCATGCTATGATATATTCTATATGCACACTTATTGAAGTCTCAGTGCGTAGTCATGTGATTGGGACATGACTATATAGGAATGATTACTAACATGTTGCCCGACGCCAAGCTAGCCTCAGCCTCTCATCCCAAAATCTCTTCCTCTCTCACTTGTTTCTCTAAACCACATTATTGAATTGCCTCATACTATACTCTACGTACACCTCATACCCATAACATCGAGATTTGGATATTGACAGTCGTTTATCAATTGCTGAAGGCAACAGGAGCTACATATCCAGCGCTATAACTTCAGCGGATCCAGGACAGCAGTCGTCAGAACAACAAGCTAGAGTTAATCACCTGACATCACCAGACCTTGGTAAAGTACAATTGACATTTTCTGAATAAAGCTAATAGACACTAGTATCACAAATTATGAGGTCAATTCCCTATGGGTATGATTTAAGGTGTAACGTCTACAATAGTAGAACACCTAATCAAGATGTTTGTTTGGTACCCAATCACGAATTGAACAATTTTTTTGCAGTTTTAGATGGCCATGGCAAAGATGGTCATAAAGTTGCTGAGTTAGGGGGTGAACTTTTGAGAGATAAATTGGTGGCGAAAATCGGTCTTTCAGGTTACCAAATTTCAGAGTCAGATTTGGCTCAGTCAATTTTGGATGTAGACTCAGAGCTTAGTTCTCAAGGACTTAAAGGGGGTTCTACAGTTGCATGTGCTCTCTTTCAGCCTCAAACCAACTCGCTGCTGATTGCCAACGCTGGAGACAGTCGCATTGTTATATCTATTAGTGGCAAAGCTCACTATTTATCGGAAACACATAATACTACAAATAGTAAAGAAAAAGATCGAATTACTTCTACTCCTGGAGGTTTCATCAGCGGAGATCGAGTGTATGGAACCCACCAAGTGACTAGAGGTTTGGGAGACTATCACTTAAAGAAATATATAATTGCGAAGCCATACACAGCAGAAATCATTATTGGAGAGTTGGATGAATTTCTGATTATTGGTTCTGATGGAGTAAGTGTTGAAATATAACCTAATAATACAATAAACTAATTTGTTGTAGCTTTGGGATGGATTAGATGATCAAGCTGCAGTGGACCTTATACACCAGCATTCGCAGTTCAATTTGACTGCTCAATCAAAACCATTAATAGCAGAGGCACGAAAGCGAAGCAGGGATGATATAGCATGTATACTTGTGGATTTGAAGAATTATGGACAAAAAGCTGCTTCAACATAGCTACCAGATATCTCATGTTATTTACCGAACATTGCCCCAATAAATCCTCCTTTCTTTTTCTTATGCCTTGACCTTTTGTTTGTGGCTTTGGCTTTGCCTTTTTCCTTTCTTTTTTGCGCTTTCTCTATAACTTCGTGAAATGCTTCACTTTCGCAGCAGTGATATATCCTCCCGTCAGTTTCAAATTTCACGCATTTTGTTCTTACTTCGTCTTTAGTAACAAATGCGCGAGTTAAGTCAGAATCCAGAAATCGGAATTCATCTTCTCCCAAAGTAAAAGTAAAGGTTATCTCACCCTCCTCATCAAATTCTAGATCACGGAGAATAACTTCCGTAGACTCATTTGGATCAACATCCGTAATCTCATCCTCACTTTTAGGCTCGAGCTCATCTGGGGTGATCTCACCAGCCTCACCAGCCTTAGAACGCAGAGGAAGATTTTTGAAATTCACCTCCTCTAACCTCCAAACATAGTACTTGGCTCCAGTTTCTGGATCTATAACTGTAAAACAATGATCGACTTCCTTTCCACCCACTTTAACTATACTTCTCTTCCACTGATCTCCCTTTACCACAATGGTATTTCCTTGCTCATTGATCATATAATAGAAGACTGTCCCACTCTCTTTATCAAAATCCATTCTATCGACAGTGAGTGATACATAGCCATTCGCAGTCAAAGTACGAATCTTTTCATCAGTGGGACCTTCAGAGCCTTCGGAATATTTGCTATGATCGTCTCCACTATATCGCCGATCAGGAACACTTTCGCCGAATGGGGGATTGTTCTTTATGTATTGAATACATTCTTTAAACAATTCAGCATCTTTTGAATCACCAGGATTCAAATATCTAGGTGACTCGTGTGAGAGTGGTTCGAAAACTTTCGAAATCGGGTGGTACATCCAGAATTTGTGCCAAATTCCAGTAACTGTAATAGCATATAATTGCTCCAGCTCCAATTCTTCAGGATGATCTCGCACTCTTTTCTTATGATAGTTGGCGAAAGAGCTGCAGTAATTCTGTACCTGCTCTTCGGCATTGAGGATATTTTGGCCAGCGCGCTTGACCTCGACGAAAATTAGATGTCTTAGCTTTTGCTCTCCAGTGACAATATAACGATAGTTATGATCCATACGCCCTGTGTAATGTGGCGCTGGTGGAAATTCAGGACAGTAGGCATATTTGTCTTCCTGAAAAAATGGCAACATTATGCCACAGGTAAGTGCTGAAGCTTGATACTCTCTGGTATCTTTCATCTTTTCTTCTGCGAGCGCATTTTGATAAAGAATATCCTTAGCTAAAGTGTTGATCAATCCATATGGTTTGAAAGCTGAAGCGGATGCCATATTAGCGTAGCTTAGTTACGGTAACCCAATTGAAGCAGGAATGAGCGGTACTATATATGGCTTTCTTTTAGAGACTGATCATATCACATATGCAGAGCACTTTTTGAGACTGTTATGTTACATTGTATCTGTAAGATTATATTAATCAATATAAATTAATACCGAAAATGCCACTTGCACACAATCCAATATAGGTGGTGTAGAAGCTCCAAATATCCGTCCACAGTTGCAGCATGCTAAATACACTGCATATTGACATACAATTCATTGACACTGAAGCCATAATGTAGTCCAAGAAGTGAACAACCCAAGCAGACGATGTGCAGCAAACCTTTTTCAAGGACACAAAGCCATCCTTGAGATGAGTCTATCCATAATTCCAAATTTGTAAGTTGCGACTAGCTCGAAATAAGGGGGTTCATATCCGCTGGCTGTAGTTGAGGGCGCCGCGACATACGAGTAATTGGAAGCTGAGTAGTGGAGGGCCAGCCAGATCTCCCCAAACATCAAGTTGACCTGCTAAACACCTGAAACAGCATTTCCTCAATAATCTCAGCGATTCTCTTTCTGGCTTTAGCAATGATTGCCTCGGCTCTGCATAGTGGAAATTGAGTAATGGCTTGTCGTTATTAATGTCTTAGTGAATTTGTCACATCGCAGAGTGGAACATAGATCTAATCAGCACTAGACAACAAGGCGGGTACTATTATCAATTCACCCAAGAGACAGGCTGAGGGGGTTCACTCCGACTTAAGGTTCTTCTCTGCACAGATCCGTTTGCGCCTAGGTGTGTGTCGCAAATCGTATCGTTAGGACAAGGTCGTAAAGCAACGCCTTCCCAAGCGGTTCGTACACATGCATCTGCGAATGTTGACGGCGTTATTAGGGTTACGCCGACTTCTTCCCTGTTGTTGTGCTGGCAAACATCGATGTTTTCTGCCTACGACTCTAAGGGGTTGGTGTAGTTTATTACGCCCGACGGGTCAGCCTCACTTTCGACACCTTAAAATCGAGGCCACACGTTAAATTAAAGTGGGATCAACACCATTTTCAGTGAACTGGCACCAACGTTCGTTACATTGTACATTCAGTGATCTTGTAGCATCACTGCACCCAGGCTCGAAACTTTTGACAAAAAGATCATGGCTGAGCCTCGGAAAATGTCTCCCGACGTGCAAGCTGCATTTGAAAAATGTATGATATCGGTAAACAAGGCGCCACTCAAAGCAGGCTCAACTCATGAAGTCGATCAAGGAGGGCTTGAAACGGAGTTGAAGAAGTTTGCTTTACTCTTTAAGGCAGAACATAAGGTGATATCAATAAATAATTTGGTTTAATGACACTAGCTAACCTATAACCCGACCAGCCTAACAAAAAATACACAAGGCTCACACTACTCCGACTCCCAACTGAAGAAACACTTTTAGTACCAGGTACGGTAGAGTTGATTCCATCTGCCTTCGACGTTAAGAATGATACTATCGAAGGGCAAAAAATCGAGATAGGGTCATATATGTCTTTCACGAAAGATGTCGTACTGCCGTCTGGTCTTCACTGCATTGGTATTCTCGCCCAATAGTTAGGGTTGGACTTCGAACAATACATCCCTACCGCTCGAGTAGTATGGAGCCTGAGGGGTTGAATAGCTGTCTTGGGCGTTGATATTAGACTGGTTTGGATTGGGTATAGCGTTTCCCCAAGAGTTGGTTAGATCATCAATAAGCATACAGGTTTCCCAAGGGTTGATCGAATTTGAGTTCTGGGGAAGGAACAATGAATCTATCCATGGGTTGATCGGAGCTGAAAAAATACTTGGGACATCATTTTGAATCTGGTCGATACTCGGGAATTTCCATGATGAATCTTGATGTTCTGTTTGATCCTTGATTTAGTGTCTATATCATAGGGGTTTGGCAAATGCTCACGTATTGATTCGCTTCCACTTTGCGCTGAGCTCTGGGTATTGTTGATGACAGTAAGACTGAAATGTGGATCGACAGGACCACTTGCTGACACATTAAAGCGGCCTGTATGATATTTAATACACTATACCAACCAGCTTACCGAAGATTGGGTGCATACCTGACGCCCCTCTTGTTTCCTGAAGAAGATGATCGTGAAACCCTGAGTTACCAAAGTTATCATCATTGCTCTCGGCATCGGTTATAATAGTATCGGTTCTATTATCAACTGGCAAATTTGTATACAAATTTGAATTATACTGAGTTCGGTGCTGATATCGCGACTGGGCATCTAGTAAATTTTGGGAAAGTTTCCGTTTCTTTGCCAATTTCTTTGGAGTTCCGTGCTCTGTTACCCATGTAGATTTATTAAACCCTATATTGTTAGTCGACTATTTTAAAATCAATTAGATACTTACCATCTTCAAGGTGCTTGATAAGCTTTTGTGCCAATCCAGCATACTTCTCTCCAGATTTCACAATTCCGCTCCTTTTTAGATGTTCTATCGACTTTTTAAAGACTTCGCCTTTCACCGGCAACCAATTTTCCCATCTATACATAATCAGATCAACTATTCAAGGCTAAGAGGGTTGCAATATTTACACAGTGCGCGGAATGTCTTGTCCAAGACAAAATAGACTACCAATACCAAGACTGCTTGCAATGTTGTTATATCTAGAGCCTGCTCGTAAGAGGTCTTGAATCTTGCCAGCGAATTCGTTAAACATCGATCTTTGGGAGTCATTATGGTATGTGTCATACAACACTTTGGCGATGGCTTCGGCACTATCACGCTCAGACTCCTTCAATCGAATTCGATGACAGACAAGTGTATAGAATCTGCGAAGAATGCCTGAATGAGCGTCCTCTAGATCGAGGTTTAGACATGCAAACAGAACTTTATACTGAGGATTCTCAAAGTTGCCAGGCTTGTACTCCTGATTGCTGCTCCAGAATAAAGATGGATCAGACTCCCATCTTTTTGAACGGTTTTCAAGTAATACTTGTGTAGAATACTCCAAACCCTTGAAGAGGAAAATCTTAGATACGCGGTTCTCTGCCTGGGATGTTTGAGGTTGAGAGAGTTGAGATGTTTGAGATTTTTGGGATATCTGAGGTTGAGAGAGTTGAGATGTTTGAGATTCTTGGGATATCTGAGGTTGAGAGAGTTGAGATATTTGAGATTCTTGGGATGTTTGAGGTGCTTTTTTGAGTAGAAGTAGCTGCTTTTTAAGATTTTTAGTCTCAACCACTTCATCCACTAGTTCTAATAAGCTTTTAATTGTTGTAAGCAACTGCTTTCTGTTAGATCTGGTTACTCTAGAGACTTTAGTGCTCAGTACCGTAAAGCTATCACAAGAGTCATCAATTTTTGCATTTTTTAATGCTGAACAATAGCATGCCATTTTGTTGGATTTGTGGAGGTTGTGAAGGAGTACAATACAGGCGAAGGTTAGGAGACAAGTCTCGGCATACACGCTTGACCAGATCTATCCAGTTCTTATAACAAGTTATCGCTTAGCTCCAGAATTGGTTAGCGTTATCACCAAGCTGAAAGTCGGCATGGGGATCTAACCCCACCTTGTAGACTAGCTTGTCATATTGTCTCGGCAGACAGGAACTTAGTCTTGGTACTAATAGGCTAACGCTTTGTGAGGTCGCTCTCTTTTCTCGTGTATTTCGGTTATGAGTAAATAAGGAACGTTTCAACATTTTCCAGCTATTTTGAGACAAAAGTAGCCGCAACTCAACCCCCAATTGAGTTTTACTCCGATACTAATTATTCCCTGTTCTTCGTGAATAGGTATCCCCATGCTAGTTAAGTCAATTGATTATTTAAGATAAACACTTGATCGTAATGTTTGTGATAAACAACAATTCTTAAGTTCTATTGAACCTGATCCCTCTGCTGCCGAATCAAAGAAGGCATCTCTTTCTTACATGCAGGATGGCCAGTTCTTGCTGCACTGGCACTACTAACTACTCGGAGCTGCCAGACGGCAAGACTATGTGTGCGCAGGGTGTGGAAACGACAGAAGTCGATAGGATTGTTGAAATAGAGACTGTGCAGGATGTAAAAGTAAATACTTTGATTGATCTCCGTGAAAAGCTTACTAAGATATAATAAACAGGACCAGTTTAAGATCATTTCAAAGACTTCTGATCATTGCATCATATCAGGAGATGGGGATTTTGTAGAAAACACTCTGAGTAGGATTGAAGCTAATTTGGCCGGTACTATGCTACTTTATGAGTGCGATTCTCATGTTATGAGGTTTGTACACTGGGCTTTGTGGTATGGATTGAGTTGTAATAAGGTCAATGGTGCTTATATTGGGTACGATGAACTGGATCCGGTAACAGGAGAAACTGTTTTTTGGTTCTATGGGCTCAATAAGAAGATTAAGATTCGGCAATCAGTTTTGGAAAGAACATGGTCAGGAAGACTCTATATCCAAGATTATAGAGAAAGCCGATGGATGTTCCTGAGCTATCTTCGGAGAGATATTGACTCCAGACTCAAGATGGTAAAATTGAGATTTTATAGAGTCAATTAATCAGTTCATGTTACCTATCACAATTGTATAATGCCAACCACCGAACTTTCCAATATGTTGGATGCCACAATGCTCGGTAGAAGAAACGTGGGGTTATATTATTTCTCCCGCTAATGATAACCGTTCTTTCCCATCTGATGAACGTGGGCGGGTCCCTTCTTCCCAGGTCGGCCAAGTCGGTAATCACTATCAGAAACATCTGTCTGACTTTTCAGCATGAGAAGGTATATAAACCTAAGATCATGATCCTTCTATTCCTCCCAATTCTTAAGTATCCTGGAAAGCGATAAGATATACCTTCCATAAAAGTCCATATTGAAAATGGCTCCAACTGAGTCGCCAAAGAGCCCGAACACATCATCATCTGAGACAACCCATACACAGACGGAGCAGGTCAAGACCGACACAGAGCAGCACTCAGATCCGAGTGTGATAGAGAATGCTGAAAAATCAATAGAGCAGTATATTTCAGACCAAAACAGAGAAGGTCAGCCTAGCTCAGGGCTCTGAAGCGACAAGCTGCAGTAAGGGGCACATCCAGTTATTGACGTCCCCTTAGTTGACAATTGGTGTAGATCGCGCTTTGGTTCTTCTTATCGCATTCGATAGCAAAAGAGGAGTGGATTTCATCATTGGCATAGTCAACCTTTCCAATTATAGCTGATTCGATAAAAAGTCTACCGCTGGATTGATCTGGTTCAAATGTTCATCGCCACCAATATTCGCGAACAGCATATATATGTGACCTTTGCCTTCTATAGCAACTGCCACACACGATTTGCCTAGGAGCTCTCTGAACTTATACATATGTGTTTCGTGGTCCAATAATTCATCTTTTGTTCCCATTATCATGTAGACTGGTGGATAAGTGTACTGTTTACAAAGATATGTGGGATCTACGTAATGTAAACATAAATACAAACTGCAACAATACCACACAGCTTCAACTTACTAAATTCATTAATCTCCTCTTGAGACACACATCCTTTTTGTGGCCAACATCTCAGATTCTTCCCATTTTCATCTTTATGTAGAGGTAACCCCCGAAACCATAGTTCATGATGAAGATCTTCTCGAAAAGTTTGAAGCCTCATAAACCGTCTCGGATTACTGTTTTCCTCTTCTGTTTGCGGCAACGGCAACTCAAATGGAGGATTATTAAAATCCGTCGCTTCTGTAAGCATCTCATCTGAGCAATCTGGTCCAGACAACCCCCCTCGATTTAGAAAAGGAATATTGTCTATATCAGTTGGTGTAGAAAAAGTGAGGATTGCTTTAGGAGGATTATCTTTCCATAGTCTAGGCTTGGTAGATATATTAGCATGTACGATTGATATATTTAAGGGGTACATAATATACAGTTAACAGCGCATAATGTCCCCCGGCGCTAAAGCCGATTACTACAAGCTTACTGCCATCAACCTTTATGCCCTGATCCCTCAGCTTCTCTGGGAGTCTCGTTCTAACCCAAACCCCAAAGTCCTTGAAGTCTGTTAAAATAACAGGAAGGAGTGTCTCAGGCACGGAACGATAACCAAGCGAGCAGATAACATAACCCTGAGCACGCAACTGGTGGAAAAGTGGACGGGGGTAATCGGTACGGTTGTTCGAAGACCATCCCCCGCCGGAGATATAAATTGCTGTTGGATGTGATTCATTCGAAGTGGTAGGCGGATATACATCAGCATAGAGAGGGCGTCCATCAATTTCTTTGTAGATGTATGTCTCAAATTCCCTGATAGGTGCTGGTCGTGGTGGTAAAGGAGTGGCCATTGTTAGAAGTATTGGCTAGATAACGAGTGAGGGCTCTGCCCGTAAATATATCATCCAAATGCGAAAACCTGTTTGACCTACTGACGTGTTATTCGCCAATGATTCAATCTTTACATAATTTTGAAATCTCATTTTAGCTGCGGGTAACACCCCCAATCTATCATGGGACCTCGATTGTGTTGCTGTCTGCCACCCGAAACTGAGTATAGTGATCAAGTTTCAACGTTCTCACATTGTTATCGAAAGAGCATATCGCTTGTGAACTGATAGTGTGAAGTGAAGCATGCCAGTGGCTTGTAATGCTCATATGCCCTGAATTGTCCCTTCTTAAAGGTCTGGTTTTCAAACTGAACTTCAAAGCCAAACGAAACGAATAAATGTTGAATCATGTACGTGGTTCTGCATTGCTACGGGTCTACATTGGTGATCTTACCGCCCCACTTTCGGCAGCTGTCACCCTGAGATCATTCGGATATATAGCAGTCAGTGGGATAGTTATTTATAAATCTGGCTCTGTACATGTCATATCAACTGGAAAACCTCTTCAGTCTGCCTTCGCATTCTCAATGCGCCCAGGTAAGCGAAATAAGCTGTCATAAACGGGCCGCCGTTGGGTAGCCGATATATTTAGCGCAAAATGGTTCCACGTGATCATCACGTTTGAGTGACCCCACCAAAGTAAAGTTTTTGCAACGCTCTCGACAGGAAAAAATATTTTTGATCCATTTTATTAGTTCAAGTAGCAAGCTACAGGGGCGTATCATCCTACAAGGAGGAGACCAACATCCATCCATAGCTGCGCGTAGGTCATCGAGCGAAGTTCGGTACATGAAGTTGAGATCTGGCAATGATATGATAGTGATTAAGGATGAAGCTGTTCCCAAAGAGATCGCCGATGCCGCCTGCAGGAGTCTAGATATAGAGGTAGCCCGCAAAAGAGAGGAGGGAGAACTTGAGGCAGGTGTAAAGAGCCAGCATCTTTTAAAGAAAACGACTGAAATATTGGCATTAGAAAATGCATTCCAAGACGTATGTATACATCACGAGCCAAACAGTCATATTCTGAGCACTCTTAGACTAGGGATGCACCTATCACACGTCTCGGTGTTGACCCCAGAGACATATTTATTTGGGGTCATCCGATAGTGTATTGTGACGTTAGACCCAACAACCCGTTAAGGTTCGCTAGCATAGGAGCACCGTATAAAGTCGTCGGTTTGATTGCACTTGGCGCTCTTTACCTGCCAGAAATTGGGGATAGTGGGCAGACTATGATAGAATCTGGCTCTGTCGTGTACTTCCGAGGATATTCACCTGTTGTATATAGCGCATGTAAAGGACGAGCACACATGTTCATGATTCTTCCCGATAGCTTTCTCCGTAGTCGTGGAACTATCTAACATTCGAAACTCTGTGTATGCATCTGAAGTTGGCGACACTAGACGCAAGGTTGGCTATAACCATAGGGTCAGAGATATCGCGAAGGGAAGTCGAGCCGTAGTTGGAATGCAAAGCAGATGATTTTGGTTGATTGATCTGTGACTCTTTGTGACGTCTACCTTCTGAAATGGCTACTTTAAGGTAGGGTTTCAATGCTACTATAACCATAGTTTCGGAAGCTAGAAGTTCTTCGTCGGACCATCCATACAACAAGAGTCCGCTCACAATTGCAGTTGCGGCCGCCTGGTTCTGTGATTTGATCCATTTGTGTATTCGTTGAAGCTCTGGCATATGTGGAACATGTTTTTGAAAGAAAGCCTTGATATCTTCTTTGCTCATTGCTCTTTCCCACCTAGTCATTTGTTAGCCATTGGCAGAGTGGCATGGCTAGGAAACTCACACATTTCGCGCATCATTTATCAGTAGTGATGCTGGTCCTCCTATTTGTAGAATTTGCTGAACATTTCTACATCTCTTCCAATCAACATCACTTACTGTGATATTCCTCCTGATGAAAATTTTTGAGGCAGCTACTTTGCTCATCCCCCGGCTGGTCTCGATGAAGTCTGACTTAGATATATAGTCAAGTTCGTGAGCGAGGAAAATTAGCAAAATACGTTTAGTTTCCCAATCTGTCCCGGCTTCATTTATGCAATTGCGAGCTTGCTCCAGTCGGCGAAGTCTTTTGGAACTATCAACCTCGGCTGTCTCTTTCTGTGACAAGTCTTCAACACTTATTTCCGATATAGTGTCAAAGATGTTCTTCCGTTTCTCTCTAGACCAAAAATTGCTCAACCTGGCCACAGAGTCATTTTCAGACTCATCAAATTCCTGGAGCTGATTGAGTAAATCATATTTTGAGGCCTTGCCTGCAGCCGTGAAGGTTATTGAGAATTGGTTGCCTGTACACAGTACAGATGACGGAGATCCTTCTAATTCAGATGTATTTATGACCGAGGCTCCTGAACCAGAGCTCGGTAATTGGAGAGGCGAAGCCGGAGGTGAGAGCTGTATGGGTGCAAGAAGGCTGCCTTGCTCGAGGAGAGCAGTGGCCTTGTTTTGCCCACATCGTATGGGACTCTCCATTTTGTTTTGGGGGAGAGAAGAACCTACCGATCTCCTGCCGCCAGTCCTTTCAATCAGCAGGGGTCTGTTCAGGCGCCCGTAGTAATCCTTTCAATCAACAGGGTCTGTTTAGCCAACCGTAAAATCCGTTTAAGCTGTAGGGGTCACGCATCACCACACAAGGCATTAAATTTCGGTGGTCAACAAGGGTAATAAATAAAAGATAGACTATCGACTTGCTTATTGAGTTAGCCTCATTTGGAAATGACATCTGCATATATCGTAGGGGTTTCCACTGCTTCGTGTTTGAATTTCTACAGCTATAGTTCATTATAAACGGCATCATGTACTGGAGTTCTAATGCATCTGGGGCTACCTGCGAACTATTGACGCCATCATTTGCCAGGTCGGAGAATGCTGTCTTGCAGCAACAAGAGTATAGGGCTCAGCAAATCCTTCGCGAATCTTCACCGAATCTTTTCATTCTGATTTTCACCATTTTCCCTTTCCGAACTTCCAGTACCCACCTGGATATATACTCACAGCGATGGGGCATTCTGTCACCTTTTCAATTATATCAAATACAAGGACAAACTGCCCCATACCCACAAACCTCCTCTGTTTGGGATTGGGACTGGTTTCAGCCCGATCTATTATCAAAAGATGCCGATGTACTTGCCGACGATTTCGACAACCATTTTTCGGCAGCATTCTCTAAAGTACCCTTCCTAGCATTGGCCACAGCAGCACTCGGCATTCAGTCGGGCCCTGTTACCGACCTGTTGAAGGGTGTCAATAATGTACGACTTGAGCTTTGCCGCCGATTCCAAGAGAATCGTCAATCCAAGAAGAAACAGCAAGCTGTCGCAAAGGTACTTCTGTAAAGACTTGTAGTTAGAAAATGCTAACTCCATTAACAGTTACTGAGACCCCGGAATAGCCTGGCATATTGGGCATTCTCTACCAGCATCGAGAGTGCCAACGACTCGCTCGATCCTTCGGATGCCCTTGCCTTTATCTACGATCCAGTTCAAAACTTATTCAAAGATCTCCTGCCGTTTTTATCACTGCTGGAACGTCTTAATGGTTTGAAAGCATTATACCATCATACCCCGGGTGGATATTATGCTCGGTAGAAAGACATAGTCGATGCAAACTCCTCTCCTCAAGAATCGAATAGACTAGGCAGCCAGTGTAATTAGGAGATGATGGAGGTGAAAAGTGATATGGATGAAGAGTGAATACGTTGGATTCTTTAGTGTACTTAGTAGACTATATGTACAAGCTAGTTTATCCTCAGACTTCTAAACCATGATATGTTTGTTCGCCGCTATCCTCCTGTTCCTCGTCCTACTTATTTTGCCATCTCGTTACATTTGCCTCATACCGGGTTTGCACCTTATCGATTTTGAAGACTATGATTCACACTGAGCGCAGCTTCTATGTCTTTCTTTCCTTGCTTTTCGACTCTACGTCAAGAGGCGTCTCCAACAGGCTAGATGTGGCATGGGGTACATGCATAGGCTCCGAATTGCCCTCTCCGCTTCATCGCCGGGATTGCTGGCTTGCCGGCTTTCTGCCACACTCCTCCGATCCACTCTTCGTGTCAATATCACGATCATCAAGCCAGTTTCCCGCCCCAATCCAATCATCTCCTAGACTCAACAAATTCACATGAAGGTGGTCCCACTTCCGACCAGCCGTATGACCACATACTACATAGCCAAGTGTGCTCAGCATGCCTGCCGCAACCTTCCGTGTACTTCCTTATAGGTTGACAGATGCCCAAAGTAGTCCTTCAAGCCGAAACATAGCCCTTGTTCTTGCCTGGAAGAAACCCAAGCAACCATGCTTCCCCGCCATACCCTAACTTCGAGACGTCCACTTCAATATCGTTTATGTCCAACGAGATACAATTGTAACATTTCCCGTGTTCACATTTCCTGTGCTGGTTTGAACAGTTCTGGTTGCCCGGTTCGCAAGTACTAGTAAATTGACACTGGGAGTGTTAGGTTCGTAAAACGAGCACTAGAGGGCGACTCACGATACAGCACCTGAATTTTGCTGCGCATTTATATAGCATCTTCTCTGCTGCTTAGTTAGTTTGGGTAGCCATGTATGAGAGCCGTGTATTGTCTCAGACCTGCTCGAGAAATAGTCACATTAAATATGGCTTCATCCACACGCGCTATCTTTTGAATGACAACAAACATGCATGTGGGGGTCCCGACACTCTGTCATTTTATGATGCTTTTGACAGACTGATAAGTGGGATTGTTTTGCATACCTTGAGCTCCACGCGGCAGAGAGAGATTCGCGGGCACAGCAAGTATCATTTGACCCGGATCATCTCCTCTGTCACACATCCAATTCCTTCCTCCTCTTCCCCTTGATCTCGACTCTCCACTCTCAACTTTTGCAATTACTTCCTCATCAGGGGGTAGCCACTTCGCTTCAAATCTATCTAATTTACGTGCCTGAAACCTTTAGCGAGCCTCTACCCATTTAGGGCTAGCTTTGCTCAGAGATCTAGGACACCCAAACACGTGCTCGCCGCTATAAAAGCAAAATAGTACATGCACGCCCACCCGGCGAGGAGTCCCGCTACCCAATCGCTATATAGCATTGGTCTTTGTTGCACATCGTAGAAACGCAATCTTAAACACGCAAGCCAATTCACCCAAAGGTGAAGCACATGGTGGCTTTCGTAAAAACAAAAAGTAGATCTTATCACTTTTCTACCTCGCCAATCTGTATTACAAACACCTAGAGGTGTGCTCCCAGGTAGGAACATATAAGCTCTCTTTGAGTTTTCGTCCAATCTCGAAAAGACATGCTGTATAGAAATTGCAACTGATCTTCCTCCTTATCTCAGGGTCATTGAAATGTCTCCATGACATCTTAATAACTTGAGTCCATATCTCCCAGAACGTTATACAATTCCAGTAGTATATTTCATACTTAGGTACCTGGCCCTCGGACTCTTGCAAGACTTTTGCATAATAATCCAATTCCTTTGTAGCAATGTGATGTATTGCATATGTGCTTGATTTAATTGGGAATACTTGAATTATCTCAATAAAACTATATTATAAGTGTTAGTTTTGAATTTTTGGGGGGGGGGGTCAAGAAAGGTAACCTACTAAACTAGTCCACCTTTTTCTAATATAATTTGCTGGCTGAGCCAGCATTGGTGTTCAGCCACGAAGTCGAATATTATAGGATCCATTGATGCTGGCATATTTGCTATTCCGACAAAACCATGCTTGATACCTGAAGCTGATTTCATCTGAATTCTGTGTGTGTCTGCATTGCTGAAAACCGCTACGTACCAGGATATTGAGTCCCCGCTTGACACTAAAGTTGGTGTGACTGGAGGGCGACTTTTCCACATGAGCGCTATTGTCAGCAGATTTTAGTAGTACTTTCTGAATAGGACAGAGTCGCAGTAGATTTAGCACATCAATCAGATTTTTGGGGGATTTTCTATTCATATATATCTCCATAATTTCATCCACAGTCATAACTCGCTAAGCTTAGGTCTGTAGTACCACTAGTAATCTAATGAGACTAAATTGAAGCATGGTTTTTTTTGTTTGCATAGTATCCACCGCGATCTGAAAGGGATGGTGGGTCTGAGGTCTGAGAAGGAGATTTCCTGATTTTCCAATCGACCCTTGCATAACAGTTGGATAATTCAGTTTTGGAACGTAATTTCCGAAATCCACACTACGCAGAACCCTGACCTTAAGCTATGAGAATCCTTCCCGAATGCAGTTGGCTTGATTTCTAAACATGTATTTTGGAATGCTTTGCATTTGTGAGGCCATATCTCATTTAATAAGTTAAACAGGAGCCTTTCCATCAATTCTACCTCTTGTTATTCTCGTCTATTCGGATTCTCGAAGATCTTGTTCAGAATGGAATTGCCGTCTATCCATTTGCCGTTAACAACTGACGTATTAGAAAAAATTCAGAAATTATATAGTGCAAGTCGGGGAAAAGATAACTTTTACCACTGCCCGTGGGAAGGTACGGAAGGTTGCAAACACAAGAGACATGGAAAGTACTCCGAACACAAGTATGAACGCTTCCAACTATTTGTACCTTATTTCCGCTAATATCAATGTCCGACACAGGAGGGCTGTAGACAGTCACTGTCTGCCATTTCGCTGTGTCGTTTCCAATTGTGAGCGCAAATTCGGTAGGAAGGGCGAGCTTGTTAAGCATAGTAGAATGCATCAAGAAGAGAAGCCAGAATTGAGGTCTCAAGCTAGCCAGACAGATGCTATGCCTGAAGCACAAAGCTTGCTTGAACAGTCAAAAGTAAACGCACAAAACAACTCAGAAACTGTTGAGCATTTTTTTGCCTCCTGCTACGATACTTTCAATCACATATCGGCGGCTCGTCTTGCGAAAAGAATTGAAGCTACTATACGTGTTGGCAAGCTGGCGAACATATTGACGAAGTCTATAGCTGAACTCTACTCTCAAATACCTTCTATATGCCAACCTCAACAAGGTTGTTTTTGGCAGGATAGCAAGAATAAGGTCCTTACCCCAAACAACGATGTTTTCCAGGACAGGGAGTTTTTCCAGGACAAGAACTTCATAGACATTTTCCAGGAAAACGAATTTATGGACGGCATCACTAAGTCTTGGTTGGACCTATCTAGTACTACTTTAAAGGCCTTGATTGCAGGAACACATCCAGCAAGCTATTTCCTGGAGCTCGCCCGGGTACTTTGGCCTATCTATATGCAATTCTTACTAACCTCAGACAGCACCTTATCGACCTGCGAAATTTCCATCATGCTACAGCTATCGGCGATGCTCTTAAAAATTCGAGATTTCAAGACTCGACATCACCTGTCTGGACCATCATTGATCCGACAAATAACTTTGCGGCCTCCAAAAATGAAATGGTCAAGGGCCCTTGCATTCCGTTAATATTTCGATATGTAAAAGAGCTGCAAGACGAGCGGAGAGAGAAGAGAACGGCGAAGTTGGCAGATTGGAAGAACGAGTTGTGGGCCCGGAATGTCCGGAATAATTATCAACTTTTCAAAGAAGCTTGTGACCAGATATCGCTGATAGTCCGGGATACCTACCAATTCTCTGACAATGACTATGCTCTGGTAGAGTCGTTAGGGATACTCGGCACCCTAAATCCTACCCAGATTATTCTACTCGCGTGTGTTAGAACAGAAGAGACGATGGAGATTGGCATAAAATTTACCAAATTTGTGCATGGAGGATTGACGCATAGTCAAATAGTAGACAGGAGGAATGATATTGTCAAATTTATTCAGGAAACGGACTTGAAGGGGCGGAAGCGGCGATTGGCACCTGCCTCGCTTGAAAGGGGTATACAGAGGATGGAGTAGAAAGGTATCAGACAAACCAAGAATTGTAATTATTAATTAGTTTATATAAGCGGAAATTGAATATGAAAATTATAAAACTTGCCAATTTAAGGTTATTGATATCTTCTTGAAGACTATCAGCGATAGGTTATAATGACCTCCACTCAACCATGTGCAAGATTATAAAAGCGGTACGGTTTCTTTATCATGGACCAGCACACATCTTAGTATAGTGCCTTCATGTGTATCGCCGCATCACGCAGCGCATAAATGGGCCTGTATTTAAGGTTATCTCGCCAATGTTTGAAGACATGTCGCTCATCGAGGTTTTAGGTTTTATTGGTGTGGTAGCAATGGTGGCGCATGTGGAATTTTGCTTTGAACTCTCCCCATTGTTTTCCATAGGGAAACAAGCTGTCAGTTCTCGATCTCGGCGATCTGTGTAGATGTGCGACAAAGGCTTAGCAATTTCAAAAGAATGGCTTGAAAATTCTTTTTCTTGCACCAAGGTGAGTTTGCTATTAATCGCCGGGATGCGGGCATGTTTGGGGCACCGGGTAAGCGAGTTTCATAAAACATCAATAGAATGAGGCCGCTGGTGCATATACCAAGCCACAATAAGCCTCGACCTCTTACCCAGCTTTTTACTAAGAGATTAACAAGGGTAGTATAGCAGTCCGTACTTGCACCGCTCTAATTACGATGTGCAACAAGGTCAACGCTGAGTTACCATTGGATATCGGTGTGTAATAGCCACTATATCATGCGGTCCGCGGGGCTGGCCGGATTGCAGCTAGCACGTGGTTTGTTTAGTGTCGAATGTGCATCTCAAGGTGATCGGACTAGGCTTCAGCGTCTGAAATCTACCTAACGGGCTTGGGAGATTGTATAGGTACGTAACCGCTGTTGGTACCTGCAGCACCGCCCCTTAATCACACTAACAACTGCCCCTATCTTGTTCTCAATAAATTCAGCCTTCAGGATGCGCAATTTGAATCCTATATCGCAACTTCGTTTTCCACTACTCGTGGTTCAGCTGTTAGACACCAGCACATATCATCTCCGATGTCTTCGCCACATCACCTGGCTCTGCAGAGTTTTACTGCTCAACCAGAAGAGTGCACAACGCTCGATTCCTCAGACGACACGATCACAGTAGACACATGTCCGGCTTCGACATATCGAGACTTTTACCAGAAACGGAAGAAACAGAGAAAAGCATCAAGAAAGCCAAAACCCATGCGTGTTAAATGTCGTTCATCATCAAATCCAAGGTCCGCTCTACCAAATACGTGTTCGCCTAAAGCAGTTGTCGATTTGGTTTTCAGCTTACAGCTAGCATTGAACAAGATAGACTCGCGTAGTAGGGTCATACAGGAGAGTTCTTTGCCAGAAGCAGAAAAACATTTAGGAGAAATCATTCGACTAAGTGATACACATCATAAACATCATTGTATCCCATTTCGTATTTCGTACTTGGGCTCTCAAATTACCAAATATGTTAGGATCGTGCATGCAAAGAAAGAGTATCAAGGATGGCTTTTTAATATGGAGGTCTCTGTTGTTACTTGTGTATATCGAGTCAATTTCGTTTTGAGAGAGGATGGTGTTTCAAAACGTACAGGTTGGTTGGGAATCTACGATTTGAAGATCTCAACTAACGAGGATTCGATGTGTAAATTAGCATGTATATAAAGGGTCACAATATTTGCCTCGAGCATGCAACAATATAATATATTCCTATATATAGCCCAAATCTACCAGCATATCACTTGAGCTCAATGCGTTCTACTTCGTCCTGTCATTTGTATCTCCTAGTGTAGGCAGAGTTTAAGCTGAAGCAATTCTTGGAAGCTGTCTCGCTTAAAATGGGCACACGTGAGCGCACACGTGAAGCGCCACCTGGCTTGCCCACTTCAGACTTCCTATACTGAGGATCTACGACATGCAACAAAGATTCATACTATATAGCTATTGGATACGAAGATATATTAGCCAAGCTGCTCAGCCCTGTCCAAGCTGTATAAACTCTACAATGAAAGTGAGCGCTAGGATACTAAGGGGCGTGGCCAGGTCAAGCGTGGATATTACTACCCCTTTAGGCATAACTCGCTTAATTATAGCCTGACATTTTAATACATGATATTCCATGGCCCAGGGGCTCCTGCAACATACGCGGAGCGCTCATTCCGTTTCAACTCTGCGGTCATTGCCTCGCTACGATGTGCAGCAAAGGTCCACTACAGTAATACAATTGGAGGATATCCTTGTGAGGCTTTCAGCTTTGCTGCATATCGTAAGGAAGCCTTGAGTAGGACGGGGAAGCCACCAATATATATCACCACCAATATGTATCATAGTGTCTGACTCCCTGGTTGCAGGAAGGTTGTGGATCCAATCTTTGAAGCGGAGGAAAGTCATCTAATGAAATATGAAGCTAGCTTGAGCTGTCACTCACTAGATTATTCAAGCTTCAGAAGCCCCTTAATGTGGCACTTTTGTAGTCTCTTTAACTAACTCTGAGGACAATATCATCGCCACTCACACATATATAAGTGCTCTCTCTTTTTTAACACTTCTTTTAATTTCAACTCTTTATTCGTCATTACCCTAAAGTTATTATACAATATCTACAAGATGAGCTCATACTCTCTTGATATTGATGCTCTGTGGTATTGTACTTTGCCACAGCACGCAATAATCGATCACGCTGAAGAAGTCACATTTGAAGCATTGGGCTTCAATATATATCGGAGGTTCGCTGATAGAGAGAGTAAGACTATTTCTAACTGATTATTGTGTTATTATTAAAAGGATACTAGACCATCTTAAATTTAGAGCAATTGATGTAAATGCAGATACATTTTCTCGACTGAATAGCTTCCTAGATGGTTTGGATAAGAATTTCCCCAGCGAAACCCAATTACGAGCGTTCAAAGAACAGATGAAAGTTCATGGATTGACGGACGATGATATGATTATGCTAGGATTGGACTCAGATAGTACTTCGCAATTTTATCTTAGATGTAGTATACAAGCCCACAGTGAAGATTATGAGGGAATATAGCTTCTATCGGTTATAAATTTTGGGAACTTCTGCTGCCTGAAATATTACGTTGCTACCACTTCCACCCGTCCACTCTCCCCGTGATATTGGAAATGGAGATCTTGGCAACGACCGGGTTTCACTGTCATCTTCCGAATTTTCGTAATCGCGTGTCAGCTTCGGCGAATGAGCAGCTGTCGGCATTTACGGCCCACCACCTTGTTTTGAAAACAGACAAGACCGCTAACATGTTCTAGCGTGCACTAGCTCGGACGCCTTCTTGTTAGGTCGATAAACCCTTTTATGTGTACCTATAGAGCCCGCAAGATTCAAACCCCTTCCTCTACGCTACAACTACATTTTCGTCTCACAAGGGCATTGCTTTCTTCTCGCCATTGCCCTCGCCAGTACCAGCTATGGAAGGCCTGGATGCTGACCTTAGATCCTCCAAGCGGGCACGGGAGGCGCTTGAGTGTGAGGTTGCAAAGCTGCGAGACGATCTTAAAAACGCCGATGAAAAACAGGAAGTGCTCGAGAGATGCATCACCGAGGGGCAGCACAATGCTGCGTTTATGGCCATCAATAGCGAGTCGCTCATGCGACAGCTCGGAGAGGGGCGATTGGAAATGGAGTTTGCCAATATGGAAGTCGCCAGACTGAGGGCGGACAACTACACGCTGAATTGTCAGCTCCTGGACATGCAGAAACACAGCAGTGATGCGGCCGTCAACACAAACCGCGCATGGGATTTGGTCAACGAGCGCAACAGAGAACTCGACTTCCTGCGCGGATATGTCGCCTATCTCGAGCAAACCTCGGCTGGTAGCAGAGAAGCATCCCAAGCCGCATTCAGCGACATGGAAGCCTTCTACTGTAACCGACTAAGCTTTATAGGCTCAAAGAACCAAGAACTTCAAGCCAATCTCGACAAGCTCTACCAATTTTTCCGGAAGGCCAATCTCGAAGAAGTGTCGAGAAGCAACAAGGCAACTGAACAGCTCATAAAGGCCCGTGCCAAAGTGAACGCCGCCCGGGGGCGCGTGTCCACCCTCGAGCGAAAACTTGCATCCAAGAACGAAGCGCTCATAGCTGCCAAGGCTATATTAACGAACCTGGCCAGCAGCCACGACGAGCTCAGCAAAAAATTGGCCGCCGATGAGAAGAACGACGAGGAGACGGCCAGGAACAAGAAGAACAACCGGGCCAAGTCCAAGAAGAAGCGGTCCGCAGCCCAAAAGCAAAGGAAGGTGGAGCTCGAGCGCCTCGAGAGCAAGATTCAAGGGCAGACGGAAGACGTGCGGGAGCGGCAGGCGGCCCAGGAAGAGCTCGAGGGCAAGTTGAACGCGTGCCAGGAGGAGCTCAAGACAGCCCTGGAGAAGGCCAAGAGCGAGGCCGCCCGCTACAAGAATATCGCCGAGGGCCTGCAGCGCCAGGTCCAGTCGCTTCAGAGTGAGGGCAGCGACCTCGCGCACGTAATCAGCGAGCAGAACAACACCATCTCCGCGCTCCGCGACAGCGAGTGTGAGCTGGCGGCCGAGGTCAGCAAGGAGCGGCGCATCGCCGACCAGCGCCAGAAGGAACTGTGTATGAAGATGGACGAAAATGACGCCCTCTGGAAGGCCAACGCTAAGCTGAATGGCTACAGCTTTGGTAGCGCGCATATGATACTCGAGCAGCTTGGGCGCAACAAGGGTTTCCTCTTTGTCTGCATTCTCGAGGGTGTACACGAGCGCCTGCAAAAAGCAATGAAAGCAGGAAGCACGCGTGAGGCCAACAACGCCGTCGACAATATTATCACCTTCCTAGAGGCTGCCGTAGACCAGATTGAGTACTACGTGTCTCTGATAATCCATGACATGACGGCAATGAAGGCCCTAATCATGGATATTATGAAGTTCATACCTATCAAGATCGACAACATGACAGACAAAACCCAGATGGATCGCATGTGCGAAGGGATATCGGCCCTCAAGGACGATGTGGTGCCGCTACTCAGAGATGGGAAGAAAATTAGCGAAAGAAAGGGTTGGGCCGGGGCCGTAGTTGGGGGTCCAGTGCTGGAGTCTTCAAAGCCCCGGCCACTTCTGACAGCCGGCAGCTCCCTGGAGACTTTTACAGCAGTGCAGTCGGTTCTGGAGGCGCCGCCGCAGGCCATCAGGCAGCTAGTGAGCCGTCTGGTACAGCAGAGGGGGCCGGTAGTCCCAAACTCAGCCACACAGCTGAGGATGATCGGCGATTTAATAACCAAACTTTCCAGTTCGAAGTCTTAAGCCGAGTCTTGGGGATGCCCGGGTTATGTGACACCAAAAAGTTTCGTGATGGCGTGTGTCTATCCTGAGTGTAGGTAAGTGCGCAGTCAGGATGGGGCATTCCCCGGGGTTTCAGGAGGAGCCGTCGGCGCGAAAGAGAGACGTACGCTAGGCGACAGACTGCATGGGAAGGACACTCAGAGAGACTCTATCTTCCGGATAAACTGGGAACCTAAGTTTCTACGTGCTTTGAAGCTTTATAGCTTAATAGAATATTCTTTTTATTATAAAGCTTTTGTTTTAAAGTCTTGAGAAATAAGTGTAGCCTGGCCAATCGTAAGGGCGATTGCTCACGTGATGTTGACCTAACTCTTCGCTTAGAAAAGGGGCATACAAGGCAAGACAGTCAACGCCAAGACTATCAGATGATTACTGTCGAGGAAGTTGAGATACAACCAGTTTCCTAATGTAGAAGAGAATACCATAACCGCTTCCTTAGCGCAACAACCGACAGACCTAAA
>Ga0247810_10000712_pt1 | contig 29251 bp, 25 predicted proteins | sample UWRJL119311C1_FD_179918 | JGI IMG/M metagenome (GOLD analysis project Ga0247810, IMG submission 179918) | Plant litter microbial communities from Arlington Agricultural Research Station in Wisconsin, United States - UWRJ-L119-311C-1 | ecosystem: Environmental > Terrestrial > Plant litter >... | reverse complement strand
CCCATGAACCATGAACGAACGTCCAGTTAATACTCAAGCTATTGGCCATCAGCTATTGACCATTAGCCTATAAATCCCAACTATGGACTATTGACTATTAGCTATTGACCTATGAATCCAACCCATGAACTATGAACCATGAACGAACGTCCATTTAATACTCAAGCTATTGGCCGTCAGCTATTGACCATTAGCCTATAATTCCAAACTATGGACTATTGACTATTAGCTATTGGCCTATGAATCCAACCCATGAACTATGAACCATGAACCATGAACGAACGTCCAGTTGATACTCAAGCTATTGGCCGTCAGCTATTGACCATTAGCCTATGAATCCAACCCATGAACCATGAACTATCAACCATGAACCATTCAATACCAAACCCACAATTATGGCCTTAATCAGCGCTGGAATTCTCGTTTTTAGAAGGGTAAATAATCAGCCTGAGTTCTTTTTGGTGCATCCGGGAGGACCATTTTTTGTAAAGAAGAATGAGGGCTTTTGGACTATACCTAAAGGGCTTCTGGTTGGCGAAGAAAAGCCATTGGCCGCTGCAATGAGAGAATTTGCAGAAGAAACAGGGATCGAACTCCGGTTCGGGATTGAAGAATTTATTCCATTAGGTACGGTTACGCAAAAAGGTGGCAAACTGATCCATGGTTTTGCTATAGAATTTGACCTTGATGAGAAAGCTTTTAAAAGCAACACTTTCCTATTGGAATGGCCGCCAAAATCAGGGAAACAAAGGGAATTTCCAGAGGTAGATAAAGCGGGATGGTTTGCATTGGATGAAGCTAAAAGATTGATGAATGAGGCTCAGTCAGAGTTTTTGAATCGACTGGATTTTGTCTAGGTTTTTCCTGTACTTTGACAATCTTTAAAGATTGTCAAAGTACATACCATTATCATATATAAGATTGTCGTATTTGATACGAAATTATGGTGATTACATTTGTCGATTATAAAGAGACTTTGACAAACTTTAAAGATTGTCAATCTGTGTTAAAAAGTGCAAAAATACCTATATATAAACAACCGTTCATACGCCTTCCCACCTCCCTCAATACATTCTCCGAATTTGAACCCCATTTAAAATAGCTTCCCCTCTTATAGGGATAAAATTGATGGTAATACCGTTGTTATCGCTTACTGTAACCGGTATTTTATAACTTTCAGCTCTTGCTGGTTCTAATTTGCCAAAGGATTTAAGGATCGTTAAACCATTGATCTGCACATCAAATAGGCGTTCTTTCAGCTCGTCCTTGATAGGTGTTTTTGCCCCTAAATCGTATGCCAGTGCTTCTTGTGGTTTGGCAGACAAGAGTTCAGCAAAGTGTAAGGTAACCTCATATTTGCCTGGTGTTACATCAGCTATAAATTTAGCTATCGCTACTCTTTGAGTCTGATAAATTGGATCTAAGTCTGTCCCAGCTATCGATTTATTTGAGCCGAAACTTAACCTTGCCGTATCCTTCATCGCAAATTTTTTGCCACCTACATAACCCCAAGACCCTTTTGTGTAAGCTTGCTCTGGGAGCCATACCTGTTTGCTGTTTTCTTCATTAAAGGTTCTGGTATCGCCCAAACTAACATTGAGTTGCGTAAAAGGAACGGTTGTGCTACTCAATTGTGATGGAAGTAACTTTGCCAAAACTGGATATTCGTCCGTAAATAATTCATTATCGGCAGTTGTCCATGCACCGAGTTTATTCGGCCCATTTTTAAACTCAACCTCAAAATTAGCTATGCCCTGTGTCGTCTGTTTCTCGCCCAGTTTTTTGCCGTTAACCGAAAGTGAAACTTTTGGCTGGTTGCTGTAAACCTGTACCGTTTGAAGGTAGGTATCACGATCATTTGTTACTCCGCTAATTACAGTGCGATTACCCATTCCTATTTTGATAAAAGGTTTTTTCAACAGGTTAGCCTGATAAAAATAATAAGTGTCCTTCGGATTTCGGTCTATCGTTAACAAACCTTTATTGTTGATATGTGGATCTGTTTCGCCCCGTTCTTCTGAGTTGAAATCGGCCAAATTCCATGCTATTGCTGCTGCAACAAAAGGCCGGTCAAGCATTTCTTTCAAATAAAATTGATGATAGATGCTGGCGTATTCCATGCTTTTGTCAAACCTGATTGGTTTTAGTGCGTGAATTCGATAATCAGCATCTGCACCATACTCGGTAATTAATAATGGTTTATCTGGTAATACGCGATGGTGCATATCCAAAAAGTCGGCAAAACCATTCAGTTTTCCACTGTACCAACCCTGATATAAATTCCAGCCCACTAACATTGGGATTTTCGTTATTCCAACACGGTTATAAAGGGCAAAACTACCATGGTTAGGAATCATGGTATAACGTGAAGGGTCAGTTTTACGGGTGATGTCTTCAATTTCCTGCGCCAGTTTAGCGACATTTTTAAAATAAATTTCTCTTCTAGCAGTATCATTTGCAAAAGGAGGTTTTAGCAAAATTTCATTCATATAAGCCCAGATAATGATGCTGGGGTGGTTAAAATTCTGCTTGATCATTTCCAATTGCATGTTTTTGCTGTTATTGGTAAAAATCTCATTTTCGGTAATCGTGTTTACGATTGGAATTTCCACTGAAGCTAAAATCCCCAAACGATCACAAGCTTCCAATACCGATTGATCTTGTGGGTAATGTGCTACACGAAGAAAATTTCCGCCCATTTCTTTAAGCAATTCAACATCTCTAATGGCAATTTCATTAGGTACTGCATTGGCAAGGCCTTTAAAATCCTGATGCCTACTTGCCCCAATTAGCTTGAGTGCTTTACCATTTAGATAAAAACCTGTTGAGGCATCAAATTTAAACCACCTAAAACCTAGTGGATTGCTGAGCTCATCTAAAATTGCCCCAGTTGATAGGTCTTTGATTACGGTTTGTATGGTATATAGGTTTGGTACATTTGGAGACCATAATTTAGGATTGTTGATGGCTTTGAATGCTATTTCAAAAGTATTGGTGCCTGATCTTAATTTAGTTTGCTGTGTGGCAATCAATTCGTTACCATAACGGATGGTGGCAATTATCGCTATGTTTTTGGTTTTGCCCACTAAATTTGTGATTGCACCCTTAATAGATACACTAGCTTTTGTATCACTTACTTCGGGTGTGGTAATGAACAGGTTTTTAGCGCCGTAATTATCCATCTCGAAGTGAACTTTGTCCAAAATACTTAATCGTACCCCTCTATACAAACCACCAAAAAAGGTAAAATCAGCGCTTAATGGCGGAATATTTTCGTTAAAAGCATTATCGACTTTAACTGTGAGTTCATTTGTAGCGGCGCCAAATTTGACAAAATCGTTAATCTTTAGGTTAAAACCGGTATATCCACCCGTATGCATGCCTACTTTTTTGCCATTTAAATAAACTTCAGTGACCTGATTTGCGCCTCCAAATTCGAGATATATTTCTTTGTTATTCCATATTTCTGGAATGGTTAACCTTTTGGTATACCATCCTTCTCCACGATAGTAGCCAGGTAGATCATCAATGGTATCAAACTTATTCCAACTGTGTGGGATGTTAGTGTTTTCCCAAAGGTCCGATTGGTTGAGCTGTTCTGGATAATTAATTTTCCCTTGATGAAATTTCCAATCAGAATTGATGCTTTGCGTTATTCTTTGCGCTTCTAAAGTTGTTGAAATGAGAAATAATAGAAACGTCGTAGATAATAAACGAAATAGGAAGTGCTTGGATAAATTCATCAGTTATTTGTATTGATGTTTTGCATGTATGCTTGAATAGCGATCTGATTATATAAATAATGTGCAAAATACAATTTATCTGCGTAAGAGTCGGAAAGTCAGAAAGTCCGAGAGTCCGTTCCCCTCGGTAGGGCATGCAGTTTTTTTAACTGCCACAAAGGACACCAAATTGCATTTAATTTTAGTATAACTTTATTGGGTAATTTTAATTTCCCTCATGACAAATGAGCCAATGAACCAATGAACACTGGGTCTACACTGGAACTTTTTAAAGGACACCAAGTTGGGCATTTTTTAGGGTCGGCTGGATTCATGAAGATGTTTTAACCGTCTAGCCTATTGACCATTAGCCATTGACTATCGTCCTGTGAATCCAGACCATGAACCATGAACTATCAACCATTAACCATCAACCTCTTCTGCCCTCATTATGATGAGTTCCCTGGCCAGTTAATGGGGATGCAGCATGATGATCATGATTTTCACTGTTCTCAATCAAATGATGGATGGTATTTTTTTCTTCTTCACGAGGTGAAGGGGTTGCAGTTTCTAAGGGTATATTAGCAGATCCGGTACCAAAATCAACCTCACTCGCATTTTTTTGGGTAGCATCAATGCTGCTGGTGTCATGTGCACCTTTAATAATGTCAACTTCATCTGTTCGAGTTGGAATAATCTGGGGTGATTTTGGGATCTGATCGCCTTGAATGTTTTTGCTTTCCATAGCTATGGTTCTTTGCTGTGGTAACAATTCATTGAGTAAGATGTTTTTTGAATTCGTTTTTTATCGTTACGAAGATGAGATTGGAAATATGAAATCTCGGATAAACAAATGAACCAAATGAACCCGGATAACTATCCCTCGTTTTCGGGATGGATTAGCTTTTCTGCCTGTTCCTTGAGTTCATCAAGCTTTTCTATGGTAGCCTTTGCCTTCTCTTTTAGCTCTTTTGACTTCGCCAATAGTTCTTCGGTTTCCTGCTGATTGGTCTGGTCTTTTGGGTCAATTGTTTCCATGCGACTAGGTTTTAAATCAAAAATAAGGTTTATTCTGAAGTCTAAACACAAAATTACTGTTACGTTTTTGTAAAAAAAAGTTCATCAATAGTTCACTGGTTCATTGGATCATCCGTTCATTGGTCTGCTCGCATAAGCTATTAGTTCATTATCGTAAGTCGTTTTTGTTCATTCATACACTTCTTTTTTCATAGGACAAATGTAGATAGAGAAGAATTATAGGTAAGGTGTAGGTAAATGGTAGGTATATGGAAGATGTATGATAGAAGATGTAATGTCAATAAGCGCTTAAATCTTTAAGCTAAATATAACCATCAACTAATTAATATTTTTTAATTAAAGGAATTCTATCTAACTTTATTTTATAAAAAATTTAGCTAGAACTATGAAAAAGCTAACTATATCTGCAAAAGCCTATCTAATAATAGGCCTTTTTATTCTTTGTACAGTTCAAATCTTAAGACACTATTTGACTATGCCAGATTTTGCGGCAGGTGCATTGATGGGGATTGGGATTGGTGTCGAGATCCTTGCGCTGATTAAATTGAACAAAGCAAAGTTATTGGTTAATAGATAACCATCGTCTTTTAAGCAAAAAGGCTTTCCATTTCTAGAAAGCCTTTAGTTTTTATACTTGTTCAGCTAATTCTTTTTTATCGGTATCTTTTGCTTTTGACTTTGGTGCTTTTTTAGGTTCTTCAACTACAGCATTTTCAGTTGAGATTGTCGCTACAGTAGTTTTCTTAGGATCAGCAGTTTTTGCAATTTCTTTTGCTAGTTTTTCTACTGCTTTTTTGATGGCTTTATCTGTTTTTTTCGATCCAAGACCAAGTTCAACAACGGTTTGTTGAATTGTTGTAGCTAACTGGGCACTCAAAGTACTTCGTAATTCTTTCTTTAGGGACTTTTTGTTCTTGTTTTTCTTGTGCATCGGATATAATTTTTTACAATTAAACGGAAAATTTATGTTATTAATGCATTATCATTTTGTTAATATGGAAACATTAAATTAACATTAACTTAATCCGGATTTTAACCATCTCATCCATTGACCATCAGCTATCGACTATCGTCCTATGAATCCAAACAATGATCCATGAACGTCTTATAGCCATCCAGTCCATTGACCATCAGCTATCGACCATCAGCCTATGAATCCAGACTATGAACCATGAACTATGAACCATGAACGTCTTATAGCCATCCAGTCCATTGACCATCAGCTATCGACCATCAGCCTATGAATCCAGACTATGAACCATGAACTATGAACCATGAACTATAAACCCCTAAACCTTCACGCCAGTTGCATTGAGCATCAAGTTATGCAATTCCGTATTCCTTACAAATGGTTTCATCAATGTACTGCCTGGACCATAAGCTGCAAGTTCAACATAATCTGCTGAATGTTCCATGGAACCCCAGCCAACAGCAATGTATTCTTCCTGGATCTTGCCCAATAGTTCAAAAGGTAGCTTGCGGGGGTTGTAGATTCCACCACCATCTAATTTCTCATAATGGCTTAAAATGCTTTTGGCTTCATCTTGTTTAATGGTATACCCTTGTTCTGCATTGATCAGTTCTATGAGTTTTGACGCATTGAAATCAGATTTGATGTTGTTTAAAATCCAGTCGTTACTATGTTTGAACTGTTGTAGAACGTCGAATTTTTTATCACTTTCTTCACCACCAAATAGTCCTGGGTTGCCATTTCCATGATCTGTAGTGATGATGACTAAAGTGTTTTTGTCTGCTTCAGCAAATGCGATTGCCTTTTCTATAGCAAGATCAAATGCAATCTGATCATAAAGCAAACCCGAAGTATCATTTGAATGCGCCGCCCAATCAACTTTTCCACCTTCAACCTGTAATACAAATCCATTGGGATGGTTTTTCATTAAATCAATAGCCTTTTCGGTAAGCTCTGCCAAAGTTGGGGTGCGTTCCTGCAGTGCACGATCATGTGCATAATCAACACTAAAAGGCAAAGCATCTTCATCAAATACTCCTAAAATTGGTTTTTTGTTATCCAATGCACGCATCTCAGTTTTAGTTTTTGCAATCTGGTAGCCTGCTTTTTGAAACTGGGCATATACATCTAGTTTGTCTTTTCTTTTGGTTGGACTGAAATATTGATTTCCACCACCCATCATTACATCAAACTTAAGTGGAAGGTACTGAAGTGCGATTTCACTTTGGTCGCCCCTAGAATTATTAACAATACAGAAACCTGCTGGGGTAGCATGTGTAATGGGAACTGTGGTTACGCAACCTACTTTTTTACCTGCGGCTTTAAATTTCTGTAAAATGGGCGTGTTAAAAGTTCCATCAGCATTGGCATTGATTTTTCCATTATTAACCCTTACTCCACCTCCCCAAGCAGAACTTGAAGCTGCAGAATCGGTAACCATGGCATTGGCCGATGCGGTATCCATGAACGACCTTACTACTTTATTTTCCCTATAAAGAGAAATCCATTTGCTTTCACGACCTTCTTTTCTCTCCAATAATAAATTGGCCATATTTAAAGTTCCGGTACTCATACCATCGCTCACCATAAAGATGATATTTTTTGCAGTACCTAATGCTTTCTCCTCACTTGGTGAAAATACATCAGTAACTGATTTAAACTGTCCTAACAATGATGTTCCAAGTACAGCTATGGTACCGTTTTTGAAAAAATCTCTTCTTATCATAGTGCAAAACTAGAACAGCAATGTTAACTGCTCATTAACTCTGACCCTTGATGAGATTAAATTTTGCATCATTTGATTTTTGTGCTTTATCCTGCGATAGGTAGCGCATAGCGTTAATAACTGGCGGGGCAAGACTATCAACCATGAACGAATGTCCAGCTAAACCTAGGCTATTGACCATCAGCCATTGACTATCAACCACTAACCAGCACCAAAGCTCTTACTGATCGCTTCAAGCTTTCCAATCCTTTTTGTCCATTGTTGATACAGCAGCCATAGCTGCAAAATAAAGATACTGCTAATAGAAAGCATGGCAATAATTCTTTTACTGTTGAGCTCATGTCCATAACTGAAAAATAACAAAAGTCCTGTCATCAACAATAATCTTGAACCAATGGCGCTTGATCTAAATTTCTTCAACTGTCTTAGATAGTTAATAAATGAAATAGATAGATTATCTCCCTGGATTAGATTTCTTGCAGCCAAATATCCAGAAAGGTTATAGGTAACTGCCTGAAGTAGCCCCAGCACAAACACAAAATTGATAAACCATGGTCGTTTTTCACCATCAAACATGGTATAATATACAGCCAAAAGTATGAGCCAGGCAATCATTTCCAACAAGAGTTGAGTTTTGATTTTTTTAAGTACAGGGTGGCTCTTTATTTTTAGCATTTCAGCTAATACTTCTTTAGATTTTTTTTCAATAGGTTGTGATGCCCATAGATTTTTTATTTCTTCGATTTCCATTTTATGTGGTTAATGTTGTTTTAATTTTGTTTTTAATACGGGAGATCCTAACCGCCACGTTGTTTTCGCTAATTCCTATGATTTCGCCAATTTCTCGATAGCTCAATTCGTCTAGCCAAAGCGCAATGAGTGCCCGATCTGCTTCTTCCAGCTTTCTAATTGCTGCAAATAGGTTTTCTTTCCGTTGAACAAGTGCTGTTTGTTCCGCCTCCATTGCAATTTCTGGTAGTTGATCGGTGTAGCTCACTATAGCTCTCTTTCCTTTTTTGAATGCAGTAATTGCAGTGTTGAGCGCTATGCGGTAAATGAAAGTGCTCGGTTTTGCATCTCCTCTGAAACTATCAATTGAACGCCACAATTGAAAGACAATCTCCTGAAATAAGTCTTCACGATCAGCATCTGTATCTCGATAAAGCTGGCAGATCTTATAGATAATTCCTTGGTTTGCAGATATGAGTGCTAGAAATTGATTTTCCTCCATGGTTATTTGCTGCTAAAGCTAAACTGTTTACCCATGCCCGTTGCCTTGATTTGGATAGCTCCATTAGCCCCTTTTTCAAAGATAAAATCTATGGAGACTTTTTTGCCATAGTATTTCATGGGCTCCTCACAGAAAACTTCAAATGCGGGATTACTCCCTAATTTGGCAAACAATCTTCCACTTTGTGAAATGACCTGAAGCTGCATGCCGTTTTCACTTAGATAGGTTCCTATTAGATTGTTGATTTCGCTCGTCGTTATGGTGAGATTTTTTCTAAGGAGGGGCATTGCAAAGGGTTTTCCAAAGATGAGCTTTTCCAAGTCAGCCCAAATTTCATTTACAGGAAGAACCGCCACATTACAAAGTATGGAGATGGAGAGTCTTTCTGCTGGATAGTAAGCGATCAAGGTAGAAACCCCATAAGAGCCACCTCCATGGTAAAAGGCTTTGGGAATTTCTTCATGACTATTTTTAATAAACCAGCCGTAGCCATAAAGATCTCCATGCCCTATTGGTTCTTCACTATGTGGCATAAACATATCTTTTTCCAACATCGAAGGCCATGTACCGTTACCAAAGCTATCTACAAAGCGAAGTAAATCTGCAGCACTAGCATACATGTCTCCTGAACCCTTCATTAACGAAAAGCTACGATATGGTGCTATGATTAGTGTTTCATCAACAAGCTGATAAGCATTTACCAGGTTAGGTACGATTTTACGGTTGTTAAGCTGACCAGTATTGGATAGTTGAAGTGGAGTAGCTATTTTTTCCGAAATCAGTTCGCCATAACTTTTAGCATAAATGTTTTCCAATATTGAGGCGAGCAGAAAATAACCTGGACTTGAATATTTTGATCCAGTTCCTGGTGCAAAGGCAAGTTTCATTGAAAACACTTCTTTTAATGCCATTCCACGAGATAATTCTAGGGTCGATTTTTCTTTAAAATAATCTTCAATGCCTTCATTGTGTGGAATACCGGAACGGTGGGAAAGCAATTGAGCGATGGTAATTTTCCGCCATTGGGGATCCACCAGCTGAGGGAAAAACTTGGCTAAACTATCTTGGATTGCAAATTTACCTTCATTGATTGCCAAAAGTGTTAAGGTAGCTGTGAAACTCTTTGTAATAGAAGCCAGCCTAAACACACTTTTTGTACTTAATGGTACATTGAGTTCAACAGATGCTTTTCCAATGCTGTCGGCAAATACCGTTTGGCCATTTCTATTGATCATTACCACTCCATTAAACCCCAGTCTTTGCTGTTGAATACTTAAATATTGATGCAGTTTCTCTTTAACAATAGATTGTTGAGCAGTGGAGCCTAATACAGCCGCTAAAAGTGGAAATAGTAATAAACATTTTTTAATCATGATCTTCTTTTTCCAATTAGTAGGCTAAAATGAAAAATTCTTACAGCCGAATGAATAAATATTTTTAGGCTAAGTATATTGATGAATTAAGAGTGTTTTATTTTCTTGTCCTAGTTCAATGTCCAGGGTTTTAAAAGCTGCTAAATTTGTATTATAAATCAATATAAAAGACAACAATAGAAGTAGAAAAATCACCTTATAAAATTATAATCAGTTATGGAATTTCAATCTTTAAAATATATCTATCAACCATCAGGTAAAACCAATGCTTATACCTTGCTATTATTACATGGTACGGGTGGTAATGAAACAGATTTGCTATCGCTTGCCGAGCATTATGGTCATGAAGTTAATGTATTTAGCTTAAGAGGTAATGTAACAGAAAGCGGGATGCCCAGATTTTTTAAACGTTTGGGAATGGGGGTTTTTGATGAAGCGGACTTAACATTCCGGACGGATGAAATGGTAGCATTTATTAAAGAATTGTCCGTTAAAGAAGGGTTTAACCTAGAGAAATTAGTTGCTTTAGGTTATTCTAACGGTGCAAATATTGCTGGGGCTACGCTGGTTAAATATCCTGATCTGTTAGCTGGTGCGATCTTGTTCAGGCCAATGCAACCATTCAAAAGCATGCCGTTGTTAGCGCTAAAAGAGGCGAAACCTGTATTCGCTACTTCAGGGAAATTTGACCCTACTGTTGATCCTACTGCAACAGTAATATATATGTCAGCCTTAAAAAAAGCTGGTTTCGATGTGGAAGATCATTTTTTGTCTACCAGTCATAACCTCACCAAAGAAGATATACAATTGTCTGTAGATTGGTTTGTTAAAAACTTTGGAGAATAAATGGCTTAGCTTGGCTAATTAGCACCTTAACCACCTGCAACGCCGAATTTAATTTAGGGTAATAATTGCAATCATGACACACTGATCTTTCAGCTTTATTCTTTCAGCTTTAAGCTCCTAATTTGCCGTGGGGAACGGACTCGCTGTCTTCTGGCCTTTCCCAGGAGAATGTAGTTATTTAAGGAAAGTTTCGTTTTTGCGAGCTTTTCGCGAAGATAACCGATCCCGCGACAGCGGAGGAGCTCATGAACACCATTGAGAAAATAGAAACAGGTGAATAATCTCCCTGCTGCTATAAGCGTCAAAACCGGCAAGGAGACTGCTTCGTGCCTCGCAGAAACGAGGAAATTATGGCCAGAAAAGCTTAAATAATGGCATTGCCCAAAGGGATGCCTTTGGTACAGACTCTCTAATGCCTAGCTCTTCTTTTCAGAACACCACCCGCGGCTTCTTTAATAATACTTGTGAAAATAAAGGCCTTAGGATCTATTTTATGGACCATGTTCTTCAAGCGTCTAAGCTCTAGTCTTGTCACTACCGTAAAAACGATATCAACAGGTTGGCTCACATCATAACTTTCCTTCAGGAAACCACGTTCTCCTTTGTAAATCGTGATACCGCGGCCTAAGCTCATCACCAAGCTTTCTTTTACAAGTTCACTTTGTCCAGAAATAATGGTAACTCCAGTATATTCTTCTAGTCCTTCTATCACGAAGTTGATTGTTCGAGATGCGGTATAATAGGTAAGTATAGAGTAAAGTGCGGTAGGAAGACCAAGTTTTAAGGCTGCAATTAAGAAGATAACTATATTGATCCCAAGGATAATCTCACTAATGGTGAAACTAACCCATTTCCCTGTAAAAAGAGCCATTACTTCTATTCCGTCAAGCGCACAACCACCTCTCATCGCCAATCCAACACCGATGCCCATAAATACACCACCAAAAATGGAAACCAATAGCTTATCAGAGGTAATCTGTGGATATGGTATGTATAAAAGGCAAATTCCCAATCCCAATACAGCGGCGAATGTTTTGTAGGCAAAAGTCTTATTTACCTGAAAAACACTCATTAAGATAAATGGGATGTTTGCCAAAACGATGACAAGTGCAATGTTAATGTGATAGATTTCGTGTATCAACATTGAAATACCAGTTACACCACCATCAAAGAAATGATTTGGGACAAGGAAACTTTTAAGGGCAAAGCCACAAAATAGAATTCCAGCAACGGTAGAGGCCAAATCAATTATTAAATTCTTAGTGTCACGTAGTTTCATTTTGCAAAGATGGATATATTTTTTTTTGGCGCAGATAAGATCTTTGAAATTTTTATTTCGAATGATTTAATTTTGCCCGAATTAACTCCAAATGACTTTCTTTTTTTGCTTTTCTAAGCGCAATTGCAGTTTTAGTAAAATAACTATGGTTTTCTAGGAATCGAATTTGTAAAGCATTCCATTCATCTTCGGTATTGATGAAGCCGAATACAGAAAGTTCAGAAAATAGTTTATTGCCTATGGTGAAAAAGTCATCGCGACCCAGGTAATCTAAGTCTGCATCTGAAAGAATTTGTTCCAGAAGATTATTTGGCGATTGAGGGATTTTAGTGGCCATGATCATCCCACAGACTTTTTCGATCTGCTCATTGGTATAACCGAAATTTGGGAGGGCGTCACGGACAATATCACATGACTTTTGCTCGTGATCTTTTGGTCCGCTTAAAAAACCTGCATCGTGGTAAAGTGCGGCGGTAAGTACCAAGTCTAGTTCTTCCCTGCTAATTCCTTCTGCTTTGCCCAAAGTTTCAGCTGCCTGGTAAACATCTTTAATGTGTTCAACACTGTGATAAGAAAGATGTACCGGCAGTTCTTCTTGTAGTTTTATTGTGATATAATCTGATGCTGCTTTAAAATTCATGCGGATTGTGTGGCGGTTAGTATAAGTACTCTTTTACACCTAGGCGGCATTTGCTGTATTTCCTTTTTGGTTTACAAATACATGGCTAGGCTACGTTTATACTTAGCTTCGATGTACCCTCTAAAGCTACAGTTAAATGTTGAATTAATTAAATGATAAGTGGAGGCCGAAATGTTGATTGCACCTTAGGATAAGTTAGATGGCAACCAATATAATATAACTAGATAATATTAACCACTTTTTCTATAGTCATATGCTGTGTTTCGTAAGTACAAAGCGCAACTTTTGGAAAGTTCATGAACCTTGTTAGCGTTAAATTTGCATCTCTACTATAGGCTTGTAAACCTTTACGATAATATGCCGTTAAAATTTCGTCTTGCTGAATCTGAAGTGAAGCCGATGTTTCAAGGAAATGAAGTTCTTTCCTATCCTCAGGAATAAGTTCGATACGAACAGAATGATTAGAGACAAATTGGTAGTGATATTTCATTTGGAGCGTTTTATACCTATAAAGCTAATAAATTTAGTTATATTTTTATACTAATAGCTTTAGTTTTTTCGACAAAGGCATGGATTGTAATTAGTTAGCCACAGATTAGTTACGAGTTATGGGTTATCAGTTATGAGATTGGGTATATAATAGCAAATGGTTTTAGCCACAGATGCACAGATTTTGAAGATAAAGGCTCTTTTAGGCTGCTTATATAAATACGAGGGGAACGGACTTTCGGGCTTCCCGACTTTCGGACTCCCTTATTGTGACAACAATCAGTTTTACAACTATTGCTTATCATTAATTTAAAGAGGTTACCAGGGTACATTTGATCAACAATTTAATTCAAACAACCCCATGGAAACGAACAGACATTTTCAGTACACCTGGAAAATTATCAAAATCGCAACAATGTTATTGATCGTGCTTTCTCCAAGAATGATCATGGCACAAACTCCCTATAAACTTATCCCTGGAAAAGACAATACCATTAAAGTATTGGGTACTTCGAATGTGCACGACTGGACTATGACCTCAACTGGTATTGAGAGCCAAGGTGCATTCAAATTTAATGCCCGAGAAGAGCTGGTTGATATTACCTCGCTAAAGTTTACAGTGCAAGCAAAGACCTTGAAAAGTGAGAAATCATCAATGGATACACGTACTTATAAAGCAATTAAGGCTGATCAGTTCCCTAAAATAACTTATCAGCTTATATCAGCAACCGTAACGGCAGTACAAGCAAACAAATACAGTATCCAAACAACCGGTAATTTAACCATCGCAGGGAAACTGCAGACCATTACCATGAAAGTTAATGCTTTGGTAAACTCAGATCGCTCTATCAGTATCCATGGTGCACAAAAGTTGGCATTGACAGATTACGGTATCGAACCTCCAAGCTTTATGCTCGGTGCAATGAAGGTTGGCAACGACTTGAACATCCAGTTCGACCTTACCTATATTAAATAATAATACTCACACATTCATATTTAAGATCATGAAAAATATATTTACAAGCGGGAAACTAATCGCAGTTATACTGTGCACATCAAGCTTATTCGGCATAAATGCAAAGGCACAGGTTTCAAATCTACGTGCCTATGATAAATCAGGAATCAATGTATTTGAAGCCCCTAAAGATAGCAATACCGTATTTGATAAGATTAAAGTACAATTTGGAGCTGGTTTTACTCAATCTTTTCAGGGATTGAAACACCAAAACACTGCAGGTGGGCTCTATAAAATTACCCCTGGCTTTAATACTGCAAACGCCAACCTTTTTATGGATGTGCAACTTGCTGATGGGATCAGATTAAACCTAACAAGTTACCTGTCTTCACGTCACCACAATGAAACTTGGGTGAAAGGTGGTTACATCCAGTTTGACAAACTCCCCTTTAAAGGTACCCTATGGGAAGATATCATGTCTGTAACAACCATTAAAATTGGACACATGGAAATTAATTATGGCGATCAACATTTCCGCAGATCAGATGGTGGACAAACCATTTACAACCCATTCATTGAAAACTATATCATGGACGCTTTTACCACAGAAATTGGTGGCGAGGTATTGGTAAGGAAAAATGCACTATTTGGATTAATCGGAGTATCTAATGGGATGATTAAAGGGAATATCGACGAATTAACCGCAACTGCTCAAGATGATAATACCCATAAATCTCCAGCAATCTATGTGAAAGGTGGGTTCGACAAACAATTGAATACCGATTTGAGAATACGTTTTGCAGCATCTTTCTATAGCAATAACAGTTCTGCTGGACAAACACTTTACGGCGGTGACCGTACCGGATCAAATTACTTCATGGTAATGGAAAATCAAGGTGCAACCAGCACAGCCAATGCGTTTTCTGGAAGATTTAACCCTGGATTTACCAAAAAAGTTAATGCACTACAGTTAAATGCATTTGCAAAATTACAAGGACTAGAGATCTTTGCCACCTACGAGAATTCAAAAGGAAGAACAAAAACTGAAACCAGTGTAAGAGGAGCGGAGCAAATGGCAATTGATGGCGTCTACAGGTTCGGGAAATCAGAAGACTTCTTCATCGGTGCCAAATACAATGTAGTAACAGCAGAATTAGCCAATGTAGCTGCAACTGCAACAGCTCCTGCTATTATTTATACAGGTGATGTAAAAGTTGATCGAATAGCCTTTGCTGCTGGATGGTTCATGACAAAAAACATCTTGTTAAAAGGTGAATACGTTACCCAAAAATATAAAGATATGCCTATAACAGATTACAGAAACGCAGGGAAATTTAAAGGGTATGTCATCCAAGCGGTTGTTGGCTTCTAATATTTAATAAGCTTAACCAGATATAACAATTGAAACTGCTGATACTTTGAAGATAAAGATCAGCAGTTTTTTATGATTTGGCGTCATAATCATTTCTTAAAAGTGGGCTTCTTTCATTAATCCTTTGAAAATCTAAAGTAATGCTAAGTAAAAAGATAGTTTTTGTGCTAATGGCAATGATCTGTTTTGGATTTGTTAAATCGCCTATAGCTGATGGGAAGAAATATACCATCAGATGGATAATTTGCGAAAATAGCAGCTTGATCGTTAATGGCAGTACAAATTTAAACAGGTTTTCATGTGCCATCCATACTTATCCAAGAATAGATACCATTAAAATTGAGCAAAACCTAACTTCTAAAAAAATCTCCTTAACGGGAAGCATGAACATCGCCATTGCCGGTTTTGATTGCAAAAATGGAATGATGACCAAAGAACTCCGCAAAACATTAAAAGAGGAACAGTTTCCCCATATCAATATTGATTTTTTGTCCATCAATCAGTTGCCAGAACTAAATAGTAAGCCCGTATCTTTAAATGGAGGGGTAGCTATAGAAATTGCTGGTGTGAAAAAACGCTTTGAAGTCAATTATACCATGTCAATTGATGAAAATAGGGAGATTACACTCATTGCTGTCAAGGAAATCAACTTCTCTGATTTTAAACTGGTACCACCACGTAAATTTGGGAAATTGGTACAGGCTAAAGATCAATTAAGTGTAGCATTAAACTTAAAAATGAGGGCGCTGTAATAGGTTGTTTATTTTCACCACAAAGAGACACAAAGTTGACACGATAATTTTCCATCCTATATTTTTTAACCTTGGTGTTCCTTGGTGGTTAATTTCTTTACTTTCTTTTTGTACGACCAATAAAATACAATCGGATAAACGAAAAGATTGAACAGTGTATTGGTAACGAGGCCACCAATTACAACAATTGCCAATGGCTTTGATGCTTCCGAACCTATTCCAGTGGAAATGGCAGCAGGCATTAAACCAATTGCGGCCATCATAGCGGTCATTAACACAGGTCTGAACCTACTGGCAACACCATCACGCATTGCATCTGTGAATTTCCATGTAGGATGGTGTTTTAGTTCGGTCAGGTTTGCCTTAAATTTCGTAATTAAGATTACCCCATTCTGTACACAGATCCCAAATAAGGCAATAAAGCCTATACCTGCTGAGATGTTAAAATTTACTCCAGCTGCAAGAAGTGCCAAAATACCACCAATCATGGCAAAGGGAACATTGTTTAGTACCAACAACGCATCACGGATATTGCCAAAGAGTACAAAGAGAATGAAAAAGATCAGCAATAAACTTATGGGTACGGCCTGGCTTAAACGTGATACTGCCCTTTGCTGATTTTCGAAATCTCCTGCCCATTCTAATTTATAGGCTGCTGGAAGTTTAATTTTTGCACCTACTTTCTGTTGCGCCTCTGCAATTACACTCCCCATGTCACGTCCCCTGATCGAGAATTTAATGGCGCCATAACGTTTGTGTTTGTCGCGGTAAATCATACTGGGACCAGTAATTTTGCGAATGCTCGCAATTTCATTCAATTGTACATTTGAACCGCTAAGTGTAGGGATTCGCAACTTGCCTATTGAGCTTTCATCATTCCTGAAATCTTCTGGATAACGGATAATCAAATCGAACTTTTTCTCTCCTTCATAAATTTCTGTTGCCGCCTTACCTCCAATTGCCATCTCGATCACTGCATTCGCATCAGCAGTGCTGACACCATAAAGTGCCATCTTTTTCTGATCCAGATTAATTTGGAGCTCTGGTTGCCCTAAGTTTCTTAAAATACCCAAGTCTTCAATGCCGTCAACCGTTTTTAAGATTTCCTCTATCTGCTCTTCCTGTTTTTCGATGAATTGGAAATCTTCACCAAAAAGCTTAACCACAATAGATCCTTTTACGCCAGATACTGCTTCCTCAACGTTATCAGAAATGGGCTGTGAAAAATTAAGACTGATCCCAGGGAAACTCTTCAGCTTTTCCTGCATTCTGGCAATCAGTTCTTCTTTGGTCTGCTTTCTTTTCCATTCCTTTTTTGGGTAGATATCTACATGGAACTCCATGTTGTAAAATCCTGTAGCATCAGTTCCATCGTTTGGCCTACCCGTTTGCGACATCACCTGTTTCACCTCTTCAAAACTCAAGAAGATCTTACGCATCTCGTTTGATAGTTTCTTAGTTTCATCCAAAGAAACGCTGAGAGGGCCAGTTGCACGTACATAGATCGACCCTTCATCCAGAGTTGGTAAAAATTCTGTTCCCAGAAATTTGAAACTAAAGGCGCCTAAAACCAAGATAATGATCGCAATGCCGAAGACCAGTTTTTTCTTTCTAAAACAAACGTCATAAAATTTTAAGGTCTGTTTCGTAATCCATTCTAAAAAGATGTTGTGCTTTTCTTTTACATTCTTTTTTAGCAGCACGCTTGAGAGCGCTGGCACCAAAGTAAAGGTTAAAATTAATGCGCCCAATAAGGCAAAACTTAATGTCCATGCCAATGGCGAAAACATTTTACCTTCTACTTTCTCAAAGGTGAAAATTGGCAATAAACCCGTAATAATGATCAGTTTGGCAAATAAAATCCCTTTTCCATTCTCTAAACATGCTTTCTTGATCAATCCTAGTTTGCTCATCTTATTGAACCTTGGCATTCCAACTTTTTTGGTATGAAAGTCTAAGGCAACAAAAATACCCTCCACCATAACTACCGCACCATCTATAATGATCCCGAAATCTATGGCACCCATAGAAAGTAGATTGGCAGGCATTCCTTTTAGTTTCAGACAGATAAAGGCAAACAATAAGGCCAATGGAATAATGATCGAAACGATCAATGTTGTTCTCCAATCTGCCATAAAGAGAAATACGATCAGTGTTACAAAGAGTATCCCCTCTAACATATTGCCCATTACGGTGTGAATTGAATAATTGACCAGATCTTCACGGTCGTAAAAGGGTTTGATTTTTACATCTTTTGGTAGGATATTGTTATTGATGTCATCTATTTTTTCTTTTAACCTGGTAATTACTTCACTTGGGTTGCCGCCTTTTCTCATCACCACAATCCCTTCTACAACATCAGGATCTTGGTCCCTGCCCACTTGTCCTAATCTTGGACGTGCAGATTCGGTTACCTCGGCAATGGTTTTAACGTAAATTGGTGTGCCATTCACATTATCTACCACTACATTCCTAATTTCATCAATGTTGTTCAGTACGCCTATTCCACGTACCACATAAGCTTGTCCACTCTGTACAATCACATCTCCACCTACATTGATGTTGCTTTTGGATACCGCTTCAAATAGTTCGGTTGCACTTACACCATATTGGATTGCTTTCTCTGGATTTACGGTAATCTGATAGGTTTTAACCTCGCCTCCAAAACTTACTACATCGGCAATGCCCGAAACAGAAAGTAGCTCTCGCTGAATTACCCAGTCTTGTAGTGTTTTAAGCGCTCTAACAGATTTTTTATCACTACTAAGGGTGTACCTGAAAATCTCTCCAGTAGGACCATATGGCGGCTGTACTTCGGGCTGAATACCTTCTGGTAAATCAGCTTCTTCCAAATGATTGTTTACCTGCACTCTTGCCTCTGCATAAGTGACATCATCTTCAAAGGTTACTTTTACAATAGATAATCCAAATAGAGAAGAAGAACGGATACTTGTTCTTTTTTCTGCTGGATTCATGGCGATTTCCAAAGGTCGGCTGACGAATTTTTCTACCTCTTCAGCACTTCTTCCGGGCCACTGTGTAATGATGGTAATATTGGTATTGGTAACGTCCGGAAAAGCATCTATAGTGGTGTTCTTGAAGCTTAAATAACCAGCAGCTATTAAGATAAAGGTGGCGAAAAATATAAAGTATTTGTTCTTCAGCGCAAAGCCAATCACACTTTTGATGGATTTGTTCATTGTTGCGAATTATGGAAGGTGAAAGGATCTTGTTATTTTTTTAGGCTTTCGAAAAGAAACACCTGTTTAGATGAAATGATCTGGTCTCCAGCTTGTAATCCCTTACTGATATAACAGCGGTCTGCTGTTTTACGGCCGATTTCTACTTCCCGAATTTGTACCTTTCTATTGGCATCAAGCAAGAGTACATAGTTTTTGTTCTCGTCGAATATGATAGCGCTGGAATTTACAACAGGCAAATTAATACCAGTACTGGCTGCTACATTTACACTAGCCAACATGCCTGGTTTTAATAGAAATTTCGGATTACTAATGCTAACCTTGGCATTCATCACTTTGGTATCCTGATCAATAAGGTTATACAATTTGTCTATTTTGCCCGTAAAAACTATCTCTGGATAGGCCAATACCGATACATTTACATGGTCGCCTTCCTTTAGTTTTGCAATGTCAGATTCGTAAACGTTGATCATTGCCCAAACGGTTGAAAGATCTGCAATGGTAAACAGGCTCCTTTCAAAGTCGGTTCTGACCTGCATATTGTTGTTCGCATTTTTCTCGATTAAAAAGCCATTGATAGGTGATTTTATGGCATATAACCCCATACTGTTACCGCCGTTTAACTTCAGTACGCTACTGGCTCTTTTGAGTTCTGCATTTTTAATCTGATAATCGTTTTTCGCTTCTTCCAGCTCCCTTGCCGAAGAGAGGCCGCTTTCAAATAATGTTTGGGCCTGTTTCAAATTACGATCAGCGGTTAACATTTCGGCGTTTGCTGCGATGGCTTCTTTGTCGAAACCAGCCATTTCGGCACTGGTTAAATTAGCCAATGTTTGCCCTACACGAATTTGATCGCCAACGCTCACATTGATCTGTCTTAAAGTTCCACTCACCATGGGGAATATTTCGGCCTTCAGTTCCTGATCTTCTGTAATCTTTGCCGAAAAGATCAGATCTGTTTTACTATTTGCCTGTTGTACAGTATCAATTTGTAGCCTGTTCAGCAACGAATCGGTAATTGCGAACTGTTCTTTTACCGCTGGAGCTTTGTTCTCGCTACAACCTTGGATCAGGATAAATGCGAATAAGAAGGGAATACCGATGTTTTTGTAGGTTGCTTGCATTTGTTTATTTGAAAATAGTGGAGCCTGTTACATAATTTATTTCTTCTCTGTTGCTATACCTTTCAAATTTTAACTGGTTAAGCTGTAAGGTACTTTCCTTGTAAGAAGCGTAGAAGTCTAGAAATTCGATCAGACTAAGGTTGCGATCGCTAAAATTTTTATTGATCCCTACCATTAACTGCTCAAAATTGTCGCTAAACTGTGGGTCGATCGCCTTAAACTGTTGTTCAGATCTAAGTGCGGTCTGATAGCTGTTGTAAACCTCGTTTTCTAATAGGGATTCGACCATTTTGACATTGGTGTTGGCGGCTTCAATTCCGACTTTTGCTTTTTTGATCTCACCTTGATTACGATTAAAAAGGGGAATAGGCACCCTAATTCCTAAACCCGTGTATTTTTCAGGATAATTCCCCTTTAAATCGTAACTGAGCGAAAGCTCAATATCTGGTATGGCCAATGCCTTTTGTAGTTTTAAATTGTTTTGGTTTAACACGACCGAAGTTTTGGCCAACTGATAGTCAGCGCGGTTTGTTCTGGCCGAATCTAATAAAGCATTATAAGATAACTCTGCAATAGGAGCTGCATTTGCCCTTTCACTATCCAACACTAAAATCAGCCGCTGATTGGCTTCTAGGGCACAAATTAATTTGATGTCTTTGTAATCATCTTCAAGTTCATTGCGTAAATTATTGTATTCAGCTTTGAGATTAATCAATAATGACTGGATCCTGATCCCATCCTTTTGTGCTATATTGCCCTGTTTGAGCTGCTGCTGATAACTTTTAAATAACTGCTCAGAAGCAGCTATTTCCTGTTGGTAAACCTTTGCCGACTGACTTTTGAAATAAGCTTTGTAAAAGGTAGTCCTGAGCTGAAAACGGATAGATCTTATGGTTTCGGCATATTCCTGCTCAGCTAATTTTACCCCAGTTTGCGCAAATTGAACGTTTTTTTTACGTTTTCCAGCTAACTTGATCAGCTGAGAGATCTGTGTGCTAAACTGTCCGGTAGCCAACGAGGTTTCCAGGAACTTTTTAGTTTCATGGTTGTAAAATAGGTTTTCATGTGAGATTTCTGGGTTGTCGAATAACTTTGCAGTGATTATCTCTGCCTGAGCCTCACTGATTTGATAATTCGAAGCCAATAATTGATAGTTATTGGTCAGGAATAGCTTTTCAGCACGATTAAGGTCAAGTTTTAAGGTATCGTTTTGAGCATGTGTTAACAGTACAAACCCTAACATGAAAGTGAACAATGAACAAATTGTTTTCATGTTCCAAAGCTATCCTCAACGAATTAAAGGCGAATTAAATCGAAATTAAAAGCGGATTAAAGTTTCGGTAAATTGATGCTGAAGGTGCTTCCCTGGCCGATTTGAGAAGCAACCGTAAGCGCTCCCTTAAAAAGATTTATAATCTTGGCCGACATGTAAAGCCCCATACCTTCGCCGTTTTTGCCAACCTGTTTTGCCCGACTATAAAATGGTTTAAAGATCGAATTCAGCTCATCAGGGTTAATCCCAATTCCGGTATCGGTGATGCTTATGATGTGATGATCTGCACTGCTATCCAATGAAATATTGATAGGTTGATCATTGGAGAACTTAAATGCATTCGCAATCACATTGTTTAGTGCAATGAGCAATAAAGTGTTGTTTGCCAGTGTTTTTGCTCGATCTGCCGTTGGTGCAATAGAAAGTTTGATTGTTAGGTTATTCCTCTTCTCCCATTCAGTTTTAATTTCAACCAGTATTTGATCCAGCTGTAAGGGAACTAGTTGTGCACCACTTAGTTCGAGGTCCATCTTTGCCAATGTGAGCAATCCGGTAATGGTATTTTCCATCCTTGAGGTATCTTCCAGGATGGATTCTAGGATTTTCTGGTATTCTGTAACCTGCCTTTCTTTACTCAAAGCAAGCTCTGTAGTCATGATTACGCTGGTAATCGGGGTTCTTAATTCATGTGAAGCATTGGCGACAAATGTTTTCTGTAAAATAAAAGCCTGTTCCAGTTCCTCCATTAATCGGTTAAAACTCTGTGCAAGTTGATTAACCTCGTCTTTGGTTTCGCTCTCTTTTACCCTAAACTCGAGGTTAGCTGATCCAACTTTTTTTACATCATCCATGAAATGACGCAAGGGCAGGAGGATTTTATCAGCAATCCATCTTCCAGTAAGCAAAAGAAGCAAAGCAATCAAAATAAAGGCGGCAAGCATGATTTTAGCGAGTTTCCCTAATCTAGAAATAGAACTCAGGTCTGTAGCAGCAGCAATAATAACAAAGTCGCCCTGGTTGTCCTTATAGAAAATACCTACCACCTGACGATCCCCATCTTTAAACTGTAGTTTTCCTGCTGACCTTACCTTATCAATAGTATCATTTGTCCAATATTGTGCCCTATCTCCAATAAAAGTGGCTTTATTGTTAGAATCATAAATTCTAATCACCTCATCACTTAATTTATTAAGATATTGGCTCCTTACTTTATTAAGTGCATCTCTAGAAATTTCATCAGCTTCGAGGTACAACTTGGCCGTAACCATGGTTCTATCTGTTAACCTTGCATAGAAATCAGCCTGCAGAAATTTAAGAAAAATAAAATAGACGCTACAAAGCACCACCAATAGTAAACCCGTACTAATTAGTGTGAAATGGAGTGCGAGTCTATCTTTGATTTTCATTGTTGATTGATGTTTTGAACGTTTTGAATGTTGGAAAGTTGAAATGTTTCTTGCTCGATGGTTAAGGATTTTTGCGCTACCGTTACAACATTTAACGTTGCAATTTACATCTTCATTATTTTGAATGTTTTAATGTTTGGAAAGTTGATTGATGTTTTGAACGTTTTGAATGTTGGAAAGTTGAAATGTTCTTGTCCAACGGTTAAGGATTTTTGTGCTAACATTACAACATTACAACATTTAACATTGCAACTTTACAACCATCCAACTTTTTTCAACCTTTTTTAAGAATATACCCCATATTAATTTTAGTATGGATCAATTTACGCCCAAAGCCTTTTTCAATCTTCTTCCTTAAGAAATTGACGTAAACATCAATCACATTAGTGCCAGTTTCAAAGCTAATGTCCCAAGCTTTTTCAGCAATAAATTGACGCGAAAGTAACCGATTTGGATTGCGCAGAAAAAGTTCTAACAGCACATATTCTTTTGCACTTAGTTCAATTGTTTGTCCAGCCCTGCTTACTTCTTTACTATAAGTATTCATGCAGAGGTCATCAAAACAGAGCAGGTATTCACTTTTAGTGTTGTCAGCTACGGTCCTTCTGGTTAGTGCGGCAATCCTTGCTAAGAGTTCTTTCAGGTGGAAAGGTTTTACCAAGTAATCGTCAGCCCCACTAGTTAGGCCAGTTACCTTATCATCCACTGTGCCCAAAGCGGTTAACATTAAAATGGGGATCTGTGGATCTACAGCTCTTATCTTTTTGCATAGCTGATGGCCATTTAAACCTGGCATCATTACATCAATAATCAATAGGTCAAAAGCTGTTGCCAAGAACAAAGCAAGAGCATCTGTACCATTGCCAACGGTGATTGCTTCGTGGCCATTTTCTTTCAGCGCAGTTGCTAAAAGTGTGGCAATTTTAATATCGTCTTCTGCTATTCCTATTTTAAGCATAAGGACAAATGTAGGGATTCTAAGGGAGTCCGGAAAGTCCGAAAGTCCGGAAGTCCGTTCCCCTCGGCAGTTACCGGTTAAGATGCATAGCGACTGCGTCCTAAGTAGTTTTGGTTCAATTATTTAAAGGGTAAGCTAGTTAAAGCCCGAAAACTAGCGTATTTCTTACAGTATAAGCGACAAACTTTTCGACCTTCTCCCAAAGGGCAATGTCGTTATTTAAGCTTTTCTGTCCATAACTTCCTCGTTTCTGCGAGGCACGAAGCTCCAAAGGAGTACCTATGGCACAGTCTCCTTACCAGTTTTGACGCATATAGCAGCAAGGAGATTGCTTCGCGAAAAGCTCGCAAAAACGTAACTTCGCTTGACTTAATGACATTGCCCAAACGGATGCCGTTGGCACAACATTAAAACTTATCGTATAAATGATGCATTAAGCATTATTTCATGAACTTGGGTTATGCATCCTGCTTTCTCCCCAACTGGGGGAGGATTGAGGTGGGGGTAAATTGACCAACAAAGACTGGGTCTACACTGGGTCTACACTGGACCTATACTATAGCTACAATGAACTAATGAAACAAATGAACTATTGAACCACCCCGTTCAAATCCTTCCAAATCCAGCCGAAATTTGCTTTTGCAAAATAATATACCTAACTTAATGAAAAACAGGATAATACGATTATTCCTACTTAAACTTATTAACCTCTTAAACTAATCAAAATGGCAAAGCTAATCAACAATGTCGTCATGCAGGGCGTCAGCGGTATAATCGGGAAAATACTCATCTTTCGACAAATGAAAAACGGGACCACCGTAATTGCCATGCGCCCTAAACCACGAACAAAACCCATCACACCAGCAGAAGCCGCAACCCACCAAAGGTTCAAAGAAGCCGCCCATATAGCAAAAAAACGCTCCCAAGACCCAATATTAAGAGCTCAATACCTCGCCAAAGCCAAACCCGGACAAAGCGCCTATCTCGTAGCCCTCACAGAATACCTCAATGCACCAAAAATAGCAACCCAAACCCCCAAGAACACGAGTATTCATCCCAAAAAAGCCATAAACACCCCAAATAAACTCAATATAACCATATACAAAAATGCCATTAAAAACAGAAATCAAGCATCCCCATTAAAACGCAAAATAAAACCCATAAAGGACAAGTTATACCGACAAATAACAGTTCCAAATGCCACTAACCAGAATTACCGAAGCAAACTATCCAATAAACCCGGGAACTTAAGCTATGAAACCGCCAAAGGGGAACAGCCCCCTATAACTATCTAGCTCAAACAAGCATAGCCAATCGTAATTTGTTTATTAGCTCAATGGTTCATTTGTTTGCTTGTCGCTAAGCATCATGCCCAATGAACAATTGAACTACTGAACATCAGTTAAAACCTATAAAGGTGTCGACTGCCAAATGGCGGCTAGGTATTGCCGAAGGGAACAGCCCCGATAACTTTCGGGGTTTGGGCTCACCTCTTCCCAAACGCATCACTTGGAAAAAGACTGAAAATACAATGCTTAGATTTAGTTGCTATACATCCAGGCTTTAAGCTTTAGTCTTTAGTCTTTCAGCTTTTTCCCAACAAACATCATATGCGGACTAACACACAATAATTCGACATCGGCTTCCGTTAAACGGATCAGTTCCAGTAATCTTTCTCTTTTCTCTGGTGTTGCCCAATCGGTGAAATAAGTTCCACTTGTCCATGCAATGCCTTCAACGGCTAAATGTGCTACTTTTTGAAATCCGGCTTTGCTAAATTCTTCTTCAAGTTGCGCAGGGCGATGGAAAAAGGATTCGACCAACATTCCTTTGATGTGATCAGGAGGTAAATGTGATCCGGTTGTGAGTTCGTTTTTACACATCTCGAAGATTTCTTTTTGATGAATTGCTCCGCTACAAAGTGCAGCAAGGCTAGAAGCAGCATAGGTAATGGCAAAACCGACAATTGTTGCGTCTGGTTTCATTATTCTTTTGGCTTCTTTTAGTGCGTCAATGCGATCATGCTGTTTTGCCAGGTGATAAAGCGGGCCATGTAAGATCACCAAATCAATGGTTTGATCATCAATTGGGACTTTTCTGGCTTCGCCTAATTTGCTAATGAAATGGCTTCCTTTACTTTTCGCTTTCTTCTGGGCTAAGGTGATGTGCTTTTCAACAGGGTCGATCAAAGTTACCTGATGGCCAAGTGAGGCCAACCATTTTGCATAATGTCCAGTGCCACCACCTATATCCGCAATAGTCATGTTTGGTTTGATCAGGTATCTGGAAATGAGTTCCTTGTTGCGTTCAAATTCTAATGGGCCGAGGCCTATCTGTAGTCTGGTTTCTTCCGAACTTTGATTGTAAAAATCGTGGATGTGATGATCTATGAGGTTCATTGGTCTAAAAATAATGCATAAAGAATTAATTTACAGAATTTATTTTTTATGGTTTTGAGCTTTAAGCTTAAAGACTAAAGCTTAAAGCTGCTGGGTGCAGCAATGGATCTATTCATTTATTTAATATAATTTGCCATAAGAATAAAGTTTGCCAGGCCTTATGAACGTCTTATAATCATTTAGTCTATTGACCATCAGCTATTGACCATTGAAGCCAAACATCTTATAGCTAACTCATGGTAGATCAGAGTACCGCTGGGAGCAGATATTGTTCCATAATCAGATCAACCTGGGGATGCGCAAATCCGCTTCCATAAGCTGATGCCGTAATTACAATGACCAATGGGATATTGCGGAAAATATAGATTTTGTTTCCACCATTTCCACTGCTGTAATAGGCTTCATAGGTTTTGCCTTTTATGTTAAATGTCTTATTCCAGAAAAGAAAACCATAGAACCCTGGTCTGTCTGCCGGCAATACCTGATGAGGATACAGGCTCTTTTTAACCCAGCTTTCAGGTAATAATCTTTTGCCATTAAAGACGCCTCCATTGCTGTAAAGCTGCCCATATTTGGCAAAATCCAAAGCCCTAAGCCTTAGTCCGCCGCCTCCAAATGGTCTTTCTTGCGGAGTTCTTGCCCATTCCCACTTTTTAATTCCTAAGGGTTCAAAAAAGTTTTTCTGTGTATAGGTTTCCAGTCCGCCGGGGATGTTTTTGTCAAGTATATCTGCCAATAACATGGTGCCTGCCGTAAAATACGACCAGCTTTTGCCGTTATTCCGAGCAGAATCCATGGGTAAATCAAGCGTGAATTTGGTGTAGTCGGCGGTAGGGTACATGTTTTCTTCATTTCCAGGAGAGGCATCAATATCATCATTTCCATTAAAAGCAGAACTCATGGTAAGTAAGTCGATAAGGCGTACACTGTCTTTTTTTAGACTATAGTTTTGGAATGCTTTAAGTGGGTAAAATTCGCCAATCCGTTGATTTTCTGATTTGATAAAGCCATCTTTAATTGCCATTCCCATCAATGTTGCGGTAATCGATTTACTAACTGACCTCGGATCATGAAGGGTAGCTCTGTTTTCGCCATTGTAATATTGCTCTAGCAAAAGTTTGCCCTTTTTTAAGACCACGATGCCGTTGATCAGTCTAAAAGTTTTATCTGCAATCTTGGTGTTTAATTCGGTAATCAGCTGTTGGTTGAAGCTTTCTTTTGATAAGGTAAAACCACTTTCATCTGCTATCTTTTGGGGTAACATCTGTTTTGGATCTATTGGGGGCATAATCCTCGTGATGTTAATTTTCGCTTTTGCTAGTACCGGACTGTAAATGACTTCACCATTATTGATATAGGCACTAATTTCAATGCTGAGTTCCTTAAGGTTGGCATTTAATGTGGTTATACCCGCTTTAAGCATGAAACGTTCCCAGGTATTGATGCTCCATAATCCTGATCTACTATTGCTGATGAATACGATATCGATTGGTCTATTGGTGATTTTATCAACGGGCAATAATGCGCCTGGATGTAGATTTTCTGTATAAGCAGTTTTACCATCGATCAGAAATTTAAAGGAATAGTTACCTTTTTCTAGGAGTTCTTCCTTTTTAATCTGCGGTGCGAGCTTGGCCAATTCTTCTTTAAGCGCATTTAAAGGGCTAAGTAGTATATATAAATCTTCGGCCGAACCGATATTATAACTGCTAATGACAGGTTTCTTTTGTACACTGTCTCGTTGCGGACGGAAATTATAGAAGGAGAGGTTTTGCGCAAATGTTGAAGTAGAAATAAGGTTTAAAAGGCCTAAAAGGACGATGATATATGTTTTTCTCATGTGATGAATTTGTTGCCAAGTTACTACTCAAATCTTGTTAAAGATAGAATGAGATTAACATTCGGATATTAATGTTGGATAATTTTTCTGAATAGATGAGGTGTTGTTCCACTAAATTCTTTAAAACATCTTACCATGTGGCTTTGATCTGCAAAACCGCATTGGTAAGCAATATCGCTTAATGAGAATTTATTTCTTGAAAGTTGTTCGAGCGCTCTTTCTACGCGAATTTTTCTAATATATTGGGCAATTGTACAATGGAAATATTTAGGGAATGAGCGAGATAAATGCACTGAATGAATCCCAATTTGTGATGATATTTCCTTTAAGTTAAGCGGAATTTGATAATGTTCCTGGAGCAGTTCATCTGCTATTTTTACCCAAGATGGGATGTTTGGACTGGTGGTTTGTGGAATTTTGAAAAGATGATCCATTACAGCAGCGACCAGTTCGTGGATTGCTGTTGCTGTCAAATCATCAGGTTGATAACTTTCTTTTAAAATGTTATAGAAAAGAATTTTGACGTCAATATTGTTGATTTCAAAACTCCCATCGGTGTGTTTCCAGTCGCCATTACCAATTAGTCTGTTTTTGGGCAACTCAATTTGCATCCCACGTGTGTGGCCTTTTGGTTTGATGTTATAATGTGCTTCCTCTG
>Ga0247810_10000711_pt1 | contig 29282 bp, 8 predicted proteins | sample UWRJL119311C1_FD_179918 | JGI IMG/M metagenome (GOLD analysis project Ga0247810, IMG submission 179918) | Plant litter microbial communities from Arlington Agricultural Research Station in Wisconsin, United States - UWRJ-L119-311C-1 | ecosystem: Environmental > Terrestrial > Plant litter >... | reverse complement strand
TGGGAGGTTCTCATGAATTTGCAATTGCTTATAAATTCAAAAATAAAAACTATTACTATGGTGATGATGAAGAAGGTTCTTTAATAGATCCTTCGAAACCAAAAGCAGTAATGGCTAAAAAAACTACCACTCCGGTAACGAGAGTAAGTGGTGCCGAAACAGCAAAACTTGCTGCCGAAGCTAAGGCTAAAGCCGATGCTGAAGCACTTAAAATAAGATTGGCTGCAGCCGAAAAAGTGAAGGCTGATGCCGAAGCTGCTGCAAAAGCAAAACTAGAAGCCGATAATAAAGCTAAAGCGGATGCCGAAGCATTAAAAATAAAATTAGCTGCAGATGCAAAAGCAAAAGCTGACGCAACAAGAGCACAAACAGCAACGACAAACAGAGCAGTTGCCACAGAGCAAAAAACACAAGCACAATTGACTGCAGATAAGGCCAGAGCCGATGCTGAAGCACGCAGAATAAAATTAGCTGCAGATAATAAAGCGAGAGTAGATGCTGCTGCCGCTGCGAGAGCGCAAGCAATTGCAAATAAACCTGCTGCAACAACAGCTCAAAAGACTCAGGCACAATTAGCAGCTGATAAAGCCAAAGCTGATGCTGAAGCATTGAGAACTAAATTGGCTGCAGATAAAGCAAAAGCCGATGCCGCAGCCACTGCAAAAGCAAAAACTACAGCTGCACCACAAAAAACACAAGCAGAATTAGCTGCTGATAAAGCGAAAGCTGATGCAGAAGCATTGAAAATTAAGCTGGCTGCCGACGCTAAAGCAAAAGCCGATGCTGAAGCTGCTGCCAAAGCAAAATTAGAAGCAGATAATAAAGCGAAAGCAGATGCCGAAGCTTTAAAAATAAAATTAGCTGCTGATGCTAAAGCAAAAGCCGATGCTGCCGAAGCAAAACGTAAAGCTGATGCCAAAGCAAAAGCTGAAGCCGCAGATTTACAATCGATTTTAGCTGCCGATGCTAAAGCAAAAGCAGATTCTGATGCTTATCAGGCCAGATTAGCCGCTGAAGCTAAAGCCGCCGCCGCTGCTGCTGTAAAAACCAAAGCGAGCATTGATGCTGCCAACAAAGCAAAATTAGCTGCCGATGCGAAAGCAAAAGCTGCTGAAGATGCTGCATTGAAAGAAAAATTAGCTGCCGATGCAAAAGCAAAAGCCGATGCAGAAGCTAGAGCTGCAAGAATAGCTGCGGATGCTAAAGCTAAGGCTGATGCTGAAGCTGCTGCCAAGGCAAAATTAGAAGCCGACGCAAAAGCGAAAGCTGATGCAGAAGCACTGAAAATAAAATTAGCTGCCGATGCAAAAGCGAAAGCAGATGCAGACGCATTACAAGCAAAATTAGTTGCTGATGCAAAAGCGAAAGCAGACGCGGAAGCACAACAAGCAAAATTAGCTGCGGATGCCAAAGCAAGAGCTGATGCTGAAGCACAACAAGCAAAATTAGCTGCCGATGCGAAAGCAAAAGCGGACGCAGAAGCATTACAGGCAAAATTAGCAGCCGACGCAAAAGCAAAAGCTGATGCAGAAGCACTACAGGCGAAGTTAGCAGCCGACGCAAAAGCAAAAGCGGATGCAGAAGCTCTTCAGGCAAAATTAGCTGCCGATGCCAAAGCTAAAGCTGATATGGAAGCGTTACAAGCAAAATTAATTGCAGATGCAAGAGTTAAAGCGGATGCAGAAGCAACTGCTAAAGCGATAGCAGATGCAGAAGCAAAAAAATTACAAGAAGCGGAAGAGGCGCGTTTGGCAAAACTTGCTGCCGATGCCAAAGCTAAAGCTGATGCAGAAGCATTACAAGCAAAACTTGCTGCCGATGCTAAAGCCAAAGCTGATGCAGAAGCACTTCAGGCAAAACTTGCTGCGGATGCTAAAGCTAAAGCAGATGCAGAAGCACTACAAGCAAAACTAGCAGCAGATGCAAAAGCTAAAGCAGATGCTGAAGCACTTCAGGCAAAATTAGCTGCGGACGCAAAAGCAAAAGCAGATGCAGAAGCACTTCAGGCAAAATTAGCTGCCGATGCCAAAGCTAAAGCCGATGCTGAAGCACTTCAGGCAAAATTAGCTGCGGACGCAAAAGCAAAAGCTGATGCTGAAGCACAACAAGCAAAATTAGCTGCAGACGCCAAAGCTAAAGCAGATGCCGAAGCACTTCAGGCAAAATTAGCTGCGGATGCCAAAGCTAAAGCAGATGCAGAAGCACTTCAGGCAAAACTAGCTGCAGACGCAAAAGCTAAAGCGGATGCAGAAGCACTTCAGGCAAAACTAGATGCTGATGCTAAAGCAAAAGCCGATATGCAAGCTGCACAAGCTAAGTTATTGGCAGATCAAAGAGCACAAGCAGATGCTGAAGCTACGGAAAGATTAAAGGCTGAAGAAGAAACGAGACAATTGAGATTGGCAGAAGAAGCGCGTGAAGCAAAATTATTGGCTGATGCCAAAGCAAAAGCTGATGCAGAAGCACTTCAGGCTAAACTAGCCGCAGATGCACTTGCAAAAGCAGCTTCAGCTCCAAAAGATGATACAGCAAAAGCAATAGATGATTTAACACAATCTATCGAGAATTCGGTTAAAAATCAAAAAGATTTATTATCACAGTTTAATACAACAGTGGCTAATAAACAAAGAGATTTGAATGACTTAAAAGAAGAAAATGATTTAAGTGAAAAAGGAATTTATAAAGAGCCAAAACCTTTCAAAAGTGTTGCGGCCGAAAACAGTCAGTTAGAGGCTTTAAAAACACAACTTGCGGATGCTAACAGAATCCAAAAAGATGAAATTGCTAAGCTGACTAATTTATATAACGAAAGACTTAAAAAATTCCCGAATAAAAATGATGCTTTAAACAAGGCGTATCTGGATAAGATCAACCAGTTGAAAGCAGCACAATTAAAAATGGAAGAAGACAGCGCTACTTTACTTTCGAATTTAGAACGTATTAAAGCTGAAACTGAAATTGAGAAAAAACGTAGAATCAAACGTGCAGCTTACGAAAATGATCAGGGAAGATATGCGCAGGACGTTGCCGCTCTAAAACGTATAAAAGAAACGACAAAAGTAAGTAGTACACCATTAACCGCAAGTGATTTTGATTTTGGTGAAGACCAGTCGAATATGCAGATTATCAAGAACATTAAAAATTCTGATAGTGGTTATTATTTAATTATTGCAGTTCACAATAGTGTAGAAAAACGTGATCAGTTCCTGGCTAAAGCAATTGCAGCAGGACGTTCAGATGTTAATTTCTTTTACAATGTAACAACAAGTAAGTATTATATCTATTACGAAAAATTCGAAGGTTTATCTGAGGCCACTAAGGCATTAGAAGCAAAAGGAACCAAGCCATATAACGGGAAAATGGCTATCGTAAAAGTCGAGAATTAATATACGAATAAGAGTAAAGTCAGTCCTCCTTCGGTTAAGGAGGACATTATAATAAATGTTATAAAATACTAATTGTTTTATTCACTAATGCCCCTTAGAGGATAAGATGTAAGTAAACAAAAAAATGATTATGAGAAAACCTACTATTTTAAGAACGCTGATTTTTGTTTTAGCTATGTTGTTCAATTTTGCATCCTACTCGCAAAATGGAATTGCATTTAACTCCAAGTTTCCTAAAAACTTGAATGAGAATATATTCTTAAAAGCAAATAATCAGTTTGAGAATCCTTTTAGTTTAAATGCAACTGAAGCTGGATCGAAAAAAGAAAATGCTTTTGCACTTGATAATCCCGTAATTCCTTATGCAGAATTACCATATGCAGGACAAGTTACAAAATGTCCTAATGATGGTAAATTGCTGCCTAAATTATTTTTATGTGGCGGAAATGATGCGCGCCTTATTGATACAAAAATAACAGATGCGCAATCTATTATTTGGGAGAGATTTATTTCTGGAGGAAGTTGTATTACCGTTTCTAATAGCGATTGTGCAAACGAAAATGCTGCATCAACTTGTTGGAATCAGGTGGGTACCGGACAAGATTATCTGGCAAATTCAGCAGGACAATTTCGCGTTAAAATAATTGACAAAACTGGAACACCATATGTTTTTTATTTTAATGTGTATCAGAATACATTAATACCGACTGCTACTACAAAAAGCGATATTATTAGAAATAGTGCAGGAAATTGTCAAATTGACGGTAAAATTACTGTAGGAGGATTTGGAGCTGGCTATCAATATAGTTTTACAACAACTGGAAGTTCAGGAGCATGGCAAGACAGTAATGTTTTTACCACCAGTACAGCAGGTAATTATACTGCTTACATTAGAATAAAAGGTGTTGTAGGTTCATGTGAATTTAAAGTAATAAATCTTGATATAAAAAATGTAAATTTTGCTGTTACGACATCAATTGCGTCCCCAAAATGTAGTGGAGCGACGGGAGCTGTACAGGTAATTACAAATGACATTAAACAAGATTATACTTATACAATTTATAATGGCACTAATACAAATGTGGCCTATTTGAATCAGGTTGGCCCAACGTCTAGTCCAAATACTACTTTTAATGGTTTATTCCCTGGAACTTATACAATATTAACTTCTGTAAAGGGCTCAACTTGTGCTCCGGAAAAGAATACTGTTGTTATAGCTGCCGCACCTAATCCGATAACTTCTGGCGCAAGTATTACAACAGCATTAGGAGTATGTAGTCCAGGTCAAATCACAATTACAAGAGGGGGAGGAACTGCTCCATATAAATATTTCGTAAATACTAACGATGCGGGTTTTGCAGAGAACCCAACTAACATTATTGTAGTATCACAGCCAGGAAGTTATATCATTCGTGTAGAAGATGCGAATGGATGTAAAGCTACGAATAATGTGACTGTAAATGTTCCTGCAGTAACTAAACCTATTTACACTATTAATAAAGTTGATGGGGATTGTTTGGGTAACGTAGGTAAAATTTCACTGAATGTAACTAACAACAATACATACAATCTTGTAGAGTATAGTATTGATAATGGAGCAAACTTCTCTGCAAGTAGTACCATATTTGATATTCCTAGTCCAGGTAGCTACAGAGTAATTGTTAGATATAGAAAAAATATTACAGGCACCGGATCGTACTGTACTGAACCTGCAGTTATTGTAACTGTAGGGCCTTCAATTGCATTGACAGCATCAGCGGGTGTAGGTGAATTATCAGGTTGCGGTCCTGTTGGAAAAGAACTTTATGGACTGGTTAGAATTGTAAATCCGCAAGGAGGTACTCCTCCTTACAAATACAGTTTTGATGACAAAAAAAACTGGGTAGATAATAATACTCAATACATGGATTATGGAGGACCTTACACGGTTTACATAAAAGATGCTTTAGGTTGTGAATATGCAATGGGCGATATCACAATTGATAAAAAACCCGATGCTCCCACAATTAAGGTTCTGGACCCAGTTTTTAATTGTGACGGATCGGCTACTACTACAGTAACAGTCACAAATAGTGGTGCCGGTGATCCAAAATACAGTTATGATTATTATATGGACGGTGTTTTAAATACATCTGTTCCAACAAACGTTTTCCTAAACGTAACACAGGGTGATCATACGGTAACAGTAAAGTATAATGTTCTAAAAGTTACTACTTATAGTAATTTATTACAGGAAGATTTTGGTAAAGGAGGTTTCACGACTACTCCGGGTATTAACCCAGCTTACTGTTTTGAAGATGAGGCGTTTACTCACCTTTTGCCTGGATATTCATGTAATAAAGACGAGTGGATTAATGACGGTGAATATGCTGTTGCAAGTGCAATCAGAACTGTATTTAGCACTTGGTTAACGGCCAAAGATCATACTGTGCCAACGAATAAATTAGGAAGATTCTTAGCAGTAAATGTTGGAGGAACTGCTGGTATTGGAGGTATATTGTACAGTAAACCTATTAAAGATGTTATTCCTGATCAACCTGTAATTATCTCACTGTGGGCTGAAAACTTAATAAAAACGCAACATAGTTCATTACATGATCCAAAGTTAACTATCGAATTAGTTAACAATTTAAATGGAGTAGGAGGTACAGAAACTATTGTAGCAAGTAGTGATCCATCTCCTGGACATACAAATCCATGGCAGATACCTAAGTCTGAAAAATGGGAATATAAAGAACTCTCACTTAACCCTGGTGCTTATACTAATTTAAGTTTTGTTGTAAGATCTTATAGTAATGAATTCAATGGTAATGACGTACTTATAGATGATATTTGGGTTCGCCAAATACCAAAATCATGTAACACAGTTGCTGATTTTCCAATTATTGTTGATGGAAGTAAAGCTTTTTCTGCTGGTATAACAGGATACAAGGATATACAATGTAGTGGAGACCAAAATGGAGAAATTACATTATCAGCAAAGAATTTTGATCCTGTAAAAGGATTCCAATATTCTGTTGATGGAGCTGCATGGCAAACGGTAATACCCGTTCCAGCTGCAAACACTGGTAGTAAAACTTTAACCGGCTTAACTGGTAAAATTTACAACATAAGAATTCGTTATGATGGTTCAGCTAACAGCTGTACTTTTCCATTAGCGCAGGAAATTAAAGTGCCAAAAGCTTTAAAAGTTAAGGCTTCGGTTACTACGTTGTTAACTTGCGATTTTGGAGCAACTATTACTGCTGAAGCTTCAGAGGGTACACCCGGCTACCAATATGAATTAAGACAATCTGACGGTGTTACAGTAGTAAGACCATTTCAGGATTCAGGAGAGTTTCTCGATATTAAAATAGCAGGAAACTATAAAGTTATAGCAAGAGATTTAAATTCATGTCAGACAGCAGTTCTGGCATCTGTAGACGTTGTTGATCCAGTAGCGTCAACAATAAAATTTGATTCTTCAAACTTATGTTTTGATAATAGTGCTGACATTACAGTAAGAATTTCTGGAGGAGTAGGAAAGTATACTTATACAACTCAATTTAATGGAGGTACAGTAAGTGCTGCCAGCGCTCCTTTTGATGGCCCAACTTTTACATACACTGCGAATGCACCTGGTACTTATATTTTTGAAGTTAAAGACGCTAATGGTTGTTTCTCAAATAAGATTACTCAAATCATAAATGAGAAATTAACGACAGATACTAAGGTTACAACACCTCTGGATTGTGACCCTGTTCCAAATAACAGAGCTGTACTTACAGGAACAATTTCAGGAGGTATAGCACCATTTGTGGTAACTCGTACTGCTGGAAACAGTTCTGGTGCTTTAGTGCAGCCTACTATTACAGGAAATACTTTTACATATACAACGGCAGTTGCAGGAAATTATACTTTCCAGATTAAGGATGCAATTGGTTGTATTATTACAAGCGATGCTACTATTACTGATCTTAACCCTATTACTTTAGGATCTGATAATGTTAATCCAAAATGTAGTAGTTCTAATGATGGAACAATACTATTAAAACCAAGTGGAGGAGCAGGAGAATTTACTTATAGTAAAGACGGGATTACTTATAACAATACATCATTTTTTACAGGATTAAGTGCAGGAACACCTTATACTTATTATGTAAAAGATAAAAATAAATGTACACAAAGTATAACAGTTACTTTAGTTGCACCAGACCCAATTAGTGGTACTGCAACGATAACGACACCGTATACTTGTGATGGTGGTGCAACCATAACTGTAGGTGCTGTTGTTACAGGTGGGAATGGTATTTACGAATATACTTTAAACAGGAACGGAGTTGCATTAGTAACTAAAACTACAAAAGTTTTTGATAACATTACTGTAGCAGGAAATTACACCGTAACCATTACAGATAGTAATTCATGTACGTTTACAACTACACCAGCATTAACTATTGTAGCATTGAACGGTCCAAAAGAAATGACGATAAATAAATCGGCACTTACTTGTCCGACCAATAAAATAGATTTTTCTGTTACAGACGTAAAAGATGCTGCGGGAGTTATTTTAACAGGCCCGTTTAAATATGCTATTACGGCTCCGGCAGCAGCAGTGGCAAACAATACTACCGGAATCTTCAAAGATTTAGATCCTGGAGTTACTTATACATTTGAAGTTAGAGATGCTAAAAACTGTTCTTTTTCTTTAACAGACAGAGTAGAACCCTTGAAAGCTTTTACCATTTCAAGTACAGTAGTAAGTGATGTAAATTGTTTAGGAGACTCTAAAGGTGAAGTTACTTTCACAGTTTCAGGTTTAGGAAATAACGTTAATTATACTTATCAAATTGATGGAGCTTTACCTGTTCAAACAGGAACATCTCCTTCATCAGGAACATTGTTTACTATTTCTGCACCAAACTTAAATGCTGGTTTACATCAAATTACAGTAACGAATGATGTAACAAAATGTTCTCAATCGGATACTGAAATTATTGCAGCTCCTGTAGCAGCATTGGCTTTAGATCCTACAGATCTTAAAGATGTTACTTGTAATGCTAAAGGTTCTGCTATTATTAATGCTAAAGGTGGCTGGGGAACTTATAGCTATGCTGTAACACCAACAGCACCGGCAGGAACAACTATTACACAGAGCACTAAAACATTTTCGAATTTAACAGCCGGTGATTATTCATTTACTGTAACAGATGCGAAAGGTTGTCAAATATCAGGAACTTTTACAATTAAGCCAGAAGTTTATCCAACTGCTAGTATAGATGGAACTTCGGTTTATTGTGCAGGTGGAGCCGGAGCAACTTTAAAAGTAACTCCAAATACACAAACTAATTATACTTACAGTATTAATGGAGGCACAGCTAAAGGGAATGGAACTTTTACAGGATTAACACCTGGAAAATATACAATTAGAGTTACAGATACTTCTACAGGTTGTTATATTGATTTAACAGAACAAACGATTGCTCAACCAATATCGGCTACAACTAAATTGTTAGCTGATTTGGATTGTGATGTTGCACCAGCTTCTCCAGATGCGAGAATTGAGGTAACTATTTCAAACGGATATCCTGATTTTAAATATAGACACAACACTGCAGGTGCTCCTTTTACAGGTGCCTATACTGATGTTACCGCAGGATCAAGAATATTTAATTTTGATACCGGAGCAGCAGGAACTCATTATTTTGAAATTACAGATAAGAATAACTGTACTACTATTGTTTCAAGAGTTATTAATACTAAAGTATTCCCAAGTGCCGTTACCGTTCCAACAAACCCTACTTGTTTTAATGGAACTGATGGTGCTATCGAAGTAAATGCAAGTTTAGGTTTAGCACCATACACTTACGAAATTTCAACTACTTCTGCTACAACAGGATTTAGTACGATGACTTCAAACAAACAAACAGGTATTGGCGCAGGAACTTACTGGTTTAGAGTTACAGATGCTAAAAAATGCCAGGTTGTAGTATCAAGAACATTAAATAATCCTGCAGAATTAAGTGCTCACGCAGATATTACAACAGAATTAAAATGTGGAGCCGGAAATGCAGCACAATCTGCTACAATTACAGTTGTAATTGATAATCCGGGAACACCTTTTACAGGAACAAATAAATACAGATATGTGTATAATGGTGTATTGCCAGCCGTAACTTCAAATACTTACACTACCACTACACCAGGTGCAGTTACTATTGAAGTTTACGATGCAAATAACTGTCCTTTTTCATTTTCATCACCAATAATTAAGGCATTAAACCCGCCTACGAACATGACATTTACTCCACCGGCAGCAATTACTTGTGAGACGGGTCATGATAAAACGAATTTAACAGTTAAGGTAGATAATGGTGTTGCACCATTTAAATTTGAAATAACAAGTACTGATGCAGCAGTAGCTCCTGCTCCGGGAGTTCTGGTAGCAACAGGTGTTACTACACAAGATCATACATTTAATAATTTAGCACCGGGAACTTATAAATTTAAAGTTACCGATAGCAACAATTGTACAACTGTTGGTGAATATACAATTGACAAAGTATTGCCTGTAATTGTAAACGGTTCACTAGTTGCAAATGTAACTTGTAAAGGATCATCTGATGGTAAAATTACTTTTACGGTTTCAGGTAATTCAGGAACTTTCACTTATCAACTTAGAAATAGTGCAAATGCACTTATTCCTATTGGACAATCTACACAAACAGGAAATGTTATTGATTATATAGGATTGCCAGCAAGTATCTATACGATAACAATTACAAATCCAATAACTAAATGTACTGCTACAAAAGCGGTTGAAGTAAAAGGACCAGCTTTACAGTTTGCATTTACTACACCAACAATAACACCAATTACTTGTTCTCCAAACAATGGAAAAGTAGTGATTAATACAGTAGGTGGTTGGGGTAATAACAGATACACCCTTACATTACCAGATGCTACAGTACTTGGGCCACAGTCTAATGCTACATTTAGCAATTTAACTCAGTCTGGAACTTATGGTATTTCTGTTACCGATTTAAATGGAAACGGATGTACTATTTCAACAACATTTAACGTTGCTGCACCGGTTCAGCCTGATGCAAAGATCGATTTAATAGCTTCTGATTTATGTTACGATGCTGCTGGAAAAGCTACAATTGTTGTGACTCCTGCGGTTACTTCGCCATCTTACATGTATAATATTAATGATGGAACATATCAGGCGAGCGGAACTTTTAATAATTTAAATCCAGGAAGCTATGTTGTTAAGGTAAAAGATATGACTACAGGATGTATCTTAACATTAGCAGCACAAACTATTGAAACAGAATTAAAATTCAATGCTGCCTTAAATTTAGCAGCAGATTGTCTTGGTCAGGATGTTGAAATTAAAGGGACTGTCTCAGGTGGGAAAACACCATATACTTATACCGTAACGGTAAATGGAACTTTAGATCCCACAGTTAGGACAGTAACGGGTACTACGTTTTTATACACAGACGCAACTGCCACTACCGCAACAACAAATACAACTTATTTGTTTACTTTAAGTGATGCTTCTACAACTCATTGTAGTCTTACTTCGACAGTAATCGTACTTCCAAAAACAAATCCTGATTTTGCAGTCACTCCAAATTCAACTATTTTATGTAATGGAGAAGCGACAGGTTCTATAACAGTAGTAATTGACCCAAATAAAGGAGTAAGTCCTTATGTAATTGATGTTTTAAACACTACTACGGGAACTTCATATGGTACAAAAACTTCTGGTTTGCCAGCAGGAAATTATACAGTAAGAGTTACAGATGCTAAAGGATGTTTCCTTGACAAAACAAATATCCTAATTACAGACCCTCCTAAAGTTGACTTTACATTAGGGTTTACTCAAATTACTTGTGATGCAACAGGTGGCACAGGTACTTCTTATGGTTCAGTGTCTGTAGTAGGATTAGGTGGAGGAACAGCTGGATTTACGTATACGTTAACTAGTAACACAAGTCCAACTCAAACTTTTACTCCTGTAGCGAATGAAGATCATACTTTTACAGTGTTGAATTTCGGAATCTATGAGTTAACAGTATCTGATGCAAACGGATGTTCTCTTACCAAGACGGTTAGTTTATCATCTCCTCCAGAAGATTTAAAAATCGATATTACAGCCGGAGTTGCTTCATGTACAACAGCTAGTGTTATAGTTAGTGTGAATCCATTATTTACAGGAGGACCATATCATTTTGCAAGATATCCTATCGTTTCAGGACTTACTCCACCATATTCTTATCCATTAAATCCGGCAGGAACGTATCAGGATGCAGATTCTGCAACACCAACTACTGCCCCTAACAAGTATTTACAATCAACATTTACAGGATTAAACCCTGGAGTTGTCTATTCATTTATTGTTTATGATGAAACGACAAAATGTTATTATTTCAAACAAGCAGAAGCGCCAACATTAACATCATCTACATTAACTAGTGATGTAAAAGCAGCAAATGTAACTTGTACAGGTGCGGGTAACGGAACTGTTTCCTTTACAATCGGAAACCCGCAAGCAGCTACAACACAAATTAAATATGAAATTTATAATTCGCAGACCAACACACTTGTTACTCCTTTAGTTGGAGGAACACTTACGTTACCAACTACTACTGTAAACAATGTAGGTCCTCTGAACCCAGGTACTTATTATATTTTATTTACAGAACAAGATGGATTGGGAGCGACAGTTTGTTTAAATTCATCTAAAATGTTCACAATAACTCAATCTGTTGTCCCATTGACATTCAATGCGAATGCGGTTAAAAAAGATAATTGTGGATCTGCAAAAGGTGTTATTGAAGCATTTGCACAAGGAGGAACTGTAAGAGCTGCAGATATCCCTAAAGGTATCACTGCTTTGCCTTATTTATATCAAATTTTTCCTGATACGGGAACAGTAGGAGTTATTGACGGTACTGATCATAATTCAGATCCTTTAATAGAGCCAACTTTCCCTGGAACATTTAATGTAGCAACTCATACTGCAAGTACTTTTAACAGAGACGCAGGTGATTATATCGTTTATGTAAGAGATGCAAATGGTTGTATTCAATATCGTTTTGTTAAAGTACAATTAGATCCTGCTCCTGAAATTACAGCTGTAGCAAATAATTTATGTGTTACAGAAGGTTCTTTTGTTATTGATGTTAATTTAACTACAGCAGGTATCGCGCCTCATTCTTATAGTCTGGATGGTGCGGCTCCTGTGCCAATGCCATCAGCATCATTCTCTATTCCAAATCTTTCTTCAGGAAACCATACTGTACAAGTAATAGATTTTAACGGATGTGGTAATACAGTAACTTTACCTCTTATTTCTGAGCCTCTTACTATTAAAGCAGAGTTTAATAAAATGCCGAAGTGTGAGGATAATGCTGGCGAAATTACTGCAGAAGTAAAAGGAGGAGCTACTCCAAATGATTTTGAGTATACTTTAGTAAAAACTTCGTTACCGGCAATTCCAAATGTGCTACAAATTAATGATCCTAAATTTGTGGGTCTTACAGCAGGTAATTATACCATTACAGTTAGGGATAGAAATACAAATTGTTCTAGATCAACAGATGTTGAGTTAATACTTCCAACACTTATAGATTTAGTAGCAGCAGATATTTCTACTACTCCTGTAGATTGTAGTGCAGGGCAAGGAACAGCTAATAACGGAACACTTACGGTTAATTTAAAAGCTACTAATGATAATCCTGATTATACCTATATATTAACACCGGTCTTACCGGCGGGACCTATAGTAACGCAACCTAATAATAATATATTCACAGGGCTAAGTGCAGGAGATTATACGGTTACTGTAACCTCAGCCAGAGGTTGTGAAAAAACAGTACTTGCAAACGTACCGGCACCTTCTGCAGTAGTGGCAAGTGCAGATGCAACACCATTTAGTTGTGCTGTTGATCCTACTGTAACAACAGTTGTTGTCACAGGTTTGGGTGGCACAGGAAACTATACTTTCAGTAAAAACGGAATTAACTACTTTACTAGTAATAGTACCCCGCCAGATAACAAATATACATTCGAAATAGAGGATAATTTAGGAACTCAAAACCCAACATATTGGGTTATGGATTCTAATAACTGTTTAGATACATCACAGTTGACAACACCATTAGAGCCATTACCTAAATTAATCTCTGCAACAGCTATAAGATCAACTGTAGCGGGTTCACAAATTGATTGTATCAATGGTAGAGAGGTGATTCAGGTAACTGTTGTAGGCGGTTCAGTACCAACTAATTTAAAATATGAAGTATCTGTAAACGGAACTCCTTATGTAGCTGTTCCGGCTGCAACAAATACAACTTCTATTACTTATAATGCTGTAACAGCTGGTGCTACTTATCAGTTTAGAATTACTGATAATGTAACAGGTTGTAATATTTTATCAAATGTTTACGATGTTCCATTATTTGATGCTATCAATGTAACAGCGACCACTATTGCAGATGCACAGTGTAAATCTGCAACAAATGGAAGTATTCAAATTAATGTAGCAGGTTATTCAGGACCATATACTTATGCAGTTTATGATGGAGCAACTCCAGTGACCGGAGCTTCAGGAACTCATAATACCGCTACTTCTAATCCGTTTACAATTCCATTCGGATTAGGTGAAGGAACAAATTATACAGTAAGAATTGTAGAAACTGCTTATCCAAGATGTTCTACTACTTCAAATATTGTAATTATCAACGAGCCTGCAATTGCTTTAGCTTTGGATCCTTTAGATGTTACACCACTAGGTTGTACAACTGACGGAGCTGTTAAAGTGACAACGCAAGGTGGATGGGGCAATAACGTATATACACTTACGCCTCCATCAGGTCCGGCATTAACGAATAATGATGGAATATTTGGAAACCTAAGACTAGACGGTCTTTACGGAATATCTGTAAAAGATGCAAATGGTTGTACAGTTACAGACTCATTTAATTTAGTTATTCCAACTCCTCCAACTGCAACGATTGCTTCAACATCTGATTATTGTTATGATACCACAGATTTAGCAACTTTAGTTGTAACTGCTTCAGGTGGTGCAGGAGGTTATGAGTACAGTATTGATAACGGACAAAACTGGACAACTAACAACACATTTAGTAATCTTACTCCGGGTACTTATGATATTACTGTAAAAGATGCTTATGGTTGCGAAGTAGTTGTATCAAGCAACGAAATTAAACCTCAGCTTTTTGCTTCTGCAGAAAATGACAAAGATATTTTCTGTACCGGTACTGTTAACGGAAGTATTAAAATTTCTGCAGTAGGCGGTTATGGATCTTATAATTATACGGTTAATAAAGATGGCGCAGGAGCTTCTGCTCCAGTAGCTTTCCCGGCAGGTTTAGATACTGCATATTATAGTGTTCCTACCACAGGTGCAGGTAGCTATGAAATTGTAGTTTATGATGCAAGAAATTGTTCTTACGTGATTACAGAAAAAGTGATCATGGTAAACCCAACTCCGGTAGATTTATTAATATCTGATATTGCTATTACACCGGTAGATTGTAATGCGTCACAGGGTATAAACAACAACGGAACTATTACCGTTAATTTAAGAGCAGTAAATAATAATCCCGATTATACCTATACACTTACACCAACTTTACCAGCAGGTGCAGCTACGGTTCAGCCTAATAATAATGTATTTACTGGATTAACTCCGGGACAATATGATGTTAATGTTACTTCAGAAAGAGGTTGTGATGCAACTGTATCGATTACTATAGCAGATCCGGTAGTTGTAACGGCTTCGGCTTCGGCTATAGCATTTAGTTGTGCTGTTGACCCAACTAAAACAACAGCTGTTGTTATAGGTGGCGGTGGTGCCGGAACATATTATTTTAGTAAAGATGGTATTAATTATTCTGCAAGTAACAGTGTACCTGCAGATAATAAATACACATTTGAATTGTCTGATACTGGATTCGTTCAGGATCCTACATTCTATGTAAGAGATGCAAATGGTTGTGTTCAATCAACAAAACTGGCAACAGTATTAAATCCATTGCCTCAATTAATTTCTGCAACTGCGACAAGATCACTTGTACCGGGATCACAAATTGATTGTTTAAATGGTAAAGAAGATATTCAAATAGACGTTGTAGGTGGTTCAGTACCAAGTAACTTTAAATATGAAGTTTCTATAGAGGGTAATGCTTATACGCTTCTTACAAATTCATTTGGAACTCCATTTACATATTCAGCCTTATTGGCTGGAAGTAATTATCAGTTTAAAATAACAGATAATGTAACAGGATGTGAAATTTTATCAAATGTTTACGAGGTTCCATTATTCAATATAGCAAAAGTAGTTGCAAGTCCGTCTGCCAATGTAGATTGTAACGGTAATGCTACAGGTGCAATTGAAATTAATATTGCAGATTATTCAGGACAATATACTTATCAGGTATTTAATGGTGCAACTGCAGTAACAGGAGCATCTGGAACTCATGATACGGCTACTTCTAATCCTTTTGTAATTCCTTTCGGATTTACTGCGGGTACTTATAGAGTAGAGGTTGTAGAATCAGCATATCCAAGTTGTACCATAACTTCAACAGATGTTGAAATTAAAGAACCAGCAGCTTTAAGTTTAGTTGGATTTAATCCAAAAGTTAAAAATCAAAACTGTACTAATCTTGCAGCAGTTATCACGATTGATCCTACGACAATTGTAGGCGGTTCAGGCGGATATATGTATACAGTTGTACCAACAACAGTACCACCAACAATTCCGGCTGTTGGAGATTATAAGCCATTTACAACTATAGAAATTGCTACAGCTAAAATTGCTCCGGCATTTGATTCTTATGATGTTTATGTACAGGATGGTAACTTATGTTATAGTTATGTTACGGTTCAGATTGCACGAGATCCTTTACCGGCTATTACTTCGGTAGTGGCAACAAAATGTGCATCACCTTATGAAATTACTGTAAGCGCTTCTGGATTTACAGCAGATTTGGAGTATAGTCTGGATGGAAACACTTGGCAGCTTAATAATAATATATTAAAAGTTACTTCACCAGGTGATTACAAAGTATATGTAAGAGATGCTAATTTATGTATTGTTGAAGCACCTGTAACTATTCTAAAACCATTACAATTAATATATGAACTTACAAATGCTCCAATCTGTAACGGAAACGAAGGAGTAGTAACATTAACGGCTTCAGGTGGTACACTAACACCAAGTTATGAATACAGTATAGATGGAACTCCTTTTGTAGCGTCTAATGTATTTACTGGTTTGGTTCCAAATACTTATACTTTTACCGTTAGAGATACAGGAACAAATTGTACAAAAGATGTAGTAGTTATAATCGAAACACCAAATACAGCTATTGATTTCAGTTTAATTCCAAGTCAGACAATTTGTAATGGAGGTAGTACAGGATCAATTACTGTAAATATGGCTGCTGCGACAACAACAGTAAATAACAATCCTGTTTATACGTACGGAATTAATCCAAGTCCTGTTGGAATGGTTTTAGTTGGTAATGTATTTACAAATCTGCCTGCTGGTCTTTACACAGTAACAGTGACTTCTGGAAAAGGATGTCCTGTTTCTCAAGACATAACAGTTGGAGAGCCATTGCCTATCTCAGTTCCAACTCCAGTTGTAGCAGAGTATGGATGTACAGTTGGAAATAAATCTAATAATGCCACAATTACAATAGGTTTACCAACAGGAGGATCTAATGTTTACACAGTATATGAATTCTTAAGAGATGGAAATCCAATTCCAGTTCAAAGAGGAGATAATCCTGTTTATACAGAAAGTGATTTATTAGGCGGTAGCTATGTAATTAATGTGTACGATAGCAAAGGATGCTTAGGCACAAACACAGCAGTAATTAAACCATTTATTAGCATTGATTTTGCTAGTCCGTCTGCGATTACTGTAACAACACCAATTACTTGTACTAACGACGAAAGTATTCAGGTTAATGTTATCACTACAGGAACAACAACGCCAATGCCAGTATTGAGCTACAATGTAAAAGGCATAAGTGCAGGAAGTACTTATGATGTTACAAACAATGATGGTGCTTTCACAGGATTAACTATAGGAAATTATACAGTTACTGTAACCAATCCAGTTACTGGATGTGTTCTGTCAGTTATTCATTATGTAAACAATCCAAATACATTTGAATTGGTAGCAAGTACTGTTAATAATGTTAGTTGTTATGGTACTGCCACTGGTAGTGTCGATTTAACCTTAGTTGATAATCAAACAGATCCTTCAGATGATGCAGGAGCATTCAACTATATAGTTACAGGACCGATTAACCTTAGCGGAACAACAACAGGAGCAACATTAAATATTCCGAATTTAGTTCAGGGAGTTTATAATGTTAAAGCAACATTAGTGAATTCGCCTAACTGTGAAGTTGAAAGAAGTTTTACAATCGAACAACCACAGTCTGTATTAAAAATTGCAGAAACACACACGCCGATTACTTGTGATCCTGGTAATGACGGAACAATTACTGTAAGTGCTCAGGGTGGATGGACAGCAGGAGACTATCAATATGAATTAACAGGGCCAGTTAATGTAACATACTCTACTCAGTCATACTTCGAAAAATTAACAGCAGGAGTTTATACTGTACGTGTTAAGGATGTGAATGGTTGTGTGGATACAGTTACTGTAACACTTAAAGTTCCGGATGAAATTATGTTTACAGCTACTGCAACTGTAGGTGCTTTATTATGTAATGGAGATGCGACTGGAGAAATTACAGTAGGTCTTCCAACAGGAGGAGAGGAAAGTAATTATTCTTATATCTTAAATTATCTATCTAGTGATCCTCTTATTTCTAGCGACGCTCAAACTAGTCCTGTTTTCTCTGGTTTACCAGCAGGTAAATATTCAGTAACAGTGATTGACAGAATTAGTTGTAGTTCACAGCCTAGTGCTGAGATCGAAATAACTGAGCCATCAAAAGTGATACCTACATTAGCTCTTGCAACAAGAGTAACTTGTAAAGCAGATGCAACAGTAACAATAGCTGCAACGGGTGGAGCAGGAGGACCATATGAATATAGTACTGATCAGTCTTTCACTACTATTGCGGGTTCATTTACTACATCAACAACATTTGCTGTAGGACTAGGAGATCACCAATACTATGTTAGAGATGTGAACGGATGTGTTGGAATTATTTCTAATAATATTACTATAAGTCCAATAACACCATTAAGTTTAGAGATTGATTTAACAGGTGCAGAAGTTTATTGTAAAGGAAGTTCAACAGCTGTTATTGATGCTGTGGCTAGTGGTGGTTTAGGAAACTATTCATATAAGCTATTAGATGGTTCAGGTAATGAAATCAGACCGGCACAACCAGAAGGTTATTTCGATTTACTTCCTAAAGGAGTTTACATTGTAAGTGTGGATAGCGGAGATTGTCAATATGATTCTGCTCCTATAACTATAGATGAACCGGCTGAATCATTATCAGTTATTCCTACTGTTACCGATGCTACTTGTTTTGCTGCTAATGATGGTAAAATTTCGATTGCTGCAACAGGAGGAACAGGAGTAATTAAGTATGCTATTTCGCCTAACTTAGGATTGTTTGATGACAAATTTGTATTTGATAGTTTAGCGCCGGGAACTTATCAGGTATTGGTTCAGGATGAAAATTCATGTTTCGAACTTTTAAATCTTGAAATTAAAGAACCAAATATTTTGGAAGCAAAAGTTGTTGGACCTATAATGCAGGAAGTTTGCGACGGAGATAAAGACGGAGAATTTAGTATAGAAATTACTGGAGGAACACCACCTTATACTGTAAGTCTGGATAACGAAAACGGAATCTATTCTCCAGTTAATGGTACACAACATGATTTCAAAAATCTTAAAGGTGGTACTCACAATGTTTATATTAAAGATGCAAGCTGTTTAATCAAAATTGAAGTGAATATGGATAAGGCAGTAATTCTTAACCCAACTACCGATATCAACTACGATTGCGTAAACAATTCACAATCAAACATGGTAACAGTTACAGTTGATGAAAGCAATACTGATCTTACACAAGTAGATTATGCGCTAGATAGTGATGTAGGTCCTTTCCAGCCAAGTAACATCTTTACAAATGTTGCTCCGGGAAGACACTTCATTGTAGCAAGACATACTAACGGATGTAAAGTGCCATCGGCAAGTTTCGATATCAAAGCATACGATCCGTTAACACTTGTAGAAACTCCGGGTCAGCAAGAAATGAATATCATTTCTGTTACTGCCGGTGGTGGAGCTCCTGCTTATGAGTACAGCTTCAACGGAGAGCCGTTTACATCTTCAAACAAATACAAAATCTACAAAACTGGAGATTATGTAGTTGTAGTAAGAGATAAAAACGGATGTACGGTAACAATTACAGTTCCTGGAACTTATATTGATGTTTGTTTAGATAATTACTTTACTCCTGCTGGTGCTACCAACACAACATGGGGTCCTGGTTGTACAAATATTTACAACAACCTTGAGTTCTCTATCTTCGACAGATACGGTCGTATAATTGCTAAGTATCACTACGGTCAAAAATGGGATGGTAGATACAACGGTGCCGATTTACCTTCAGGAGATTACTGGTATGTTCTTAAATTGAATGATGCGAAGGATGACAGAGAGTTTGTAGGACATTTCACTTTATACAGATAACAAAATAAGAGCCCCTAATGATGTTGTCTAAAAAATTAATTACAATGAAAAAGTTTATTTTATCTTTAGTACTCATGGCTGTAACAACAAGTTACAGCCAAGAGTTAAACCTACCAGTATTTACACAATATTTAGCCGACAATCCCTTTGTTATTTCACCAGCCTTTGCCGGTATTGGAGATAACCTTAGAATCAGGGCCAACGGTCTTACGCAATGGGTCGGTATTAAAGATGCACCACAAAACCAGTCGCTTTATGCAGATTTTAGAATTCTGGATCGTTCCGGAGTGGGTATCTCACTTTACAATGACAGAAACGGTTATACCCGCCAAACAGGAGCTAAAGTTTCCTTTGCGCACCACATTATTTTAGATTACTATTCAAAGCAATATTTGTCTTTTGGACTTTCGTACAACTTCAATACATTTCGTATCGATACTGACGAGTTCAATACTACAATAGAGCATCCTGTTATAGATCCTTCTGTAACAGACAATCGTTATAACGCCAATAACAATTTTGATATTAGTGCCTTATACCGTAATAAAAGCTTCTATGTAAGTTTTAATGCCAATAACGTTTTAAAGAAAAACACAGACAAATACAGAGGAGTAGAACCTAACTTGCTTTCAAACTATCAGGTATATACCGGATACGTTTTTAAAGACGGAGAAAACAGCCGTATCGAATACGAACCATCTGTTTACTACCAATACTTTGCAAGTGACGGACGTTCAACAACCGATTTTAATTTCAAGTACAGACGTTACAACCGCTACGAAGATTACTATTGGGTAGGAGTTTCATACCGTTTCCTAAACGATCAGTTCCCAAAACCATTATCAGTTGGACCAATGGTAGGTTTCATGAAATCTAAATTTTACTTCGGATATTCGTATCAGGTAATGTTCAACGATTTAGGAAACTATAATACCGGAACGCACTCTGTAACTATTGGTTTCGATTTCTTACAATCCATCAGTAACTGTCCTTGTACGCAAAGTCCGGTTCACGATTAAGGAGCATTTTCATCATTTTACGGGCAAATTTGTTTTTTTTCTTAACTTATAACGTTTTCGCTGTTATAGATAGGTTATTTTTATATTTATGATACTTTAAAAGTTCTATATTTGTTTTTCTTTCAAAAAAAACTAAAAAACTATATAATGAAAACTTTAAACGATTTCGATTTTAAGAATAAAAAAGCAATTATCCGTGTTGACTTTAATGTACCATTGGATGAAAATTTTAAAGTAACTGATGCTACACGTATCGAAGCTGCAAAACCAACAATTGATGCTATTTTGGCACAAGGCGGAAGCGTAATTTTGATGTCGCATTTAGGAAGACCAAAAGGAGTTGAAGAAAAATACTCTTTAAAACACATTTTAAAAACAGCTTCAGAAATTTTAGGAGTTGAGGTTAAGTTTGCTGAAAACTGTGTTGGAGAAGTAGCTCAGGCTGCTGCCAAAGATTTAAAACCAGGAGAAGTTTTATTACTTGAAAATTTACGTTTTCACGCCGAAGAAGAAGCTGGAGATGTTGCTTTCGCAAAAGAATTAGCGTCACTTGGAGATATCTATGTAAACGATGCTTTTGGTACTGCACACAGAGCGCACGCTTCAACAACTATTATCGCACAATTCTTTCCAACAGAAAAATGTTTCGGAACATTGTTGGCAAAAGAAATAGAAAGCTTAAATAAAGTACTTAAAAATAGCGAAAAACCAGTAACAGCAGTTCTTGGAGGATCTAAAGTATCATCTAAAATTACCGTTATCGAAAATATCTTAGACAAAGTAGATCACATGATCATTGGTGGCGGAATGACTTTTACATTCATTAAAGCACAAGGTGGTAAAATTGGAGATTCTATTTGTGAAGATGACAAACAAGAATTGGCGCTTGAAATTTTAAGACTGGCTAAAGAAAAAGGAGTTCAAATTCATATTCCTGTTGATGTTATTGCTGCAGATGATTTCTCAAATACAGCAAATACAAAAGTGGTAGACGTAAAAGAAATTCCAGACGGATGGCAAGGTCTTGATGCCGGTCCTAAATCTTTAGAAAACTTCAAAAAAGTAATTTTAGAGTCAAAAACTATTTTATGGAATGGTCCATTAGGAGTTTTTGAAATGGAATCATTCGCAAAAGGAACAATTGCATTAGGTGATTATATTGCCGAAGCTACAGAAAATGGAGCATTTTCATTAGTAGGTGGTGGAGATTCAGTTGCTGCTGTAAAACAATTCGGATTCGAAGATAAAATGAGTTATGTATCCACTGGTGGTGGGGCTATGCTTGAAATGTTAGAAGGAAAAGTTTTACCTGGAATCGCTGCGATTTTAGACTAAAAAATCACAATTAACATTTTTTTAGATAGTTTACATGCATAAACTCTTTAAGTTTGCAAAAGTAAGGTTTCTGTAATTGTTTGAATTATAGAATTTTAAAAAAATGTTATATGATTGTAAAAAAAATATCAATAGTGGTTTCGGTGTTTTTTTCTATGTCGATGTTTGCGCAGGATGTGGCAAACACAAATGTAGAAATTAAGCCAATTGTAAAGATATCGTATTTAGATTCTGTTAAAAATACTTTTAAAAGAGATGAACTTGCAACTCGCGTAGATAGTCTCTGGATGAACGAATTAGTAAGTTTAGATATTTACGATGATCTTACAAAAGACATTCAGACGATCAATACAGATTTTACTGTAGATCAGGAACTGCCAACAGACTTGCTTAAACAGCGTCTTCAGGCAATGAACGAGAAATCACCCTTTAACATTGAATACAATCAGGGTTTAGAAAACATAATAAAGTCATTTCTAAAAAATCGTAAAAAATCATTTTCACGATTAATGTCTTTATCAGAATATTATTTTCCAATATTCGAAGACGCTTTTGCCAGACAAAATGTGCCTTTAGAAATTAAATATTTAGCCGTTGTAGAATCTGCTTTAAATCCTAAAGCAGTTTCTAAAATGGGCGCCACCGGACTTTGGCAATTCATGTACGGAACCGGTAAACAATACGCCCTTAAAATCGATTCATACATAGATGAGCGCAGTGATCCTCTTAAAGCTACAGCTGCCGCATCAGAATACATGAGCAAGATGTTCAACATCTTTGGCGATTGGGAACTTGTTTTAGCATCTTACAATTCAGGACCGGGAAATGTTACCAAAGCAATTCGTCGCTCTGGCGGAAAAACAAAATACTGGGACATACGTAACCATCTTCCAAAAGAAACTCAAGGTTATGTTCCCGCTTTTTTAGCTACAATGTATCTTTTTGAATATCATAAAGAACACGGAATCAATCCGCAAAGAGCTGTAGTTAAAAATTTTGAAACAGATACAGTACAAATTAAAAATCAAATGTCATTCAAGCAAATTGCAGATTTGCTAGACATGCCGCAATCTCAAATACAACTTCTAAATCCATCTTATAAATTAAATGTAGTACCATTTTATCAGGGCGAAGCACATTATCTGCGTTTACCTAAAGATAAAATAGCTACATTCGTTTCAAACGAAAATAAGATTTATGATTATGTAGCTTATCAATCACGAAATAAAACAATGCCTGCTCAGTTGGCCTTGAAAGTTATGCCTAAAGCAAAAGCAAAACTAGAGAAAACAGCAGAGCCAGTTGATACCGATGTTAAATGGTATAAAGTGCAAAAAGGTGATAATCTGGGCACTATTGCCGCAAAGTATAAAGTGAATGTTATTGATTTAAAAAAATGGAACAATCTTAAATCAAATGCAGTTGCGCTAGGAAGAAATTTAAAACTTAAAACAGATTACGATCCAGTTACTAAAAACTTTAAAGAACTAAAATCTACTATTGCAATTGAGAAAAAATCAGAAGAAGCAATTGCTGCAGCTGATGATAAAGATAAGGACAATAAACATCCTCAGGAATATATTGTAGCGGCCGGAGACAATTTAGGAAGCATTGCTAAAAAATTCGGTACGACTATTGCGGAGTTAAAAGAACTTAATGATCTAACTTCAAATAACATTGGTTTAGGTAAAAGTTTAGTAGTGGCCAAAGCAGTTCCGGAAATTGTTGAGGAGAATGTAACTACTGCTATCGCTTCAAATTCGTCTATTGATTCATTCAGAAAGAAAGCGACTTCTGCCAAAAATCTTGGAGAAGATTATTACGTTAAAAAAGGAGATTCGTTGTATAGTATTTCTAAAAAATATCCTGGGGTGACAATCTCGGATATTAAAAAATGGAATAATATTAAAGACGGAGAGATTAAACCAGGAATGAAACTTAAAATAAACGGATAGTTAAAAAATCTTACATAAATTTGGGTTTTATTTCATAAATTAAGAAAATGAATAAAACCCATTTTTTATTGCTGTTCATCCCGTTTCTCGTAATTTCTTGTTTAAAAAGCGAGAAACCTCAACCCGTATCCGGTAAAACCAACTCGATTTCTATTATTATAGACGATCAGTTGTGGTATGGAGAAGTAGGAGATAGTATTCGAAATAAATTTGCCTCACCCGTATTAGGCCTCACCCAGGAGGAACCTTTGTTTACCATAAATCAATATCCCGCGCGTTTGCTTGAAGGTTTTGTTACCGATAGCCGAAGTATTATTGTAGTTAAAAAAGCAACTACAGAAAAATTCGAGATTACCCACAGTAAATCTTTGCCGCATAACACATTTCGTATTTACGGAAAATCAGTCGATGATATTCTTTGCAGTATCGAACTCAATTCGGGGCAAATTATTAAGATCATTCGCGATGCCGAAATTCAGAAAATTCAGGAAGATAACAGCAAATCACTATTGAATCCAACAGTGATAAAAAACAAATTTCATATCGATCTGCAAATCCCAACCGGTTATGAATATATGTTGCACAAAAGGAATTTTATTTGGCTTAAAAAAGACATTATAAGCGGTAATACAAGTTTACTTATCTATCAGATTCCACTTCGCAGTTTTAAGAAAAGTTCAGACCTGGTCAACAGCATTACCAAAATGCGTGATTCAGTTGGCTATTATATCAAAGGCCGCGAACCCAATACTCGAATGATAACAGGAGAAGCTTATGCACCTTATTTTTCGACTACTATGCTGGACGGAAAAAAAGCCTATGAAACCAAAGGAACCTGGGAGCTGAAAAATGATTTCATGGCCGGACCATTTATCAATTACGCCATTGTAGACAAAACATACAATCGAATTTTGGTCATCGAGGGATTTTGTTATTCGCCTTCTAATCAGGAAAGAGATCTAATGTTCGATTTAGAAGCTATTATAAAATCAGTAAAAATTGATAAACGATAAGAGCTGAAATTTACATGCGATCAACTCATATTTTTCTTAATTTTGTTTGTAACAAACATTAAAACAAAGACTTATGAAAAATTTGATCGCAGTATTAGTAATGTTAGTATTGTTTTTTACTTCGTGTAAAAAAGAGGTAAAAACAGAATCCGGAACTATAAATGCTACAGACAGCATTTCGACAACAGAACCAATTACCGAAGAACCAATAGATTCAGCAGCACAAATGAAAGCCTGGGAAGCTTATGCCAAACCCGGTGAACCTCATAAACTAATGGCAGATGAAACAGGAAACTGGAATTGCGAAATGACTTTTTGGTACGAGCCAGATGCTAAACCTGAAAAAGCAAGCTCTACAGCCAATGTTAAAATGATTCTTGGCGGACGTTATCAGGAAACCAATTTTCAGGGAAAGATTATGGGACAGCCCTTTGAAGGAAAAAGTACTCTTGCCTATAATAATGCCAGCAAAGAATATACCACTACTTTTATTGATAATATGGGCACCGGAATGATGGTGGCTGTTGGTAAATATGATGAAAAATCGAAAAGTATGGAGTTGAAAGGGGAAGTTGTAAATCCCGTAAACGGTAAGAAAACCCCGTATAGGGAAATTTATACCATTGTAGACGCCACAACCCGTAAAATGGAAATGTTTGACGTAAAAAACGGAAAAGAATATAAAAGCATGGAAATCGTTATGAAGAAAAAATAAAGTTTTGATTTTTTTCGAATAGTAAAATCCCGATTACAATTTTGTATTCGGGATTTTTATTTAACGTAATTTTGCTGCAACTTTTTATTATAATTGAATACAGAAGAGATAATGGAATTAAAATGGAAAATAAAGCCGTTTGAGGCATTAACCGTTCATGAGTTATATGATTTACTCAAACTAAGAAGCGAGATCTTTGTAGTAGAGCAAAACTGCGTTTATTTGGACCTTGACGGAAAAGATAAGAAAGCATTACACCTAATTGGCGAATATGATGGTAAAACCGTCGCTTATGTACGCTTATTCGACGCTGGAATTAGTTTTGATAATGCCTCAATTGGCAGAGTTGTAGTCGATGCCAATTATCGCGACAGAAAATGGGGGCATGACTTAATGCGTGAAGCCATTGCAGCTATAAAGTCGAATTTCGATAAAGATAAAATTACCATTGGTGCACAACTGTATTTAAAGAAATTCTACGAGAGCCACGGATTTGTTCAAAGCAGTGAAATGTATCTTGAAGATGATATTCCGCATATCGAGATGATTAGGGAATAATTAACTGTACAAAAACACATCTGAATATTTTTATTCACATCTTGTAGCTTTTGGTTTCAAAGGAGTTTAAGCCTCTATTTGCTTTTACGTAATTAGAGGTTTTTTATTCGATCAGTTTTGAGTTATATTTTTAATTAAATTAGATAAAAAAATAACTATGAGAAAATTTCTTTCATTCGTTTTTGTTTTAGTATTGTCTCAGAACACTTTTAGTCAAATTAAACTAAAAGTAGGCGATAAGGTTCCGGATTTAAATATCACAGATTATTTAGCAAATGCTCCCAAAGATAAAAATCTGAAAGGCAAATATATTCTGTTAGAATTTTGGGCTACCTGGTGTACAAGCTGTTTAGAAGAAGTTCCCAATCTAAATAAAATGCAAGAACAATTCAAGGATAGAAAGGATTTCGTATTTGTTTCTATAACAGATGAATCTCCTGTAAAAACGAAGAAAACACTAGAAAGAGTAAAGTTCAAGTCAATTGTAGTTAGTGATCAAACTAAAAAAGCCCTAAATGATTTTGTAGTTGATGATGATCAAGGAGGTTATGCAATACCTAAAACTTTTTTAATTGACAATCAGGGAATATTAAGATGGATAGGCCAACCTTGGTTATTAAATGATGTCGTTTTAAATAAATTTCTGGAAGGAAAAGAAATATTAGTATCGGATAATACTGTTTCAAATAGACCTCCGGAACCAACTTTTAAGTAAAAGCTGTCATTAGAAAGTTTCTTTTATTCACTTTTATTAAATCTTTCAAAATTTATGGTTTCAAAATCGTGGTAACAGTACTTTTTAATAAGCAAGAATTGTATTTGTCGTTTGCAGGAGAATAGCAATAGACAAAAAAACAAATGACCCTATAAAAAGTAGGGTCATTTGTTTTTAGAGAAATAAAATTTTGACTTTTTATTTAAAGATCAATTTTCAAGTTAAATTTTCAAAATCGTTTTATACTCCGTCTGATTGTTTAAAACGCCAACCGCTTTCTTAATCTCAGAATTATTTTTAATATAATATTGGTACAAACCTTCCTGATATTGATATCTCTTAATTAATTCCTCCTGAATCAGGTTTCTAATCTCTTTTTGGTTTTTATCTAACAAAGTCGTTTCACTTTTTTCAAGAGCCGCTAATAATTGTTGATATTCCGGCGCTATCGTTTCGTCGATTTTTTCATTTTTGGCTGCAGCCAAAGTGTTCCTCAATGCCACTTCTGTTTCCGTATCAAAACTAATTTTATTCGCTTTTAGATATTGTTTGAAACTTACATAATCAGCATCAGAAATCGTTGGAATTTTATCTCCCAAATTAGGATTTTTATAGTAATACGTTGTAGCATAATCAAAAATTCCGTCGTTTTTTAATAATGCAGTTGTAATAGGACTCATTTTAGATTCGTCTAATTCGATATCCGGTAAAACGCCACCGCCATCATAAACCGTTCTTCCTTTGCGGGTTTTAAAAGCATTAAAGTTTTTGGCATCCGTTTTTTGAGCAACACCATTTTTATCTTTATGCGCATAATCTAAAGCCTGAATACAACGACCCGAAGGCGTATAATAACGGGAAATGGTTACTTTTAGCTGAGTTCCGTAAGTCAAATCAACAGAACGCTGTACCAAACCTTTTCCAAAACTGCGGGTTCCTAAAATCACGGCGCGATCTAAATCCTGCAAAGCACCCGAAACAATTTCAGAGGCAGAAGCGCTTCTTCCGTTGACTAAAATAGCCAGCGGAATTTGGGTATCTACAGGTTCTTTGGTCGTTTTATAAGTATTATTATGTTTCTCGATTCTTGATTTTGTAGTTACAATTACTTCGTTCTTTGGAACAAATAAATTGCAAATATCAATAGCTTCGTTAAGCAAACCACCGGGATTTCCTCTTAAATCAAGAACAATTAGTGTTGCTCCATCTGCTTTAAGTTTTTCCAAAGCCTCTTTTACTTCATTGGATGCCTTACGGCTAAAGTGAGCCAAAACAATATAACCCGTTTTGTCATCGATTTTTCCGTAAAAAGGAACCGATTTAATATCAACTTCATCCAAAATCAACTCGGTTGTAAAGGTTTTTCCCTGACGCAGGTATTTGATCTGGATTTTGGTATTTTTTGTCCCTTTCAATAATTGCGAAGCATCATCTTTAAAATCAGCAATCAAAACATCGCCAATTTGTATGATTTCGTCACCCGCTTTTAGTCCGGCTTTATCGGCAGGATAATTTTTATAAGGTTCGCGAACAATCAAGCGATCTTTTTTTCTGGATATCAAAGCGCCAATTCCGGTATATTCTCCGGTATTATTGATCTTGAAGTTAACCACATCCTGTTCGTTAAAGTAAACCGTATACGGATCTAAACTTCCCAACATGCTTTTAATCGCTTTGTCCATCAAATCGCCCGGATTCGTTTCGTCGACATAATTCGTGTTAACAGCTTTAAACAATGTCGTGAAAATTTCGATTTGTTTGGCAATCTCAAAAAAGTCGTCTTTGAAACTGGTTCCAATAAATAAAAATCCTGCCGCAACAGTAGGTATGATAAATTTCTTTTTGAAATAAGGATACATGATTATA
>Ga0247810_10000710_pt1 | contig 29298 bp, 20 predicted proteins | sample UWRJL119311C1_FD_179918 | JGI IMG/M metagenome (GOLD analysis project Ga0247810, IMG submission 179918) | Plant litter microbial communities from Arlington Agricultural Research Station in Wisconsin, United States - UWRJ-L119-311C-1 | ecosystem: Environmental > Terrestrial > Plant litter >... | reverse complement strand
TACCATATCAAGTTCTCTAGCTGCTTTAATTCTTACCCCATCTACGTCATTCGAATACTCTTGCATTGGCAAAAGTAGGGCAGTATCATTTGAGCCATCTCTTCTAGCGTAATAAACTTCAGTAGAAATAGTTTTTTGTTTTCCCATTCCAATTTGCCTGAAACTATAGGTGCTGTCATTTATTACCCCAGCGTAATCTTTACTACTTCCCGAAAAAGCGACATGAGAACATGTTAAAATATAAGTTGCATCAGACTTGATGCTTTTAACTACGCAACCAAAAGTTCCCACCTTGCTCAAATCTTTTACACATGCCAACTTTACGCCAGGCCTTTGTTGCGTAGTTCCTACATTTACATCTTTTACAAGCTCTATGGGGACATAAAGCGTTTTACCAGTAGATAGCTCAAAAGGCAACGATTTTGGTATTTCAAGATCATTGCTGTCGTGGATATGAATAATCAAAGAATCCTTTCTTTGACCATCAATTATAGAAATGCCATTATTTATCGATACAATATTTGGATAAAGCGCACGAAGTTCATCCTCATATTTTTTCTTCACCTCACGTGCCACAGTACCCCAACTTATCTTCATCATTTCATCCACATCCTGTATGCGCTCTGGCTTATAACTCTCCTTATCTACCATTGTTTTTTTAAGATTCCTAATTTCAATCAGGTATTCTAAGGTGTCATGAAAGAATTTTGATCCATAGGAAAGAAAAAATCCAGTTATCACGATACCCAATAAATCATATGCAGTAAGGTTAAAGGCTGAAGAAAACTTTGCAAAAGTACCATCAAAAATAAACGGGTAGGAAGAATCAATGCCCCATGAAAATACCTGGCTCATATTTGCATTTGCGGTGAGAGCAATCTTGATGATCTTAAAGAAATTCGCATGGAAAAAGAAGGCAATGAGAGTGCCTATGCAAATGCTAAAAAAACTAATCTCAATCTCCTTTTCGGTTTTTTCGGCCACTTTTCCCTTGCCAACTGCCATAAACAACTCTTTGTGCAATAATGACTGAACCAATAACAACAAGGATGTAAATAACAGGGCGTTCCACCAAAGGAAATGACGGGGATAAATTGAAATGTTAGCCCGATAACACAAGAAATAGAACACAATCATCAATGAACCATTCACTACATACATTACTCGCTGGTTGTTCTTTTTTAACCATAGTTTTTGATAGCCAAAATTGTACAAAATGTAAAGAAAAAAATGAAAGACTATCCAGCCGAAAAAGATCAGGTACTGCAAAAAGTCATTTTTTGAGGTTAACATATCTGAATGAAACCATAAACCTATAAGCAGATAACAACTGCTAAAGATGGCCAGCAACCGAAATTGTTTAAGATAAGAACGAATAAGTGTAACTGCCTTTTCAGCAATGACACTTAGAATTAGTAAAGCCACCAATAAGGCGATAATACCATCTAAAATATCAGACTTTGCCATGGATAAATAAATAGTTTTTAAAAAAATTAATTATCCTTTCATATAGACAATGCCTCTAGGATCCCAAAGGAGATATAAAAGAAACGTTCTAAAATGAAAAGGTATAGACTATAAGTCGTTGAGATGAAAGCGTCAAATACTTAATAGGTTATATGACAGCAATATAACTAGTAAATAGCTTAAATACAAAAAATATTTAAAATTTCATCGGGTATGAGAGTTAATAAAATCTAACGCTAGTTTTTTTTTTATAAAAGTGATAAAAAGTGTTTTTCATGGCATAGAAACAAAAAAACCAGTAGTTTCTTAAGAAAGAGCTACTGGTAATTAGTGATAATTGCTTACAGTTGTATTTTTACCTTTTATGTGAAATTCAAATGCTAAGCTAGGATCTTCAAGTTATTCCCTTTTATTGTCTTTTGCAGTTTTAAAAGTACTGTAAAATTCTCCTTTTATCCACTGGGTCTTTCCTACGTCACGAATGCCTGGAGCAATGATATAATCGCCATTTTGGGTGTTCAAAATAACAACAGTATCGTTGAAAACCTCGGTTCGGAACTTCCCATTGTCTGGCTCTGATGGAGACTTTCCGCTAATTGTAAAAAATGCCAATGTCGCTACTGATAACCCGATCAGCAGGGATTTAGTGTCTAGTACTATTTTCATGTTTTTTAAATTTGTGTGTAAAGTCAAGATAAGAAGTTTGTTTTAAAAAAAAGAACATCCAACGTCCATATCAGATAAGTTACAGCAGATAGGTTGTTATAGGTATAGTAAGACCTATATAGGTTGTCAATGCCAATGAACATCATTTAACCAATTAACTATTGACCATGAGCTATTGACCATTGGCCTATGCATCCAAACCATCAACCATCAACCATGATCTATGAACAAGACAAACAAGCTTGTCAATCATCTAACCGTACTTTTTACCATTTGGTAAATGAAATGCCCATGATAAGTTCTATATTTTGCCCATGAAAGAGTTTATAGATTACGTTTTGCAATTTGGAAGTTTAAACAAACAGCAAACCGATCTCATTTTGAGCAAATCTGCTGTACAGGAACTTCATAAGGACGAATATTTTTCGGAAGCTGGAAAGATCCCAAGGTATGTAGGTTTTGTTATGGAAGGTGTTTTCCGCTTCTGCTATTACAATAATAAAGGTGAGGAGATTACCAATTATTTCATCGATGAAAACAATTTCGTTTCGGATTATCCCAGGTTTGAAGTACAATTAGTGGCTTCCGATTACATTCAGGCGGTTACCGACAGTAAAATGCTGGTATTCTCAAAAAAAGATTGGGACGAAATTACAAATACAATAATCGGTTGGGACAATATCGTGACCCAGATCATGAGAAAATGTATGATGCAAACAATTGAAAGAAGGAGCCCCTTGGTTTCAGAAGATGCTACTACCCGTTATCTATCGTTTATTGAGCAGTTCCCTACAATTGTTAATCGGGTTCCGTTATCCCATGTCGCATCTTACCTCGGAATTACACAACAATCATTGAGCAGGATTAGAAAAAATATCCGCTAAATCATTATTTACCATTTGGTAAATGGTTTCTCTTATCAGATAACAACATTTGTATCATTATTTAAATCAATAAAAAATGAGCAGAAAAGTAGTACTGATAACAGGAACAAACAGTGGGTTTGGATGGCTTACAGCATATAGCGTTGCAGCTTTAGGACATAAGGTTTATGCGACCATGCGGGATATAGATGGCAAGAATGCCGAAAAGGCAAAGGCTTTGGGGCAACTAGAAAATGTAACCGTTCTGGATGTGACCTTAACTGATGATACAAGTGTGAAAAATGCTATGGATACCATTATAGCAGAAGAAGGAACAATTGATGTATTGGTTAATAATGCAGGTGTTGCCATATTCGGTGTAGCCGAAAGCGCTACTCCAGCTGATGTGCAAAGGGTTCTTGATGTTAATTTTATTGCTCCCTGGAGACTGATGAAACTGGCATTACCAGCCATGCGTAAACAATCAGAAGGTTTGATCATTAATGTTTCAAGTGGGTGGGGAAGATTTGCGCCTCCCTTTTCAGCAGTGTATGCTGCATCAAAGTTCGCATTGGAAGGTTTAAGCGAAGGTCTGCACTATGAAGTAAGGCCTTTAGGGATTGATGTAGCAATTATCCAGCCTGGTGCTTTCCCAACTGAAATGTCGCAGAAAGTGCAAATGGGCACCGACGCCTCAGTTATGGCCGATTATAGTTCCATAGCTGAATATCCGAATAAAATGTTCGCTGCACTTGGTCAGATGTTTGAAACAACAAAACCAGATCCGCAGGATATTGCCGATGCTGTAGTTAACCTGATCAATTTACCAAAAGGACAAAGACCATTAAGAACAGTTGTTGATTCAACATCAGGAGAAATAGTTAAAACTGCTAATGATGCCGTAAAAGTTGAATTCGAAAAAGCTTTAAAGATGTACGGATTGGGAGGGCTTTTGGCGTGAAAAGAGTCCGGAAGTCCGGAAGTCCAAAAGCCCGTTCCCCTCAAAGTTCTTTGACAGCAAGATGACTTTGAACAAGCCATAAGGATGTATATTTGCTGCCGAGAGCGTTAATTTAGATAAGCGGTAAGCTGGAACTTTGTTCCGGTTTGCCGCTTTCTTTTTTTGGTGCTTTTTGCCGTTTTTAATGAGGTAAGAACTATAACATAGCTTCGAGCTAGCTATAAGGTAGCTTCGAGGTAGGTATGAGGTAGGTAAAGGGTTGGAAGGTTGGGACGTTTTAAAGTTGAAATGTTGTGCGAAAAGTATCCCTCTGGGGCAATCATTAAGTTAAGCTTTACTGGGCTAACTTCCTCGTTTCTGCGAGGTACGAAGCAGTCTCCTTGCCGTTTTTGACGCTTGCAGCAGCAGAGATTATTCACCTGTTTTCTATTTTTTCAATGGTGTTCATGAGCTCCCCCGCTGTTGCGGGATCGGTTATCTTCGCAAAAAGTTTCAAAAAAAACTATGCTTATAATGACATTGCCCTCTAGGAGAATACCGACAATCAGGATATGTCGCAAGTCATATCAATGAAGCATAAAGACTGGGTCTACACTGGGTCTATACTGGGTCTATAATGGAGCTACACTGCAACTACGTAATATCTCATGTGCCAAAAACCATCGCTTTAAAAGAATACTGAAGGGGATTGTCGCAAAGCTATTGACCAATGAACCAATGATACCAATGATACCAATGATACCAATGAACTAATGATACCAATGAACCAATGACACCAATGAACCAAAAATCAACCCTCCACCATAAAAGAGAAAATCCTCCTTTTAAAAATCACGCAGATCGCTACACCCTGAGTAGAATCTATGGTGAGTTTGCCACCAAGCTGTTTGCTTAATCCACGCATTAAATTCATTCCCATAGAGTTAACAGTATTAAAGTCCATGTTGGGAGAGATTCCTTTTCCATTATCTGAAATTCGTAACACGAGCTGTTCTTCATCGTTTTCATTCACACAGATGTGGATATCGCCATGTTGGCCCTCGTCAAAGGCATACTTGATTGCGTTTGCAATCGCTTCGTTGATAATTAGTCCTAAAGGAACAGCCTGAGAAACATCTACATTGTAATTGCCTATTTCCTTATAAAAATTAATCTGCGTCCCCACCTGATAACTGTCTTTAAGATAAGAAATGACATCATTGATGTAGGAGGGTAGGTTGATCAATACCATGGCTTCGCTCTGATAGAGTTTTTGGTGGATCAATGCTATGGAATGCATTCTGTTCTCACTATTTCTGATGGCATTGAGCGCTTTTTTATTGTCAATATAGGATGATTGCGTTCGAAGCAGTCCCATTACAATTTGTAGGTTGTTTTTTACACGATGATGCACTTCTTTAATCAGCAATTCTTTTTCGGTAACAAGTTGATGAAGATCGGAGTTCTTCTTGCTGATCTCTAAATTGTTTTTCTGTTTTTGCCTAAAACTATAGTACAAAAGCAACAAAAAAAGAATGAGTATAGCAAGTGCCAAAAAAGTAAGATTGCGTACTATTGTGGCATTCTTTATACTATTTTGCTGGATCAGGTTGTCCCTTTTTAATAAGTTGATGGCCTGTATTTTCTGCTGTGTATCATACTGGATCTGCAGCTCTTCGATTTGTTTACTTTTATTCTCATTGAAGATACTATCCTTAAGCGCCATAAACTGATGTAACTTCTGGATGGCAACGGTATAATTTCCCGCTGCAGAATCTACCTTGAACTCCAATAAAAGCACATCCTTTAATCGATTTAGATTATCATGGTACACCGAAAGTTCTTTCAGGAACGGTACTGCTTTTTTAAACTGCTGGGTATGGACATAAAAATTTGCAATATCATATTTTCCAAGACAGACCAATTCAAATTCGTCATCCTTGGTAAAAAGACTTAACATTTTCAAATAATATTGTTCTGCCTTTTCGTTTTTGCCAACTGCCGCATAACAATAGGCTTTGATCTGTAAAATTGTTGCTTCATCAAACTGACTACGAATTTGGTGACGTTTTTCTAATACAGTAATTTCTCTTAGGGCTTCGTTCGGTTTTTTTAATTGGATCAGTTGCTGTACAATAAACCCTGCTGTTCTGAAAATATACTTTAACGGAACATGATATTGTTCTCTCAATTGAATGGTTTTGCGATAATACTCGATGCTTTTTTCCTTTAGTCCCAAATCTTGGTAAATCTGCCCAAGTTCACCAGTATAGATGCTTTTTCTAGCTGCAGAGGTTTCAGGTTGTATGGTTTGCATTCCTTCTAGCGCATAAAAAAGTGCCTTGTTTAAATTGCCCCAATACCTTTGCGTTCTGGCAATTAAAAAATAACAGTCTACCAGAAAGGGAGTATTCTTGTTTTTGTATTTTCTGATGACCTCCTGGCAGTCAGCCTCGCCCTCGCTCACAAAATCACAATAATTGAATGTTTGCGAAACGAAATATCGGTAATAGACCTCCTTTTCTATAGATTTTAATTGTTTCGACAACTCTCTTGCACGATATAAAAAAGGCTTAACTTCATCTTTCTGGTGAGGGAAATTTGCAATAAAAGCTAAAACAAATTCTGAAATGGTATTGATCTCCTCTTCGGCATTCCTTGCAGCGCGCTGAAGCGAAAAGGCATCCTTAAAATTCTGTATTCCCTTATTCTTTTCACCATGATTGAGATAAAAAACCCCAGCCACCCTAAATACGGTAATTTTGTTTTTTGAAGGAATGTTGGTGGAGGACTGAGCCAGTTTCAGCAAGGTAGCATAGTAAAAAGATGCACTATCAGTAGCGCTTTTTGCAGATGCGTTTTTTGAATAGAAGGAAGCAAGCTTAAAATAAATGTCAAACCTATCTAGATCAGGCATCCGATCATGTAAACTAGCTCTTAAGTTATCCGGTTTTAAATCAGGTACTTGTTGTGCAAATAATCCCAGTGATGAAAGCAGGAGTAGGGAAAATAAGCAGATTAGTTTTGACATTTGTAATTGCGTAAATATAGGGATGCAAAATGATAGGTCGTAAAGAAAATCATCTGGTAATTTAACGTGAGTTCGATATAACGAAAAAGAAATTTGCTAGAGCCATGATCGTCATTTAACCACCTAAGCTATTGACCATCAGCCATTATTATTCATTTGATCTCGAACTCAAGTTGATTTAGATATATAACACATTGTAAATTAGTGATTTTAGTTAATAATGTAGCGAAACTCATCAAAATAACCTGTGATTTTCGTTGAATAACGAAATCTCGTTGAATGGCGACTGCTCTGGTGGTTAACTTACTGATTGTTAGCTTATTGTTGTTTGGTATGCTGATGGCTTTATTTCATAGTCAATTATAATTAGTGCATTTAAAACATGATTGACCCCGACTTATGAATCGCTCACAACCTGATCATTCCAAATGCGCTATCTGGTCATTGTTAATAGGTCAATTCTCTTCTAATGTTTCGGCTGTAAAAATAAGCAAGATCTCCCTTAAGTTTTTGTTATTAATCTTTACCTGCTTCCTATACGCTTCGGCTAATGCACAGCAACATCAACAAAGAGTTTCACCAAAACTATCAGCAAAGGATACGATAAAAGTCAAAAACTTATTGGCAAATGGATATCAGCAACTAGAACAATACTCAGATCGTACGAATGTATTAGATAGTGCAATCCTTTTTTCAAAACTTGCAAATTCATTAAGCACTAAAATCGGTTATGCTAGGGGGGTAGATTTATCAAAATTACTGGAAGCTAGGATTTACCTTGCCAAAGGCGATCTAAAAACAACAAAGAGCAGACTGAAGAGTCTGGAAAAACAAAGCCAGGTTGCATTATGGATCTCATTGGCTAAACATACTGTGGCACGTAGACGAACGAAGGAAAACATTGATAGTACCTTCCTTTATTTAAATAGAGCAGATATGATTGCCAAAAATCTAGGTTTAACAGCTGTGCAATTAATGGTGAAATCGCAGTTTGCACTTTTTCAGCTCACTGTAGGCGACATAGATAAGGGTGTTGAAATCCATAAAGAACTCATCAAGAGTTACGAATTGCGGGGGAATGAAAGAATGATTGGACAAACACTTTTTCAGCTGGCATCAAATCTTCCGCATCTTGCTAAATATTATAATGAATTGATTAGCAGTGCTGATCGTGCCATTAAAATCTATACTAAACTAAACAGTAAAGATACCGTAGCTATGAATATGCTTTGCAAAGCAAATCTGTACAGTAATCAGGATCAAAAAGCATTGGCAGTAAAGGAAATATTGCCAGCTATTGCATTGTTCAAGGCCGCCAAAAGTCCTGTGATTATCTATGCGTATGCAAGTGCTGCTAACACTTATAAAGATTATGGCAATAATGAAAAAGCATTGAGCTATTACATTGAATCGATTAATGCTGCTGTGCAATATAAACAGACTGGCAGGCTGGCGGTTACTTACCAACAATTAGGTGCACTCTATTTAGCAATGAACCAGTTGGATAAAAGTGTGGAGACCTTTCAACTTGCCTTTAACATTGTGGAGAAGAAGTCAAGGTTAGTTCCCGGTGAAGCGCTCGTTTTAGTTCGATCCATTGCCGATGTGATGGGGAAAATGGGGAAGGCAGCTGAAGCGCTTGCTTTTATTGATAAAATGGAAAGAAAATATCCACCGCAGCCTGGTCCAGAGCAAAGTGTACTTCCAGTAATTAAAGGGGCCTTATATGCAAAACTTGGAAAGCTTGATGTTGCTGAAAGATACTACCTGGACGCATTACAGATCGGTGAAAAACTTGGACCAAGCTTCCTAAATAATGCAATGTCTCTGATCAGCGGTTTTTATGTCGGGACAAAGCAATGGGACAAAGCAAAACCCTATCTAGAAACTTTGAAAAGCTTGCCTAATAATTCTTTGCCTGCAGATGATCAGAGAAACATACAGCTTTATCTTTACAGGATAGACTCTGCCGCTGGAAATTATGCCAGTGCATTGAATTATTTTCTGAAATATAAAAGCATCAATGATACCATTTACAATACTACCAATAGAAAAAGATATCTAGAGCTCCAGATAGCCTACGAGACCAGTAAAAAAGATAAGGATATTTTGTTGAAGCAGCAGAATATCCAAATTTTGGAGAAGCAAGATCTCTTGCATCAAACGCTACTTCACCAGGCTAGCCTAAAGTTAAAGCTTGACCAACAGAAAAGGGAACAAGAGTTGAAGATTTCTGCCTTGGAGGACGAAAGAACGGATCGGGACTTCACTGTTTTTAGGCTGAAGGCGAAGGAAAAAGATGAAAATATTAAGCGACTTAAAAAAGAGGCTAAACTGCAGCAAAATCTTTTGTTGCAGGCAAGGGTAAATAAAGGCTTAACCTACGGTGGCATTTTGCTCTTGGCGATTGTTGTTTCACTACTGTTTAGCCGCTATAGGATCAAACAGCGAGCAAATAGACTGCTCAATGCACAAAAGGAAGAAATAAGCAAACAGAACATCTCCCTTCAGGAATTGGTAGAAAAGAAAGAAACCTTATTGATAGAAAAAGAATGGCTGGTAAAGGAAATTCATCATCGGGTAAAGAACAACCTACAGATTGTGATCAGTTTATTAAGGGCACAGACAGATTACCTCGATAATGATGTTGCCTTATTAGCGATTAAGCAAAGCCAACACCGCATGCAGGCCATGTCGATGATTCACCAAAGGTTATACCAGTCCGAATCTATGTCTTGCATCAACATCGAAGACTATGTTAAGGAGATGGTGGTCTATTTTTCCGATTCCATGGATCGCCATAAAAAAATCTGTTTTTCAGTAGATGTAATTTCTTTGAGCCTTGATATCGGTCAGGCCATCCCACTGGGGCTAATCCTAAACGAAACGATCACCAACGCCATTAAATATGCTTTTATATCTACAGCAGATCCTCAGATTAGTATTTCTTTAACAGCACAAGAAAATGATTTGCTCAAGCTTGCCATCTGCGACAATGGTAAAGGCTTTGAGGAAGGATTTGATCCCAGAACGGTTAAATCGCTAGGTATGAGCTTAATTTTTGGTTTGAGCAAACAACTAGGTGGAAGCTGTTGCATAACTAGTGAAGAAGGTCTTCATGTCAATATTGTCTTCAAAGGGAAGATGGATCAAGGAATAAAGAATAAGGAACAAGGAATAAAGAATAAGGAACAAGGAGCAAAGAACAAGAGCAAAAACACCTTATCTCTCCATAATAACTAGCTGATATTTTGGGCTTATGTTTCATAAATATTCATTAGTTAATATGTCTATTGACCATTCCCAAAGGGATGCCTTTGGCACAGCTATTGGCCATTGACTTATGAATCTAAAACATGAACCATCAACTTATGAATCTAAGGAGTTGCCAATTCTATGAACGTCTTTAACCACTTAGCCCATTGACCATTAGCTATCGACCATTGACTTATGAATCCAAACCAATGAACCATGAACCATGAACCATGAACCATGAACCATCAACTTATGAATCTAAGAAGTTGCCAATTCTATGAACGTCTTTAACCAGTTAGCCCATTGACCATTAGCTATTGACCATTAACTTATGAATCCAAACCATGAACCATGAACCATGAACCATCAACTTATGAATCTAAGAAGTTGCCAATTCTATGAACGTCTTTAACCACTTAGCCTATTGACCATTAGCTATCGACCATTGACTTATGAATCCAAACCATGAACCATCAACCATGAACCATCAACTTATGAATCTAAGAAGTTGCCAATTCTATGAACGTCTTTAACCAGTTAGCCCATTGACCATTAGCTATCGACCATTGACTTATGAATCCAAACCATGAACCATCAACCATGAACCATCAACTTATGAATCTAAGAAGTTGCCAATTCTATGAACGTCTTTAACCAGTTAGCCCATTGACTATTAGCTATCGACCATTGACTTATGAATCCAAACCATGAACCATCAACCATGAACCATCAACTTATGAATCTAAGAAGTTGCCAATTCTATGAACGTCTTTAACCAGTTAGCCCATTGACCATTAGCTATTGACGATTAACTTATGAATCCAAGCCATGAACCATGAACCATCAACTATGAACCATCAACTTATGAATCTAAGGAGTTGCCAAGTCTATAAACGTCTTTAACCAGTTAGCCCATTGATCATTAGCTATTGACCATTGACTTATGAATCCAAACCATGAACCATGAACTATGAACCATCAACCAATAATATTCATCTCAAGATAAAAAAAGGTCCATGACAAAATACCTCATGAACCTTTTTTTGCATCACTATTGGAAAAAATCCAAGAGCCCTTTTAGGGTTTGTGCCGTTTGTTCCTGCACAATCCAATGTCCAGAACCTTTGATTACTGATTCTTTTACATTGTTTGCTACAAGTTTGGAGTGTGTTGCAAGAAATGGTGCTGAGAAGTGTTCTGAGCCCATTGCCAATACGGGTATAGTCAACTTTGTTTTCATCAGCTCCACATTATCCTTGGCGTCTTGTGGGAAGGCACCGAACCAATGGAATGCTCCGGTTGTGGCACCTTTGACACTATAAGCCCTGATAAATTCGTTTTTTTCTGCTGCTGTAAATGGATTTTTAACATAGCCAACCAATGGCCAAAAGCTAGTGAGGAAAAGTCCTGCCTTTCCAGAAACAATCTCTCCAGCGTTTGGCATCCCAAAAAAACCGAACCACCATGCACCGGCTTTTACTTGGCTCCAAACTGGTTCAACCCCAGGTAATAGGGCATCCATTAATGCTAGTTTCTTGATTTCTCCTGGATATTGGGCAGCATAAGCGTAGGCTACCATCAGACCGATGTCATGTCCCGCAAGATTAATGTTGGTATAGCCCAGTTTTTTCATTAGCTCATGCATGTCTTTTGCCATTGTCTTTTTATCGTATCCACCAACTGGTTTGTCAGATTCTCCAACACCCCTAAGATCTGGTGCGATCACCGTAAAATGTTTGGAAAGCTCAGGCAGCAAACGGTTCCACATATACCAGTTCTGTCCAAATCCATGAACTAATAATAAGGGAGCACCTTTTCCGCCGATTACATAATGGATCTTCACGCCATTTACCGTTGCGTATTGGTGTTTAAAATTAGCTGGCGGATTTGCAGGTGTAGTGGCTGGGCAAGTACATTACCTGCACTAATAAAGATTAAGAAGTAGACGGTAGCAAGTACCATCAGGCATTTTGTTGTTTTTTTCATGATTTTAGATTTAGATTAATTGGTATTTATTTTTTGTTGGCGCTGATATCTTTATAGGCATTGGGCAGATTGAAATTGAAATGCAGCCAATCGAACAGCACATATCCTTTATTAAATTCGGGCATTTTGATAGTGTTTTTTGCCTGTTCGAGTGTGAGCCCAGCTGCTACTGCTTTTTCTACATTTGCTTTTAATGCTGCTACATAATCGATGGTATATTTGATGCCGACCTTATTGGTAATTCTTCCATGTCCGGGCACTACTATTGCATCAGCTGGGAGGAAATCATATACTTTTTTTAAGTTTGCCGCTGGTTCCAAGAAAAAGCCATCAAATAGCCAGGGAATGGCCGGACTTTCAGCAATGAAAGGATTTCCTGCCCAGAATACCTTAGTGGAGGGCATCCACACAAACAGGTCTGCTGGGGATTGGGCTGTGCCAACATTCAGGAACTCTACAACCTTACCTTTGCCCAGATCTATTTTGAGATTGCTGTTTTTAGGAATAACAATAGCTGCAGGGCGATAAGTGGTTTGTTCTATCCCTCTCTCGGTCCCAAAAAGCATGACCATGAACTGTTTAATCCCATCATAATGGGCTGCTAGGTTTTCTTTGGCAAATTCGTTCTGAATGATCAAGGTATTTGCTGGTAGCAGGTAGTTGCCAAAACAATGATCACCATGATCGCTGGTATTCACAGCATATAGGATCGGTTTGTCTGTTACCGAACGGATTAGTTTGATCTGCTGATCATACAGACGTTTGGTCATCATTACCTCAATCAACAATATACCTTTGTCGCCGATGATAAATCCACCCGTAGTTGCCTGAGGAATACCCTTTGAGGTCTCACTATCGGCAGTAGATGGAATAATAGCATAGGTATCATCCGTAATCTTTTGGAGCTTCAGTTCCACTTTGTTGGCGTCCCAAATAGGTACGTGTGGTGGTAGTGGCATCTGTGCCATTAGCTTTCCTATTAGGCAAAAGCAACTTAGCAAAAGTGTAAGCGTAAATAAAGTAGTTTTTTTCATGATATGTATGGGTTAAGATTTAGCGGATTAATTATTTTTTTTGATAGCCTCCATAATATTTTACAGGAGACCATGTTGGGATTATCGATTCGATTCCCGGATCTAGCGAGCTATATTCGCCTGTAGCGTAAACAATTTTGCCATTTACGATGGTGAGTTTTGAGCTCAATGTTCTAATCTCATCGTTAGGGAGCTCGAAATAGTCTCCCGATAGAATGGCCAGATCGGCATACATACCCTTTTCAATCCTGCCCTTAAGTTTTTCCTCTCCTGAGAACCATGCACTGCCGGAAGTGTATAGTTTGAGTGCGGTATATTTATCGAGTATTTGATCTTTTGGCCAGAACTGCATGCCGCCGATTGTTTTTCCTGTTAAGAGCCAGTGTAGCGACATCCATGGATTATAGGTAGAAATCCTAGGCGCATCAGTGCCAACACCTACAGGAATGCCCAATTTGAGCATTTGTTTAATAGGTGGCAATTGTCTTTGAGGGCTACCATACATTTTGGTATAGAGCTCTCCCTGAAAGTACATCCTGAACTGAACAGCTACTCCGCCACCTAATTTTTTGACCCTAAGCAATTGCGCATCGGTAATGGTTTCGGCATGGTCGAAAAACCATCTTAAGCCATTGAAAGGTAGTTCACGATCAACTTTTTCAAATACATTCAGCATCCGCTCGATGGATTCACCGTAAGTGGCATGGAGACGAAAAGGCCATCTGTTTTTGACCAATAGCCGAATAATGGGTTCAAGATCGGTTTCCATGCTGTCGGAAAGCACGATCCTGGGTTCCAAGAAGTTTTCGAAGTCTGCGGCAGATGCTACGATGTTCTCTCCAGCTCCTTCCATCGAATAGCCGTTGGCCATTAACATGTGGTCGTTCTTGTTAGGATAGGTAGCGGCAGCCCACTTCTGGTAATCTTGGAGTTCGCTTCCTTTTTTCTGGGCAAAAAGATAATAGGAGGTGCGAACGTTCAGTTTTCCCTTTTTCGCAAGTTCTGCAGCAATCTCATAGTCACTATCGTAATTCTGTCCGCCACCTGCAGCATCAACGGCGCTGGTGAGCCCAAAACTATTGAGCTCTCGATAGAAATGTAGGGTGCTGTTAAGCCTTTCTTCATGATTAAGTACCGTGGTTAGCGCCAAAGTGGTATAAATTGCTTTGGGGCTTTCTTTGGCAAACATTAACCCGGTGAGTTTACCGTCTTTGTCTTTTTCTAGTAGGCTCCCTTCGTAATGTGTGTTTTCGTTATAGCCAAGCACTTCAATTCCCTTTTTGTTCAGGAATGCTTTGCCGTAGAGATAGGTAATAAAAACTGGCTTATCGGGTACCGCTTCATTGATTTCTTGAATAGTAGGCTGTCTTTTTTCGGCAAACTGGAATTCGTTCCATCCGCCTATCACCTTAATCCAAACCCCTGGTGGGGTACGCTGAGCTTGTTCTTTTAGCATTTCCATTGCCCGCTTTAATGTTTTGACGCCATCCCAGCGCAGCTCACTATTGAAGTGTAGCCCTTCTCTAATAATATGCATGTGGCTGTCGTTAAGGCCGGGAACGACAGTTTTTCCCTTAGCATCGATTACTTTTGTGGTATTGCTACGGTAGGAAGAAAGGATTTGGGCAGAGGTACCTACTTCTTTGATGATCCCATCCTTAATTGCCAAAGCTTGGCGAAAGTCATTTGGTCTGGTCATCGTAGCGATCTTGCCGTTAATAATAATGAGATCGGCCTTTTGGGCAAACAGTACCAATGGACTGAATGCAATTAGGGTTAATAATCTGATTTTGCTGTTCATTATTGCTATGTTTTATAGGTTTGCTATCCAGGTTGAAATATATGCTGCATTTTCCTGCCATCCAGGTTGACCCAGCACAAAGTGATTGCGGTCAGGGAACTCTTTATAGGCTGTAATGGAGCCGTTATGGCTATATCTCTTGTAGTTTGAATAGTTGAGTGATGCTGGGATAAACCTATCAATGCTCCCTGAAACAAATAGCAAGGGGACATGAGGCTTTTTGAAATCGACTTTGGCCACACTTGTAATGGCGTCTCTTACGACTAGCTTCGATTCTGGAATTAAGAATTGATAATAGGCCTCCTTTTGTTCTTGGTATGGCATTCCATTAGTAAAAGCATATTGCCACTCCCTAAATGACATTAGATAGGTTCTTTTCGTAGAAGTGAAAAAACCGAGCGGTCCCCATCCAGCTTTATAGAATGAGAACTTGAAGGTAAATACTCCCTTTGGCTGAAGGGAATGGATGGCAATACCAGCGAAAGCTAAATTTCTTTGAAGTAAAAGCTGTACAAGAAGCCCACCCATAGAATGGCCTATCAAAATCGGTCGTTCTGGAAGTTTGGCTATATAGGCTGTATAATATTCCAGTAGGCCCGCTAGCCGTATGGTCGCAACTTCTTGATCAGGATGCCTTAAGCGCAATTCATTGGCCGAAGATGCTTTGAATGGCCAAGCAGGAGCAACAGTTTCATATCCCTTTTCCCTGAAGAAAAGTTGCCACTGGTCCCAGCAATTACTGCTTACGAAGGCTCCGGTAATGAAAATGATGTTTTTTGGTGCAGCAGGTTTTATTTTCATAGTCTCTTTTTGAAAAATTAGTAAGTACAGTTGCCGTAAATGCAATATCAATACCATATATATAATTATTTGATAGTTAGTTGTTTGCATTATTTTTGTGCTATTTCTTAGCTTTATTTCGCCGACTAACGATGCGATACGACGAAATATGGTTTGGCCATTTACTGATCCAATCGTGAACTATTTTCTACTGTATTTGAAATTATCCAATCGGTCAAATGACGATATTTCGTTATTTTAACAAAGCCTGAAAAGATTCATGGCGGTTGAAGTGGCAAAGGTGGCAATAGAGCGCTTGGGCATATCTTTTGTAATCCTTAGTGAACTATCATAGATCTGACCCATCACTTGCCGAATGAATTTTAAATTACCTACAGTACTGCTAGTAATAGTTTTACCTGTTATCCTGGTTATCTACCTAAGCGTAAGAAAACTTTTCTCAAACCTGCAGACCTTTTACAAAAAAGAGTTGGAAGTGAAAGAGGCCGATCTTGACAGGCTGAATAAAGAGAAGGCAGATCTGCTTGTCGATAGGGAATGGTTGATGAAGGAAATCCATCACCGGGTAAAAAATAATCTTCAGATTGTGATCAGTCTTTTGAACACACAATTAGCCTATTTAAAGCAAGGTAATGCGTTTGATGCAGTCAAAGAAAGCCAGCACAGGATGCAGTCGATCTCAATGGTCCACCAAAAGCTCTACCAATCTGAAAACTTGGCGGGTGTAGGTATGAAGCCATATATCACCGATCTGGTAAGCTACCTCAGTGATAATATTGATAACAAGGAGAGGATCGCATTTAAGCTGGAAATTTTCGACGTCGATTTTGATGCAGCAACGGCAGTCCCGATTGGACTGATATTGAATGAGGCCATTACCAATTCGCTGAAATACGGATTTCCAAACGCTAAAGAAAATGGATTGATTACTATTAAATTATTAAATTACGAAGGAATTAGATACGAACTTTATATTGGTGATAACGGCGTTGGAGATAAGACTATAGAAGAATTTGCTGAGGCCAAATCTTTAGGTATGAGTCTGATTAGGGGACTTAGTAAGCAGATTAAAGGAGTGCTGAAGATAGAAAATACAAACGGATTTGTGGTTAGCATCATTTTCAACCATGAGCATATTGATCGCAACGTATACAATTTTAAAAATTAGGATATATTGTTATGGGGGTAAAAATACTGATCGTAGAAGATGAATTTATTGTTGCCGACGACCTTTCAAGAGTATTGGAAAGAGCTGGTTACAATGTTTGCGGAATTGCCAGCTCCGTGGCAGAAGCAAGGGGCATTATAGCCAGGTACAGACCAGGACTGGTAATGCTCGATATCTATTTGGAAGGTACTCAGACAGGCATTGACCTTGCCAGAGAACTTCAGGAACAACATATTGCATTTGTTTATCTCTCTGCAAACTCTAACCAAAAGATCTTGGAACAGGCCAAAAGTACCCAGCCCTATGGTTTTTTGGTAAAACCATTCCGTGAAAAAGATGTGCTGGTTAGCCTAGAAATTGCTCAGTACCTTCACGATCAGAATGTAGTATTAAAACGCGATACCGAACTTGCGCTTCAATCTGTAATTACAGATATTATTGCTCAGCAGATAGATTGGGAAGATAGGTTCCTAAGAATTTCCAAAGCGATCCAGCCTCATATTCCTTTCGATTTTGTTGCCATAGGCATGAAAAACTTGGACAGTATCCCCTACAATGGAATCTGTTTTTTACGGCTCAGTTTTAACGAATATCAGGCTATTGGTACCCAAGAACTGGCGAATATGACGGGGCTGAAAACACAAGACCTTCCAAAATATCAAGTGCCTGGAAAGGAGGACACCGAATCTGCAATTTATAACCTTGCCGATTTTGAAGAGATATGTAAGTTTAATCCTTCCAAGAAATTGGTGGCCAAAACATTCGGAATGTGTTCCAACTTGGTCATGTTTATACCAATTGAGGGGCGAACAGGTTTTACACTTTCTTTTTATAGCCGTAAAGGCGATGTATACAACAACCGCCATCTCACACTCGCCAAGCGGTTACAACAGCCTATGGCGAAAACCTTTGAGGGCGTACTTGCGAGGATAAAAAGATCAGTAGCTGATGACACGTTAACGAATACGACCAAAGTACAGCCCTTAAAAATACGGCAGGGTGGTTTTGTGGGGATCATTGGAAAAAGCCATCTCTTGTTAACGGCATTAGATCATTTAAGCCTTGTTGCACCATTAGAAACATCAGTACTTATTCTTGGGGAGAGTGGTACAGGAAAAGAAAGATTCGCCAAATCAATACATGAACTTTCACTAAGAAGCAAAAAACCACTAGTTGTGGTCAACTGTGCAGCCCTGCCAACCCACTTGATCGAATCGGAACTTTTTGGGCATGAAAAAGGCGCCTTTACAGGAGCGGTTGATCGAAGGATAGGAAAATTTGAACAAGCCTCAGGAGGTACCATATTTCTTGATGAAATAGGTGACCTGCCGCTTGAATCCCAAGCAAAACTGTTACGGGCACTGCAGGAGAAAGAAATTGAGCGGCTTGGCGGAAGGGAAACAATCAAAGTAGATGTAAGGATAATTGCTGCTACCAATTGCAACCTTGAAAAGGAAGTGGCCGCAGGGCGCTTCAGATTAGACCTCTACTACAGGTTGAATGTCTTTCCTATTATCCTTCCAGCGTTAAGGGATAGAAAAGGTGATATACCGATTCTGGCCAATTATTTTTTAGGGAAATATGGTGCGATGGTAGGAAAGGCAGATATACGGATTTCAGAACAGGCACTAGATGAGCTGGAAGGATATCACTGGCCGGGCAACGTTAGAGAATTGGAACATATCATTGAAAGGAATATCCTGTTGAGCAGAGGAAACAATATTGATAAAATCATTCTTCCCAATAGTACCGCTAATACGATGATGGAACAAAAAGATGAACAGGTAAAATCAATTGATCAAAATGAAAGAGACTATATTCTTTCTGTGCTCAAAAAATGCGGTGGCAGGATTTCTGGTCCAGGTGGTGCAGCTGATTTGTTAGCCGTTCCTGCAACAACCCTCAACTCAAAGATGAAGAGGCTCGGTATTGTACGCAAACATGTAGGCTAAGCAAAGGTCTAACGGTATATCGCCAATCTGTCGCGTGATTTGGCCAAATGGAACGAGCTGAAGTCAAAAAATCCTTTCCACGACTGTAAAATGTAGCTTTTGCACTCGGCATTTAGTTTGGTTAGCGGTTGTTTTATCTAACAATCGATAGCCATGCAAATCAAAAAATTAACCGCATTATTACTGTTATGCTTTCCAGGGCTGCTTTATGCCCAAAAAATCAGTTTCAAACAATTGAGATATGATGAAGACTACCGATACCTCTCATCAGATACCAGTTCATGGTACAAAAAAATCAAGTTCATGCCGCTTTCTGATGACAAAAAAGATTACCTCAGCTTTGGTGGTGAGTTTAGGGGTCAATACTTTCATTATACCAATCCCGACTGGGGAGATGCTGCACAAGACAATGATGGATTTGTATTGGCAAGATACCTGTTGCACGGAGATTTGCACTTAGGTAAAGGTTTACGGGCATTTGTGCAGTTGCAGAGCGGAATGAGTAATGGCGAAATTGAAGAGCCATCTCCTGTAAACGAAAACCCGCTTGACCTGCACCAAGCATTTGTGGATATCAACCTTCCCATTAAAAATGCTCCTTTGACGATGCGACTGGGCAGACAGGAAATGTCCTATGGTTCCCAACGAATCGTTTCTGTAAGAGATGCACCCAATAACAGGCAGTCGTTTGATGGGGCAAAGGTAATCATGAATATGAATAAATTGAGAGTTGATGCCTTTCTCACCAGTTATGTACAGGCAAGGAAGGGGATTTTTGATGATGATTTTTCAAAGAACATCCGGTTTTGGGGCGCTTATGCCGCAATTTCTAAATTTAAAGCTGTAGATAACCTGGATCTCTACTATCTGGGCTATAAAAGGGCGCTATCTATATTTGATGATGGTAAAGGCTCGGAGTTAAGGCATTCAATTGGAATGCGTACTGCAGGCAGTTACGGTGCTTTCCAATATGATGCGGAGGGACTTTACCAGTTTGGACATCTTGAAGATCACAAAATCTCTGCTTGGACCGCCTCAGCAAATCTTTCCTATACCTTTAAAGAGGTCTGGATTAGTCCAAAAACTGGACTGAAAACAGAGGTGGTAAGCGGTGATCGCAAATATGGTGATGGCAAGCTGAATACCTTTAACCCACTGTTTCCAAGAGGGGGATATTTTGGCTTGGCAGCGCTGATAGGTCCAGCCAATTTGTTTGATATACATCCTTACATTGAAATCAAACTGTCTAATTCGGTAACCTTTACCCAAGATTATGATGTGTTCTGGAGAATGCAGCGCAACGATGGGCTATATGCGGTTAATGGACGCCTTTTATATTCGGGAAAAGAAACACAGTCGAAGTATATTGGTGCGCAGCTAGGCTCCTCAATGGAATATAGCCCAACAAACTATCTTTATTTCAGACTTGAATATACCTGGTTTGATAGTGGAAGGTATCTTATGGAAACCGGTGCAGGTAAAGATATCAGTATGTTTGGAGCTAACGCTACGTTCAAGTTTTAGTGATTGTCTGATTTCCTATTTGTAAGTTTCAATTATATTGCCTGCAAACGAATTGAAGCGCATATACCGAAATAGCCGAGATTAAAAGGATGCATGCCCATGCCCAAGAGATTGTAGGCAATCAGCCCGGTGATCCGAAAAAAGCCGCTCAGGTAATCCGTAAAATAAGTTCAATGGAAAACCCACCGTTAAGATTGCTTTTAGGCTCAGATGCGATTAAATATGCCGATTATAAGGCCCAACAGCTCAAGTTGCAACTGGCAGCACACCTGCAATTGTCGGTTTCAACTGATTTTGAACAATAGATTATTTAAATACTAACCATATTTGCGATGAAAACGAACTTGAGCCCAGTACTCCAAGTATCGATGATTTATAGTGAATGCCATTCCGATACCGTAACAACAAGAAAAAAACTTTCCATATGGGAAGTTTTTTAGCATTAATGCATTATGATCGGAAGGAATAATGCTAGTCGATCGGCTGATTAACTAAAAACAGCACTGAACAATTTTCTAAAAAGACATTTTGATGTACAATTATGCCGTCATACATTTTCAAGCTAACCACAATCGCTAGAATAATCAATTTACCGAAATAAACTTCTAGTCTTCACCGTTATAGAGTTTTAGTTTATTATATTTATATCTTAAATCCTATCACCTATGAAAGCTATTGCTATTGCATTTGCAGTCTCACTACTGTTTGCCATTAATTTATCAGCACAACAGATACAGTCTTACGATGCGTTCATACAAACCAAAAGTTCAGGAATAGTAAAAGGGATTTTATATCATGTTACTGATGCAGGATTGATTTTGCAACAACCTGATTCGGTAGTCGCCATAGATGCTGCCGATATAAAGATGATAAAGATTTATGCATCGACTACACCCTATAAATATAAAAAGATTTTTACCTACGATCCTTGGTCTGATGATAATTATGAAACCAAACCAAATCAAATCGTACGCACTAGAAAATGGAACGAGAAAGACCCAACTTTCCAAGAAGAAGTTACCGGTCATATCGCTACTGCAGCAATCAACGTAACCGCTAATCTCATTGCACTACCCTTTAGCGCTATCAGAGGCAATATCTTTAAAGCTAAAATCAATCATAAAACGGATAGATTTAAAAAGATAAAAAACGAATTGTATTACTATTCAATCGATTATCAAGTGCATGATTCGGGAGCTGAATTAAAGAAAGCAAACCTACTGGTTAACAAAGGTAATTGAGATCCGTTTGATCGGAATCACCTCCCGTTTTGACCAAGCCATGACCTTTTCGCAACGGCCATATCCTTACCTTTGGATTAAATCATCGAATAATGAAGAAAATAGGATTTTTATCATTCGGGCATTGGTCTGACCATCCTTCTTACCAAACCCGTAATGCTGGCGACACCCTACTGCAGTCTATCGATTTGGCTGTTGCTGCAGAAGAAATAGGCCTCGATGGGGCTTACTTCCGCGTCCATCACTTTGCACGCCAACTGGCATCACCATTTCCATTGCTTTCGGCAATAGGGGCAAAAACATCCAAGATAGAGATCGGGACTGGCGTTATTGATATGCGCTACGAAAACCCACTATACATGGTAGAGGATGCTGGTGCTGCCGACCTTATTTCAGGGGGTCGATTACAACTGGGTATCAGTCGAGGTTCTCCAGAGCAGGTTATAGAGGGCTGGCGTCATTTTGGATATCATCCTGAAGATGGGGAAACTGATGCAGATATGGGTCGGAAAAAGGCACTTGAGTTTTTGGACAGATTAAAGGGCGTCGGTTTTGCCCAGCCTAATCCTAATCCTATGTTTCCCAATCCGCCAGGCCTATTACGTTTGGAGCCATATGCCGAAGGTCTACGGGAACGAATCTGGTGGGGTGCTGCCTCAAACGCAACTGCTGTGTGGGCGGCCGAAAACGGTATGAACTTACAAAGTTCTACTTTGAAATTTGATGAGAATGGTAAACCCTTTCATATCCAACAGGCAGAACAGATCAGGTTGTATAAAGAAGCTTGGAAAAAGGCTGGGCATGAGCGTGAACCACAGGTTTCGGTAAGCCGTTCTATTTTTGCACTGGTATCCGATCAGGATAAGTACTATTTCGGACAGCAGGGCAGAGGAGCCGATAGCTTTGGTTACATCGATGCCGATCAACGTGCAGTCTTCGGAAAGAGTTATGCGGCAGAACCTGATCAGCTTATTAAAGAGTTGGAACAGGACGAGGCAATAAAAGAAGCAGATACCGTATTGTTAACCATCCCGAACACTTTGGGCGTTGATTATAATATCCATGTGTTATCTGCCATTTTGGAACATGTTGCACCTGGATTAGGTTGGCGATAAATAAATTTATAGCTTAAAAAATATAGGATAGCTAATTTTTTCAATAAGATAAAACAATTCGCTAATCCATGCGTTTAATATTCGAGAGCGTTAATTTAGATGAGCGGGAATGGCCTTTGGTTGTTCCCGCTTTCTTATTTCTCTCGATATGATTTCTAACGTTAAAACCTTTAACCTTCCAACGTTTCAATCCTCAATTTTGCCGCTCAGTCTTTTGCTGATTTCAATCTTTTCTTGCCTAAATAAATCTTCATCTTGAGGTACACCGTTTGATGCTTCATGATAGACATCACTCTTTCCCCAGCGTTTGCTCCAAAGGAGTTCCTTCAGAGCTACACGGATATTAAATATTTATTTTGTTTTCATAAATTCTAGTACGATCTTGTTGAGTTGATCACGCTGTTCGAATGGTATATAGTGTGTGGAGTTGGGAATAAATGTTACAGTTGCATCTTTGATCAGTTTGCCTATAGAGATGGTATGCTCTTGCTTGATCACATCATCACTGCCGGCAATCACCAGCACACGATTTGAAATCATTGCCAGTTCCGATGGTCTAATGTTAGGTTGGCTGAGCATCAGTTTAATTAGTCTCAAATCACCATTTGTGTTATCTTCCACCTGTTTTTTAAACCCTTCAATAATCTGGTCTTTTACGCCATTTGGATTGAGATTTGCCCCAATAATGGCCAATTTACCAACCATCTGTGGGTAGGTATAGTTAAATATAAGACCTGTATTTCCCCCGTCGCTCCATCCCAAGATATTGATCTGTGCTAACTTCAATACTTTTGTAAGCTGGAACAGATCAGTTGCAAACTGTTGGTAACTGTAAGGTAGCTTGGATAGATCTGTGCTCCTTCCTTGGCCCCGGGTATCTAAGGCTATGACCCGGAAATATTTGGATAGATACGGGATTTGCTGATAAAAGTCTGAAATTGACCCTCCATTGCCATGTAGTAGTATTAGGGGCTCTCCCTTACCATATTCTTCATAATAGAGCTTGGCACTATCCACATCAATATGTTTACCTGATTTGTTCCTGCCGAAAATGGTCTTTTGTGCTTTCGCCCTATGTTTAATTACAGAGGCAAGCATTTGTGTCTCTAGATTTTCTTCAGGCTGATCTTCCTTATTAACGGTTGTGCTATTTTTCCCTTCCTGGTTATAAGCCACCTCTAGATTAGAAATAAAGGTGCCTTCATTCGTCTCCCAGTTCCCTTGGCTTTGGTAGCGAAACAATAGGTTCTTCGACAGTGACTTTTTTGCAGAAAGTCCAAATACAAAAGCAGTGTCACCTAGCGCACTATGTGCTACAAGCTGTAGGGTAATCGCTAGCTTATCAAGGTTGTTGTAACTCAATTTATAACCAGACAAATCGATGCGCTGCCATCCGGTTGTAGATGTACTAAAAAGGATATTTTCCTGTAACAGTGGCTCTGATGGAATATTCCCATTAACTTTATAGATGTTTAACCTAAGTGTAATCTGTTTAAATTTTGAGCTGGGTATGATGAAAAAGCTATAGGACTTCAGCCTCGTCTGCGTAAATAATTCAAATATATTCCCTTGCTCAATACTTGGCATATTTTTGTCGAACATCTTGGAAAACGTGAGCATCGGGCGCTTCTGCTGACCAATAACTTTCTCCTTAAGCTTCGTACCGCTAATGACCACCTGGTTTAGTGTAGCTACTTTTTCATCAAGCACGACCTTGCCCGAAACCTTGAGTTTGCCAATTGATACCGATTTTTCAACATAGCCCACTGAACTGAAAATAATTTCTTTTTCCAAAAGGCTATCAGGTATCACAAGCTTATAAACTCCATTCTGATCTGCAAGGCCTGCGGTTCTTGAATTCTTAATCCCCATAGAACAGTAGGGGATTGGCGCGTTGTTGTGATCCTTGACCATTCCATTAATTGTGGTTTGGGCACAGATGGCAGATCCAGCAAATAGCAGTACGACGAGCACGAATAGTTTTCTCATGATGTGATTTTTGATACAGACGATCATTAAATCACAATGGTTGCACTGGACAAAAGATTTACAGTAGTGAAAAGTTTAATTTAATGATGTTGTGAAAGAAATAGCTTTGGCGATGTCATTTTTCTACAACTTACCTAATTACCCTACTAATTTTCTACAGTATCAACTTTTATTTCTACTTCTTTCCCATTGATCATCTTTTGATAAGTTCTAATTACTTTCAAAGTGGTATCATTTGAGGAATAATTTTCTTCAGTAATATGTGCTGAGAATTTGATTTTACCATTTTTACCGAAGTGGTGTTTCTTGATATACCTTGCTTCTAAATCCCAACTAAATGTGGTCAATATCTTATTAACAGGATCAACTTCTTCGATAGAGGTATCTGATAACTCCGAATCTTCGAATGTTTTTGTTTTATTATTAAAGAGGTATATATTAGTCGTGGCACTCATAGGCGTACTACCTTCATAATAAATCGTGAAATCCTTAAAGCCATCGAAATTTAAATCAATAAAATGACCTTTATTAAAGGTTTCAAAATAGGTTGAAGATTTATAGTCGTAATATGCTGAATGTATGGGATTGATATCAAACGTTGAAAGTGCCTTTTTTGTCTCGAAGTTTCTTAACGTCATTTTAATTTGTTCGATTTGAGTGGTACCGCTATCATTTTTTTGAAATTCAAAGAAATGTTCCCAATAGCAAACCATATTATTTAGTTTAAATGGTTTGCTTACTTTCTTAAGCGTATCAATTTCGTATGCATTACTTTTTATCGTAGCAACAAAATTTGCAACTGAATCTTTTTTAATTTCACCGGTTTTATTAATGTTCCTACAATTAAATGATAATAAAATACTGAGTATACAAAGCAGTTTTTTCATTCGGTAATTTAAATAATGTTTTTATATCCTTCAAAAAAATACAGAATAGCCCCAATTTCATAGTTGATCCAGTTCTTGATGCCGCTTTTGGAAAGTCTATTACACCAGCCATTGGATGCAATGTTCATGGTTATTAAAAGTATTATATTCACCTACGGTATCAAAATTAAAAACCTTTTCCATCACTTAAATTTTCTTAGATTTTTTGTATAGCTTAGGTTTTGCGCATTAGGAAAATTGTATGGATTTGGATTGTTGCGGTAAATACCAACCATTGAACTACTGAACCAATGAACAATTGAACGATTGAACTAATAAACTATATATTTGAACATATCAAACCGCAAGATGAAACCCTACCTATTTTTATTCTTAACACTCCTCATAGGTGCATCTACCACTCATGCACAACAGGTACAGTCTGTTCTTTGGGAAATCTCTGGTAAGGGATTGACCAAGAAATCATACCTTTTCGGTACCGTCCACGTTTCTTCTACAGAAATCTTGACTAAATATCCGAAACTAAAGCAGGTAGTAACAGGTGCTGAATTGGGATTGTTCGAAATTAATGGTAATCCCATTGGGGATGAACCCGTCTCAAAAACTGCACTTAAGGAAGTTCCACAACCACCGTTAGACAGTATCTTTACTCCAGAAGAATATACGCTTGTAGATGAGTTTTTTTCCAAATCACCATTGGGGAGCATTCGTCCACATAATAATGACGCCTCACTTGCAGGGATGTTACAGGTTGCCATTACGTACAAAAACAATAAAGGCAACCAATACATCACATTAGACAGTTACCTCAATAATTTGATGGATAGTCTTGGGAAACAAATTTTCCAGCTTGATAACATTAATGACCGATCAAAGCTTGCTTTTGAATCCCAATACCGCTTCATAGCTGAAACTTTGATAGCAGTAATTAAACAGTCAGACGATAGTATATCTAAAAATTACATCTCTCCCAACTATGAAAAATCCCTGAAAGCAGACCTATACTTAACAACTTTACCAGACAAGATCATGGGCAGCGTCACCATTGAACGCAATAAGATCTGGCTGCCCAAGATCATTCAAAAGCTCAAAACCCATTCCTGCTTCATAGCCGTTGGTTTGGGCCATCTACAATACCAAACCGGATTAATTGTATTGCTCCGTAAGCAAGGTTATCTATTAAAGCCAATTGCCGTTGTAGAGTAAAAACCAACCTTTCATCTAATAATAGCCCTATTGAAATATTTTAATTTTCCATCTTTTAAACTGAAATAAATTAAACTCAGCCTTAAAAATCATGCTAAATCAACTATATGAACTATCAACCATGAACCCAAACCATTGACTATTGACCATCAGCCATTGACCAATGAACAAACAAATCCCACTCTCCCACGAACGCTCAGCTCTGCATCCAAACCATCAACCATCAACCATCAACATGAACTATGAACCATTGAACAAATCAACAAACAAATCCCACTTTCCCACGAACGCTCAGCTCTGCATCCAAACCATGAACCATGAACCATGAACTATGAACCAATGAACCATTGACCAATGAACAAACAAATCCCACTTTCCCACGAACGCTCAACCATGAACCCAAACCATTGACTATTGACCATCGGCCATTGACCAATGAACAATTGAACCAATGAACCAATGAACCAATATCCTACCAAGCGCTTATCCCAGTTTCTGGTGCATTATCATCACTAAAAAACTGACCTGTAGGACCATCTGCAGCCAATACTGCCGCCTTTACTACTCTTGCTGCCGCATCTTCAATAGTGCCAGGCCCAGTGTGATGGTTAAAGTCGGTAGCAGTATAGCCAGGATCCACGGCATTTACCTTAAATGCGGTATCGCGTAGTTCATAAGCCAAGGCAATGGTGTGGGCATTCAGCGCTGCCTTTGATGCCATATATGCTGCGGCTTTATACGGGTAATATTTCCACGTTGGGTCTGTGTGAAGAGTTAAAGAACCTAGTCCAGATGTTACATTAACTATTCTTGGAGCTGGTGCTGCCTTGAGCAGATCAATAAAGGCTTGAGTAACGGCGATTACGCCAAAGTAGTTGGTCTCGAATACCTGTTTGAAAGTGTTTGGATCTGTATCTAATGCCGATTGTGGCATCTCGCCAGAAACCCCTGCATTATTGATCAATACATCCAATGTGCTAGTTTTTTCGCCAAGATAGATTCTTGCAGCCTTGATAGATTCTATGTTGTCTACATCAATAGCTATAACCTCCACTGCTGTTAATCCCTCTTTATGCAGCTGCTTAACTGCCCGTTCTCCTTTTTCGAGGTCGCGAGCCCCCAGATAAACGTGGTATCCTTGTATTAATAATTGTCTTGCTGTTTCGAGGCCTATGCTTTTGTTTGCCCCTGTAATGAGTACTGTTTTCATAATGATCTATTTTAACTGCAAAACTACAGCGCTGCACATACTGAACAACAACACATCTAACGGGATTAATGGTACATTTTACGGGTATCAACACGATATTGAATCGGAGTGACTCCAGTTTCCCTCTTAAAGAAGCGGTTAAAGTAAGAGGTATCAGAAAATCCAAGTACAAAAGCAATCTCTTTCAGCGAATTTCCGCTATGGAAAAGCAGACGTTTTGCTTCCAGAATCAACCGTTCATGGATGTGTTTGATCGCTGGTTTTCCACTCTGTGCTTTTACCGTTTCACTGAGGTGGCCTGCTGAGATGTTGAGTAGGGCAGCATAGTCTCCCACTTCATGCAACTCGCAAAAATGCGCATTGATCTTGGACTGAAATGTGTTCGTCAGTTCTTTTTCTGCAGACGAGACATTACTTTTAAGCTGGCTCTGATAAATTCTGCTCAGATAGGTAAACAATACCGTAAGATGGGCGGTGAGCATCCGCTGTTGCCACTCACTTTTGAGCTGGTATTCTGCACTGATCTTGGACAATACATCTTCCACAAAATCAATATCGGCTTTGCTAAGCAGGAGCTCATGAGGTTGCTTGATATCCTTAATAAGCGGGAGTTGGGATAGTGAGGCATTTTCTTGTAGCGACAGAAATTCTTGCGTAAAAGCAATACCGGTGCTCCACAGTTCATCTGCACCTTCTTTAACGATGATCTGATTTGGCCCAATGAGGTAGGCAGTATTATCCTTTAACTGGTAAGGTACCATGTCAATCCATTGCCTAGATCCACCCCTCCTCATAAATGCAAATAGGTAATGGTCTTTTCGATGTGGCAGTAAAAGATCCGATTGGCTAGGAAGAATTCCATCAAATTGATATAACCTGAAGTTTTTATTACCACTCTCATCTGGTTCCAGTGAATAAATGGGCAGTTTTTGATCAGGACCTATAATTTTCATTATCCAAAAATACAGAATTTTGCCTGAGATATGAGATCAATTTGGTCATCGTAAATGTATTCACTATTGAATCCAAACCATTGACTATTGACCGTCAGCCATTGACCAATCAACAAACAAATCCCACTTTCCCACGAACGCTCAGCTCTGCATCCAAACCATTGACTATTTGACCATCAGCCATTGACCAATCAACAATCAAATCACAC
>Ga0247810_10000709_pt1 | contig 29300 bp, 22 predicted proteins | sample UWRJL119311C1_FD_179918 | JGI IMG/M metagenome (GOLD analysis project Ga0247810, IMG submission 179918) | Plant litter microbial communities from Arlington Agricultural Research Station in Wisconsin, United States - UWRJ-L119-311C-1 | ecosystem: Environmental > Terrestrial > Plant litter >... | reverse complement strand
AGGGCTTGCCCGGATGAACCGCTTTCTGACCGATCATAATTTCAGCGGAAATCCCTTGCCGGAAAAAGCTCCGAAATTTGAATCAGTTTATTTTATCTATACGCTGGAAAATGCGCCTGCAGAGCTCGGCGAAAATGAATTTATCGGCATTGAGCCTGACCAGCTCGGCAGGCTTTTTATGCCTGAACTTAAAAAGAAGATCTCCAAAATGGTTATTCTTCAGCCTGTGGTTTTCAGGACCAAAAGGGAATACAACCTGCACAGGATACTGCGCGCTGTTGACCTCAATGAGCTTTTGTCCAAACTCGGGCCTGAGGACTGCTGCAGAAAATCGGATATGATAATGCCCGAAGCTGAACTTATCGCCTTGTATAAAGATTATCCCCAGATCATCCAGAATACCCGATACATCATCGAGCACTGTAATTTTAAATATGATTTCGAGAGTCCGAAAAACAAAAAATATTACACCAAAAATAAAAAAGGAGATATTGCCCTTTTGACCACCCTTGCCGAAGAAGGCCTGGTATGGCGGTACGGACGCCATAATGACCAGGCAAAAGCACGTGTGGAGAAAGAGCTAAAAGTCATCAATGACCTTGAATTCAGTGGCTATTTTCTCATTACCTGGGATATCATACGCTACAGCAACAGCCGCGGTTTTCTTCATATCGGAAGGGGATCCGGCGCCAACAGCATTATTGCCTACTGTCTGGGAATAACTGACATCTGCCCACTAGAGCTTGATCTGTATTTTGAGCGCTTTCTGAATGAGAACCGTAAAAGCCCTCCCGATTTTGACATCGACTGGAGCTGGAAAGAGCGTGATGTAATCTTAAAATACATATTCGACCGCTACGGTTATGAGAATGTGGCTTTCTGCGGTACCAATGTAGAATTCAAATACCGCTCGATTTTCCGAGAAGTCGGCAAGGTATTCGGACTTCCCAAAGACGAGCTTGACCTGCTGGCCAAGAATCCCATGAAATTCCATCAGCCCAATTCCATTGTCAAGCTTGTCCAGGAATACGGTATGATGCTGGAGAAATATCCCAATATGAGAAGCATGCATTCCTGCGGAATCCTGATCTCGGAAGAACCGCTGACCAATTACACGCCGCTGGAAATGCCCCCTAAAGGTTTTCCAATTGTACTTTTTGATATGCACACCGCTGAGGATATCGGATTTGAAAAATTTGATATCCTCAGCCAGAGAGGGATTGGCCATATTGATGATACGGTAAAACTAATTGAGAAAAACAGAGGCCTTCGAATCAATATTCGGGACACCTCATTATCAAAAAATGAGCACTCTGCCAACAAATTTCTGGCAGAAGGAAGGACAATCGGCTGCTTTTATATTGAAAGCCCCGCTATGCGCGGACTGTTGCGCCGCCTGAAATGCAACAACTATAAAACACTCGTTGCAGCATCATCAATTATCCGCCCAGGGGTTGCACAGTCCGGAATGATGAAGGAATATATCTTCCGACATAACAACCCGTCAAAATTTGAATATTTTCATCCGGTTTTTGAAAAGGAGCTCGGAGAAACTTACGGGATTATGGTGTATCAGGAAGACGTAATCAAAATTGCCCTGCATTATGGAGGACTTTCAGCCGCCGACGGAGATATCCTAAGGCGTGCCATGTCGGGTAAAGGCCGGTCAAAAGCCGCGCTACAGAAAGTAAAGGACGATTTCTTTATTTCAGCTGCCGCAAAAGGGCATCCCGAAGCGCTGAGCCAGGAAATCTACCGCCAGATCGAATCCTTTGCGGGCTATTCCTTCTGCAAGGCGCACTCTGCCTCCTATGCCGTTGAAAGCTACCAGAGCCTTTATTTGAAGGTGCACTACCCTGTTGAATTTATGGTAGCTGTGATCAATAATCAGGGAGGGTTTTACAGAACTGAAATCTATGTGCATGAAGCCAGAATGGCAGGCGCTGTTATCCATACCCCCTGCGTGAATAAAAGCGGATATGAGACTGCTCTTTACGGCAGCGATATCTATTTGGGTTTTATGCACCTGCAGGGCCTGGATTCCAAGCTCTCACAGTTCATTTCTTTTGAACGCGAAAGAAACGGCGTTTATAAATCATTGGAGGATTTCATAAACAGGGTGCCCATGGGCATTGAGAATGTAAAGGTGCTTATTTTTATCGGCGCTTTCCGATTTACCGATAAGACTAAAAACCAGCTGCTGGTGCAGGTAAGCCTTTTGATGAACAATTTCAAGCCGGAAAACCGAGGGCTTATGCTCATTGAGCAGCCCGCAAAAGAATTTAAGCTGCCGGTTCTGGAGCGCTCTGTATTTGAGGATGCCTTTGATGAAATCGAGCTTTTGAATTTTCCAGTCTCCTGCACCGTTTTTGATCTGCTGCAGACCAGACACCGCGGGGATATTATGGTTCGCGACCTACTGAAATATCATAAAAAACAGGTCCGCATGCTGGCTTACCTGATCTCGACCAAGCAGGTGCCAACCAAAAGGGGCAATATGTATTTCGGGACATGGATCGATCATGAAGGAGCCTATTTTGATACTGCGCATTTCCCTGACAGTCTGGTTCAGAATCCATTTCAGGGAGGCGGATGTTATCTGCTTCTGGGGACCGTTGAAATTGACTATCATTTCCCGACGATCACAATTTCCAGAATGGCGAAAATGCCTTTTATCCCTGATCCCAGATATTCGGACTCGGAAAAAAGATATACCACGCAGCACAATATCAAACAGGATGTCAGCAGTACACACCGCCAGCCATATCCGCAGGAGCATGAAATTAATCTGCCGCGCCATAGAATGAAATTTTGAAAATTTATTTATGTAAAGTCCTAAGAATGAATTAAATTTGATAGAGCAGTAAAAAAAGAAATAGAAAAATAAGCATGCAGCACATCCGTTTTCTGCTGTTTCTTTCTCGAAGCTTTTGTTTTCGCTGCTCCTTTTCTTTTATAATTCTTTCAATGCGTTTGATGTCTATTGGGCAAGATTCCATAAGATCGTTTTGCCAAACTTAAGCGCAATGAAAAAGACAAAAGCCCTTAAAAGGACAAATTAGTATCAGGATAAGACATTTTTACAACAGCCTTAAAACGGAAAATTATGTGTTATTACACCCAGCAGAATGCTTCAATAGAAGATCTTAAAAGACGCTTTAATGCGGAACTTGACAACGAGGAAACCTATCTGCAGTCGGATTTCATAAATGGGTTTTCCCATCCTAATATCCCTGTGATACTCAATTCCTCTCCGCATCTTATCACAACGGATTACACATGGGGACTTCTGCCTTCCTGGGCAAAAGACATTGAGTTTAGAAAAAACACCCTCAATGCCCGCATTGAAACCATTGACGAGAAAGCATCGTTCAATAATATAACCCATAACCGCTGTCTGATAATCGCTTCGGCCTACTATGAATGGCATTGGAATGACGAAAAAGGAAAAAGCAAGGACAAATACCAGATCAACTCGCAGGATGATGAAATATTTACCTTTGCAGGCTTGTACTCAACATGGACTAATCCGGTAACCGATGAGATTAAAAACACCTACACCATGGTGACCACTAAGGCCAATAAAATAATGGATTATGTTCACAACCATAAACACAGGATGCCTATTATGCTTAAAAAGCAGGATGAAACAGCTTGGCTGGACCAGTCTGTTGCCATCACCGAATTTGCCTTTCCCTACGAAGGAAACTTAATCGCATTGCCGTCAAATTAAAAACGGTTTTTATGAAACAGGATATCAATTATTTCAATGGAATGAGCACCGCAGATCTGCTTAATAGATTTATGCAGAAGCTGTATTCTAAAACAGAATTCATACAATATAATGACCCAGATGACTTTTTCGATCCGGAACAGGAATACGGAAATCACATTACACAGTGTATTGCAGAAGAAAGAGATTTTATACGAGAATTAATCCGAAGTACTTCCGCTGAAGCTGGAACAATATTAACTGACAAGCGGATTGAGGAAATGGTGCAGCAGAAAAGAGAAGAAATCAACAAACTGACAGGATCGGCAATCGAAGAATATATTGAAAAGATTTCTGTAACCTATATTGATCCTGTCCCCGAATGCAGCCAGAAATACCTTGTCACACGATGGTTCTGCCGAATTAGCAAATTTATAAAATCATTATTGCGGAGATAAATGCTGAAATTAAAACCAATTTTATGATGGAATTAAAGGAGACAGCTAACTTTATATTACATTTATCATACGGCTTATAGAAGGTCAACCACATGAAATCCTCAAAAGCTTGCAACTCCTTTTTGTTTTAAAAATTAACGCTGTTGCTTCAATAATGTATTTTCTATACCATTGACGTCACGTACTATACTGTCAAGTTTCTCAAGCAATTCATAATGCACCTTTCAACTAGCTATTCTCTTCGAATCCTTAAATGATTTTTCAACTTTTAAGATTAGATTTTCAAAATACTTCCTGATACAGGAGTTCTATTGTTATCTCTTTTTTGGCTCGCCCCTCTTCCACCAAGATTGTAGTCCATCTCGGTTCGAAATTTTCCACCAAATAATGGAAAGCACTAAGAATTTCTTCTGAGGAATTATCCAAATCAATCCCTAAATTCTTTTCATATGCGATTATGCGATAGAACACCCCATTTTGAAGCAGCTTATCCTGCCCATCGGCGGTGTTGTCAGGCGCCATTCCGAAGGAAAAAATTTCAATATTATTGCAAAGCAATTCTATCAAATGAGAACGAACCGTCAAAAACAAAGCCTCATCCTTTAATCCAAAATGCACATCCACATTGCCGGCCCTGATCGTTAACGCAAGATCTTCAAAATGCAGTTCCATAAAGAAAAAAATAATTAGTTATCCAAACTAAACCTTACCTATTAACTATGCATATCAAGAAATTACCTACGTCAGTCCAAAATTCCTTTTCCAAATATCTTCTCAACCTGAAATATATAACTTTTCAAAATCGGCGTTGGAAGGAAAAACTTGCTTACCGCAGCAGCTTTTGCATCCAGTTTCTGATTGTCAAAAGAGCGTTCTAGAAATGCCGTATAATCTTTAAGCTGGCTCTCATCTAATATTTTGCGTAAATCCCTTTCAGTATTTACATATGATTTGAGCATGGGAAAATCATTATTATTATCTACTTCATATTTTTCGAGTCCAGATTTTATTTCAAGGAATTCTTTTCTGAACAGAGTTAGAACTTCAGGCAGATTATTACCATAGAAGATATTGGGGATCAGTCTGGCTTTATAGTTTGCATAATGCTCCTGCGAAGCTGTCGGCTCTGTCAGATACTTTTCAAAAATCTGTATTCGGTAGATGTAATCCACTTCAAAGATATTACGATCCTGATAATTAATATTCATAATGTGTGGCATTTAAGATACAAATAAAAGTTACTAAATTTTTAATTACAGTCAACTCAAACAAAACAGTAAGTTATAATACCAACAAAAGTAACCTTAGAAATAAAAACAGGTATAACTACTTACAGCCTGAATTTTTAAAATCATATTTTTGAAGATTAATTTTATTATTATAATTCAACCCTTCACAACAGAGTTTATAACAAAGATATTGGATTTTGTTTGTGAGAATTTAATTATTATTTGATAATAATTGCTTATTTTTCCCTAAAAAATATTAAATATAAACAATTGATTTCAATGCAGGAAGATTTACCCTTCTTTAAACCTACACCTCTCAGAAGAATTACAGCACTCGAGGCAATACAGGGTTCCGTTATTTCTGCTCTTGAAAGGGTAGAATTAATGTCATCAGACGACTATGAAACTTTTATTTTAGAATGGCTTTTTGGATATCGAAACCAAAGATATGTAAAAGTTCGTTCATTTGCTGGAGCTGGGGATAAAGGAAGGGATGTGGTTGGCTACTACGCGGATGGCTCAATCGATATTTACCAATGCAAGCATTATAATAAAAAAATAGCGCCTACCACACTATATCCTGAACTGGGCAAGCTATGCTACTATACATTTTCCGGTGCTTTTCCCGTCCCAAAAAAGTATTTTATAGCGGCGCCAAAAGGCTGCGGGCCGGCAGTTTTGGAATGGCTTGACAATCCTAAACTTATAAATGAAAAACTTATAGAAAATTGGGAAAACTATTGTCTGAAAGAAATTACCTCAACCAAAGATATTGTATTAACAGAAGAGCTTAAAAAACATGTACAATCCTTCGACTTTTCTATTTTAAATGATTTAGCTCCACATGAAATAATTGAAGAGCATAAATCTACAGAATATCATGTTTTAAGATTCGGAGGAGGAATCAAAAAATATCGGGAGCTGATACCGGTACCAGAAACAGACATACAACCGCGAGAACAGACCTATACGGAACTGCTGTTTAAAATCTATGAACAGGAATTAAATCAAAAGATTCAAAACATTTCAGATTTGAGAAGTAATGGGGGCAAATATCTTACTCATTTTAATACTCAGAGAAATAGCTTTTACAGTGCCGAATCACTCGACAAATTCAGTAGAGAAAATTTTGCGGAAGCAAATCCTTCGCCATTTGTGGAACTATTGGATGATGCTCATTCAATCCTAGAGACTACTTTGGAACTCCACCCGGCTGACTCAGGTTATCGACGGATACTATTGGCCTCTCAAGAATTGAAGCGAACTGATTTTTCAAGTAATCCACTTCATTTGGAAATAAGGCCTTTGGATAAAGACGGATTATGCAATCATTTAGCGAATGAAAATCGTATTAAATGGATCGACTCATGAAAGAACTTAAAGAAAAAGTAAAAATATACAATACACCTATTGAAATAGGAATGAGGTCATTAATAATTTTGGGGGTAGGTGGTGACCAGTTAATGGATCTCGAAAAGATAATGTACTTGGACTATTTATGTCTGAATACATCCGACATAAATGGCCCCAAAAGTCTGCATGCCCCAATACCTAACCGCGGTGTTCAGGTATTCTCAAAAAAAGAGCTTATACAGAAAGGACTAGCCATAATGGTTACAAAGGAACTTATAACACTTGTTGTTTTGCCGGAAGGTTTTTTTTATCAGATTACTCCCGCAGGTAAATTATTTCTGGAACTGTTTCAAACAAACTATTTTCTTGAACTCAACGAAAGGTGCAAATGGGTTGTAAGTCGTTGGGGATCTCTAAATACTAATCAAATCAAGCTTTTTATTGATAATAACATTCAAAAGTGGGGTGGTGATTTTTTAACTTCTGGAATTAAAACGATATGAGTGGTTTTTTTATTCGCAGCATAAACATTCAAGGAAAGGATGTTGAAACGGCCCGCTTAGAATTGAAAAGCGGTGCAAACTTAATAACTGGCGCTTCCGACACAGGAAAGTCATATCTATTTGCCGCCGTATCTTATGGGCTGGGCATTGGCGAGGCACCAAAAGATATTCCGCAAAGTATCGGTTATGATGAAATCCTCATCGAGATAATTAGATATAAGGATTCAAAGCCTTATACATTATGGCGCCGAATTGGAACGGCGGCAATTTATGTTAAGGAATGCGAGCTCAAAGACTTTTATAATAAAAATATTACTTATAAACAACTTCAAACCACCGGACGTCTGGATAATGAGAATCATATTTCATCCTTCCTGCTTGGTTTTATGGGTCTAAAGGATAAAAAAATATTAGTCAGTAAAGATAAAGGTTCTACATCTCCAGTATCTTGGAAAAACTTAATGAATTTGACTTTTATACCTGAAGACCAGATCATTAAAACAACCTCTCCATTTTACTATTCCGTTCAGTATAAAGAACGTACAATGGCTCAGTCACTGCTACACATACTTCTTTCTGGAAACGATTTTTCAGACGTTGTTGAAAAAGAAGACTTTACTGTTGCGGAGAATCAAATATCGGGAAAGATCGAGTTTATTGAATATCAGATCAAACATTACGGTAACGAAAAACTGATCCTGCTTGATCACACCAATAATCACTCAAAAGAAGAAAGGCAGAAATTCCTAAATATAAATGAGACATTGCAGAATAATATTGAATTGGCCAAAAAACTAATTTCAAAAAAAAATGAATTACTGGCGCAAAAACAGGAACTGCATAATGACCTTGTATATAAAAAGGAACTTTTGCAAAGATTTCAAATATTAGAACAACAATATATTAGCGATGCAGATCGGCTTAATTTTATTCTTGAAACTCATGTTATTTCAAGCCAGCTAGGTGACACTGTATGCCCTATCTGCTCATCTCCTTTAGAAGATCATACAATAGACCATATGCTGGAAAAAGAAAATTTCATGCTTGCTGCAACAAATGAACTTATCAAAACGCAGTCCAATCTAGCCGGACTAAAAGAAACAGCTGAAAATCTATTCTTTGAAGAAAACTCGCTGCTTTTTGAAATTGAGGCCGTGGATAACAACCTTAGTGAAATTGAAGACGATTTAGATACTAATTTTTCCATTAAAATAAAGGAATTAAAAGATGAACTTAATCAATATTTAGAATTTGAAAGGTCAGACAGGGAAATTGTTTTTATTGACAATTTAATAACTAGACTGGCAGAAGAGAAAAATCGTTTGGAACAGCTTTCAAATTCTAAAAATCAAAGCGAAACCGATATAAATTTGGTTCCCTACTCAAAACTTGTAAGTCTTTGCAAATTTATTGAAAACAGGCTTAGCAACTGGAACTATGAAGAACAAGTGAAAGTTGATTTTGACTCAAGTTATAATATTTTTGATATTATGATTTCCGGAAAGTCAAGAAGAAGCTATGGAAAAGGTAAACGATCCATTTCCTTCACGGCCTGTCTAATCGGACTTCTTGATTATTGCAGTTTCAACCAGACTGACTTTTCCAATCTAATTGTTTTGGATTCTCCCCTAACAACATTTGAAGAAAAGCAGAAAGACTACACTGGTGCGGAAAAAATAAAGGCTGAGATTCTAAAATCATTTTTTACCGACATTGTAAAACTTCCGGAGAATTCACAGATAATTATTTTTGACAACAAAATACCTGACCCGGTAACTCTAGATCTGATCAAAGATAATTTGAACTTACACGTATTCAGTGGTATAAAAGATCAGGGAAGACAGGGATTTTTTCCCGTTTAATAATAGTAATCTCTTATAATTCGATGATAACAACTGTAATTTATGAAAAATATTTATCAGCATATAGAAGATTTAAAAATTGAGCAGTGGCATTATTACTATGCCATCGATAACCAATTTAATGCAGAAAAACCTTTTGTTAATGATATTTCGTATTTAGATTTCATTCGAAATTATTTCATGAAGGGCGGAAAGGTCGAGGTTTTTGTGCATAGCTCCATTGACCCAAATTCCTTAAGGCTTCCAAATCATATCTGCTCGGTATTTCTATTAGGACTCATTTTCTATTATAATACTTCATTAAAATATAGAATTAAACCCGGCAGCAATGATCCGGGTTATCAGACATTTCCTTTTATCTGGTTTTTAACTGCTTTGTTTCACGACAATGCATATCAAATGGAGGATCAAAAACAGCTTGTCGACATTCAAACATTGGACCAGCTTTTAGATCATTTTGGTATCACATATAATTTGTTTTGTAAAAAATCCATGCGCTGCAGGAGTCTTATTGATGTAAGGGAAAAATATTTCTATTTTAGAAAAGATAGGTTCGGGGTTGTGGATCATGGCCTTCTTGGAGGGATCTTATTATACGACCGTTTGATAAAAATACGGAGGGCAAAACATAATGTTACAGAAAATGAGCTGTTTTGGGGTAAAAAACTTGAAAATCAATACAAGCTAGCCGCTGATGCAATTTCGATTCACAACATATGGCTCCAAGATCAGGACACTATAAAACAGTACAATCTTACAGAATTTATTGATTTTCAAAAAATAAAATTAGCTGAATTCCCTCTTTTTTATCTTCTGGCTATCGTAGACACATTAGAACCTTTAAAAGAATTTAGCAAAGAAGGTATTTCTGATGTAGAGGTTTTAAAAAGCATTAATCTGTCATTTAAACCCAAATCAATTGAATTTTCAAAATCAGCTGACTGCAGAATTAATTTTGGACTGCTGATAGACAAATTGAAATACTTTGAGAATTGGATAGATATCCAAATTGAAATTAGCAAAAAACTCGATTATTTTAGAATCCGTTTTAAATAATTAGGCTGTTAAGCAGCACTCAAAAGTTTTTTTTGAATCATTGCTAATTTATTTGGTGGAAAATTAATCGCATTAACTTAAAACTCAATTTTGTGAAAAGAACAACAATGACAAATCATGTAAAGGCATTCAAACGTGAAGCGATGCACCTGTTAAGGTTCCAATTAGCCTCTCAGAGAATTTCTCTCTTTTACAATATCAAGGAAATTTCCCGCTCAGAATTTGCAGATCAATTAATTGCACTTAAAGCAATAGAAAATGATATGGTGATCCGTGTATGCAAGTTTGACGATAACACAAAAGGTGTGCACTCATTTATAAAAGCAGTACATGAAATCCCAATATCGAATCCGGACAAAGTTTTGATTGAGCAGAAAACAAAACAGTTCGGTGCACTGATAAAGGATTTAAAACAAAATAGAAGAAATGAGCAGCTGGCCCATTTGAAAATTAATTCTACCGATGGACAGTATGTTCCACATTATCATGTGCTACCTGCAATTAATTTGGTTATCGAAATAATTGATTTAATGGCAGGATCAAAGATTTCCTACCTATGGAAAGATGGGCAGTATGAAGAAATTGATTTGAGGGCAGAGGTCTTAAAAAGTTGAGTTTGCGTTTTAAACAATTGAATAAGCTCTTTAAATCAATTCTTGTTTTAGTTCAATTAGTAATTTTTTGAATCCTGCTTTCATAGATTTATTCTTTTCAGTATAATCTGTTGTAGAATTCACCGGAAGATCTTCGAAAACTTTCTTTTTAAGTACGAACAGATAATCATCCATATCATATGCATTCAAAACTAATTTATTGAAGTCCTTGGAACTGAAATCATAGCTATACAGGTGACCGTACCGTAATGCATAACTTTCAATAAAGTGAAATAATGTTTTATAAAAACGCTGCAACTCCTCCAGCTCTTTTATGCTTTCCTTTTTGTCTTTTTTACTAAATTTTGAATTTAATGGGTCCGTTTTCAATACAATACGTATTACTAATTCCTGCAGAGCAGTCCCATATTTTTCAATTTCAGGGTAGTATGATGCCAGTACTTCATAAGCATCTATCCGGCGTATTAGCACATTAACTATTTTGTTCTGCTCATTAGTGTTTTTGCTTACGTAATATGTCAGATATCCTAAAGCCAATAAACTGGTCAAAGATATAAGGGTGTTTACGGTTCCTCCAACGAAATCTGCAAAAATGGTCCAGTCAGCGGTATCATCAGAAAAGGATCTTGAACTGAAATTAAATAAATAAATTATAAGTGGAAATAATATTGCTAACATTGCAGTTGCAATTATAATTTGAATGGGCTTGGAAAATTTCTGCATTTTCATAAAAAAGGAAATTACTGGTATTATTGCTATTATGTTTAATAAAATTGTAAAATTTGAAAACCTTATTATCCTTCAAATTTTCACCTAATATTTCTAATCAACTCGGTTTTATAGTGCGTCAATGGTAAAATACATTTTATATAATGAATAATCTGACTTCTAATACATTCTCCGCCATTTATAATCATATGGTTACAGTGTTTACGAAATTTGAACTTTGTTGCCATTCAGATTTCAAAGTATTTGCCTCAATTTTAACCAAATCACATCAAGACAGTAGGCTGCTCAAGCATCCTTTTTATAAATCATTAATATTCCATTTCAATTTTTTTATTTCTTTCTTATAATTTTCCAATAAAAATTCTCTCGCCTCGGTATCATAGTCTAGTCCATTTTGTTCCTTTAACCACTCCAAAGGCATTGTCCCGTCCATAGCACTTGTCGCTTCTTCATTAAGGTGGTCAACGAGGCCTTCGATATCAGTGATTATCAGGGGTATTCCTGAATAATGATCGAATGAGATTTCCGAATTCTTATAGTCAAAAGTGGCTTCATTCATCGTACCCTGAAAATTTTCATATGGAAGATCAGTAGCAGGGTCAAAGTATGTTACGTCTATAATATTTTGGATGAATTTTTGAAGTTCATCATATAGTTCAGTTTTTTCAAGAAGATTTTGATCCTTGGCAGATATTTTTTTGTTTAATCTTTCTAAAATGTTTTTAACTGATTTGTTGATCGATAAAAATTTGGTATTGATATAGATTGACGAATTCTCCAAATTTTCCAAAGTGGTTTCAATGATCATTTTTAATTCATCATACATATCTTGATCCAAAACTATCAGGGCCGCACTGGTAGAATATTCACTGATATATTGATTTATCAATGCTGGAAGCTCTCTAATTTTATCGGCACCCTCCAATACTATTATTTTATATGAAAGCTGACGGCCATCATTTTTCGAATTCAATAAAGCGTGCACTAGTTCCACATCACTTGCACCCTCTACGAAAACAAGAAAATCAGCATAAAAATCATCCTGACGATTAAATTCCGCAAGATCATCTAAAAACATAAAATTCAGGTCAGCCTCTACAATATTCTGTATATCTTCAGTAATTTCATACGGCACGTTTAAGCTGCCGGTGTCTCCTGCCTGTCGCAGTTTAAACTTCAGCACCTGTAGAAAACTCACTTCATCATTAAAAATCAGCTGAATATCGGAACCGTCAAACAGAACCATGTTAAGAGGTTTGCCAACTTTCAATCCTTCCTCTACATCTGCACTGTATCCGTTAACAGCAATAAAAACACCTGATGTTGTATGAAATTTACCGTTCAATTTGCCTTGAAATGCGTATAGGCTAGATGCTGGTAGCTTATTTTTTTCCCACTTCGCTTCTATTAGAAAAGTTCTTCCTTCCCAAAAAAAAGAGCCGTCGATTTGTTCTGCTGTAGGCCTATATCCTGACCGTGGTTCTAACTGCTCATTTTCTAATTTTGCCTTCAGCAATTTTTCAAACGCAAATCCTCTTTTCTGAGGACTTATCTTTGAATCTTCCCACAATTCATTGAACTTATTTTTTATTTCAGTATTTGTTAAACCAACATCTGTCATTTCTTAGTGTATATTAATTTTCTTCAACTGCTATTTCACCAAATTAATTAGAGTAATTATGTACCACCTAGCCTTCGACCTTAAAGTAGTAAATATAATAACTTATCACTTTTAATTTTTAGGTAATACCTCTTAATTCCAAATTATATCAAAATTTACATTAATTCTTGAAATCAACTAATAACTCGGCAGCACAGCAGTAATAAAACATTTTGTCTTTATCATAGTTATTAAATCCACTATCAATGCTATCAATTGTCAAAAAAAGAAACTCAATTTTATGTCCATACAATTATTAACGATTTTCATTCGAAAAGGGAGAATAGTTAGCCAAGATAGTAGCCGTCGTACTATGCATGTCTATAAAGGTTCCAATTTCTCTTGCCAGCCGTGTGGAACTTATGTAATACTTCGCATACCAGCCACTGGTCCATTGGTCATCTGCTTTCTTTTTTTCCATTTTTTCTAGAGCTGGCTTTCTTATGAACGAGCAGACACTTCGAGGAACTTGAGGCATTTTTTTAAGATCAATTACCTTTGGATTTTTACAGTAAGTCTATTACGAATTACGAATTTCAAACACAGATATCTTCTCACCCTCTCTAAATGCTAAGTGACTACTTTTTATATTCGCTTTTCTTTCTGATAAATACTTAATAGTCATGTTTCAACAAATAACTCTGTATTTCCATGTCAAAAATATTTTCTTCAATCACAACCTGCTCGAATATTCCGACTTGAATCTCCGCGTCAAGTTCCTGCTCATTCATCGCTTGTGCATCGGCGATATAAAGATTCCATGACAGTATATCTATTTTGTCTTGATACTCAAATAATAATTTTGCAAGTTCTAATTCTGAAAACGAAGCTTCTGCCAAGTTACTCCATTTGCCAAATCCCGCGATCTTGGCAATTACGTGCTGGGCATTCATCAGACTAAAATTTTCTTCGTCGATATTAAAATCATTAATGATATCATAAATATGAAAATACTTCGGCGCATAGTCGTACTTAAAGTCACTAGCCATATTCCCAGAAACTGCAGTTTTGGTCTTAAAATCTCTAAATAGATTTTTTGCTTGTAGTTTGAAAAATTCAATAGGTTCCATAATATAATCCTTTTTATTTCAAAGATTATCATCCCGAGGTTTTGCGTTTGTATACTATGCTTGGACAATAAGCTCTGAAGGTTATATTATCTATATCTTGGATGATAAAATCTTTGCACAAACGAGCAGGCCTACCAAAAAACCTTACACAAATGTATATTTTTTTTTAAAACAATGCTATAATTCTCTCTTTTTATTCAATCTAACTACCTTAAGCACTACTTCTTAACCTCAATTAATAGTTAATCCCACAGAAGAATTATGTAATAGGATATTTTCTACAATAGACACAAAAATACACTCACACTGAGATCTCTAAACAAATTACCATTTTGTTTTTTTTATCAGACTTAAATTTTATTTGCACCTTTAGTGAATAATAATGTGTGTTATTTATGAATCTATACAAACAACAATTAGTTAATAGAATTGTACCTTTACACTAATTTAAAACACATTTTAAATCAAACAGATGGCCGACGATTATAAAGATGAATACTTACCGCGACTAGAAAGAAGTTTGCTTTATGCAACTATTAAGGAAAGAACTAAAGAAAAAGACGAAGAAGTTATAACACTTATAAATTCTGCTGTTTCATATTCTTTTCAACGTACAAAAACCATTTTGCGGCATATGGGTGAATACACACTTCATGATGGTGACCACCTCTTCCGAGTACTAAATATAATGGAGCGTCTATTAGGCAAGAAAAATATAGCGAATTTATCTACACCGGAATTAATGCTCTTGATTTTATCTGTGTTTTTTCATGATATTGGAATGTCACCAGATGAGAAAGAAGTGCTTGCATGGAAAAAGGTTTGGGATAATAATCCTCATTTTTTAAATGATTATGAAAAAACGGCCTACGACCAATTCAAAAGATTTTATGAAGCAAGACCTGAACAACAAGATTACATCTATCGATTTATATCACAAGGAAAACATAGCCAAGCTGATAATATAAAGTCGTTTTTAATAAGTGAATTTATCCGTCAAACTCATGCCGAACGAGCACGTGACATTATTGACTGGGATTGGAATGGAAATATATTATTTCGCGACAGTGACTTAACAGTCGAGCTTGCACAAATTTGCTATAGTCACAACGAAGATGCGTTAAAATTGCTCGACCTTGAAAAAAACCATCTATGTGCAGTAGACATATCTGCTTGTCTACCAATTGTTGGTGTAATTTTAAGACTTGCTGATATTCTTGATTTTGATTCAAAAAGAACACCGGCGATACTTTTTTCCCATCTCTATGTTCGTAATCCTGTTTCTTTACAGGAATGGAACAAACATCGTGCAATTGAAGCATGGGAAATCAATCCCGATATTATACAATTCAGTGCAAAATGTACACACCCAGCTATAGAAGCCTCAATCCATCAGTTTTGCAATTTCATTGATCATGAATTATCAATTTGTAATAATATTGTTTCCTCATTAAATGAATTTAACGCATCTAAGGGTCGGGAAATTCATATCAAATTCCCATTTAAAGTTAATCGCGAAAAAATCGTAACTAAAAAAGATGTTCGTGGAGAACCACTTTATCTGTATAGAGATACTCAATTTAACCTTAGTAAACGTCAAGTAATTGATCTTCTGATGGGCACGAAACTGTATGGCAAACCGCAAGTTGCACTCAGAGAACTTTTACAAAATTCAATCGACGCCTGTTTGCTTCGACAAGCACAAGAAAAAAATTGGAGAAATCCTTATGAACCTTCGATTACCGTCAAATATTACAAGGAAAATGACGATACCATTCTTGAAGTTTCTGATAACGGAACAGGTATGGATCAATATATCATTGATACATACTATTCCCGCGTTGGTTCATCATTCTATAAATCAGCTGACTTCTACAATTTAAAATCTGAATCGAATGCAGACTTTACGCCAACTTCACGATTTGGTATTGGAATCCTATCCTGTTTCATGGTAGCAGACACATTAATGGTTGACACTAAACGATTGTACAAACCACACAAATCCAGCGAACCATTAAGCATAACTGTTGAAGGACAAGAAAGTATCTTCCTTGTTCAAAGCGGTTCTCGTGATATACCTGGAACAACAACAAAATTAGTACTTCGTAAGAATAGAAATCCATGGGAAGACCTTTCTGAAGAGGAGTTTATCAAATCTGTTGAAAGAGTTATACCTAATCCACCATTTAAGATTAACATCATAACTACAACTTCATCCAAGATACGTGACGAAAACAGCTTTGTCGAAACGAAAGCAATTTCTATGCAAGATTCTACTTGGCGTGAACATGAAAATATTAGAAAATTTGAAATTGAATTAAATGACAAATCAACAGGCATTATTGGGTCAGTAGCAGCTGCCATATTGGAAAGCCATGGCGAGCCCGTGTTGGAACTTGATCTTAAAATCAGGCAAGTAGACATTGAAGGTAAACCATATAAGCTTCAAAAAAGTATTAGAATTGAAGAAAATTTAATTAAAGAAACGGGAACTTCAATCACTATAAACGATGATGGCGAAATTAAAGAAGATAAATCCTCAAAGCAATATGCCCGTTCAGCCTCTCGACTTTCACTGCATGGAATAGAAGTTCCTACAAGTTTATTTACTGAATGGTATGAAGTCAAAAATAATCAGGTTCGATTAGCTTGGCCTCTACCTCTTGCATTTGTCATTGACGTTTGTGGGAACCGAGATCTCGATTTAAATTCACCGCGCACTGAAATTATTATAAGTGATAAATGGTTTTCTTTTGAAGAAGAATTTTCCTATCTAATTTGTAATGAAATCGCTAAAAATGTCGACAAGTTGTATTGGGACAAGTTAAAAGAAATTTTCACAGCCCAATCCAAAAACAAAATGTTTTTAAACGGTATGAACAGAGTAACTAAATAAGGTATTTCATTACAACAACAATTTACAAAGTGGCTAGTGTAAAAAAATTTAAAGCCTCACATTTATCAAGTTTAAAGTGTCTTGAATAAGATTGTCAAGCTCAGCCGCAGTCATGGAAGTGGGATTTATGGCCAATGACCCAAAATCAGGCATTGGGTCGCCGTGATGCGGCCGCCATGAAACGCTATTTAAAAGACGTAAATCTGCTATTACCTGTATTCGGTTCATATCTCTGAAAACAACAGCTGACCGTTCCAAAAATGATATTAATGCACCAAAGGTTTGCGCTCCACCCATCGCACGAAGTTCGCCGTAATATTTAAATCGCAAATGAGCCTCTAAAACATTCCGCATCCATCCAATTACAATGTCCTTCATCGCATGGTCTGGACTTGTACGGAAGTTTTCCAATGCTTCAAAGTGTTTAAAATAGTCGTTTTTAACTAGAGAGTCCAGATCACATACCTCAAGAATGGAGGTTCTTGTAGCAAAATTTTCCGTTACCCTCAGTGTTTTCAAAAGTGCAGCACCAAAATCTCTACTTATTTCATACAAAAAATATTCGTTGTGACTTAAAACTATAACTTGCTTCATTTGCGTTACCAGTGCTCTAATTATACCTACTGTATAAGTACGACGATTTGTATCTAAACTTGATAAAGGATCGTCAAATATGAGCATTTTATCAGAACGATTAGGGTCATTATCAAGTTTTGCAAGGAAGAATGCCAATGCTATGGTACTTTTGTCACCTTCGCTCAGACATTCCCTTGCGCTGAATGGCTGTCCATCTTGAAATGAAATGTCCAATCCATCAATTGTTAATCGATAACCTATTTTACTTTCGCGTGCCTGCCCTCTTGGTGCAACATGCACAACATCTTCAATCAAAAATGAAGTTTTAAAAATATTATTCAAATAATAGTTTATTCGCGTACCGTATGTTGTGAGAAACGCTGAGGCTAACGATTGCTGTTGTTCGGACAAAGCAGAATATTGCGTTTCCAAACTTCGGAGGACTACCCTCTCTGCCGTCAATTGCCCACAGAGAACTGCAGTTGCAGGATTAAACCTCTGCTCTATTCTTTTAAGTCGAGCTAATTCTGCTTCCGCCTGGATCACGGTCTGAATTCCTGTCTTAAAAGAAGTAATTTCGATATTATAATTTGTGACCTCTTGATTATAAGTTATAATTCCTGCTCTTATTCCTGCAACTGATCTTTCAAAATCAATTATTGCTTCAACATCTACAGAAGCTGACGGATTTTGAACTTTATGACGTACAATAGCTAAAAGTCTTTCCATTTCAATTTGCAGGGCAGATTCTTCTGGTACAAAATTATAATTTGGCGCTACAGCTGTCTCTGGTAAATGCGTAGTCCATAGTGCAATTACTCTATTATTTTCCAGCTGGGCATTATTTAATGCTTGCGTTGTAGCAACAAGATTAAATGACTGAATGTCATTTAAATGATTTTGGATTCTAGTCGTTAAAGCATTAAATTCTTCATTAAATAAAGTTGCATAGGCACGAATAATATCCATACTGGAATTGATCGATTGCATACAAAAAGGGCAATTTATATCACCCTCCGTTACTGCGACTTTTAGTTTTAGATAATTAAAACCTTGCTCAAGCCACGTTTCAGGATTTGTAATCTTGTGAATCGTCAAATCTTGGCAATGGTCAGAAAATAATGTATTTAATACTTGTTCTTGAATAGTTTCCGTGGTAGTTTGCAAGTCAATCTTTAAGGCATTAAAATCTATCCCTGAAATAAATGGGGTTAATTGAGCTAGATTTTGTAAATTTTGGATAATGGAGTTAGCACGGGCGTTTGTGAGAGCTAAATCTGCCGACACAATAAGAGGTGCAATACCTACGGCACTAGCCGCAGGGAGTGCTACCAATTCGTTAAGCATTGCTCCGGATGTAACAGCATTGCCTATCGCTGTAATAATTTGCTGTTCTAATGTTGCTATAGTTGCCCGTGAAGTGGTTTTTGCTGTTTTATTAGTTTCTATCTGTTGTTGAACAGCAATACCTGATGCACCGACAACAAATTGATGCAATTGTTTTTTTTGACCATCGCCAAACTCAAATCCAGAATATACATTATCATTTATAAAGTGTATGTCGAAGATTTCTACATTTGGTAAAGGTATTGTCCAGCCAGTTGTTCCAAAAGTGTGAAAAACATTTGGTGTCCCTACTTCAACAATTTGAGCAGCCTGCGCTGAAGTATGATTAGTAGAAATTCGGCTTCTTATCACTTGAGGATTATTTGTAGTTGCCGATCTAAAGACTGAAGTTAAAGTTGTCTTACCGCTTCCATTGTCTCCATATATTAAAGTTAGCTTGTGAAAATTGACTTGTCCAGCCGCTGAATAATTTCTGAATTTACCAATAGATGTTAATCTTTCAATTTTATGAATCATTTTAAATTTAGATGTTATTAATTAAAACTGATTTCTTACTATCTATCTAAAATAATTGATAGCTGCTTTTATAATGTAAATTTAGTTTTTTTAACAAGTAATTCTTCAAAATATTACCAAAAAAAATCCTTTACGCACTAAACTTTAATCAATATGGAAAACTGATTTGAATTTAGGTGTAGAATCGGTGTATTTAATTTAAGATAAATTTTAAAACATTGTAATAAAACTATTTAAAGGCTTAAGTTCAAAACATTACTACGATCATCACTTCCAGAAAACGTTTAATTAACCATAAAACATAAGAATATGATTCCCTTAATTAGTATTACTCATTTTATTTCCTCCTTACATATCTAATCAAATAATTAATCAATTTGCACCATATTAAATAATTTCGTACATTTGCATAATCAAACAAGGTACTCAGAGTAGTATGGTTGATAAAAAACGCAGGTTCTTATTTTTTCTGTTTTTACTGGTTTCAGTGTGTGTACATACACACGAATGTTTTGAAGTTGGCCGTGAAATATTCGGTTTCCACAATGCCATGCCGTCTTTAGGCAACAACAATGATGATGATGATAACTCTAAAATAACTTTAACTATGGAAAAAACAACAAACGATTACAAAAATGACGCATTTGAAGAAGTGCAAACTACAGAAGATAAGAACCCGTCAATTAGCCTGCTAACTAAAATATAAAAAGCTTCCTATTTCGGAAGCTTTTACTTTTTATATTAATTGATATTTAAATTTTCAGTTTTGGTAACGGTTTGACACTAAACTAAGCTGTACATATTTTTTCTCACCCTCAATCAAATGAATAGTTTATCTCGGTCTTAAGAAAAAAACGATTGATGAAATATATCTGTGGCAGAATCGTGGCAAAAGCTATTTGTAAACACTAAATACTCTGAAAATTAAAGTTGTAAAGTTGTACGTTCGAAACTGCAACTCCCTCCCCTCATCATCAAAAATAAACTCTATTTTCCAAGCTTAAAATTTTTATTAAAATCACTAAACTAAATTTTGTGGCAGAATTGTGGTACAAGATATTGTGAACAATCAAAAATCCAGTAAAATCAAAACATAAGAAGTAAGGGTTCTATTACATTAAAATAAATACATTTTTGAGCAGTAAACTATTGAAAATAGACATAATTGAATCTAGGTGCAGAATCGGTGCACTTATTTTCAGAGATAGTTTAAATCACTGTAATAAAACTATTTAAAGCCTTAAGTTCGAAACATTACTATACAAGAAAACATTAACTAGTATAAGAAATCATCTACTTACTATTAAAATAGCATTTTAATTTAGTTTCTGTCATGTCTACAACCGTTGAATAAACCGAACTTAAAAAATCCTTCATCTCATCGTTTAATTGTTGAATGTTTACGCCAGGTTGTGCCACTGCAAATTCAAAACTTACCTCGCTGTAGCGCAGTGCCCTTCTAATGTTTTCAATATCTACCTTGCTTCCATGATAGAATCTTCTTCCTTGTAAAACACCTGTATTATCACGTCTTTCCATATGCTTTAATAATTCTTCAGGTTTCCATTTATATCTTAAGGACACAATAGCCTGTCCGCAGACCTCATACAGATCTGAAAGTCTGGCACCGGCAATATCTTTTGAATATTTACAATGAACCATTTCAAATCTTATAGTATCAGCATCGTGAAATATTGCTACAATATCAGCCGACTCTCCTGAATTATCATCATTAAAAACTACTTTTGCTCCTTGATTCACTAATCTTTTCATCATATACTCCTGCACAGAATTTTTACGCTGTAGGGTGCCTTTGTACATCGATTCCGCACTGTACTGAACTTCTTCCCATCCTAAAGATTCGATTCTGTCACCAGGAATTCTGACAGGCGCCATTAGAGTATATCGGGTCAATATACAGCCCGAAATAGTATCGCCATTTAGCAAGAACATTGTTGGGGGATACTGTTCGAAGAATTTTTTCAAATCTAATGGTTCGCTTTTTAATCCTTCAACAAAAAAACGACTCTTATCCAAACCTTCAATATTATGTCCTCTTTCGCCTCCGAGCCTGATACTAAACTCTATTTTCTCGTTCTGCAGATAAAAGACAAACTGAGCTTTATTATCCTTAGTACTCAAAAGCTTAATATATGCTTCACTTAGCAAATAAGGGTTAGAACCGGAACTTACTGTAATTTTATGTATTTTATCATACAATTCTTCGGACCAATCACAGGCCATCACAATTAAATTATCAGGATAAAGACTTAACTCAGTCTTTTCAGCAGAATCTTCTAATAGTTTATTTGAATCTATAGAATCATCAGTAATCAATTTACCCATCTTAATGCACCATGATTTCCATTGTTTTAAATCACCAACTCTTGCCGGACTCCAAATTTTCCCCTTAACTGATGCGCCGACACTAACTGGAAATCCATCACGAAACCCTACACCTACAAAATCAGATTTCTGACATCTAGTTCCACTTTTCCATCTACTCAGCTCAGTGGTTACATCTGAGCCACTCAATCTTGAATAACGATGCAGATGGCTCGCTGGCTTAAAAATTCCTGCATGCACTATACTTAGTCGATTTATAGAATCAAAAGCTCTAAAAACAGGATCTCCAGCAAGACGATCGGGCTTTGATTCTGTAAGACACTCTACCAATTTATCTATTTCAAGAGTTTTTTCTGAAAATCCTATATATAGTAATTGAGTTGCGGCGTCAAAATGAATTACTATTAAATTCCATGTCTGATCACGCAGTTTATCAGTTTTGGCCCATTTTACCTTCTCTCTTTTCTGAGTGGTAAAATAAAAAACGTTTTCATCAGGGTTATAATATGGCTGGGTAAGAGCGTATTTAGAAAGATTGAATGCAAGCTTAAAATTATTCCAATCAACGTTTGCTGCTTTGTAGCACATACAGCTCAAGGCAGGATAAACAAGCTTCGGATTTAACTCTGTATCAGGTGAATCAAAGCCTGAAAAAGGCTTACATCCCTGTAAGAAAGATAACAAAGATTCCGCATCTGCCTTTCTGGCATCAGCTATTTCACTGATAACTTCTTCCCATCCAGAACCTTCCTGCAATAAATTCTCCAATTCCACAGATAAGTTTTCATCTGCAAAATTTACAACAAATGACGCATCTCCCAAACCTTCCTGCGTTCTGGTGAATCGCCCAATAAACTGAAGCAAAACCGCCAACGATTTATGAAGCTTATGCACAGCTGCAATTTTAAAATCAGGATAGTCAAAACCCTCTTTAAGCATATCGACACATATGACAATATCATATAGACCTCTTTTTATCTCTTCAACAATTTTTGCCTGCCCTCTCGTTTCATTATGAACTACAACAATTCGTTCATCAGGAAACCATTCTTTATAACTTTTATATAATTCTTCTGCATGTTTGCTCTTTTCTGTCCTGACCATAACCTTATGCCTAGTCCATCCATTTGCTCTGTCCTCTTTAAGTCTTTGTATTGCAGCGTCAGCAATTGCTTTATCTTTTCTTTTAGGATGTCTTTCATCAACCGATATCAAAGAAATTTTTGAAAAACAATTGTCTTTTAATGCTCTTGCTAAAGAATAATTATAGAGAATTTTGCCCTCTATTGGCTTCTTGTCATTTCTAAATGGAGTTGCCGTAAATTGTACAATTTTTGAATCTTGAAACTGTGTCTTTATTCTATTCCAACCCGCCGCTGCAACATGATGTGCCTCATCAAAGAAAATATGGGAAAATGTACCTTTCAATGCTTCCAGTAGTGAGAAATTTGCCCTCGCGATTAATCCCGGAGTAGTGACAATTATTTCTGCTGATTGCATATCCAATATATCATTAGGACTGGAAATAATTTTATCCAATATAAGCACCTTGGGGTTTGAAGTAGCGCCACTTATTACTCCTAGTTGTCGCAGCATACCCCAAGTTTCAAATTTTTGAGACAACTGCTTTTTTAAATCCTTTGTCGGTACTACTACCAGTACCCTTTGCGCATTATCCGCTAATACCGCTACTAACATGGTTTCCGTCTTTCCTGTCCCAGTTGGAAGTACGATAGTACATGCATCATAACTTAAAGACCAATGGGATAAAAGAGAATACAAAGCTCCAGACTGAGCAGGTCTTAAGGAACAACCATTTTTTCCATTCCTGTATAAATTAAAATCTTGTTTCGAATATTCAATAGAATGTTCGGCTAAGCCACTAAATTTATAAATCCCTTGTTTGAAAGTAACCGAAGCTGTAAAGGAATTTCCTTCAACATCGTTTACTAAATAAACAGAATCTTTCTTATGTGTTAACGTTAGATTGTGCGATCCAGCTTTAAGGGCAACTTGGTGAAAGCTGCCGCAATCTTTAGAGTCTTTAAAATAATAAAGCGGTTCAAGTAAATTAAAATTTGCCTCAAACGGTATTTCAAGGCTAAACTGTTGCGGTTGGTTCATCGTTAGAAAGTTAATTGGTACTGCTAAATTAAAAATTTACATACACTATTGCTAATTAAGATATTAACTATAAAATCAATAAAAAGTCAATAAGTTTGTTAATCTCTTATTTAGTAGAAAATTTGAGAGTTAAATTTGTATTAGAGTTGCGCTCTTATTTAGCATAAAAAGCTAAGGCACTTTTTAAAGATATTTATCAGTCTAAGTTTTGTGGCAGAATCGTGGCGCAATGCAATTTTTAAAACTAAAATTCTACCAAAATCAATACCTAGCGAGTTTAGGTTCGAAACTTTTAGACTCAACTTGAATTTTCTTGAAGTGTCCTAATGTACAAAAAAAAGTGCCTACTTGAGACACCTTTTTATTTTTAGCATATGTTAAATAAATTATTTCCTCACGGCATTCTGCTGTGATCTAAGCATTTTAATCTGGTCTTTCACCCTTCCGCTTATAGCGTCAATTGAAAAACTGGCAGGATCCTGGCTTGGCTGGTAAGTGACGAAAGATTCCAAAAATACGGCTCCCTTCTGAATCCCCTGAGCTACTATGTACATTTTGGTTGCCCACCATTTCTCATACACAAAAGAAGTAATATCAGCCCTTTCATACGGATCCTGGCGAAGATTAAACAGCTTGGGAACACGAAGAGGAGTAAAAGGATTTGCCCAGATGCCAAATCCCCCTTGGGTTCTCTGCTCCTGAAAAACAATTTTCCAGTCATTCATCCTCATCGATACAAGCTCCGCGTCATCGTTAAAATAATAGAATTCAGTCCTTGCCGATTTTGGCTGCTGCCCTGTTAAATACGGCAACTGGTTGAAACCGTCCAGATGCACTTTGAAATTGGTGCCTTCCGCTTTATAATTGGTCAACAATTTTTCTTTTATATTAGGCTCTCCCGCTGCTGCCAGTACTGTCGGAAACCAATCGAGTCCTGAAACTATCTCATTGGATATCTTTCCTGAAGAGATATGTCCCGGCCAGCGTACAAAAGCAGGGACACGAAACGCTCCTTCCCAGTTCGAGTCTTTTTCACTTCTAAATGGCGACATGGCGGCATCAGGCCAGCTGAACATATTTGGTCCGTTATCTGTCGTATAAATAACAATTGTATTTTCTGTAATTCCCAAATCATCCAAAGCTTTCAATATTAGACCTACATCAGCATCATGTTCGAGCATACCGTCGGCATATTCATTATCAGGCATACCGCTTTTTCCACGAAGTGATTCACGAACATGTGTAAAGGCATGCATACGTGTTGCGTTCATCCAGCAAAAAAAAGGTTTTCCGGCAGTGTTTTGTCTTTTAATAAAATCAATTGCCGCGGCAAAAGTCTCATCATCGATTGTTTCCATCCGCTTTTTGGTCAGCGGCCCTGAATCTTCAATAGTCTGTTTGCCTACTTTTCCAAAACGGGGATCGACCGTCGGGTCATCGCGGTCTGTAGCTTTGCATTTCAAAACACCCCTTACCATATAGGATTTCACAAAGGCTGAATCCTGATATGGATAACTGGGATCTTCGGGTTCCTCTTCTGCATTTAAATGATAGAGGTTTCCAAAGAACTCATCAAAGCCATGTACTGTTGGCAGGTACTTATTCAAATCTCCCAAGTGGTTTTTTCCAAATTGCCCTGTTGCGTATCCCAAAGGCTTTAGTGCCTGAGCGATAGTGATATCACGAGCTTGTAGACCGATATTCACGCCAGGCATACCAACTTTGGAAAGACCGGTGCGATAACAGCTCTGCCCTGTAATGAGTGTGGAACGTCCGGCAGTACAGCTGTTTTCCGCATAATAGTCGGTGAACATGGTTCCCTCCTTGGCTAGGCGGTCAATATTAGGGGTCTGGTAACCTACGAGTCCGTGGGTGTAGGCACTAATATTGGACTGCCCGATGTCATCACCAAATATTATTAAAATATTGGGCTTCTTGGAGGTTTGGGCATCAATCTGCCCCGGAATAAATGCAGCTGCAGCAAAAATACATGCTTTACCCAATATCGCAGCCCATGTATATAGCGTTTTTAGGTAATTAAGATTTAGAGTCATAATGATAAATTTAAGTGTTATTAATAGTTTTCAATGAAATTTTACCCATTAAGCATCGTTATTGAGTATTGGTTTAATTCTCCTTTCAGCTTTAATTCTTTTTAATCTCTTAATAATATAATTAATGGTTCTCCATTACAAGAGGTCTTTGACAGTCAGAAAATAGTGCTGTATCCAAAATTACCTAGGGTCTTCGTAGGAGATAAATAAGGATTTCTTCCTCAAGTTCCCTTGATAGGTTTTCATATTTTAGTTTTTGATTAAAGTTGTTCTCAAATTTCTTCTTAAACTTTTCTGTTTTTGTTTTGCTGCCGCAATAATCGTCGCATATCGTTTTAAAAATATCATCTGTGAGATATAGAATTTTAATCGATTCCATAAAATCAGCAAATTTTGAAGTGTATAGTTCAGAAGGTAGAGACATATAGCAAGATATTTAATTATAGCACATTACTCTTTCAGCTATTTACAGTAAAAAATTATTCAGGTTGGGAAATTTAATTTCATATAATTTGTCTCCACTTAACAATTCTTTTTTCGAATCTGTAAGCCCGACAAAATAAATGGCCTCCTCCACCCGGTTGGCCCATAACCCGCCGTAGTTGATAATATCCCTGGCCATAATATCATCACCAAAATTACCTGCGGCATACGAAACGGACCATCCTCCTTTTTGGGTGCCAAAGCCTTTTGCACCGGCCAAAAATGCCGGAATTGCTTTTGTTTTAACAACTTGGTCAATATGTGCTTTTGCCTTGTCATCGGTTTTTGCATACTGGGCAACTGCAATTGCTTTTGCCTGATATTCTTTGGCTTTTGGCATAGCATCAGGAGCAGAATTGAGAACCTCCTGGACCTTATCAAAAATTTCTCCGGCAATCGGCGCTTTTGGAGTAAAATCAGGAATGGTAACCGGAGGCGCTATTTTGATCCCATCGGGAACGGTAAAAGTAAACTGCTCCTGAAGTTTTTTGGCCGTGGCCGAAGTTCCTTTTAATTCTACCCTGGCCAGCATTTTAGCTTTTTCTGATGGCAGTTCTACTTTTACCGCATCTGAAGGTATTTCGGGATTGGAACCTTTTAAAACCAAAGCAAATTTTCCCGAAGGAGTTTTCGGAAAATTTCTTTCGTTAATATTGGCTATTACTTCTCCCCAGCTATCCAGCAATTGAGCGGTATAGTAACGTCCTTCAATTTTAGGAACATTCAAAATAACAGCATGATCCTTATCAACGGCAATCCACGCCTCCAAATAAGCAACATCTAGATTGGGGTTTACAAACTGCGCAGAGCCAAGCGGGTTGTATTTGATTTTATTATACCCTACGTTCTCTACATTGATATCGTGGTTTTCCTGCTGAATTACCAGATATCTTCCGTACAGATAAGTATATGCATCAATGATATCCTGATCAGATGGAGTTGCAGTATTTTCCGAAGTTGTAACTGGTGTAGTACCTGAGCTTGTTTCTTTTTTACAACTAATAAATAGAAAGACTGTTGCTATAAATAGAAGATATTTTTTCATTTTGCATTTTTTAGTTAAACATGATTATTGGGGAAATATAAAAGATACAACAGCCCTGAGTCCCCAATCTGGTCTTATGTTTGAATGGCCTACAACTGGTATTAAAGGCATCACGGCAAATTGCATGGTCTGCCCGCCCAGTTTTGTAATGGCCCCTACATTTGGGCTAACGGTGATAAGGGTTGTTTTTCCCTCCCAGTTTTGTGTAATCTCTGATGTGATTCCCAAGCTTGCCCCACTTTTATAACTGTGCGTTAAAAATAGCTGGGTGTAAAACTGATTAAAATCAGCGCGGTTTTCATTTCCCGCCACAGACCATATCTGATTGGCCAGAAAACCTACAGAAAGACCTTTTCCCTGATGCATCACAAGTACACTCGGTCCAATTCCAAATTTTTCTGTCCCTAAAAATGTATCGGTGGCAGTCGGGACCAAAAAAGCGGGTCCAAATCCTAAAATAATGCCCTTGGTTTTGGGAGCAAAAAAAGCGGTTACCGTGGCATCACTCAGGCCAAACTCATGTTTGTTTTCGCCAGTGACATCCTGCTGGTCTACAACCGGCAGGATATAACGTGTAATCAGGTTTAAATTATCACTTAATTTAAAGGGAATTACCGGCTGGATATTGATTTGGTATTTTGAACCATTATAGGGACCAATTCCGTAGGTTAAATTATTCTGTAGCGGGACACTAATTAAACTTGCAACAGGATTGGCTAGTTTATCTGCCAGTTCCTGGGCGCTGGATCCGGGTTTTTCAGGTTCTTGCTGCGCAAATACATTAAAATTTAAAAAGATAAAAAATAGAAGTAAAGTCTGCTTGAGTCTGTTATCAGATAAGGGCTGTTTCATGGCTTATAATTTAAGTTCCTAAGTAATACTAATTTTACTCGAAATTAAAACTATTGCCGTTCAGGCCAGTAAACTGAAATAAGCAAAATGGTTGCAAATTATAATTTGCAACCATAATTAAGCGATTTTTTTACAAATTGGAATTAAAAATGAAACTTTAAAAAAAATGAAGATTAAAATCACACAATTATATTATGGAACGAGTCCCTTTTTTGCTAAAAGTTCAGGCCGTCAAGCTACTTATTTTCTCAATTGTCAACATTTTTTGTTTTGTGGCAAAATCGTGGCACATGATATTCTTTAAAACTAAAACACAGTAAATAGAAGTACTATAGAATTAGGGTTCGAATCTGCAGCTCTCCATTTACAATGTTCTCAAAAACATTGTATTAAAAACAAACATTATTATTAAAAAAGAAGGTGTTCAACTGTCGAACACCTTGACTAATTTTTTTTTAGAACATTTTTTAATTTAAAACATTAATTTTGGAGAAAAAAATTAAGCGAAAAAATATTATTGATTAGAAAAATAAAAATAAAAAAACCTCTTAAATCAAGGGGTTTAAGGCGTTTTACAGAGTCTGTCAATAAACGTTAATATGGGAATTAAGTGTTCAATTGAGATCCCCTCAATTCCACAAAAAGGAAGATATTTAGATATATCTTCCTTTTTTTTTATTTCAGATCAAACCATAAATAATAGCTGCATTAAATTACCAATCCCAAGAACTTTGTTATAGATAAATTAAATTCAAAACTTTTATCTAATATTATTTATACTTTTGCACTTTACTTTCCCATAGAATGAACAATTC
>Ga0247810_10000707_pt1 | contig 29375 bp, 33 predicted proteins | sample UWRJL119311C1_FD_179918 | JGI IMG/M metagenome (GOLD analysis project Ga0247810, IMG submission 179918) | Plant litter microbial communities from Arlington Agricultural Research Station in Wisconsin, United States - UWRJ-L119-311C-1 | ecosystem: Environmental > Terrestrial > Plant litter >... | reverse complement strand
CGCAGAGAAGAGTAGGAACGGTTTCCAGGGACAGGAAATGGATGACGAGATCAAGGGGGAAGGGAATTCTGTTAATTATAGCTACCGAATGCATGATCCGAGGTTAGGGAGGTTTTTTGCTATTGATCCTTTAGCGAGTGAATACCCATTCTATTCTCCATACGCTTTTTCTGGAAACAGGGTTATTGATGCAGTTGAAATTGAAGGATTAGAACCTGGTTTACTATTTTCGTCTGCGGACGAGGCTGCTAAAAATTGGGCATTATACTATAACGATAATGCAATTCGTATGAAAACGGAATTAGGCTCTGCTATCTATGAAGTTCCAAATGATAAAGGTATTATACAATATTCTTACTCGATTGCCGCAATAGGTGAAGCACATTCTGTTGAGCCTTCGGCAGCGCCAGAAGGGAGGAAAACTGTGGCTTTTGTTCATGCTCATTCAGGATACGATGGACCTGATGATAATAGCTTTTCTGGGATAGTCAATGTTGGCTTGGCTGGTGATATTCAAGTTGCAGAACATCGTAAATTGAATGCTTATGTTTCGACTCCGAATGGTTCCGTTCAACGATTTGACCTATCTAAATACACGATAACAATTATAGCAGAGAATGCCCCAAGTGATCCTACTGATCCTGCACGACTGAATAAAACTGATCCAAAAGAGAATTTTATTCAATTTGATGGAATAGAGTTTAACGCTAATTTAGCTATACCAAAGGAGGGACATATCGAAGTAAAAGATATCTATTCAGGTGAAAGTCATGAGTTGATGAAAGTTAATGATACCTATCTTAGGTGGGATAGTGTAAATAAATGCGGAATAGTTAAACCACCAACCATCACATTACCAATAACGAAAGAAAAAATTTGATATGAGAGTAAATATGTTTCATAAAACCTTAATTACAGTATTAATTACTATCTGTGTTGTCGAAGGTGTTGCACTTATAAATTGTGGAAAAAGGGTAAATCGGCAACCATTAATCAACTCAAATAATCAAACCGATTCAATATTTGGGGTGATAGATACTATACATGATTTTAAGTCCCCAAATGGTGCGGTAATCAGTGTTGGTAAAATACCTGCAGCTGGATTTATCCCTGATTCTCGAACAGCAATAAAACTAGCAGAAGTAATTTGGTTACCGATTTATGGTAACAGTATCTACAAAGAAAAACCGTTTAACTGTACTTTATTAAATGATACTACTTGGATTGTTTTTGGAACATTACCCAAGACAAGTGTAGGAGGAACACTATATATTCAAATGAATAAAAACGATGGAAAAATTCTTAAAGTGACTCATTTTAAATAAGTAAGAATACACTGTTTCAAATTATCAACTGTTTATGTAAAGCTCTTGGTAATGCTTCAAATGGCGCTCAATATTTTTTGAATCTTACACTTTGTTAGGTTAACGACTATTACTCTTACAAACCATGTTATTGGAAAAAGAAGCTACGAGTTGAGCAATCATTTGGGAATGTGCTGAGGGTTATACCGTAACCCCATTAATGTAGATGAATATATTAAGAGACATCAGCAAAAATTAAAAATAACTAACATGAAAACTAATTCCGTAGTATTCATACTTCTTTCCATATTGTTACTAGCGGGAATATTTGAATATTTCCGTGACAATTCGGATAAAGAGTTGGAGAAAAACCATTTATATACTATTGGACGCATTAAAAGGATACAAATGCCTGATAATGGTTCCGAGATAGTAAATTACCATTACAGTGTTAAGGGTAAAGAATATAGTAATTTTTTTTCTGTATTGCCTGAAAACGAGGGTCAATTTCGTGTAGGTCTTAGGGTATTAACTATGTTTTTACCCACGAACCCAAAACGTTCAAGGGTATTATATGAGTCTTCTGTCCCAGATACCTTAAGATCACCGTTTAATGGTTGGAAGGAGTTGCCTGATAATATCTGTAGATAAGTGCTTAGGTTTTTAAATGAGCCAACAGCTGTGTTCGATCTAAAAACAGGAGTTGCGAAACTCACGGATAAAAGAATAAAACAAATACGTCAACATTTACCTGAAGGCTCATCGGATATTGAAATTACCGAGATAATACCACAATAAGATGAAGAAATCAATGAATTCCATTAAGCAAAACGTTCTTCCTCAACTGCAAGGATTTGATTTTGAAAATAATATGATTTATAAAGTTCCTGTTGGAGATATACTATCGGGTTTTTACATTGAAAAAACTACGACAGCCTATTATGTATGGCTCTATTTTCAACCTTTAATATTAAAAGCTGACGGTATTAATTTTACATTCAGCCACCGATTGAGGGACTCAAAAGGAAGTAGCCAGTTTTTCTTTGATCGTTTCGTAGATCAAGATTGGAAACAATTTGTTGGTATACTTAAAGACAACATTGCGCTTATTGAATCTGTTCAAGATATAGAAGTCTTTTACAAGTATTTTAAAAAGAAAGCCACGAGTTTCAATATGAAATTGGGACTTGCTTTTATAGAAGCTTATTTAAATCTGGATGGCGCTGATCGAAACCTTAAGGAGGCTCAACTCATGTTAGGTTCAGATATAGAATGGAAACTTGAGTTAAAAACTACTATTGAATTGATGCTAATTTCAACATTGGAGAAAAGACGAGAAATGTTTCTTGATTGGAAATTAAAGAATATTAAAAAAATAGCACCTCTTCTAAGATAGTGTTGGCTAGTCATATATCAAATCGACGTATCAAATTATCTGGTCACTTCTTCAATCCAGTACGACAAAGAAGGACGACTGATCAGCGATGCACGAAGGCATAGCGCAGATCAACTGGCGGGTGGACGGCAAGGTCTTAAAAATCACAAGACCGGGCGGCAGCCTGAAGAAAAATCTTATCTTCGACTACGACGCCATGGGTAACCGCATTGCTAAACACACTTTATCATCTTCGGATGAGCTGGAACATTCTACTTACTACGTGCTGGATGCGAGTGGGAACACGATGGCTGTTTACGAGCAAGTGATAGTCGAGGAGGCTTCCACCAAAGCTTTCTACCAGGCTGAGAAGCATATTTACGGATCGAGCAGACTGGGGATACTCAACGATAAGATCGGATTGCTCGGAGCAGCTAATGAGCACTATGATATGACACTTACCAGTCATGTTATCGGGAAGCGGAATTACGAGCTGACCAATCATTTGGGGAACGTGCTGACGGTGGTTAGCGATAAGCCGGTTCCTGTGGATGACCGAGTGTCTTTAACTGGCTGCAATTGTATTTACTATTTGGCTGATATCCGGCAGGCTACGGATTATTCTCCGTTTGGGGTGACGCTGAGTGGACGAATTTTACGCTTGCCAGCGCGCAAAAGAGCAGGTTTGGGTACCAGGGATCTGAGATGGACAATGAAGTGAAGGGTGAGGGAAATAGTTATACTACAGCGTTTAGAATGCTTGATCCGAGATTGGGAAGGTGGTTGAGTATTGATCCTGTAACTGACGCGTCTTCTTCCCCATATAACAGTATGGATAATAATCCGATTCAATTTAATGATGTTCTAGGTTTGTATACTGAAAGACAGGCGAAAAGATTAGAAAGAGCTGGTAAGAGACATGGTTATACTACGACGCGAGTAGAAAACAGAAATAAGGAAGGCGATATAGGTCTGAAATTTGAAAAGGAAATAGATGGAGTAAAATACTTTGAAACTTACTATTCAGGCCGGTTTAAAGGTGCTAGAAATCATGAAGCAATTGTCAGACTTAGCGCTGACGAAGTGAATTTCTACAACGAACATGCTCCGGATGAAGACAAAAAATTCCACTGGTATTTTCAGGGCTTAAAGATGGGGCAACATGAATTTGATAAATTAGCCCGCGGGTTTAGAGATTATCAAAATCAGCAAATGTCACTTCCTGTCTGGGAAAGATCGTCCTCCCAAGGAGGAGCTTCTCCATGTGATGGTTTTTGGCAAGGATTTATTGGTTTCGGAATAGGTGGAAGCACGTCGACGGCAAGAGTGTTCTGGTCAGGAGGCAATGTTGCGAAGACTCAGGCGGCTAATTTTGCTAAATCAAAAGGAATGATTACACTAGAAATGACTACAAGTGGTAGAGTTATGAATACTATTAATCCACTTTTACCTAAGGTGGTATCGCGGCCTATTTGGGACAAATTGTCAAGTAATTTCGCAACAGGAGCTGTTGGGGAGATTAATGTATTTCACAACGTCGCGGGTGTTAGTATGAATAGTACTTGGAAAAGAATAGAATATAAAATTCTTGAAAATAATGAGATGATATTTCATAATGTACGATGATAACAATTGATAAAATAAAACTTTATATCCGCTTCAAGGGCGATATTGATGGCTGGGCAAGGGGAGCAGTTAGAAAAAAAACAACGATGACCGATGAAGATTGGTATTTAATAAGTGACTTACTACATGGGATCATTTTAGTCGAAAAAGGATTAGCCTCATACGAATTTGAGCAGAAGCTGATAAGTAAATTAATAGATAATTGTTTAGATCAAGATACAGTTGACGAGATGAAGGAAACAGCAAGATCACATCCTGAATTTTATTGACTGGCTGCGGTAATGCTTCAAATGGCGCTTTTGCCACTTTGTGAATCTAAAGCTTTGGTAACGAGTTATGTTTGATTCTTTCAATATTACAATCAAAGGTGTTCTTCTAACTTCATCGGAACAATCGTTCGTCAGATCGCTTTAAAATGCGAGTTTTGAACCAGGTGCTTCAAATGGCACCTGATGGTGATGAAGTGTGGTTATTGTTTAGAAGGAAGCTGTATACGGAAACGGGGAATCCGGCAACGTTTGAAATGCCGGAGTTGCGGGAAGTACCAGCAGGAAAATTACCGCTACAGACTCTATAGCCGGAAGGACGACATCCGGATAAAGGTCCTGAATGCAGAAGGAGTTGGGGTGCTTTCGATCAGCCGCATCCTGGGCTATTCGCATGGAACGATACAGCGAAGAATACTGTATATGAAATCAAAGGTCACTAAGCCTGTTTATTTTGAGAGCCGGCAGGTGTACGAATTGGATGAAATATGCACCTATATCCAGAAGAACAACCCGTCTCATTATTGTTACATAGCTTATGCCATCAACCTGTCTACATCAGCAGTTATGGATATAACGTTTGGCTCGCGCAGCTCCGAAAACCTCGGTAAGGTGGTGAACACCCTGAAGGCACAGAATCCGCTCCGGATCATCACCGATAAGCTGGGTGTTTATCCGAACCTGGTAAAGCCTTTCGGGCATGACACGCGTCGGTATGCCAACAACAGGATAGAACGTTGCAACCTGACGCTGCGAACGCATTTGAAGCGCTTGTCGAGGCACACGTTGTGTTTCAGTAAGTCTCAAAAGATGCTGGAGGCTTGTGTGCTGTTGTACCTCGATTATCATTACTGGAATCTGAAGATGTGCAGGTAGATTGTTTTTATTCGAGGAAATGATGGAGGTATGGTTCAAAGTGTTAAGTTTGACTTGGGGTTGTGCTAGCAAACTGAGGAGTGAACAGATTCAAAAAAGATTTAACAAATGAAACAGAGCTTTTTTACGTCTTGGCCTTCGGTGGTTATCTTTCTAATCGTTGGTATACTCGTATTAAGATTAGCGATAAAAACTAGCGGTGGATTGTTTTCAACACGAATGAAGTTATATCTTGGAGGCATTGGAGCCATTGCATTTTCGATAGCGTTGCTGGTCAGCAAACTTTTAGGGAAAATTTAAATATTGCCATAGTATGTTAGTGAAAGAAAAAGATTAAATGTGGTTTTACAATAATGGCAATTCAATTTCCTGATCAGAGTTTCGTTATTTTAATCGTTGGAGATGGAGAGTTTGTGTCACCTTTATGAAAAAAAGAGAGGGAAAGGAGGAGGAATTATTGCTTGATTTGGATTCTTACGACGAACATATTATTAGGATTGAGACTTATATTCAAACAGAATGACGGTTTGATTAAGTTATTGCAAAGCTAATACTCTTATTATAGTTAAATTTTGAAGGCTGTTGTTGAATTTCAAAAAAGATAGGTACATGGAAACAAACGTTCAAAGAAAAAAGATCAGCGCAAGCAAAACAAGAACAGTAAATTTTTTATTTTGGCTAATCTTAGCAGGACTTTTTAGCAGTTGCGGTAATGAAAAGCAATATTTGAAAGTTGTACAAGTAAACACTGTTGTTCATTCGCAAAAACCTTGTTCAATTGATGGTAGCGAACCTACTATTTGTTTTTTTGAATATTACCTGGATGTCTGTAATAATAGCCAAGACACTATGATTTGGTATAAGAAGGATTTTAATGATAACGTTTCCGGACAAACGTTTAAAAATGATAATCATGATACTTTTTTCATGGATTCAGTTATCATTCCTCCACATTCTATAGAAAGTTTTAATTATATATCAAAAGTTTCCTTCCTATATAAGGATAGAGTAGATGATGATAACATGAAAGAATTCTCTAAATGGTCACATGAAAAAGCTGATTCAGTTGTTCTAACCTATCAGAACAAGCGAGTTGCTAAATCTAACAAGTATTCCTACGCCGGTCAAGAGGAGGTTTGTTATTGAGGATGGTTATTAAAAGGTGGATGTAATAATTGATATCATATTAAATTCATTATGCAAATCTTTAATCGAATATTAGTAGTACTATTCCTGACATCAAGTTGTTCAATGGAGACTAGTAAAGTGAAACCGACCGATGATCAAAATAAATGTGGATCTACTAGTACAGCTGTAGAGTTGAAATTTATTGATAGTTTGTTAGGGTCGATGGAAGGTAATGTTAACCTGATACGTTTTGGTTCAATAGAACAATGTTCATCTTTTTCAGTAGTAACTTTAGATAAAGCTGGATTCAAACAGAACAATTTAAGTATTAGATACTCTAAAATTATGATGCCAATGCTGATGAATAAATTCCCTGAGAATTATAGATATGAGGTAAGCCCAACTATTATCTCTTACTACATGAATCTTGGAAATGGTATCGACGATTTTGATAGAGTATATAAATCCATCAAGCTGTATGATTTTTGTGAGTTTGAAGAATATCTTCATAGTTTTTTTACCACTAGGAATACGGAAGGCTTTGGTGGAAACGTATATCTAATACATTCTGGAAAAAACAAGAGAATTGGTGTTATAGATAGGGATTCGTCGAAAGAACTCAAGGCATTGGTTAAAGGGATTTATAATAAAATTTCTATCCAAGAATCTATTCAAACGTTTTCCTTGGAAAAAGATTGGACTCAATATCGGGATAGCGTTTCATGGATGATGACACATAAAGACAGTCTTAATGACTTGGGAAGGTATAAAGTTGTTGATAATCTTTGGTAAAGTAATGTTGGAGAAATTCGTATTTAAAGGAAGTGAAGCAAATTGTTTGAACATTTCATTCAAAGACATACTACTACAGGCGGAATCATATATTGAGGATTATCATTGGTGTTTATTGTGGTTTGAAGCAACAACCTCTGATAGAGAGTTTAATATTATAGAATTTGAAAACACAGTTAAACAGTCACAGAATGGCATCTTAATTAGCTACAGGAGTCTTGTTGACCTCTCAGTTAAAATTGATCAAACTCTTGAGCTTTTCTTGATAGGGGATAAAGATGAAAGTATCATCCGTAATTACAACAAGAACACAAATTCAATTAATGCAGGTTCAATTTCAATAGAGCTAATCGATTCTTCTTACTGGGAAATTTCTACTGGTGACAAGAGATTAATCGATTCTTTTAGACGGTGATAGTTTAAGCAAAACGGATATGAATTTTCTATTGCATAAGACTAAATTTAAAAGTGAGGAAAAACACGTTAATAATGAGTTGATTTTTGATTCTAACTATTGGGATTTCATAAATCTCGTAGGCGATGGTTTTTTCTTTCATAATTCATTTCATTTATTTGGTAAATCTGAAAACAACTCATTCCATGATCTGATTTTTCGCACGGAGCTGATAAAGTCTATTTATAAAGACATGATACCTGCTGATGTCGTTTCCTTTGGAGAAGATCTTTTCGGTAATCATTTTGTATATTCTTCAGAAGGAATAGGATTATTTCAATTGGAAACTGCTGAAATAGAATATATCGCTTCTGATTTTCACGAATTCATTGGTGAATTTACAGCATTAATTGATTATTATACTGGAGAATCTTTAGCTGTGGCTTGGCTTACTAATCATACAATTGATTATGAAGAAAGACTCGCTCCTAAACTCCCATTTATTGTAAACGGACTTTATGAAGTTGAAAATCTTTATAAGATAAATTACGTTAGAAATTTGCAATTTCATTCCGATCTGGCAATTCAAATTAAAAATCTTCCTGATGGCACAACTATTAAATTTGATATCTTGCCTGAGTAAAATTGTGATGAAAGAATTTAAAACACCATTGAATACAGCTGTATTTACAACCAAATACGTAATAGAAAATCTATCCACAATTGTGTATGTTAGTCATGATGATGAAGATGAATGGCAATTTCAAGGTTCTGAAAATGATGTCTTGGATATAGATATTAGAATTGTGGGACTCGGGGAAATAATTAAATTAGATAATACTCTACTCGAATTAGCCGAACTGCCAGTGGGTTTTGAAGCGATTAGAAAAAGCGGTCGTGATCCTTGGCAGATTGTATCACCAAATTAGTAAATATTACTAGTACGACGACGAAGGTCATGTATTAGTTTGTGCACATGGCATCTATTTAAATTCGCAAAAAGAGGATACCGAAAGGTATCCTCTTTTCATTTGTTTTAGATTCTCAGTCCTTTGATGAGCTTGTATTCCTGGGCGGCGACATCCAATATTTTCTTAGAAAACCCATTCGAAAATTCGAATGGCCAGTGAAACAAGGGGGTCTAGAAATATGCTTCCTTACCCGCCCTGGTTGTGATCGGTTTCAGGAAATATAACTAACAGGTATATGATTCCTATCATTATTGATCCCTTTACGGGATCAGCATCCCTTACAGGCGGTTCTTTTATTGATTGCTCTTCTTTCGGAAGCTGCCTGCCGGTAAACATGCGTATAAGAGATGAAAGGATCCTGTCCTGACTGGACTTCCGAAGGAGTTAGGTATTCAGGGCATAATGTGGTCTTATGGTGTTGTATTCCTGCATCATTTCATCGACGTGGTGTATTAATTTACCCGGGGTATCGATCACAAGCCGGTATAAAAACCTGTATTTCGCTGTTGCATAAAAGGCTTCCTGCATGGAATTGGACTGAACGATATCGCGGAGGGCGATCGTATGGTGGATGGAAACGTGGCAGGAAGCTATGAATGCTTTCATGGTCTGATTGTTATTCTCAGGTCCTCCGTCGGTAACGAGCTGAACATTGTGCCCGGGATCATTACTGAACACCTGCCCGATGGCTTCCCGGATCGTTTGCATCCTGATCTCAGCGCTTACCACTGGCGCTACTTTCCATGAATGAACGTACCTGGAATAGTTGTCCATGACCGTATAAATGTAATACTTCACATTGTTGACCTTGAAAACGGTAATGTCGGCATGCCAGATCTGGTTTACAACTGTTGCGCGTAATGGATGGTAGGGAGGCTTCTTTGCTTTGCCCGTTCCCTGTCTGAAAGCAAGCAGCGAGTTGTAATGATACCATGATTGCCGGGAGAGCTTTGTTAACCCGTTCCTGAAAGCAAATGCCCAGATGGAATGAATTCCCCAGTGGGCGTATTGCTGATCGTTCAGAAAGGTGCGGATGACGTTCACCTCGGAAGCGGTTGCCTGGTTGGGATGCCGCCTTACACATAAGAGCAGGGAAGAGGCTTCGCATCTGAATTTAACTTTCGTTCTCCAGTGATAAAGTGTTTTGGTCGAAAGAGAAAGCAATGCTGCTGCTTTGCCGTAGGAAAAGAAACCGGCGGCTTCATCCAATGCATTGATAAAGACTTCCATTTTACCGCGTAGTGCTTTTTTAAGCTTCGAGGGTTCCAGTATGCCGATAATGGTAACGACGAATTTGCAGTAAGCGTCGAAAGCTGCCCTGGGAATTGCATTTGCGGGATGATACCCCGCTTTTAGAGCAGCCAGGTCGGCATCAATGCGTTTACTCAGCTCTATGCCGATAATGGATCCCGGTTTCGTAGTTTTGATCCAGTAATGTTTAGTCGAAGCAGGAATCCTGTCCCTGACGGATTTATCTATTAACTGTTCCTGCAGGCCAAGCGAATAACAAACCTTGAGCGACGTATGGTACTGATTCATGTGGTGTTTTACGGATGCAATAGTAATGAAATGAAACCGATAGTGCGTTCAGCTTTTCGGGATGAGGGATAAGTTATTTGATGGAATGGTGGTGGGGGATGGTTTTAAGTGTTAAGTTTGACTGTATATTATAAGCTTTGGAAAATAAGGCTGTAGGTCATGATAAAATTAAAAGAGAACCGGAAATTGCTGCTGATTATATTGATGGTTCCAACAGTTTTAATAGGAATAAATGTTTTTCTTGAGGCCACTTCTATAGATGGTTGTGCCCGAATAATAAAAACAACTGGTTCCAGAGGAACTCCCCAGTACCTTTTTAGATATAAAGTTGGAGCGACGCACTATAGTGGTGGGGTATATCAAAAGAAACTTAAACCTATAGGCATTGATAGCTTAAAAAAAATAGAATGTATCAAGATAAAATACTGTAAGTATTTCCCACTAATCAATTCGATTGAAGATAAACGAGTGTTGCGTTAAACTTATTCTATCCTAATAGATTTTGGCAGAGCTATTAAAGAAGGATATGAATTGTTTTAAGTTGATTATTTGCCAGATGTGATAGAGACATGAATATAATAGATATGAATTTTTGGAAAATAATGTGTTTGTGTATTGTGATCAACAGTTGTAGCAGTAGTTCTAAGAAAGAAACCAGAGACAACGTTGATGAATTGGAGGATATCAAAATAGAAAACGTTTCACTATTAATTTCCAGAACTGGACGAGCAATACCTGTAGGAGAAATTCCGGAAGATTCTATCATTCCAGATGATTTTATGGATGATTTATATTTGCTGGAACTAGATAGCAATGGTCTTTTAAAGACCTCTCATGGATTTGGTAAAGTAGCTATGATTGAAGGATCGGACAGGAAAGATTTAAAATTGAATTTTATAGAAAGTAAAGATTCTGTGTTTTTGTCTGAAGAGAAATCGAATACTGTTTTAGTAATGGCAAAGCATATATACTTGAATAATGAATACTGGTCCGAACGCTCACCTACAGACAGTTGGGTTGTCAAATTGAAAATAAATGATAAGACAAGTATTTATCACGATGGAGAATTTCTTCATACCAAAGCTTTGGATGAATCTTATCTGGAAATCGTTGATGAAATGGTAAGATTATCTAAAATGAAAGTAAAAGATTACAGGTAGGATCGTGTATCAAACAACCACATCTGCAATAGACTTACTATTTCCTCCGAATACAAAAGCAGAACTTTAAGATGAACATTATGCAGAAGTACACTCGTTTAATAGATCTGGAATTTATCTTTTTAGAAGATAGCTTTGTGTTAGCAATTACGAGACTGACACCAGTTTAATCTTTGAGATGGATTTTGTTCTTTGTGAAAATGATCCCATGTACACTTCTCCAAGTGAAGGAGAATCCTACTGTTTCAAAAGAGGAAATATCATTTTTAATGGAATTGAAAAAGCAGAATGGTTAATCAAACGAGGTGTAACCTTCGATTTAATTGAAGACATTGATTATGGAAATATCGATAGTTTCGAATACGAGACCGGTAGTTTCTTTTTGGAAGGAGATTGGGGCGAAATGGTAATTCATAGTAAAAACGAACCGACAGTTCAATTTGCGGAATAGGTCGTGTATGAACCACATGACATTAATCAAATTTTAGATAAAAGATTTTTCTCGAAAAACTAATAGGATACATGCCAAAGATATTATGTAAATGTGATGAGATAATTAACTTAGGAGACATACCGTCTCCGAATATTCTTAAAGTAATCTCTGATGAGGAATACGATAATTTTTCAGGATTAATCGATTCCGAAGATCTTTATATGCAAATGAAGATTATAGTGAAATGTCCAAATTGTGAGAGACTACACATATTTTGGAATGGATTTGATTCTGCCCCAGTAATCTATTTAATAGATTCAGATAGTTAGTTATGAGGGCACTATATTTCAAGCTTATCGTTAGCACTGCTAATACAATAAAGAACAGTGGTAATTATAATTCAGAATGGAGAATTATGGCTTATATAGTTACTAGTATGTCATTCATGATCAATATCCTTTCTATATGGTTATTAATAGATCACTTTTTCCACGGAGCTACTGATTTTTTAGCTTTTGATATTGGTATAGGAACATATGCTACAGGACTGATTTACATTTTCGTTTATTTTCTTTTACCATTTTTGACCATGAATTATTTCTGGGGATTTAAAGGAAATAAATTTGAAATATTATGTGAAAAATACCCTGAAGCAAAGAATAAAAAGCTATTCGCCATTCATTTTATAGGTAGTTTTGCTTTTGGACTAATATGTACATATATTAATCTAAGAATAATGTGATAATTGGTACTAACCGTTGGCTTGATGGTAGTATTAATAAACCTTCCGGTGCGTCTTAATAAGACATCAAATGATGATCCTGTGCGTTAGAGTTCTGATAATTTAACGGCTTATTCAAAAAAGAGGACACCTTCCAGCATCCTCTCCCACCTCTCCTAAATACTCAGCCCTCTAACAAGCTTGAATTCCGGTGATCTTATGCCGTATTCCGATTTGATATACGATTTGACCCGCTGTGTCCGCTGTTTCAGGTCTTCGTATAATGCGGTGCGTTCTGCCCGGTTCGCCTGTAGTTGCTGAACACTTGCCGCCACAACATGGTTGCTGTCCCTGGCTTCCTGTAATTTCTGCTGCAATGCAGCGATCGTCAGGTCCGTGTTGGAGGGATTGTAGCCGTTGAAGTTCTGCAATGCACTGATGACGTGGCTGAACTGCTGTACGGTTGATCCGAACGATTTTTGTGACTTGCTGATCCCTGTACTGTCTAAAGGGTCGAGCGGCGACTTGCTTATCTTTGGGTTCCGCATGTTTCGAATAAGACCTCCGATAATTACCGTTTGTTTTGCCTCTTTTCCAAACTGTGCTTCGACTGCACCCCGGATAAGCGTTAAGAGTTTTTGAATGGAACCGTCCGCATCGTTAAAGATAACCTGCCTGTCATTTACGAGCAGGCGGTAAGTCTCCAGCTGTGAATCGGCCGAAGCGTTAGCCGATACAATGCTCTCGGTTAGATTCGTGAGTTCTGCTAACGAATCTTCGATCCTGGGAGGGTTGTAATTGCTGAATCCATTGAGGTAAGCGATGAGATCCTGTGCTCTTTTAAGCTTTGCACCCAAGCTGTTTTCGCGTTCTGTGGCCATAACTGAAAGATTAAAAAGTTAATAATGGTATTTTTTACAGTAACGGAGATTGTATCCTGCATGGTTGGAAACGGTCACTGATTTAAGTTTGAATAGGAGTTAAGATGGTGTAATAAAGCGATTTATAGAGATATGACCAGCAAACGAAGAAAGACTTGCTTGATCTCACGCTCACTCACTCTCATACTGATGCCTGGGGCAGGTTCACCGTCTCGCTCCGAAGTGTCCGTCAGTTGACGGACGGACTGCTTGGGATGTATCTGGAGCAGGTTGACGAATAGCTGGGGCAAGTTCAGGAATAGCTGGAGCAGGTTCACTGATATCTGGGACAAGTTCAGGAATAGCTGGAGCAGGTTCACTGATATCTGGGGCAAGTTCAGGAATAGCTGGGACAAGTTCAGGAATAGCTGGAGCAGGTTGAAGATTAGCTGGAGCGAGTTCAAGAATACCTGGAGCAGGTTGACGAATAGCTGGGGCAAGTTCAGGAATAGCTGGAGCAAGTTCATTGATAGCTGGAGCAAGTTCACCGTCTCAATCCTCTGCGTCCTCAAAAATAGTATGTGCGTCAAAATAACTCTGCGCCCTTTGCGTCCCCAGGCTCCCCTGGAATAACCATCAGAACAACCCCGTATTCACCTTCACCATTTCGTTCTCGTTCACATAATACAAATAGCCCTCGATCGCAGGGTACTGCATCATGTTCAGCGCAAACGTGTAATCGGAAACCTGCTTCAGGTGCTCGGGCTTGCGCTCGCCGGTTTTGAAATCCACCACGATCGTTTTGTCGGGGTGAACGATGATCTTGTCGGGGCGCAGCTTCACGGTGCCGTCTATGAGCAGCGTGCGTTCGTCCAGCTGGATGCCGTTGCGGATCACCGAATTGTAAAGCTCATTGCTGAATAACTTCCCGGCATAAGCCTTCAGCTCGTCGGTGAAGCCGGTTTCGATGAATCCTTTCAGCATGCCTTTGTCGATGGCCTCGAGGGAGTCTTCCAGCGTAAAGCTCTGCTCCATGATCGCGTGGAACTGCTTGCCCAGGCGCTGCTGGCGGTGAAGGTCGTTCTCGTCCTTTTCCTGCTCCGACATGATGCTGATGTCGGGGAACCACAGGTAATTGTTGAGCGATCGCGGCACGAAGGAAAGATCGGCCGCTTCCTGTTCCTGCACGCGTTCCGGTTTCTCGCCTATCGTCCCTTTCAGCGTGTTGCCTTCGGTAAATTCGGGGTACAGACCGGCCAGCGTTTTGTGAATTTCTTTCTGGAGCTTGCCGCCATGAGAAGAATTGATGCCCATGAAGTAGAGCCGGTCTACGGGGCGCGTGAAAGCTACGTAAAGCAGGTTCACGCTGTCCATTTCGGTGGCTTCTTTCTCTTTCACGATGAGGTTTTCCAGTCCGCGCAGGTTCTTGTCGGCTTCGCTGAGGCGGGTCTGGATGAAATGGCCGGCCGATTCCACGAGCGTAAAGTTCCCGCTGGCCGACTGGCTGTCGAATTTCACCGAAGGAATGATCACCACGGGGAATTCCAGTCCTTTGGATTTGTGGGCGGTCATCAGCTTGATGGAATTGCGGTTCTCCGGCAGCTGAACGTTCGTGTTCTTCCCGGTTTTCTCGTAGAACGTCAGGAATCCCATGAGGTCGGGGCCGCTGTTGAGGTCGAACTGTGCCGCAATGTCGAGCAGCTGGTGAACGTAGGCATTCTTCAGCTCATCGATGTCGAACACGCGGATCAGGTGCTGAACGAGCGAGAAAATATCCTGGAAGCCGGAAGAGAGAATGGTTTTGTCGAAGGCTGCTTTTTCATGGAAGAGCTGGGTCGAGAAGCGCATCTTGCCTTCCGGTGTCAGCTCGAAGCAGGACTGGTACTCGCCGAACCCGCCGTCCAATGTGAAGAGCCGGAAATAGAGCTCTGCGAAGCGCATGGCCAGCTGCAGGTGATTGGGGTTGTTCCTCCAGCGGCAGAAAGCGATCACGAATTGAACGTACTGATCGGAATCCACCAGCAGCGAGTCGGACGAAACGACCTGGTAGCCTTTCAGCTTCAGGTAATTCGCATAGAGGTTGCATTCCGCTTTTCGCTTGGAAAGAATGCAGATGTCTCCCGGCTCGTAGCCTTCGAGGATCGTTTCCGCCACCCATTCCGACAGCTGACTGAGCACGTTTTCCTGCGTATCTTCTTCCTTTTCGAAGAATTCGAAGGCGATGTAGCCCTTCTCCCGTCCGCGTGGAAGCTGCTCGATCTGGTTGTAATGCAGCTGTCCGGATTCGGGCAGGCTGTTCCTGAAGGCGGTGAAGAAAGCGTTGTTGAACCGGACGATCTCCTGGCAGGAACGCCAGTTTTCGGTCAGTCCCTGCACGGAGCCCATCTCGTCGAAATAAGCGGATTTCAAAGCGGTCGCCGGATCGTTCTCCGGGTTGTAGATCTTCGGAAGGTCGACGAACTGCTCGGCAACGCCATTCTTGAAACGATAGATCGATTGCTTGGGATCGCCGACGATCAGGTTGAACTGTTCGCTGGCCAGCGATTCGTGTACGAGCGGAACGAGGTTCTGCCACTGAAGGCGCGATGTGTCCTGGAACTCATCGAGGAAGAAATGGCGGAAGCGGCTGCCGAGGCGCTCGTAAATGAAAGGTGCCTCTTCGTCTTTTACCAGCTCGGCCACTAATTTGTTGAACTCCGAAATGCGGATAATGGCGTCTTTTTCGCGGATGTCTTCCATGTAAATGGCCAGCTCGCGAAGAATGGAAAGCAGGTAGAATTGCTTGATCTTCAGCTCCAGCTCGAAGTAGTCGGGCAGGATGCGGTCCCAGAACTCGAAGAAGCGCAGGGCCGTACCCGAAGGCTCCGGGTTTCCTTTGGCGGAGATCGTTTTCTCCAGGTTCTCGATGATCTTGGTCGACCGGAAGTCGAAGGTTTTCAGCTGGTCGTAAATGCCGCCCTGTTCGCCGATGATCTTGTCGAGCTTGCCAATGGTGAACGAGCCGGCTGCAAAAGCGCTTTTATCGCGGTCGTTGCTTTCGACAGCCAGTTGAAGCGTGCGCTGCCATTCGGCAATTTCCTTTTTATATTCTTTGAACTGGAGCTTCCACAGCGCGAGGTCTTCTTCGGTGAACTCCTTCTTGACGAGGTTTTTGATCACCTCGAAGCTGCGCTCGTCCGTCAGGATGCGGGAGCTTTCGATCAGGGCCTTTTTGACATTCCATTTGGTCTCTTCGTCGAGGTTGTTCTTCGCAAAATTGATCGCCAGCTTGTAAATGCGGTTCTCGGTTTCCCGGTCGATCTTGCTCAGCAATTCATCCACGGCTTTTTCAAGAATGGAGAATTCGTCGAGCACCACGTCGAACTGTTCGGGCAGGTTCAGATCGCGGCTGAACGAGCGGATGAGCTTCAGGTTGAACTTGTCGATGGTCAGTACATTGAACTCTTCGTAGCGGTGGAGCATTTTCTTGAGCACGAGCCGGGCGTTTCTGCCCAGATCTGCGGGTGTTTGTGCAACGAGTCCTGCGATTTCATTCACGTAAGTGCTGTCTTTCTCCGTCGGGTTCGCCAGCTTGTTCAGGTCGCGGATAATCCGGGTTTTCATCTCGTAGGCGGCCTTATTGGTAAAGGTCATGGCGATGATCTGCCCGAGATCGGCTTTGTTGCTGGCCTCTTTTAGTAAAAGCACCAGGTAATTGCGCACCAGATTGTACGTTTTCCCGCTTCCCGCAGACGCGTTTAATACTAATAAGGGCTTGTTCGCTGGCGTTTCCATCTACTTGAATCAATAACTGGTCGAATTTACCTAAAAACGGACGTAAACTATTTACGTTCATTGGTTTTATTGCGCTGTTTTCCCTAATTTTATGGGAACGAAAAAGATATGCGCTACATTTTGACCATTTGTATTTGTTCGCTGGTACTGGCGAGCTGTAAAAAGAAAAAGGATGATGCCGAAACAGTCGCTGATCCGGATACGCTGACCGTCAATGTTCAGCCTGTTTTCGGAGCTTCGCCGCTCGTTCTCGATCAGACCTACGCGCTCAACGACAGCACGGGCATACAGTTCACCGACATTAAGTTCTTCATGAGTAACGCCAGCAGCGGCGGAACAGTGAAGAAAGACTACTCACTGTTCGATTACCGCAATACTTCCTCTTTGCTTTTCACCATTCCGGGAGTTTCTTCGGACTTTACGGAGCTGAACGCGCTCATCGGCGTTCCTGCAAGTGTCAATCACAGCGATCCTGCAGCCTTTCCCGCAGCGAGCGCCCTCAATATCTCCAATGCCGACGATATGCACTGGGCCTGGAGCTTCGGGTATATTTTCATCAAGGTGGAAGCCCGTGCAGATACGATTCCCGATGGAATTCCATTGTTTGACCACACGCTGACGTATCACGTGGGCAGCGATGCTTTCTCGGGAGCTGTCAGCTTTCCCGATCTGAACTGGACGGCTGCTTCGACGCATCATTCCGTGAGCACCTTGCATCTCAACATGGAGCAGTTCATCAACCGCGCAGCCAGCCCGATCAACATCCGCACCGAAGTGATCACGCACAGTAACGCCGGTCAGGAAGCCTTAACCGCCAAAGTATTATCCAATTTCATAGCAGCGCTTACAGCACCATGAATCGATTATTGCTGGTTGTTCTTGCGGGTTTCATCGTATTCCAGGCTTGTCGGAAAGATAAAGTCGGCTATACGCCAACGCCTTACACGCTGAAAGTTCCGTCCCATTTTCCACAAATGCCCATTCCTGCCGATAATCCCATGACAGAAGAAGGCGTTATGCTCGGAAGAAGGTTGTTCTACGAAACGAAGCTTTCGCTCGATAATTCTATTTCCTGCGCTTCGTGCCATGCTCCCGAGAACGCTTTCAGCGATCCGAATGCGCTTTCTGCCGGGGTGAACGGAACGCTGGGGACGCGAAATTCCATGGCGCTTGTGAATCTTGGCTGGCAAAACCGCTTCTTCTGGGACGGACGCGTTTCGACACTTGAAGAGCAGATCCTGCAGCCGGTGCCGAACCCGGTGGAAATGCACCAGGAATGGGTGCAGGCAATCAGTAAGCTGAAAGCAGACGAAAGCTACCGCAACCAATTCTACCAGGCTTTCGGAACCGCCGACTTTGATTCCACGCATGTTTCCAAAGCGATCGCCCAATTCCTGCGGACCATGATCTCCGGTACTTCGAAATTCGATGTGATGTACAAGCACGAGAACAGTTTGGTCCTAACGCCCTCCGAGCAGCAGTTGTATTCAACGGTTACCCCGGAAGAATGGGCCGGCTACGACCTGTTCAAAAGCCTGAATGGCGCCGACTGTTTTCACTGCCACAACGGGCCGCTCATGCAGGTCCAGAAATACAGCAACAACGGCCTCGACGCGACATTTACCGATCTTGGCCGCGGCGCAATTACCGGTAATCCGAACGAGAATGGCAAGTTTAAAGTTCCCACTTTGCGGAATATCGCATTAACGGCACCGTATATGCACGACGGCCGCTTTGCAACACTGGATGATGTGATCGAACATTATTCTACCGGCATTCACCAGTCGTCCACGATCGATCCGCTGATCGAATTCGCGAGCCAGGGTGGTGTGCAGCTTGACGCCGAACAACGTCAGCTGCTGAAAGCTTTTTTATTGACGCTCACGGACGAGCATTTTGTAACCAATCCGGATTTTCAACCGTTAAACCCGTAGGGTTCGGCGTCAGAGGACATTAAATTTACTTACTTTTGCACCCCTTATGAGTAGCATGATTGATGAAAGAAGATTAACAACAGAGGAGAAGGCATTGAAAATCAATCTCACGCAGGATATCTATGGATGTTTTGCCGAGATTGGCGCGGGGCAGGAAGTTGCTGCCAATTTCTTTAAAGCGGGCGGAAGCTCGGGAACGATCGCCTACACGCAATCTGCATACGACATGAAAGTGTCTGATGCCATGTATGGTCCGGCTTCGCGCTATGTGTGCGAAGAGCGCCTGACTACCATGCTCAGGACCGAATACGATACTTTGAGCGCACGTTTGCCTAAAAAGCAGGAAGAAGCACGCTTTTTCGCTTTCAGCAACACGGTGGAAGCACTCAATTACCATAAAACAAACCAGGGGCACGGTTGGATCGGCATGCGATTCCAGCTGGTGCAGGGCGGTGAGCCGAACGATATTATCCTGCACGTTAAAATGCACGATAATTCGCACAAAGCACAGCAGGAAGCGCTGGGAATTCTCGGTGTAAACCTGATCCATGCCTGTTATTTCCACACAGATGACCTGGACGAATTCCTGACAAATCTCGTTCACCGTATCCCTAGAGACCGTGTCGAAATAGACATGCTGCGCGTTTCCGGCCCGGATATGGGCAATGTCGACAACCGTATTCTTGCTCTGAACCTCGTGAAAATGGGAATGACAGATGCTACGATGTTCGACCTTTGCGGAAGCGTTCTTCAGCCGGCAGCGGCTTTGTATAAAAAGAACATATTGCTGATGCGCGGTCGTTTCCGTCCGGTAACGAAAGTACACATCGATATGATCGAAGCCGGTTCCCGCCAGTTCCTGACAGAAGAAGGCGTTTCGGAAGACAACCTTTCGGTGATCTTTGAGCTGACTTTGAAAGACCTGACGGCAGACGGAAAGATTTCCGATAAGGATTTCATCGATCGTGCGGAATTGCTGGGATCGCTCGGTTATACCGTGATGATCTCGAATTACCTGAAGCACTACAAAATGGTGGATTACCTGGCGAGCATTTCCCGCGGACAAAAAATGGGACTGATCGTTGGGATCTATAACCTGCATACGATCTTCGACGAGCGTTATTACGACAATCTTCCGGGCGGTCTGCTCGAAGCTTTCGGTCGCGGATTCGGACACAACGTGAAGTTGTATGTTTACCCGGCTATCAACGTAGACACAGGCGATCTTTACGACCTGGAGAACATCCAGATCCCGGTACATCTGCGCGGATTGCTTCAATACATGGTGGACAACAACAAGATGGAGGCCATTCACGACTTCCACCCGAAATTGCTGAGCATTCTTTCCGATGACGTACTCTCGAAAATTAAAGCGGGAGGTGACAGCTGGGAAGAAGACGTTCCGGAGAATGTGGTAAAAGCCATCAAGTACTACGAGCTTTTCGGATTCGTGAAGAAAGAGAAGCCGGTTCCTCATCATTAACGGTTTCTGGTGATCTCGTGATTACACTAAAAATCGGTATTTTCGGGAAACAATTGAAGAGCTATGTCACAGATCAAAAATGCGCAGATCCGGTACCGTGTAATCGATAAAGCATTGCGGAATCAGTACAATCCTTATCCGAGTAAAACGGCTTTGCGGGAAGCCTGCGAAGAAGCCGTTTACGGAAGCATGGACGGCAACAATATCTGCGATTCCACGATTGAAAAGGACATGTTTTCCATGAAAATGGAACAGGACGCGCCGATCAAATACAGCAAAAAGCATGGTGGCTATTATTACACCGATCCTGAATTTTCCCTGGACGACATTCCGCTTACTGCCGACGATATCGACGCGATCCGATTTGCGACCAATACGCTGAGCCAGTTCAAAGATGTGGCGATGTTCAAGCAATTCGGCTTTGCAATTGAAAAGATCGTTGACCGCATCACCATTTCCTCTGATCCCGGAGACGAAGAGATCGGGACATTTGTTCAGTTCGAAACACCGGTTAACAGCGGCGGAAGTGAGTTTTTAAGTCCTTTGCTGGCATCCATCCGTTCGTCTACGGCTGTTTTCTTCGATTATGAAAGCTTCCAGTCGCAAAAACGAAAAGCACGGAAAGTACTGCCTTTATTGCTGAAAGAATACCGGAATCGCTGGTACCTGATCAGCTACGATGTTGTGAAAGAAGCGATCATTACCTATGCGCTCGACCGCATGTTCGGCCTCGAACAGTCAGAAGAAAAATTGCGCTGCCCGGAAGATTTCAAGCCGGAACAGTTCTTTCGCCACGCTACCGGCATTACAGCCAGTAATTCCCTTCCCGAAAAAGTCGTTTTCAAAGCAGAGAACATTGCCGCGAAATACATCGCTTCGCAGCCGCTTCATCATTCACAGGAGATCGAAAAGGAAGGAAAGAACAAAACCACTTTCGGACTAACGGTGTTCGTTTCGGAAGAGCTTATCCGGAACCTGCTGAGCTACGGAGGAGAAATTGAAGTCACGGAGCCGGAAAGCCTGCGTCAGGAAATTCAGGAAAGAGCACAGGCTATTCTCAGTAAGTACTGATCATTGTTTATTCACGAGCGCAGAACGCTCACCGGCGCGTAAAATGATCAGCTCGTTTTCCAGGCCGGAAATATCAATTGTTACATAAGAAGCATGGTGTGTCAGGACGACTTCCTGCATCAGGTCTTTTCCCAGAACAGAACAGAGCGAAATTGCTCCCAGCTCATCCTGCGATCCGTCAATGGTAATGAGATTGCTCGCCGGATTGGGAAACACCAGCAGTGGATTTCTTTGCCCTGACAGGTTTTCACGGTTCAGTGAACGCATATCGAAGGTTTTCTTGTGGCCATTAAAGTCTGTCTGAGACAGGCGATAATACGAAACTCCCCATAATGGCTGGTTGTCTTTGATTTGATAACTGAGAGGCGTTTGAGAATTGCCAGCCCCTTTTACGGTTTGAATGATCTTCCAGTCTATGCCATCTTCAGAACGTTCCACATCAAAATGATCGTTATTCGATTCCGTTTCTGTTTTCCATGAAATGTGTACATGGTCCTGTTGGGGAGCTACCAGGAATTCGCTGAGTTCTACCGGAAGTATGTTGCCATTTGCATAGTGGACGGTTCCGTTGAAGCTCCTGTTGTTGTAGTTCGTTAAGAATGGGTAGGCTTTTCCGATTCCGCCTGCGATCGTGATGCTTGCATCGCTTGCGATGTTCGTATAACCAGCGTTGTTGGTATACCGGATGCCGGTTGTGGCTGCAACGTTGGTTGAGGTAATGTAAAATCCATAAGTCTGTCCGGCAGGTATGAATACATTAATGGGAATCAGCATAGGCGAGGGGAAATCAAAACCTACGCACGGAACATTTGCATTGGAGCCCAGGAGTGTCCAGGCAGCGGCGTTATTTTCGGAACCTACGTAAGAGCCTGTTTTATAATAGATCTCATAGCTGCCGGACGAGCCAAGGATGAGGTTGAGGTCGAAGCATATGATGGTGACCGAATTGGTCGCGACTATGTTGAACATTTCTCCTTTGCTGCTGTTGTTGCTCACATAGGAAGTCGCGAGGCTGTTGCCGGAGGCTACGCATTGTGCCCGGAAAGTAAGAGGTGTGAATAGCGTTAGGCCCAGTGCTAGAATCTTTGCGGATAATTTCATAAGTGCCTGACATAAAAATGGTAAAACAAAACTACTGCGGTTAAGTGGAGCATTTCCGGGTAGAAATACCCGTTTTTAATTGAATGAGTAGTCGTGTGATTTCCTGCTCTTGTGCCTTTTTTTATCTTTGTCGAAAAATCAACGCATGGAATTACTCGTTTCCCATTCTGACGGAATCTGCACCTTAAAGCTGAATCGTCCTGAAGTGTTCAATTCTTTTAATAAAGCCATGGCGCTTGCTTTGCAGAAGACACTGGACGATTGCGAAAAAGATGCCTCCGTTCGTGCGATCGTTATTACCGGTGAAGGGAAAGCGTTCTGTGCAGGACAGGATCTTGCCGAAGCTACTGATCCGAATGGGCCTGAGCTGAAATCCATCGTGAAGGACCATTACAATCCGATCATTGAGCGGATCCGCAACATAGAAAAACCCGTCATTGCAGCCGTGAATGGTGTTGCAGCAGGAGCCGGGGCAAATATCGCACTGGCTTGTGACCTGACGGTTGCCAAACATTCCGCTTCTTTTATCCAGGCGTTCTCGAAGATCGGACTGATCCCGGATTCGGGAGGAACATTCTTTCTGCCAAGGATTATCGGAGCTCAGAAAGCACTGGCGCTGATGCTGACAGGAGATAAAGTCTCGGCTGAACAGGCTGAACAGATGAACATGATCTACAAAGCAGTTTCGGACGAAAGTTTCGAAGAGGAAGTGCAGAAACTGGCGCTCATGCTGGCAGGAATGCCTACGAAAGGCTTCGGACTCACAAAAAGAGCCGTAAATCAGAGCTTTACTAATAATCTGACACAGCAGCTGGCTGTTGAAGAAGAATTGCAGACGCTTGCCGGTCAGACAGAAGACTTTGCCGAAGGCGTGAACGCGTTCCTGGAGAAGAGAAAGCCGGTTTTTACGGGAAAATAAGCGTAATTATCAATTATCAGGAATCTGAATTCGGAACATTCTTGATAATTCATCATTAACCAATTTATAATTCACAAAAAGTGGAAAAAATCAAAGTTGGCGTTCTCGGCGCCGGAACAATGGGAGCTGGAATCGCGCAGGTTGCAGCCCAGTCTGGTCACCAGGTAGTGTTGGTAGATGTGAATGAAGTGCAGCTCGCCAAAGCGAAAGCCGGAGTGGAGAAAGTGCTGGCCCGTCTTGTTGAGAAGGGAACGCTGACGGAAGAAACGATGCATGCCGTTCTCGGAAGGATGCAGTTCGAAACGAAAACAGAAGCATTTGCCGGTTCGGGACTGGTGATCGAAGCGATTATCGAGAACCTGGATGTGAAGCATACCGTTTTCAAGGCAATGGAAGAAGTGGTGGACGAAAACTGCATTCTCGCCAGCAATACGTCTTCCTTATCCATAGCTTCGATCGGTTCCGTGCTGAAAAATCCTTCGCGGATAGTCGGGATCCACTTCTTTAATCCTGCGCCCCTGATGCCGCTGGTAGAGATCATTCCCGCGGTTCAGACTTCCGAAGCAACACTCCAGGCAGCTAAAGCGCTCATCGACAGCTGGAAAAAGATCACCGTTGTTTGTAAAGACACTCCTGGATTCATCGTTAACCGCGTTGCGAGACCTTTCTACGGCGAGGCGATCCGCATTTACGAAGAAGGAGTGGCCGATTTCGCTACGATCGACTGGGCGATGACAACCATTGGGCTTTTCCGCATGGGACCGTTTACCTTGATGGATTACATCGGGAACGATATCAATTACACCGTAACCGAAACGGTTTTCAAGGCATTTTACTACGATCCGCGCTTCAAGCCCTCTTTCACCCAGAAACGCCACATGGAAGCCGGATTCCTCGGAAGAAAAACCGGTCGCGGCTATTACAGCTACGCAGAAGGAGCCGTTGTTCCCGAACCGAAGAAAGACATCATCGTTGGTCAGCAGATCTTCGAGCGGATCCTGGTAATGCTTATCAACGAGGCTTTTGATGCTTTGTTCATGCATGTTGCGACTCGCGAGGACATCGATCTTGCTATGACCAACGGCGTGAACTATCCGAAAGGATTGCTTCAGTGGGCAGATGAGCTGGGACTGGATTATGTGCTTCAGAAACTCGAGGCTTTGTTTGCCGAATACGGTGAAGACCGTTACCGCCCGAATCCGCTGCTTAAAAGAATGGTGGCTGCTACGCGCTAATTTCTCCTGTACAATTCAACGATCGCATTCGTGTCGATGCAATGGTAGAAGTTGTTCACGTCGATGATCCATCCGGGAACAGCTGCTTTTACTTTGGTAAGCCTAAGCTCGCCCAGCATTCTTGCACAGTCCGGGTTTCTCATTTCCGGGTAGCGGATGGCAACGAGCACAATTGAATCCCGTGGCTGAAGGATGGAATCGTTCAGTTCCCAGAAACCATTGATTTTTAGGTGACCTACATTGTTGTCGAGGTAAAATTTAACAGGAACACTTTCAAAAGGGCTGTAAGGCGAGCTGTAAGCCGAGTGAATCAGCTTCACCCGCTTATTCCTGTAATGATCGTGAATGTATTCCGTTACCGCCATTCCGCCCGAGCCTGCGCTTTTACTCAGAACAGCTGTTAATCCGACGAGATTCACCGCTAAAAGTGGAATGAGCAGCAGCAACGCCATCCGTTTTTTATTTGCCAGGGTTCTGTTCTCAACGACTTTCAGGTGCGAGATCCATTGAAAAAAGCAGATCGCGATGAATGGAACGAAATTCACCAGCGGAAAAAGGAAGCGCTCTTCTTTGTGTCCGACGAAAAAATGCAGCAGCATAAAAGAAACAAGGATCCAGGTGATCACATGTTTTGGCTTGAAGATCAGGAACCAGCAAGTGCTTATCAGTATGATTATCCCGATCGGCAAAGACGGATAACGGAGAATAACCGACAGGTACTCATGCCATGGAGTCGTTCCGAATCCGGCGGCCACACTTTGCAGGATCTGCAGGTCGAAGTAATTCCAGGAAGAAAGCACCCATTTGCCGTAGAACCAGCGATCGATCAGGATCCCGGTGAGAAAGATGCTTGTATAACCCAGGCAAAACAATAATACGGCTTTCAATCCCGGGCGACGAATAGCGATGAGCCAGAGAAAAATGCCTATCCCGACGGAGGCCAGCTGGAAACGGAACAGGAAGCTGAAAGCCAGCAACAAGCCGATCAGGAAGAAGTGCTTCAGCTCCTTCTTTTTCGGATCAACCAGGATTGCCGCGGCGAAAACCAAAGCAATTCCCGCCCAGACTTCCGAAGAGAACCGAACGTTTACCAATGGCAGGAACCAGAGAAAGTAACTGGCGATCAAAAAGACTTTTCTGAATCCGGGTTCTATTGTTCCGGAAACAGCGCGGGTGAATGAGCGAATAGCCAAAAGTGCCGTGATCCCGGTTAGCGCTCTGAGCAGGAAAGCGAGCATGTACGGATCTGTAACGCTGATCCACTTGCAAAAGGCGAAAACCCAGTAAGCCATCATGGGTTGAATGGCGGAGCGGGAAGCAGCTTCAAATTCCCAAGCATATTCGTTTGCAGCGTAATCCTGGATGCGTGAATTGGCAAATTCGATGATCTGGTAATGTTCGTCAGCGTGAAAATAACCGGTCCCGATATAGGCGGCGGCCATGTAAACGATCACTCCGGCGATAAACACGTACCGGTTGAAGCTGTTGATTTTCATAGCGGGAAATTAGGAATATTGCCCCACAAATCCACCAGTGCACCTCAATGCCGTGGATTTCCTGCTCAAAATCAGAATGATAATTTACAAATTCAGGATTATTTCCAGCCTTTCAGGACTTTATCCGCCTGTTTCGCATAATAGCCTTTCTGATCGCGGATCACCGTGAACAATTCTTTCGCTTCGTTCCGTTCCCCGTTTGCCAGCAGCGATTCTGCCAGGTACCAGCTCGCTTCGTCGTTGAAATTGCTGAATGGAAGCTGAAGACAGGTTGCGAAATGTTGCTTTGCTTCTGCGTACTGCTGTAAATTATAAGAGCACAATCCGGCATAAAAATGGCCGTTCACGTCATCCGGATACGTTTTTACAATAAGCTGAAGCCGTTGCAGTGATTCTTTCCACTTTCCCTTCCCGACATATTTCATCGTTTTAGCTATGTAATCCATGTAAGGAATGGCGACCGTTTTAAAAGTTGTCTCCGTGGTTTCTGAATTCACCACTTCCAGGTCGGCCGATGTTCCGGTGAGTACGATCTGTTCCGTTTCGATCTCCGGTTTAGACCGGTAAGCACTGTAATCGATCACCTTCAGATCGTGGAAGTAAACTTCTTTCGCCGATTTTTGCCGGGAAATTCTCGGCGTCGTTTCACTTAATGTTGGAATTACCAGCGGATCCAGCACAATTGCCGGAATTTCCCTGATATCCGTTGTAGGAACGCTCGCCGGCTGACTTTGCAATTCCTGCTGCATGGTTTTTATGGAAGCAATGGCGATCTGCCTGGTTTCAGGAAGCGCTTCCAATGTATCGATAGCCGTTGGAAGAGAAACATCCGTTTGTTCGACGCTTAATTCGACCTGTTGTTTTTTTGCCTGATGAGCGGATGGAGTAGTGGTTGTAAAAACGGCAATTCCGGTTATAATCACTGCGGCTGCGATACCACTTAAGTAAAGCGGAAGTCTGGAAGGACTGTTGAATCGCTTGTCGAGCCGCTGCATGGAGCTGGTTCCGACCGTACTTGCCTGCCAGCCGTCGAGTGCATCCTGTTCGAAAGAGCCGTTAAGCGAACCCTCGGTTTTTCGGCGCTCGCTTTCCGTCGCATGCTTGTATGCGTCGATCTGCTCACGTGTCAGCCCTGATTGATATGTCGGTTTATGCTTCATGACGTTCCTGTCGTTCCATCCATAGCTTCAAATTCCGTTTTCCATTCTGAATGGCGCTTTTGACAGTATTTAAAGGTATGGATAAGTGTTCACTGATTTCGTTGTAAGATTTCTGCTGGAGGTAAAACAATTCCACGCAGATCTTCTGTTCTTCTTTTAAGTGTTCGATGGCCCTTTCCAGCAGCTGAAGACGGTCTTCAAGAATGATGGATTGTTCATCCTGTTCTTCCGCCGGCTGTGTGAGCTCATTGATCACGATTGTTTCATTCGGCTTGAATTTCCGCAGGTATTGCAGGCATTCATTCCTTGTTACCTGGTAAAGCCAGGATTTGAAATGCTGAACATCGTGCTTTAGCAGCTTGGCGCCAAGCTCTCCGAAAATCCGTAGTGTAATGTCTTCCGCATTTTCCACCTGGCGCAGGTAATTCATGCAGCTTCCCATAACGAGGTGTGCATACCGCTCATATAACAGTGGCAAGGTAAATTCGCACCGGTCCGTTATATACAGATCGATCAATTCCTTGTCGGACAGCTGCTGGTATTTTCTGCGTTTAGCTCCAAAAAACATTTCAGGGTAAAGATGCAACTTCCTGACGAAATCCATAAATTGCGGATTCATTTAATTTCGATCATGAAGAATATTGCAGTTTTGACATCAGGCGGGGATTGTCCGGGAATGAATGCATGCATTCGCGCGGTGGTAAAAACGTGCTTATATAAAGGAATGGTTCCGTTTGGGATTATGGACGGCTACCAGGGAATGATCTCGGGAGCTTTTCGTGAAATGACCTACAGCGATGTCGACAACATTATATACAGAGGCGGAACCATTCTGGGAACTGCGAGAAGCGATGAGTTCAAAACCGCAGAAGGAAGAAAGAAGGCGGCAAAGCAATTAAAGAAATACCATATAGACGGACTGATCGTTATCGGTGGAGACGGAACATTTACCGGGGCTACCTTATTAAGTAAAGAGCTGGATATTCCCGTGATCGGAATTCCCGGTACAATAGATAATGATATTGCCGGAACCGACCATACGATAGGATACGATACCGCTTTAAATACCGTGGTGGAAGCCGTCGATAAGATCCGCGACACAGCCGGAAGTCATCACCGGGTATTCTTTATAGAGGTAATGGGAAGGAACGCCGGGTTCATTGCTTTGAATGCTGCGCTCGCAAGCGGAGCGGAAGCAGTGCTCATTCCCGAAGAGATCACAGACATTAAAAAACTGGTCCAGGAGATCAGGGAACAGAACAAAGGAAAACGCAGCTCTATTATAATAGTAGCCGAAGGTGATGACGGAGGAGGCGCTTTGGAGATCATGGAGAAAGTTCAGCCGCATTTGAAAGCATACGAATTGCGTTATTCGGTGCTCGGACATATACAACGAGGAGGAGCTCCATCCGCATTTGACAGGATTCTTGCCACCAGGATGGGAGCTTTAGGGGTGGAATTACTGCAAAATGGTAGCCGCGACCTGATGATCGGTGCAAATGGAGACATATTAATTACTCATTCCATAGAGTTCGGAATCCAGCAAACACCCAGTTTGGACCTTACAAAGCTGAGTCTTTTAAAGCAACTGTTAACGAAAGGCTAATCGGATGTTATTTTTTTTCCGGCATTATATAAAGCGAAACCAGCGACTTAGGTATTGAGTTAAACATTTTTGCACAATTATTTATTGATAAGGTTTGGAAATGTAAAAAGAGTGGGTATCTTTGCCACCGCTTAGAACGATAAGCGACGCT
>Ga0247810_10000706_pt1 | contig 29396 bp, 22 predicted proteins | sample UWRJL119311C1_FD_179918 | JGI IMG/M metagenome (GOLD analysis project Ga0247810, IMG submission 179918) | Plant litter microbial communities from Arlington Agricultural Research Station in Wisconsin, United States - UWRJ-L119-311C-1 | ecosystem: Environmental > Terrestrial > Plant litter >... | reverse complement strand
TAAAGAAGCATTCACGGCATACCGCACGTTGAAGCATTTCGAGCTGGCTATTCCTGTTGAGCCTTACCCGACAGCCCGCTACAGCATAGTGGAATTTACACCCGGAACCGGGCGTATGCATCAGTTGCGGATCCATGCCAATAAGATCAGTCATCCTATCATCGGGGATCCGAAATACGGCAACCGTCACCACAATCACATGTTCGAAGAAAAACTGGGGATTCCGAATCTGTTCCTGCACGCCAACTCTTTAGAGTTCATTCATCCGTTCAGTGGGGAAATGATCCTTGCAGAAGCCCCCTTACCGGAATACTGGGAGCAATTCCCGTTTTAAACCGGTTACCTAAATCAAGGCATTCAAAATCCACCTTTGTAAGTCAATTCAAAATCAATCATCCAAAACCAGTCATCAACTATCGAAATAACCCTAAAGTTCCCTAAATATTCCCGCATCAAGCGCATTTTCCATAAAATAGCGGAAATTACCGCAGAATGAAAACGATTATCATACTTATACTTCTTACTATGAGCTCATCTATTCTTAACGGACAAACCCTGCCCCAGGTCGATATTCACCAATACGAGGGAAGCTGGTTCGTGATCGGTTACAAACCGAGCGCACTGGATAAAAAATGGATAGATACGGAAGAGATCTACACCTGGGATGAAAAAAAGGGCCGCTACGATGTGGTGACAAAGTATAAAAAAGGACCGGGCGGAAAACAAAAGACCATCACGCAAAAATTGCTTCCTGTGAGCAATAGCGGAAACGCAAGATGGATCGCCAGGATCTTTTTATTCATTCGTGCAGATTACGTGATCTATAAAATTGCCGATGATTATTCCTACGTTGTCGTCGGCCACCCGAAGCAGAAATACCTCTACATCATGTCGCGTAAGCCACAGATGAACCAGGAGCTTTACGACGACCTTGTGGGATTTTCACTCACGCTTGGCTACAAAAAAGAAGAGATCGTGAAACATGTCCAGGAATCCCGGATCTGAAAGAAATCGAGTAAAAACTACTGACTAAAGATACCGACTATTTTTGCGTGTGCTCCATCCATTCCAGTACCGGAATTTTGGCATATTTGGAGAAATTACCGTTCTGTCTTTCCCATAGTTGGTAGAACCCGATCGTAAACGAGCTTTCCGACGGATCTTTCGGGTCCCAGAACTGTTTGGTGTTATCGCTGAGCGTTAGCCAGACATTGTAATCGTGTTTACTGGTCGAAATATGAGCGATCATACGTTTAATCAGCTCTTTATCTGTTATCGTGATCATTTTTGCCGCGGCTCCCTGCTTCGTCCCGGAAATACTTCTCACTTCCGCACTTACGGAATCGCCGGTCTGCAATTCAATCTTGTCGATAGATGAAGGATTGATCAGGATAGTCGAGTCGTTCTCTATTTTCAGCGCTTTCCCGATGAAGATAATACGTGAGTCCTTTAGAAATTCGTTGGATGCGATAGAGAAATCGAAAGAAGTGTTCATCGCTTTCAGTTCGTTCATCCCTTTTCCATAAAAATGAACATCGCCGGTTGCGTTCATTTTAAAACGGGTCACTTCGGGAACTTTCAGTGTGTTTACCTCTTTTTTGCCTGAACAGGAAAGTACCAGGAGAACGATCGGTAGAAGATTAAGTGCTTTTTTCATAGTTGCATTTTGTTTCTGCTAATATGCAACTTTTGAAGCTATAATCAGATAGCTGGCGCACCGGTTAGTGATCATTCTTTACGATAAATTAACTTCGGCATAATGCTTTCCGGTCTAATTTTAAGGAATACGCACACCAACCGGTTATGAGCATTGAAATTAACGGAATGATCGGAGACGATCACCTCGGTACGGAAAGATTGGTACTCAAAGTTCTGATAGACGACAACCTGTCGAACTACATCCTGATTGATAGCCAGTCAACTACATTTGGAAAAATTCCCAAAAGTGATCGTCATGTGTTCTGGTTTCCCAACAGGGAAGTCAAAAAAGGAGATACGATAATCGTTTATACGAAGAGAGGAAAGCCTTCGAAAACAGCAGCCGAAGACGGAAGACATGTCTTTTACTGGAACCTCGATAACGGGATCTGGACCAGCAAGAATGACTCTGCGGTACTCGTGCGTATTATGTCCTGGACATTAAAAAAAGTGGTGTAAACCAAAAAACAAGGAGCGATAGCAAAAGCCGCCGCTCCCCGAAATCACAATTGCTGAGGACATAAATGCCCTTAACTAATAATGAAGTTAAGGAAATGAGCACAGCCGTAAAAATACTTTCTCATAAATAATTTTAAATTAGATTCTAAAAATCAGTTGCTTATCTTTTCCGAGGTTGTGTGATTGGGAGGATGATTATGGTTTTCTTTTCCATGCTATCCAAGAAAAAATGGTACGAAGAAAGCTCCGTACCACCTTTATGAAAAATGAGAAAAACAATTGAACTATTAAAACGCAGGGAGGACCAATAGATTGTTCTGACTGAATGTTTTAACAAATGATTCGTTTGCGGAATATTTTCTGTTAAGGTCAAATATGCTCAATCCGGTTAATCTCTGTTAATACCTGCCTCTTCCTAAGAATTCTGTAACACGATTGCTGCCGGAATTCCTGAAATTTCGAATACATCTTTAATACAGGAAATCATGTCAAGCAACGAAAATAATTCCACAAATCCAGGAACTTCTAAAGGAAGTACAACCCCGGAAGCGGCGGCCGGACAAAGAGGCCACGGTTCAATGATCAACGTAGATCCGGCACTCAGCTCGGATCCCGGGAAAGCGAGCCGGCGTGGTGCTCATGTAAATGCTTCCCGCAACGAGGATCCGTCGAAAAGAGATTCTGCCACCGACAGTGAAGAAGGTGGATTGCACCCGAAAAGAAACCAGGATGCAAATCCGGGAGATTACCACAATGGCGATTCAACACAGGCCGGAACCCAGAATAGTCAGAGCACTACAAGAGTAAGTGATTCGGGAGCCGGCAGCGGAAATCTCACGGAAGAGAACAAAGCCAACCGCACCGATAAATTCGGCCCGGACGGGAAATCCGAAACAGGAATTTAAAAAGCAGGCCCGGGATGTATCCGGGCCTGCTTTATTTTACTTGATAATTCGTCAACTCCGCGTTCTCAAACCGCTTCAATTAGCTCCCTGTGCCCTCTGCGGTAAAATTAACCTTCATCAATCCTTCACGCGCAGCCAGGTCTGTGTCCGGAAAAAAGGTCCGATGTAACCGCGAACGTACAATTTGTCGGCATTGTCCTCATCCAGCCAGATCGTGCAGGAATACGATTTCCCGTTTTCCGGGTCAACGATCGTTCCGCCCTTCCATTCTTCGCCGTTCCAGGTCATGTAACGAACGATCTTCAATCCGATCAGCGGCTGATTTTTCATATCGCCCGTGCAGGCCTTACAAACAGGATTCGCTTCCCGCCCCTCACGGGGATAGAGGTAAGTAATTTTCCCGTAAAGCTTGTCCTGGTATTTGTAAAGCTCGACAGTGGATTTTTTCTTTCCGGTTGCATCGTCAATGGTTGTCCATTTTCCAACGCAGGTCTGGCTGAATGAGAGCGTCGCAAAAAAGCTGAACGCGAGAAATAAGCAAAATCGTTTCATAGTTATATGGGGTTATTATAGTATGCGTACATAGCATTATACCTCCCAATTTACACCATTTTTTGGAATAACCAAATCTTAATTAGCTGTTTGGACCGAAAGGTGCTTATCTGTGCCAGGCCGGATAAGTATTTCGGTTCCTTGCTGCTCAGGTGAGTTTGCGGTGATGCATATAAATGCTTCTCATCGAAACAGGGATCTCCTTTTGACGGAAGCTGAAAATTGTTTGCTAATTTTAATCCCTGATAAATTAGAATATGAGCAATAGAATCGCCCTTAAATTCCCGTTTTTAGCTTGTCTGGCTTTCAGTTTTCTGTTTGTTTCCGGTTTACTCGCCCAGGGATCTGTTCCTTATCGTGTTGGTGATAAGTTTGGTATTGCTGACCTGTCCGGAAAAATGGTGGTGCCTGCCGAGTATGATCTCATTGAAATGGACAATTATTCAAAGCTGCATTTCATTGCCTACAAATTCAGAGACACGGGTAATGTGTCCAGCCTGATAATCAACAATACAGTTGTTATCAAAGATCAGTCATACCGCGATTACTCCTTAACAAATGAGCTGATTGTGGCCAATGGATACGATCTGAAAGCCGGGAAAAGAAGTTACTCAAATCCTTACGATCAGAAAAGTCGCTTATTCAGTATTACCGGAAAGGATATTCTGAATGAAACGTTCAGTTACATAAGTGTTATCAACGACATTGACGAGAAGAATAAGCTGGATGAGGTCTTGGTCGTAACCACCGGTGCGGATAAAAGGAAGTCCATATTGATCTACGACAAAAAGCTGGAGAAGATCTCCAGGACCATTGCAGCCGGAGTGATCGATCTTGAGGTGCCTGAGCAATACAATAATTCGTATACTGAGAATGCTCCGATAGTTTATGTTTACAGGGACGCATTAGGTAACTGGCAAAAATCCGCCATCGAAGGATCGGGAAAAGTCATAAAAGCTGAAACAGTAAAAATAGCCAGTGACTGGAAGAAAGAGCGCGCAGGGTTTGATGATTTCGGTAGTTTAGATGCAGTTGAAATGCCTCGTGGTGACAGACCTGCAGCTGAAAAAACAGACAATGCAAAAAAGATAGAAGTTGATCTGGATAAATACTATCTCCCAAGAAAAATGGAGAAGATCGCCACGTCTTTCGATGGTTTCAAAAATGGATATGTAGAAGTCGTCAAAAAGGCTGGTAAACAAGGCTTGCTGCTGATCGACAAAAATGAGATGCTCATTCCTGCCCGTTACGACGAAATAATGGATGCGGAGTTTAATCACAATGCAAGTGGGTGTATCATCCGGACAGGCAACAAGTATGGTCTCTATCTTTTCGGAGAAAAGACAAATATGATGGTTGAGCCGGTATTCGCGTATATCCCGCTTGTAGAGGAAGCGCATTATTTCGGAACGGGCCAGCCGCTCATTAAGCTCTTTGATCCTGTAACCGGAGAGCTGTTCTGTTATGCCAGTAAATCCGGTAAATTGTATTACCGCGAAAAATAATAGTACTTCTTAACCTATGAATGAACACGGCTTTGAAGGTCGTGTTTTTTTTGTGCCTGTAAGTCGGTTTAACCGGTAACAGACTGCCTTTTTTCCACATCTGAATGTTATTACCACTTTTTACCACTATTATCTGAAAGGCTGTTTTTCCAATGAAATCAGTACATTTGACGCGTTGATTGTAACCTTTCATTCGTGATGAGCGTACTGAGTTATCAACAAAGTGTAACAAGGTGGTAAAAAGTGGGTTATTCTTCCCTAATTTTACCCATTATTAAGCTATGGCTGGACTTGTAGGAGAATTTGAAGTAAAACTGGACGGAAAAGGGAGATTTCTCTTTCCCGCTGGCTTGCGCAAACAACTTTCTCCCGAGGCCCAGGAACAATTCATGCTGAACAAAGGCTTTGAAGACTGTCTCACACTTTACCCCATGAATGAATGGGATAAGCTGGCTGAGAAATTGTCTAAGCTCAACCTGTTCAAGCCCAAAAACCGGATGTTCTACCGTTTGTTCCACCAGGGAGCAAAGCAGTTGGCGCTGGATTCTGCAGGACGTGTGCTCATCCCGGTGATGCACATGGAGCGCGTGGGACTGGATAAGGATGTGATGCTCATCGCCTACAACGACAGAATTGAGATCTGGGACAAGTCCAAATACTTCCAGCTGCTGGATGGTAACATGGCTGATTTCGCTGATCTGGCGGATGAAGTAATGGGTGATTTGGGTAATGATGACGAATAACGAAGCATATCACATACCGGTAATGTTGAACGAGTGCCTGGAAGGTCTTTCCATTCACCCGGACGGAACGTATGTCGATGTAACCTTTGGCGGCGGCGGGCATTCCCGTGCGATATTCGAGCAGCTTTCACCGAAAGGCCGCCTGATCGCTTTTGACCAGGATCCGGATGCTAAGAAGAACCTGTGGACGGCTCCCAATTTCCATTTCGTTCCTGCCAATTTCGCTTTCATGAAAAATCACCTCCGCGTGATGGGTATCAAGGAAGTGGACGGCATTCTCGCTGATCTCGGAGTTTCTTCTCACCAGTTTGATGACGGAAAGCGCGGTTTTTCTATCCGTGCCGATGAAGTGCTCGATATGCGAATGGATCAGGCAGGCGATCTGACGGCTGCAAAGATCGTAGCGACCTATGATGATGAGCAGCTGGCAAAGATCTTCCGTACTTACGGGGAATTGCCGAATCCTTACAAAGCAGCCCTGGAGCTCGTGAAACAGCGCAAGCGCAATCCGATCACAACGACAGGCCAGCTGATGGAGATCCTGCTTCCTTTGGCGCCGAAATTCAAAGATCATAAATATTTCGCCCAGGTTTTTCAGGCGCTTCGCATCGAAGTGAACCAGGAAATGGACGTGCTGGAGAAATTCCTGCTGCAAACCCAGGATGTACTGAAGCTGGATGGTCGCTTGGTGGTGATGTCTTATCATTCACTCGAAGATCGGCTGGTGAAAAACCTCATGAAGCGCGGGAATATCGACGGGTCGATAGAAAAGGACTTTTTCGGAAATGTGCTCAAGCCTTTCGAGGAAATTACGCGTAAACCGGTTTCTCCTTCCGAAGAAGAGATCGAACGGAATACAAGGGCAAGAAGCGCCCGCTTACGGATTGCTAAACGTGTTGCTGATGGAAAATGAGTATCGCAAGCGGGAAGAGCCGAAAGTGAAGTACGAGCAGCAACCGATGGATGCTGTGAAAGGAAAGCGTCCGAATGTAGTGTCGGAAGATGCTGCGCCTTCTGGCAAAAAGTCCCGTGGGGCAGCTGAAAGCAGCCAGTCTCAGGGTAACGAGATGCGTGAAAAGCCGCAAACCGTAAAAGAGGAAGATCTTCCGCCGAAAAGCGCAGCCAGGAAGAAAGCCGGTCCTGCAAAACGTCCGAATTTGCTTGTGCAGGTCCTCAACGGTGATATCCTTACCCGCGACTTCGTGGTGAACAACCTGACCTTCATCTTCTTTATCCTCTTTCTGCTGATGCTGATGGTGGCTAAAGGATATTACGGAAAGCAGCTCACCAAGGAGATCGATACGCTGGATACCGAAGTGCGTGCAAAAACAGCTGAATACATTGAGAATAAAGCGCGACTGGAAGAAGCAACTGCCCGCTACAGGCTGGTGGAAGCGCTCGAAAAGCGCGGATTGAAAGAAACAGTGAATCCTGCAAAAGTGATTCGCCTAAACAAGAAAAAAGATGAGTAACGATAAGAAGGATCTGATCTGGCGGGCCTATCTTGTATACCTGGGCTTTTTCGTGGCAATGGTTGTTGTCATCGTAAAAACCGTGCTCATTCAAACCGAAGGAAAAGCCACGTTTTTCACGGCTACCGAAGAGAAGATCCCGACACGTGCAGTGAAACGCTACCCGAGAAGGGGCGAAGTGCTGGACCGCAATTATACGCCGCTGGTAACTTCCGTTTCCTCTTACGATATCCACATGGATCCTACCGTAGTGAAACAGGAGATCTTCGATCGCGATATCTCGGACCTCGCGCAGGGATTGTCCCGGATCTTTCCGCAGACCTCGGCACGTGAGTATGAGAATTATATCCGAAGAGGAAGAACGAAAAAGAACCGTTACCTGAAGATCGCGCTGAAAGTAACCAACGAGCAGCGAAGAATGATCCGCGCGCTGCCGATCTTTAAATTGCCGCGCCACAAAGGTGGCCTGATCGATAACGACGAAATTGTTTCCCGCAAGCGTCCGCACGGAGAAATGCTCAAGCGAACGCTGGGCTATTACCAGAATGATGGAGTAGGGAAAGAGCTGCGCGTTGGTATCGAAGGTGCTTACAATGAATACCTGGCCGGTGAGCCGGGCGAAGAAGTGGAACAGAAGATCTCTTCCGGCTGGAAGAAAACGGGTCAGATGATTCGCGAGCCGGTGGAAGGCGCTGATCTGATAACGACAATCGACCTTGGTATTCAGGAAGTGGCGCATTCGGAGCTTTACCAGCAGCTGAAGAACCAGGGAGCGAAAAGCGGTTGTGTGATCGTAATGGACGTGAAAACGGGCTACGTAAGAGCAATTGTGAACCTGCAGGCCGGCGCCGACGGAGAATATTACGAAAAATACAACCAGGCTATCGGAACCAAAGAAGTTCCGGGATCGACCTTCAAGCTGGCTGTCCTCATGGCGGCCCTGGAAGACGAGAAGATCAGCTTGTCGGATACGGTGAACGCAGACGGGGAATACAATTTCTACGGCGTCAAAATGCACGATTCCAACGAATTTGGCTACGGAAGAATCACCATTCGCCGGGCTTTCGAAGTTTCTTCGAATGTGATCGCGAAAGTGATCTTCAATGCTTACCGCAATGAGCCGCAGGCATTCATAGACCGTCTTAAATCGTTTGGATTGAGCGAGCCGCTGGGAATTGACATCGAAGGTGAAAAGCGCCCGACAATGTACGCTCCGGGCTCTAAATACTGGTCGGGATTATCGCTGGCATGGATGGCAATTGGCTACGAAGTGCAGCAAACGCCGCTTCAGACACTGGCTTTCTACAATTCGGTTGCCAATAACGGTGTTCTGGTAAAGCCGCAGTTCGTGGAGCAGATCCGCCGCGGTTCGCAGGTCGTTAAGAATTACCGCCCGATCGTTCTGAATAAGAAAGTATGTTCCGATAACACGCTGCACCAGCTGCAGGATTGTCTTTCCGGTGTTGTGAAACGCGGAACGGGAAGCGCGCTCAAATCCTCGTTGTTCGACATCGCAGGTAAAACCGGAACAGCTGTGATCCTGAACGATGATCTCCGCTACGGAAAAGAAGGCGAGAAACGCTACCAGGCTTCGTTTGTTGGCTATTTCCCTGCGAAAGAGCCGCTTTACTCCTGTATCGTAGTGGTTTCTGCGCCGAGCAAAGATATTTATGGTGCAACGGTTTCGGGAACGGTCTTCACGGCTATCGCGAATAAAGTGTACTCCAATACGCTGAAATACCACAAAGCGATCAATGAAGCCAATCAGCGAGTGAGTGAAGTGCCGTTATCCATCGATGGAAACAGTCACGATATTCTCACAGTGCTGAACTCGCTCCGGGTGAAATACAATTTCCCGGGCAGAACCGAGTGGGCGAATACAAAAGCACAGGGCAACCTGGTGGAAATTACACCGAGAGCCGTTTCGGCCAACAGGATTCCGAATGTGGTCGGACTTTCTGCAAGAGATGCGGTTTACCTGATCGAAAGACTGGGAATGCATGCCATTGTAAGAGGATATGGAAAAGTAGTCTCTCAGACTGTTCCCGCTGGAACGGACGCTGACAGGATGAGAGGCGGATTAATAGAATTGGTATTGGAATGATCATTTTAAACGACATAGCGCAACAGACTTCCGTGAAGGAATGGATCGGCCCGAAAGACGCCGCTGTTTCTTCCATTGTCTTTGATTCGAGAAAAGCAATTGCCGGAACCCTGTTCGTGGCGATTAAAGGAACGAAAGCAGACGGCCACGATTTTATCCCGCAGGTAATTTCCCAGGGCTGTACCGCGATCGTAACGGAAATGAAGATGGAGCTGCCCGATGAGGTAACTCAGCTGGTTGTTCCGAATACGTCGAAAGCACTTGGTGAGCTGGCTCATGCATTTTACGGATCGCCTTCCACAGAGCTGATCCTGGTCGGAATTACTGGAACGAACGGAAAAACGACCTGTACGACTTTACTGCATCGTTTGTACACCGATCTCGGCTTCAAAACCGGATTGTTGTCAACGGTGGTGAACCTGATCGGCGAAGAGGAAATTCCTTCCACGCACACAACTCCCGATCCTGTAGCGCTGAATGCGTTGCTGGCGGATATGGTAGCGCAGGGATGCTCACATTGTTTCATGGAAGTGAGCTCGCATGCGGTCGACCAGCACAGGATCGCCGGCTTGCAGTTTGCCGGTGGGGCATTTACGAATATCACGCACGATCACCTGGATTACCACCAGACGTTCAAAGCTTACATCGACGCGAAGAAAGCGTTCTTCGATAGCCTGCCGAAAGGAGCTTTTGCATTAACGAATGCCGATGATCGCAACGGAATGGTAATGATGCAGAATACAAAGGCGCAGCTCTCCACTTATGCAATGAAAAGTCACGCAGACTTCATGGTGAAAGTGCTCGAGAACAGCTTCGGCGGCCTGGTGCTTACGATCAACGGAACGGAAGTCTGGACCAGATTGATCGGTGATTTCAATGCTTACAACCTCGTAACGGTTTTCGGAATCAGCCAGTTGCTGGGTGAAGAGCCGGTAGAAGTGCTGACGGTTCTGAGTCGACTGGAATCTGTCGACGGACGTTTCCAGTTCACCCAAAGTGGTGGGGGGATTACAGCGATCGTCGATTACGCCCACACACCGGATGCGCTGCTGAACGTGCTAAAAACGGTGGAGAACCTGCGCACGAGAAACGAACAGGTGATCACCGTTATAGGTTGCGGTGGCGACAGGGATTCCCTGAAACGTCCGGAAATGGCCCGCATTGCCTGCGAGCTGAGCGATAAAGTGATCCTGACATCCGACAACCCGAGAACAGAAGATCCGCAGGCCATTCTTGCAGATATGGAAAAAGGAGTGGAGCCGCAGCATTTTATGAAAGTGCTCACCATCCAGGATAGGGAACAAGCCATTAAAACAGCGGTGTCGCTGGCACAGCCGAAAGACATTATCCTGGTTGCAGGAAAAGGACATGAGAAATACCAGGAGATCAGCGGGGTGAAACATCCTTTCGACGATTTCCAGCTGGTTGGAGAATACTTTACCAAAATGAATAAATAGATGTTAACGTACCTTTTTAATTACCTCGCAGAAATGGATGTGCCCGGAGCAGGATTGTTCCAGTACATTTCCTTTCGTGCGGCATTGGCGCTGATCACTTCGCTGATCATTTCGGTGGTTTTTGGAAAACGATTGATCAACCTGCTGCGCCGTCAGCAGATCGGGGAAACGGTTCGTGATCTCGGACTTGCCGGACAGATCGAGAAATCGGGAACGCCGACTATGGGTGGATTGATCATCCTGGCTTCCATCTTAATTCCCACCATCCTGTTCGCGAAGCTAAGCAACGTTTATGTGATCACAATGTTGCTCGCAACGGTCTGGCTGGGAGCTATCGGTTTTCTCGACGATTACATCAAAGTGTTCAAAAAGAACAAAGAAGGTCTTGCAGGAAAATTCAAAGTGATTGGTCAGATTGGCGTCGGAGTGATAGTTGGAAGCATCCTCTATTTCCACCCGGATGTCCAGGTGCACAAAAAAGTCGATGTGAACTACAAGCTGCAGGCCGACGAAGAGATCGTTACCGATCAGCACATGGCTTTCAACACGTCTGACACAACGAAATGGATCCGCACCCGCGATATGACTTCCACCGTTCCTTTTGTAAAGAACAACGAGTTCAACTACAACTGGCTTATCGGGGATGTGAACAAATCTTACGGATGGCTGCTGTTCATCCCGATCGTGATCTTTATCGTGATCGCCGTTTCGAACGGGGCCAATATGACCGACGGGCTTGATGGCCTGGCAACGGGAACGAGCGCCATTATTGGAATTGCCCTGGCGATCTTTGCTTACGTCAGCTCCAATGTGCGTTTCGCAGACTACCTCGACGTCATGTACATCCCGTTTGCCGAAGAGCTGGTGATCTTTATTTCGGCCTTCGTTGGTGCGTGTATCGGTTTCCTCTGGTACAACAGCTACCCGGCGCAGGTGTTCATGGGCGATACGGGAAGTCTCGCTCTTGGTGGGATAATCGCTGTTTTCGCGATCTCTGTCCGCAAGGAATTGCTCATCCCGGTTCTGTGCGGGATCTTCCTGATCGAAAACCTCTCGGTGATCATGCAGGTCGGGTATTTCAAATACAGCAAGAAGCGGTTCGGCGAAGGCAGGCGCATCTTCCGCATGGCCCCGCTGCATCATCATTACCAGAAAAAAGGACTCCATGAAGCGAAGATCGTTTCCCGTTTCTGGATCGTGGCCGTATTGCTGGCAGTAGTAACCATTGTAACCCTCAAGCTGCGTTAATGGAGATCGCGAATAAAATAGTGGTTGTACTGGGCGCCGGCGAAAGCGGGGTTGGAGCAGCGATTCTTGCAAAAGTGAGAGGAGCCTCCGTGTTTGTTTCGGATTTCGGAACGATCAAGCCTTCTTTTCAGCAGGAGCTGGGCGAACATGAGCTGGAATGGGAAGAAGGAAAACATTCCCTGGATCGCATTCTCGAAGCCGATATCGTAGTGAAATCTCCGGGCATCCCGGAAAAAGCGCCGGTCATGAAAGCGATCCGCGAAAAAGGGATCAAAGTGGTTTCCGAGATCGAATTCGCCGGATTCTTCACCGATGCGAAAAAAGTGTGCATCACGGGGAGCAACGGGAAAACGACCACTACCATGATGATCCACCACATGCTCACCAAAGCCGGAATGAATGTCGGGCTGGCGGGAAATGTAGGTTACAGCTTCGCCAAGCAGGTGGCACTGGAAGACAAGGATATTTACGTGCTCGAGCTGAGCTCTTTCCAGCTGGATGATATGGAAGAGTTCAAAGCCGAGATCGCTATCCTCACAAACATTACCCCGGATCATTTAGACCGGTACGAATACAACATGCAGCTCTACGTGAATTCTAAATTCCGCATCCTGCAAAACCAGACGACGGCCGATTTCTTCATTTACAATGCAGACGACGCCACCATTACCGCTGAAATGGAGAAACGCTCCATTGCAGCAAAAGCAATCCCGTTTTCATTGACGAAAACCTTCGAAACGGGAGGATATGTAGCAAACAAACAACTCATAATAAACTTTAACAATCAATTCTCTATGTCTATTCACGAACTAGCTTTGAAGGGTAAGCACAACACCCAGAATTCATTGGCATCCGGTATCGCCGGACGTCTGTTGGATATCCGCAAGGAAGTTGTGCGCGAAAGTCTGTCCGACTTCGTAAACGTAGAGCACCGCCTGGAATTTGTAGCCAAGGTTTGCGGTATCGAATTTATCAACGACTCGAAAGCGACAAATGTCAACTCGACATGGTTTGCGCTCGAGAGCATGGAAAATCCTACGGTATGGATCGTCGGTGGAGTGGATAAAGGAAACGATTACCACGAGCTGCTTGATCTTGTGAAAGAGAAAGTAAAAGCGATCATTTGCCTTGGTAAAGACAATCAGAAGATCATCGACACGTTTACAGGCGCTGTTGAAACGATCGTGGAAGCAGGTTCTGCCATGGAGGCAGTGGCTTACGGTTACCGTCTGGCGAAAAAAGACGAAACGGTATTGCTTTCCCCGGCTTGTGCGAGCTTCGACCTGTTCGAGAACTACGAAGACCGTGGTAACCAGTTTAAGGAAGCCGTTCGTTCGCTCTAAACAACGCATGTGATGAATACGAAAGTAGCAGCAGATAACCGCCTCCTTGCAGCTCGTGAGGAAGGCCTGAAAAATGCGGAACAGCACTCGCTCCGTCCTTTGGGGAAACTCTGGGGAATGGATGTGTTTGCGTGGTACAATCCATCCGTTTATGAGCTGTCGGCTACTATTTCCACGTTCCCGTTTCCCGTCTTCTGGCTGGGGAATGAGATCGCTGTGAAAGAACTGGCCCAGGTCGATCCGGAAAGCATGCGCTCGCTGGCGTGGTGCGGCCAGTACGATTCTGCGCAGTTCACCATGCCCGGGGATGTTGCTGCGGGAATGCGACTGGTAACAGCAACCGAAACGCTGGAAGACGCCCTGCAGATCGTGAAAGCGGTGAAGCAGAGCCGTCACATCCTGCTGTTCACCGTTGCCGGAAATGAATGGAAAACCAAATTAGCAGATTTTGAAGCGTTCGTTCGCTTAAACAATACCAAATGATTCAGTTCATACGGAAATATTTCAAAGGTGATTTGGTGATTTGGATCATCACGATGCTGATGCTGGGCTTCTCGCTCGTAAGTGTCTACAGCTTCGTGACCATTCTCGTGAAAACCGAGGGCGGAACGCCGTTCAAATACCTCTTCAAGCATTTCATCTACATTGTGCTGGCAGTGCTGGCCATGTACTGGGTGCACAAAAGAGATCCGAAGGATATTTCCCGTTTGTCAAAAGTCATTTTTTACGCCGCTGTCGGATTGCTGGTCTTCACACTGTTCTTCGGAACAAGGGTCAATGAAGCAGGCCGCTGGATCCAGATCCCGTTTGTCGGGCTAAGCTTCCAGTCTTCCGACTTTGCCAAGCTGGCACTCATTATTTACCTTTCGCGGCTGCTTGCCAAAAAGCGCGATGTACTCAAATCATGGAAGGAAGGCTTTCTTCCCATTATGGCGCCCATTGTAATTATTTGTGGGTTGATTGTTAAAGATAATTTCTCTACGGCTGCCATTTTGTTCATGATCTCCTTCATCCTGCTCTTTCTCGGGAAAGTGCCCATCGGTAAAATGATGACCGTCATTGCCGGCGGAATTCTGCTGTTTGTGATGGTAGTTGGCGTACATAAAGCATTGCCGGACCTGAACATCCTTCCGCGCTGGGATACGTGGGTAAACCGTGTTACCAATCGCTACAGCGCCGGAGCAGGCGATATCGATGTAGCCGGGAACCTGCAGGCCAACAATGCGGGCGAAGCGATCTACCTCGGCGGATTTTTCGGCCAGGGAGTGGGGAACGGAAAGGTGAAGGCATTTATCCCCGAAGCATATGCGGATTTCTTCTATGCCAGCTTCGTGGAGGAATTCGGGCTCATATCGGCCATATTCCTGGCGCTGTTCTATGTGATCCTGCTCTACCGGATCATGCGCATAGCCCTCAAAGCCGACAACCTATTCGATGCTTATGTCTGTCTAGGGATCGGCATTTTGCTGCTGTCCCAGGCAACGGTAAATATGATGGTCTGCACAGGGATTTTCCCGGTAACCGGACAAAATATGCCCTTCCTCGCAATGGGAGGGTCTGCAATGATCATGGCCTGTATTTCCATCGGGATCGTACAGGGCATTGCTCAGCGGCAAACAGGCGACAAACCGGATCCGTCCGTTAATGTATTTGAATAATGCTGAATAAAGTAATCATATCAGGAGGCGGAACGGGCGGACATATTTTCCCCGCGATAGCCATAGCAAACGAGATCAGGGCGCGTTACCCGAAGGCCGACATCCTGTTCGTAGGCGCGATAGGAAAAATGGAAATGGAAAGAGTTCCCGCCGCGGGTTACCGGATTGTCGGACTTCCCATAGCCGGACTCCAGCGCAAGCTCACCCTTTCGAATTTTGCATTGCCTTTCAAGCTCGTAAACAGCCTGCTGAAAGCGAGAAAGATCCTGAAAGATTTCCAGCCGCAAGTCGTGATAGGTGTTGGCGGTTATGCCAGCGGTCCCATCCTGAGAATGGCTTCGGGGATGAAGATCCCGACAGTTGTCCAGGAACAGAATTCCTTTCCAGGGAAAACCAACCGCCTGCTGTCGAAAAGCGTAACGGCGATCTGCACGGCCTACGAAGGACTGGAAGCTGTTTTTCCTGCTGAGAAGATCCACTTCACGGGAAATCCGGTTCGCCAGGAGCTGAAAGCAATTAGCATTTCGAAAGAAGAAGCATTTGCCGCTTTCCCCGATCTCGATCCGGGTAAGAAAACGATTCTCGTTATGGGCGGAAGCCTTGGAGCGAGAACGCTGAACGAAAGCGTGCTGTATGCAAAAGATAAATACGCCGGGGAAAACGTTCAGATCCTCTGGCAATGCGGAAAATACTATGGAGATGCAATGCGTGCCGAGCTGGCTTCCCGCAAAAAAGATGCGATAGTTCTCACGGATTTTATAGCAAGAATGGATGCTGCTTATACGGTAGCGGATGTGATCGTCTCACGGGCAGGAGCGCTTTCCATCTCGGAATTGTGTCTGGTCGGAAAACCGGTGATACTGGTGCCGTCGCCTAATGTTTCGGAAGATCACCAGACGAAAAACGCCATGGCGCTTGTAAAGAACGATGCGGCAATCCTCGTAAAAGACGATACGGCAAAAGAACAGGTCATGCAGGCCGCGTTCGATCTGCTGAAATCGGAAGAAAAAAGCAAAGAGCTCGGTAAAAACATCCGCGCAATGGCAAAGCCTGATGCAACAAGCACAATAGCAGATGTAATAGAAAAAGTAAAGAAATAGAAAAGTTTATCCTCTCCTCCGCCAGCTGGCGGAAGGGGGAATAAAGGGGAGGATAGAGGATAAGTAAATAACAATATGAACATCGAAAACATCAGACGGATTTATTTCATAGGCATAGGGGGAATCGGGATGTCGGCACTGGCGCGTTACTTTTTTGCCAAAGGATACGATGTGGCCGGTTACGACAAAACACCTTCTCCGCTTACCGGTGAGCTGATCGCCGAAGGAATGGATGTTCATTTTCAAGACCTTGCCGATGCCGTTCCCGATGCATTCAAAGAAACCGCTTCCACATTGGTCGTTTACACGCCGGCTATTCCGAAAGGCATGAAAGAGCTGCTGTATTTTCAGCAGAACCACCAGGTACTGAAGCGCTCGGAGGTACTTGGACTTATCACGCAATCCAGCAAAGGGATTGGTGTTGCCGGAACTCACGGAAAAACTACAACCAGTACGATGCTGGCTTATGTGCTTTCACAGTCTCACCTGAAATGCTCGGCGTTCCTGGGTGGAATTTCCAGCAATTTCAATTCGAATGTGGTCATCGATGCCGGTTCTGATATTTCAGTGATAGAAGCAGACGAGTTCGACCGCTCTTTCCTGAGATTATCGCCTTTTGCAAGCATCATTACCGCCATGGATCCGGATCACCTGGATATCTACGGAACGGAAGAGGCTTTCCGTGAGGCTTTTCAGCAATACGCCGATAAGCAGGACAAGGACGGATTTGTGATCACAAAATTCGGGCTACCCTTAACCAGCAGCTCGCGTCAGATCACTTACGGTATCAATACACCGGATTCGGACTACCGTGGAACAAACCTGAGATCCGTCGACGGTCATTTTTACTTCGACCTGAAAGGTCCGGGAGTCGACTGGAAATCCATAGAGCTCGGCCTGCCTGGCATCCACAATTGTGAAAACGCGGTGGCAGTTTGTGTCATGTGCATAGAGCTGGGACTTACGAAAGAAGAGATCGTGAACGGCTTGAAATCCTTCAAAGGTGTGAAGCGAAGGTTCGAATACCACCTGAGATCGGAAAATCTCGTTTACATCGACGATTACGCGCACCATCCGACAGAAATTGCTGCGTTGATCGATTCGGTGAGAATGCTCTACCCGACGCGCCACATAACCGGAATTTTCCAGCCGCACCTGTTTTCGAGAACACGCGATTTCATGCCCGGGTTCATTTCCGAACTATCCAGGCTCGACAAAGTCATCCTTATGCCCATCTATCCTGCAAGGGAAGAACCGATGGAAGGAGTTACCAGCGACGCGCTGCTGAAAGAAATAACCACCGATAAACAGCTGCTCACACCGGCCGAAGTGATGCAATGGGCCGGATCCGTCACTTCCGGAGTTGTGATGACAATTGGCGCCGGAGATATTGACCGCATTGTTCCGAAGCTGGAACAGCAGTTTAAAGCGAATAGAGTATGAACAAGTGGTGGAGCATAGCAGGTTGGTCCTTCATGATCGTAATGGTCGTGGTGGTGCTCGGCTTTGCCGGTCACGAGCAGGAGAAATCCCTCGTAAAGCGTCCCACAGTTTCCATCAGCGTGGTCGATGAAAATGCGTTCCTTACCGAAGACGAACTGCTTACAAGGCTAAAGCGAAAAGGATTGCTCTTTAATGGTCAGCTCGTCGAAGGCTTGAAAACCGATGCCATAGAAGCCTACATCAGGGAAATGCACGAAGTGGAATCGGCAGATGTTTACCGCAGAATGGGCGGCCACTGGTCGATCCGCGTGCAGGTACGTCAACCCTTATCACGCATTTTCAATAAGGACGGCGAAAGCTTTTACGTCGATTCGAAAGGAGCTACGATGGATCCTTCACCTAATTTTACGGCAAGAGTGCTCGTTTTTTCAGGAGATATTCCCGACAGAAGCGATTCGCTCACAGTCGATGACATTATGAGCAACGATTCACTGAGAGATGCCCGTTTGCTCGATGATATCTTCCGCATTTCGAGCTATGTTGCCAAAGATCCTTTCCTCCGGGCCCAGATCAGTCAGGTTCACCGAACTGCGGGCGGCGATTTTGTGCTCGTACCGCAAGTGGGCAATCACAAGATCATTTTCGGGTCCGCACGAACGGAAATGGAAGTGAAAGAAAAAATGGACAAGCTGAAAACCTTCTACAAAGAAGGATTGCCTTATGAAGGCTGGAATAAATACGAGACCATCAATCTGAAATTCCGAAACCAGATCGTCTGCAAAAAGAAAGAAGAAGTTGTTCCGGCCCCGGAGCAATGAAACGAGACTTCATCAAGTGGAAGCAGGATTAATTAAAGCCTCTCTCGCTGGCGGAAAGGAGGACCGACGTGGCTTTCTGGGATCGCTGTAAGGTGGTGTGATATGTGTGGTGAACCGAAACGCTAATCATCAACCTACCATCAAACAACATTATCTGAACAATAACCATTAAAAATGTATTATTGTTAACACATATATTCATCAAATTACTGTTTTTCAGTATGTTATGATTAGTATTAATCGATTTGGCATCTCCTGATTGAAATAGAGGTGCCACCCCCTCCGAATAGCAGAATGCACTTGCTTAACTTTGATTTGCCTTCCGGAAGGAACGCAGTTTAAGTTACTACTACATTTAGATACCTACCCGTACTGCTTGGTTAGCAATGTTTTGTTGCTAACCAACTGTTCGGACTGGTGAAAAGAAGGCAGATTATCAGTACAAATGATATGCTTTTCTTACTCCCGAACGGATTGCCGGACCCGGCATCCGTAACAGCTAATAGTTAGAGTAACTGAACGAATAGATATCGTTTGGAAATCACGGAATTGCCTTCAAAGACCGGTCATCTTTGCTGGTAATGAGGAAGCTTTTAAGAGCCTTCTTCCATAATTTTAGTTTAAGTGTGTGTTAAATGCTCCGGTTGAAAGATCGGGGCATTTTTTTGTGAAGTTTTTCGTACCTTCATTCAGACTACCGTTGTTACTGACAAAATTTCTTTCAGCATCTCCGCACGATTGTCAGCGGTAACTCAATCTCATCCACAGCTTACTCCGTTGTTACTCCGATGAAACCCCGATGATACTCCGGTGTTACTCCGATGCAGCCTTATGAGACCTTGCTGCATACCTCTTGGATTCCTGCTGGATTCCCCGTATCAAAGCCATACTATCCTTATGCCCGGTATATGCCTTCCTCTTACCCGATATGTCTGTGGTGCTTAAGCTATGTCATCAATCGTACAACTCTCGTCAACACTCTTCAATCATCAGCTGACGGACACTACGCCCATCTTCATCCGAAGACCGATCGCCAACCGTAATACCCGAATTCAGGAGGAGTTGCACCTCGGTAGGATCATCAGTTGTAGCACCCTCATCAGTGCCTGTAACTCATTACTGTTAAAATAAATGAAAGTGTTGAAAACAATACCCGATTATTAACAATGCGTCTTTGAAAAGTATTCAATTTTACCGGAATTCCCGGGAGATTTCCGATTATGTTTGTCATGGTCCCTTTTTGTGGGATCACATCAGCTGATTGGCGGAGTGTTAAAAGAGGAGGGACTTCCTTTTGAATGCCACGAAAAGCTGGGGAAACAAGCTGATCGCGTATCGGCTTGATACAATAAGAAACGAAGAATTAGAAAAGGAATAAAGCTATGTCAAACTCAAAAACGATCGTAGTTGGATTGGATATCGGAACAACGAAGATTGCCTGCCTTGTAGGAACGAAAAACGATCACGGAAAGATCGAGATCATTTCTATGGGGAAAAGCGAGTCTTTGGGTGTTTCGCGTGGAATTGTATCGAACATTGAAAAAACGGTACAATCCATCAAAATGGCCGTCGAAGAAGCTCAGAACCGTGTGGATGCGGACCTGATCATTCGCATCGTAAACGTAGGTATCGCCGGTCAGCATATTAAAAGTCTGCAGCACCGTGGCATCCACACGCGCGGTTCCGTGGAAAATGAGATCAGCCAGCAGGATATCGACGCGCTGATCGAAGACATGTACAAACTGGTAATGCAGCCGGGTGAGGAGATCATCCACGTATTGCCGCAGGAATATATCGTAGACAACGAACAGGGAATTCTCGATCCTATCGGGATGTCGGGAAGACGCCTCGAAGCGAATTTCCACATCATTACCGGGCACATCAATGCAGCCATGAACATCAATAAGTGTGTTCAGAAAGCAGGCCTTGAAGTGAAAGACATTATCCTTGAGCCCATCGCTTCTGCTGATGCCGTATTGAACTCCGAAGAAAAAGAAGCGGGAGTTGTCCTGGTCGATATTGGCGGTGGAACAACAGATGTTGCGATCTTCCACGAAGGAGTGATCCGCCACACAGCCGTTATTCCTTTCGGAGGAAACGTTATCACCGACGATATTAAGGAAGGTTGTACGATCCTTCGCCGTCATGCCGAAGCATTGAAAGTGAAGTTCGGTTCCGCACTTGCATCCGAAAGCCTTGAAACCGAAGTCGTATGCATCCCGGGATTGCGTGGCCGCGATGCCAAGGAAATTACCCTTCGCAACCTGGCAAGTATCATCCAGGCGCGCATGGAAGAGATCATCGAGCATGTTTATTACGAGATCCGTAATTCAGGTTACGAGAAAAAACTGATCGCAGGAATCGTCGTAACAGGCGGTGGAGCGCAGCTCAAACACATTACGCAATTGTTCGAGTTCATCACAGGAATGACAACAAGGGTAGGTTTGCCGACAGAACACCTGGCAAGCACTAACACGATAGAAGCCATTACCAGCCCGATGTACTCAACAGGGATCGGTCTTGTGATGAAAGGATTCGAAGGAGTGGAATCTGTGAAGCCGGTTGCAGCAGTAACTGCCGGACAGGTGAAAACGCATTCCAACAAATCGAGAGGCTCGTTCTTCGATACCATCATTACAAAAAGTAAGAACTGGTTCGCAGAAGACGACATTTAAAAGGAGCAATTATCAATGACTGAATTACCAGGGATCTTCTCTTTAATAATTCCGAATTGATAATTTATAATTAAGGAAATAAAGCAAAACAACAATAAAAACAAAGCACATGGAATTCGATTTGCCAAAAGGAAATACATCCATCATTAAAGTGATCGGTGTAGGAGGTGGCGGTAGCAATGCCGTTAATCACATGTATGATCAGGGGATCAAAGGCGTAGACTTCATTGTTTGCAACACAGACAGACAAGCGTTGGATATCTCCCCGGTTCCAATCAAAATACAATTAGGACCAAGCCTTACCGAAGGTCGTGGTGCTGGCTCAATTCCGGAGATCGGAAGAAATGCCGCAGTAGAAAATATCGAAGAGATCCGCGAAGTACTGGGGCATGGAACGAAAATGGTCTTCGTTACAGCAGGAATGGGTGGTGGTACCGGGACTGGTGCCGCTCCTGTAATTGCTCACATAGCGAAAGAGCTTGGAATTCTTACCGTTGGTATTGTTACGGTTCCTTTCAGCTTCGAAGGCCGCAAGCGCCGTCAGCAGGCAGAGCTTGGACTCGAGCAAATGCGTGAGAACGTTGATACCCTGTTGGTGATCAACAACGAGCGTCTCCGTGAGATCTCCGGTAACCTGTCGCTCGTGAATGCATTCTCCAAAGCGGATAATGTATTGTCCACAGCCGCAAAAGGAATTGCCGAGGTCATTTCCGTTACAGGTGCTATTAACGTAGACTTCAACGACGTTAACACAGTAATGAAAGACAGCGGCGTTGCCATCATGGGATCGTTTGCAGCTGAAGGAGAAGATCGTGCACTGGTATCCGTACGCGAAGCGCTGAATTCTCCGTTGCTCAACGATAACAACATCAGCGGTGCAAATTACGTGTTGCTGAACATCACTTACGGTGACATTGATGTAACAATGGACGAGATCTCCGAGATCACCGACTACATCCAGGACGAAGCCGGTTCTACCGCAGACGTTATCTGGGGCCATGGTTACGATGCAACACTTGGCAACAAGCTGAGCGTAACGCTTATCGCAACAGGATTCGGAATCAATTCATCGCCTGTAACAGGTTTTGAAAAAGCTCCCGAGCGTACTGTTCGCCCCTTGGAAGAAGAAGTGAGAAACGAGATCAAATCGCCGTTAACATCTCCGACACAGGTCGTAGAGCGTTCTGTAAGCGAAGAGCCGTTTTTAAAATCCGAAGTTACTGAGAATCCGTCTGCCGCGGTAGAAGCTCCGGCTGCAAAACCGGTAGATCAGAATGCGCTGAACTTTGACTGGGAGATCGCTCCGTCGGCACCTGTTGCCGCACCGGTAGTGGAAGCTCCTGTACAGGCGAAAGAAGAAGACGATGTAAAGCGTTTTTTCCTCGAGGATGAAGTAGAGCAGAAGCATACACTGGAGAACGTTCAGACGAAATCGACAATGTCGCCCGAAGAAATTCAGCGCCGTTCAACCGAGCGTATGGAACGCATTCAGCAATACAATGTAAAGCTGAAAAAAGCAGAGGGCTTGAAAGAGCTGGAAGACGAGCCGGCATTTGTTCGCCGTAACATCAACCTGGAGAACATCAACAAAAGCTCCGAGCAGAAAGTGAGCCGTTTCGGACTTACTGAAGATGAAAACGGATCAGGACTGCGCACGAACAACTCTTTTTTACACGATAACGTAGACTGAAAATTATGATAGGTCTTTTTGTAGGCGCGGGATGCATCCCGCGCCTACAAAATTCAATGTCTCAGGTCTCCATGTCTAATAGTCTAATGTCTCCGAAAAAATGTCACTGACAGAAAAAATAAACCAGGATATCAAAACCGCAATGCTTGCCAAAGACAAAGATCGTTTGTCGGCTTTGCGGGATATCAAATCGAAATTGATGCTCGAAGCTACTTCCGGATCAGGTGAAGTAACCGAAGAAGCAGCCAACAAGATCGTTCTGAAGCTGCACAAGCAAAGAATGGATACCTATACGCTTTATGTGGAGCAGAACCGCGAAGATCTTGCGGCCGACGAGCTTTCACAGGCAAAAGTGATAGAAGAATACCTTCCTAAAATGATGAGCGACGACGAGATCCGTGAAGCAATTGCAGCACAGATCGCAGCAGTTGGAGCATCAGGTCCTTCCGACATGGGAAAAGTGATGGGTCCTGTTTCCGGTAAATTAGCCGGAAAAGCAGACGGCAAAAGAGTTGCCGAACTGGTAAAGGAGGCCCTCAGCAACTAATTGCCTCAAGCAGGCAATTCAACTCAGGCTTTATTCTAAACAAAAGTCCCTTAGGCTTTGTTTTTTATTGTTAAATCCTTTCGCTCCGGCGAAGGGATTTTTTGTTTGGAGCAGGATGAATTTAGCCAGAGGTAGAAGAATATTATAATTCTGCCATAATTAACGAAAGAAGGGAATAGCCAAAGCCGTCGATATCTTATTTTTTGTTAAATTTTTAAGAAACCCGTAACCCTAGTGAAAGGTTTCTCTTTAAGAAAATCAACGCTTTGCGATAAAAACACGCTTTTTTTTCATTTTCGAGGCATTTCTTTATTCACTTTTCGCGTCTTAACTTGCAGATCTATAACATTTCTTAAAAAACCCATTTATGAAAAAAATTTATTTGTTACTGTCTTCGGTCATCTGTTCGCTTGGAGTAAGCGCTCAGGTTATTTGGACACAGGACTTTAGTTCAGCCTCAGGCTCTACGCCTCCAACAGGCTGGACAATCACAGACTTAAATGGAAGCGGTGTCAACTGGGTATTCGACAATCCCGCAGAATGGGATTTCGCTGCTCCTATAACCGATCCTGCAGCCATCCTTGACAGTGATTTCTTCGGAGAAGAATTCGCTCCGGAAGATGCAGTAATGACTTCCCCGGTTTTCAATGCTTCAACCGTCACTGGAGGATTGATACTGGAATTTGACCATACGTTCTACCAGTATGAAAATGGTCTTTATGAGGTAGAAGTATTTGACGGAACAGCATGGAACGTCGTTCTGTCAGGAGACGCCGATACAGAGGATCCTCAGCACGAAAGCATCAACATTACAGCTGCTGCTGACGGAGCTGCCAATGCCCAGGTTCGTTTCCACTGGACAGGATCTTATGACTTGGCGTGGATCGTTGACAATATTACCCTGACAGAAGTTAGCTGTGCACCACCTTCAGTTGTCACAGTTTCCGCTATCGATGATAACTCTGCAGACATTACATGGACGGCAGGTGGTTCTGAAACGAGCTGGAACATCGAATACGGCGAAGCGGGATTCACTCCGGGCGCAGGAACACCGGGAACGGCAACAGGAACACCAACATTCACTGTGCCTTCTCTGGATGCTGAAACAGAATATGAATTCTACGTACAGGCAGACTGTGGAAGTGGTGAAGAAAGCACATGGTTTGGGCCTTATTCCTTTACAACAACATGCGTATTCCCTGTCGTTTCGACTTTCCCGTGGACAGAAGATTTCGATGGTGTAACTGATCCTGACCTTCCTTGCGGATGGGTAACAGAAGATGGCAACAACGACGAGATCACATGGTTAACGGATACGTATGCTCCTCAGTCAGGCGCAAACGCACTGGTTGTATTTTACAATGAGGATGAAGCTATGAACGACTGGATCTATACTCCTGAGCTCGTGCTGCAAACCGGAACAAGCTATCGTCTGACATTTAGCGAGCGTATTGATGGCGACCAGTGGCCTGAAAACCTGGAAGTAAAGATCGGAACTTCAGCCGCCAGCGCTTCTATGACAACACCGCTGCTTAACTTCGTAGGTCTCGAGAATGAAGAGTACATTGAGCGTCATGTAGATTTCACAGTGCCCGCTAACGGATCTTACCACATTGGTTTCCACGGATACAGCGATGCGGACATGTCAGCGATCTTCGTGGATGACGTGACCCTTGCGCTTTCTCCGTCTTGCATTGAGCCAACAAATGTTGTTGCGGACGATCTTACAAGTACCGGTACAACCATTACATGGACACCGGGTGGTTCCGAAACAACATGGAACATTGAGTACGGCGAAGCAGGATTTACTCCGGGTGCAGGTACGTCTGATGTAGTGAACGGAACACCGGAATACGACATTTCAGCGCTTGATCCGAATACAGAATATGATTTCTACATTCAATCCGATTGCGGAGCAGGTGATGCCAGCGACTGGACTATGATCTCTTTCAGTACCGAGTGTAGCAATGCTGCTATTTCAACATTCCCATGGACAGAAGACTTCGACGCGGAAGAGCTCCCTGAGCTTCCTTGCGGATGGATGGCAGAAGATGTGAACAACGACGACATCACTTGGATTACAGATAATTACCTGGCAGCTTCCGGTGAAAACGCACTTAGCATTCAGTGGAATGCGGATGAAGCTATGAATGACTGGGCTTACTCTCCGGAGCTGGCACTTCAGTCAGGAGTAACTTACCAGTTGTCATTCAACTATGCAAGTGGAGGATTACCTGAGAACCTGGGAGTATTCATCGGATCAGCCCAGGCCAACGCCACAATGACTACAGAGCTTACATCCATTGAAGATTTTGAGGATGATACATTCGCACCTGAAACAGTAACATTCACTGTTCCTGCCAATGGTTCTTATTACTTAGGCTTCCACGGTTACAGCGAGGCAGATCAGTTCGTTATAATGGTAGATGACGTAAGTATTTCCCTGGCAGCTGACTGCGATCCTGAAGATGCAACCTTCACACTGGCAGATAACAGCCTTTGTACGACAGACGCTATCATTACGCCGGTTGTTACAGGTGACGCAGGTGGTGTGTTCACAGGAACAGCGGGTCTTACAGTAAATGCTTCAACAGGAGCGATTAACCCGGCAACAAGTACGGTTGGTGCTCATGTGCTCACATACATTACAAGTACAACAGAATGTGCGGATACAATGACGCTTGCGCTGACAGTTGCAGTTTGCAGTGTCGGACTGAACGAAAACGCGCTTACAGGTGTTGAAATGTTCCCGAATCCTACTAACGGATTGCTGCACGTTATCTCGCCTGCTGCAAACGGTTCGGTTTCAGTTGCTGTAGTTGATTTCACAGGTAAAACAGTACTGATGATTCCTTCTGCAATGCAGGGAGCATTTGACCTGGATCTGGGTGCACTTCAGAACGGAGTTTACTTCGTGAAGCTGCAATCGGCTATCGGTGAGGAAACACACCGTGTGGTCCTGACTAAATAAGAAAAACACAAGCCTCCTGGCTGAGAAATCCCCGTTGAAAGACGGGGATTTTTTTGTTGAGGTATAATGATCTGGTGGTTATTTGCAATACTAGCCAGACATCACCGGCTATTTCGACAATTCCTGCGAAACGAAATTCAGCGGATCTGATATATGAATGACGTAAGGTGTTTAATGACAGCTGATGCCATTCATAGCGAACACACAAATCATTTTCACACTATAAATTAGTGAAATCCGCCAGCGGATATTCGATTTAATGCTATCCAGCTCGTCATTAGTGTCTTCGTGGAAATGTAATCCTTGGTGAGTAGTGTACATGCGCCACTACTTTCCCACCCTCCTTCAATGGTTCAAAAAAAAGGTGGACCCGTTTCCAGGTCCACCTTTCTCATTTCAGAATAAAGCACTATTTCATAATAACCACTCTTTGCTGTTGGATGATTGTTCCGTCCGATTCAACCAGAACAACAAATACGCCCGCCTGAATATTGTCGAGGCTTATCAGTCCTGTGTTTTCACCGATAAGCACCTTTCTTTCCGTTCTTCCGAGCGCATCGATAAATACGATCGTCTGTCCTTCCGAGAAATCATAGCGAAGATTCACCGCGCCATCTGAAGGATTCGGATAGATCTCAAGGAACTCGCTTTCGTTGCTGCCGGAAGCAATCAGGTTCGTTTCTCCGTCATTTTTCAGAATAGGCTCTGCGAAACGAAGGATATCGCTTTGGTAGAATTCTGCCAGGACAGATTGTGCAGGAACGGAGCCTTGATTGGCCAGACCTCTGAGCTGTTCCAGGTCCGTTTCTTTCAGGTCCCGGATGAAATTGTTGCTTGCGTACATCCGGGCAAGCAGCTGGTAAACCGCCATGTCGGCCGCTTCATTTTCCGACAGGTTTTCCAGTGTACTGATAGCTTGCAGCGCTTCCTCGTATTTCCCCAGCTCGATATAAGTAGGGATCAGGATTCGCGGCTCTGCATTCCCCGGAGCTTCCAGGAATTTCACCAGCTCTTCCGCTTTGTCCTCGTAAATAAAAGTCTGCATGATCTCTGACTTCAGAACAGCCGCGTCTTCAGGTGCTGCGGATCCGTAGTCTTCGAGCTTATTGAGCATCGATATTCCTCCGCAATCAGGGCACGGATTTTCCGTTACTTCGGGGCAGTTGTTCGCAAACACCGGAATGTAGGTGCAATTGGTCGTGTTTACACCCGGGCTTTTGCAGGTCGGATTGAGCGACGTAGCAGAACGGTAAGCGAAAGCCGGTACAGCCGAAGCTTTGTAGATCTGGCTTTGATCTGCTGCGCTGCATGCCGGGAAGTAATTATTGGCACCCGTAGATGCATTGGTACACGCTCCCTGGGTTCCCAGCGTTCCGGAAGTAATGGCCCAGTCGTAGGTATTGTTTCCGGTGTACGTGTTACACTGCAGCTGAAGATTGGTATTGGTCTGCTCCAGCTGTGTGGCGGCATAAAAATTACCCGGAAAAGTGTTGCGGTAATGCTTACTGCCCGCCAGCGTATTGTTGCGCGAGATCAAGCCGTAAGTATAATTGCTGGTCGCGCTTGTCGCGAAGCTGTTCTCAGCAGTGTAGAAGCCCGAGCTAGAATACAGGTTCATTCCCCAGGTGTTCAGTGTTGAAGTACCTGCCGGAATACTGAACGAATTGTACGAGATCTCGTCGAAATTACTCCCGTTGGATGTAATGGCCTGCTGAACATTGGAAAACAGGTTGTTCTTGATCTTAACCGACATCGTAGAGCCTCCGGTGGAATAAACATCTATCCCTTTTGTAAGGTTATAGAATTTGTTAGTGATCGGCGGAGTACCTATAGTCACAATATTAACGTAACCCGAAGAAACGGTATACTTGGAGTTGTGGCTGATAATTGCAGTGGCGCGCTTGTCAGTGGCGAAACTGCTGTTGCCCGTAAATGTACTGGCGATGATTGTTGGCCCGGATACTTCTGTAAGGCTGATAAAATAAGCGGCTCCCTCGTTCGGATAGCGGTTTTGATCTTTCAGCAGCGCATTGTTCACGAAAGCGCAGCCGGTGATCGTGCTCACATTTGGAATAAGCACACCGGCACGCAAAGCAATGGAAACACGGTTATTGGTAAAAGTGCTTGATTTTGCTTCGAGCACTCCTTTCCCGTATTCAGGATTAAGGATGTTCGGTAAGTGTGTGCGGTAGCAGGCTACGCCGGTATGCGCGTCCCTTACGCCGGAAGAAGTGAGAACCAGTTTTCCGTTCACCTGTGAGTGAGAGCCGCCCCATACCTGGATTCCTTCCCACATAGCGGTACAAAGGTCGACGCTGGTAAACGTACAGCTCGTTGCTGTCATCTTGGCTGCGATATCCACGATAATCCCGGAATGCGTTACACCCTGGTCGATAATGTCGAAATTCAGGTCCCGGGCAAACTGGATGGTTTTTCCCGTCATCGTGTACTGAACGCCTCCCGTAAACTTGAGTACTCCCCTGATACGGATCTTGCCATCGCCCGTGAGGTCGGTAATCGTCTGGCTGGTAGAAGTAATGGTCAATCCGTTCGGGTAATCGAAATCGCCTGTCTGGGCGACCTGGGTAATGGTTGCGGATGCGGTAGCGGTACAGCCGAGTGCATCTGTTACCGTTACGGAATAAGGTCCCGGAGCAATGGTTGTGATAGTGGAAGTAGTTGCACCGTTATCCCATAAATAGGTGTAAGGAGCCACTCCTGAAGATGGTGCAGCAACAATTTTTCCTTCGTCGTAAGTACACGAATTGGTGACAGTCAGGTTCACACCGACACTCGTATTGACAGGAAGAACCGTTTGCTGAACGGAACAGCCGGCTCCGTTGGTGATCGTTACGGTGTAAGTTGTTCCGGAAACAAGTCCTGTAGCCGTTTGGGTCGTTTGTCCGTTGCTCCAGCTGTAAGTAACAGGGCCGGTGAGCATGCCGTTGTTCACAGTAGCTGTTCCGTTAAAACAAGTGGGCAATGTCACGGAAGGAAGGTAATCTACC
>Ga0247810_10000705_pt1 | contig 29454 bp, 25 predicted proteins | sample UWRJL119311C1_FD_179918 | JGI IMG/M metagenome (GOLD analysis project Ga0247810, IMG submission 179918) | Plant litter microbial communities from Arlington Agricultural Research Station in Wisconsin, United States - UWRJ-L119-311C-1 | ecosystem: Environmental > Terrestrial > Plant litter >... | reverse complement strand
GAGATGGCTGATAATGGAGGAAAAGAAGAGGGAGACTGGCAGTAGTAATTCAGGAGATGGCTGATCTGCTTGGAGGCCAGGGGGACCCACTACGCTAGAATGCACTAAGGACCAAGGCTAAGGGGGGAACGCGACTGGGGGGGCTGGCTTCACTAGACTTTTCTGGGCCGTGAATCCAAGGCATGCGAGATTTGGCTGGTCGTTGCTCGCGTCGCCGGTCGTTGCACACACCCACCACCCCCAATACCACACAACCACTACCACTACCACTACTACCACTACCACCACCACCACCACCACACCCATACGCCCATCATCAAATCAAGATCACCAATTCCAATTTGGCAGGCTGCAGACCAGATAAGGGCCGGGAAAAAGGGGAGGTCGGACCTACCGTACGATTAACCACGACCCTGTGCGGTGCTCTGTCTGGGACCGGTCGTGTGCTGGACAGCACTCCAGGCTTACGGCTGCCGACTCCAGCCAGTATTGTAGACCATATCGTGGCGGTCGGGCATGTGCAAAACACAGTACGGTCTCAACTCTCATGGCTATCGCTGAGGATACTACTCCGTAGTCCTTCGTCAGTACGAGGGCAGGTGGCGTCGACATCCCCCGCACATGCAATTGTTCAGGTTACGCGTGTCTGTGTCTGTACGGAGTACTGTACTGTACTGCACTGCAAGTGGAACGATAACACTCCAGAGGGTTGCCGCGCGTGCCCCGTCCTCACGACACAATACCGTGCAAGACTCCCCTACATACTCCGTACACTATCTCCAGCACAGCACCGGTGCGACAGCTCCACCACCATAGAAAAGGAACCAAGTGTCACCAGCATCAGGGTTGCTGCGCGGAAAGAGGCGTCCCACGGGCATAAAAGCTACAACCGTTCCTCTTGGCTGCGGCGGCGGCAAAATGGAGACGATGACGGCAAGAATCGCATTGCCCAATCACACAATCTGATCCCGGAAAACTCTATCTCGAAATAGTTGTCAAACCATCCATTATTTCACATTGTTGATCTTGAATGTGGGATCGTCAGGGTCCGACTAATTGATGAGAGACCTGATAGATGGAACACAAGAGGTAGCGAGCAAAGGGACTTCATCCTTTGAAGCTTTCCCAATAGAAGATACGAAGCTGCTTCGTATAGTTTAGTACAAATGCATGCAAATCGTGTTGCCAGCCATGCCATACATAAGTCACCCACACTCAACAATCCAAGTCAAGCCGCGATTCGACCGCAACAATACCGTTGTCACAAATGCGCAATTCTCGGAATACACTAGCAAACCTACGCAAAAGAAACAGCAGATGCAGCACCACCTATGAGTCTATTGGGCAAATCTAGACACTTGTTTCTTGGGGTGCCCTTTTCACCTTTTTTCCAAGCTCTTGGTCCAGACTTTTAAGTCCTAACCAAGGGTTTCTAAAAAAGCTCTCAACCACGAGTTGTTTTGCTGACACATCATTGCTATTTCATCGCCACTCAAGTAGACTAGATTTGCCCCTCCCCATAACCTCACTTGACTGCACCCGTCCACGCCGTAGTAATTGTATATTGAGGTTGGAGATGGATTTGCTCCTAAAGTTAACAAGCGAAAATGGACGTTAGACGCTGACCTGATCGCCACTTCGCCAATGAAACACGTCAAACATTTTTATTCCAAGATTCTTCTAACACATTTCATCACAACCTGTTGCTTCAACTTCCGTCTCAGATGTATAACATGACGTCAAGCCAAACCATCCAGAGGCGTAACATCTAGAATGGTGTTAGATTAACTCGAGAGCGCTTTCTGCATGACTTTCCAAAATGCCATATCTTAAATAAATGTATATTCCTAGAATTCACTCGAACCAAATCTCGGCATGTATGGGTAACGCAAGGATCCATGCACCTTCCGACCCTTGACCGTTGTTTGTTATTGCAGCGTTGCACCATAATTTGCAACCCCTGTCTCATTCATGTGTCGCGCGGATATGGCAAGTTAAGAATTGACATTAGGACCTCGATAATAGCCAGCTTCCCAATCTTACTTGTCCTCCGGTGTATCCGCTGCTGTCTGATCCAAGAAATGGAGCTATCAACCATAGCCATGGCATTCGTTCCATTGCTATCGATCGGACTCTTTAATTATTGAATTTGCTCTGTGAGCATTCGACTCAAGATCAAGTTGTTCATTGGCAGGGCCCAAAAGAAAGATATGTCGGCACTGTGTCAAATCATGCGAGATATCATAACATGGGATTTAAGATCATACTGAAGTCAAAGATCCAAATTCTTGTTGTTGCCACAAGTTTGGTCACGGCAGTCTTCTCCAGACTCAAGGCTGACTATTTGATCGTATCTGTATTGGTTTAGCTACTCCTATGAATATCATCCGATAAACTACGAATGGCAGGTCTCTGCATTTGTCCGACACCAAGCTTCTACATTGTCAAGTAACCTTTTAGAACCCGCCTCCTCTGTGCTTGCATTAATTGCTCTAATGGATGTATAGAAATACGCTTTTTGATCTGATGATACCACTCCAGATGCCACCAGTGTACGTAAAAATACCCAAACAGACTCATTCAACCACTGAAATGAATTGGCCAGCGCCAGCACATCTTTACAGGCTGACGAGCACACTTCGATCCTGGGTCTGCTTCCTTCTGGAAGTGTAGATAAACAAAAAAGCAGAAAGGAGAACCCTGATGTGTCAGAAGGGTGTTTTGTACACCAATCCAAGATCGTGGATATGAGCTTCTCGTTGTCTAGAGTTATCTTTCTTTTAGGAGAGTTATCGCCATAACTACTCAGCAGAATCCAGCGAAGGTGCTGCCACGCATAGTAGTTTCGAGGGTGTCTTTCAGCAGAAATTAAGATGACCTCTTTGAGGTCACTATGTATATCAAAGGGCATGTTGATGGAGTACCCAAGATCGAGCAGCCACCGTCGGTGGCTCCATAGTGTGGGGGACTTGGTATGGCGGTGGAGGCGTGAAGTCAGCAATCCATCAACCCAGATCAGTTCCTTCCTTATTATGGATTCAATATCCACAAAGTTTTTGCATCGTTGGATCAGCTCCTTCCGGGCATTTGCAGCTGTGAGATTCTCTGCATCCATTAACAGCATAACAGCTGTAGTATTCCGAACTCCCTGATCATCGCTATTATTTATGTCTCTCAGATATTTGAAGAAAAGCTTCCGCGCAACAATAAATGCTTGAATAAGTTTGGGTTTAGATATACCAATGTAGTTCCCGTCTACCAGAATGTTGCAACCAGGGGGCACTATATGGCTCTTCCCAAGAAACTCTATCTCCAACCGTTCGGAGGGATTGGAGCATAAAGCTTGCACAATCTCATGATAAACCTGCTGTGAAACCTCCTCTTGAACTGAGGGCACACTGTCTATATCGAGTGCTCTTGACATGACGAGGCGTTTTAATGTGATTGAATGTTTCTTTTTCGAAAGATCAACCGCGGAAGCCCCATAGTCCAGCCTCATCATCCAACCTCCCAGCATCCCAGCCTCGTCATAGGTAGCGTTTAGGCTTTTCACCGCCGTCGCCGAAGAATAGAATATACTAGAGTCAGCCTATCAACTCAATGTTTCTGGCAGCCACGAATCTCGAACAGCAAGAGCCTAATAAACTTCTCTTCAGTCCGCCAAATCCCACGGCCAGTTAAACATTACAAGATGCCTTCAATACTAGTTACCGTCTTCATACTCCAACTGGTCATCCACCTCGTCAACACCTTTGGGGCGGTAACGATTAACAATTTGGTAAGATACCATTTGCATTACCCCCAGACTCTGCTCTGCCCACAGCTTCTGAACCAGAAATACAAGACTAATATATATCTCTAGCTATGGTACATCTACAACCTGCTACCAACGCCTACTTCAAAATCCGTAGCCGAACAACGCGAGCTCAAGAAGCAGTTCCTCAAGCTCCGACAAGAACTCAATGCAACCAGCAGCCAGGACGAGTTCGCAAAATGGGCCAAGCTACGTAGGCAGCACGACAAGGTTCTCGAAAATTACGAGAAGTCCAGTGCGTGCTCTCTCTGCTACCCTTCCATAAACCTACAGCTAATATGAGCGATTAGAGGCTTCAATCGAAACCACCAAAACAACCTTTGATAGCGCCGTCTCCTCTCTTAGATGGCTAGGTACAAATGGGCTACGCATGCTATTACAGTTCTGGTTCCAGAAACAACCCATGTACTGGATTCCTAAGGGCTGGGTTCCATATTATGCGGAGTGGTTGCTGTCTTTCCCGAGAGCGCCGGTTGGGAGCATTAGTATACAGGTGTGGTCGGTGGCTTGTATGGCTTTTATAGTTCTGGTCAGCGATGCGTTGGTTGCCGCTGTTGCTTTGGCTGTGGGAGTTCAGGTCACAGGCGAGAAGGAGAAAGGCAAGAAGGGTGAACCCATGAAGGTTTCTAGTGGAAAGGCTACGGGTGCACAAGAGGTCAAGAAAGAGCTATGATTCTAATGTTGGGATCAGATCCTCTTATTGCACACTAGGGGTTCTGCGTTTATACAGCGGACCGCGATTAATAGACATGAATGTCTCTCAACAAAAAGACGCAAAGGTCCTCATAGCCTTTCGGCGAGGATCCTGCAACACGAGTGAGATGACTCTTGGCAGAGTACTTGGATTTGATCTGGGCATTCTTTTTGACTGTGAGAGACCATGGGGAAAAGGGTCGCCAAAGCTTCGAAAGTGCCACGCTGAGAAATGAAGAGGAATTGGCGTAAACAGAAATAGGAAATCAATACACTCCTACCTTGCAAAGAGACAAGTATGATCACTGAACCTGTCTCTCTTGCGGACAATTCAACTTTTTGATCTTTAAATGAAAGTGGGAATTTTGTTTGCAAATGAGAAGAAAATCTAAACTTGAACCAGTTAAATATTTTATTTCAAGCTCGCGAACTACGCTAATCCCGTTACGATAGCTCTCTCCGGCAGAACGTATTAACAAAACGTGTTCCCCTCGACATCGCGAACACAAAGAGAGTTACCTGTTGGATAGCTTTTGGAACCCCTACTTACCATGGCTGTTTCATGGGGGACGTAAGTTTGATATCCAGGTCCCGCCAGTCCCTCTTCTAACCAGTTCCAGGATCAAGTCCCTATCCCTATTCTTTGGCCCAATCCTCCTCCCAAAGGCACTCGCATATTATCGATCCGTCCGGTCTGCACCCGTGGTACAAGGAGTCTCCATACGACCCCTCCCTCCAAATGTCTCTCGGGCGCTCATTATCCTTTTCGTCATCGCATTCAGCTATATCATTAAAACACTCCCCCAGTTTTCTCCCGAGAACATATTTAGCTTAACTTCCTCCCGGCTTCAAATCCCTACCGATGTCCTCTTTACACGTTTGTCGAGCATGCGTCCAGCTGGCTTGACGCCAGCAGATGAAGCTCTCCGCTCCAAAATCACATCTGTTGAATCGAGGTTGCTGTTCTTTCAACATGGTCCGGATACCATTCGCGATTGCATGTGGTGTACTCCCGACAACCCATCTACATATCTCTACTATGCGCTTCCTGGAATTCTGATTCCCCACCTGTTTAATCTCTGCGTTCTTGCATTGGTAACATCCGGCCTCTTCACCGGAAAGGAAGGTGCGATCTGGAGACGAACGGCTACATATGCTGCAATAGGTCTGGCGATTGTAGAGATATACTTTTGGGCCTCATTCGATCATAAAGCGAATGTACGCACTACGAAAGTCGAAGAACTTGATCCCTTCTTTCAAAACATTCGCATCTATCGGCTGCTCTTCCTCGCACTTATTGACGCCCTTATCGGCTGGCTATTATATCTTTCCTCGACCAACCGTGCATTTGTCACACCCGCTTCTCCCGCCGAACGGGTGGAATCAGCCATAAAAGTAATGGGAGGAGTGAGAAATAGTCTGGGCAGTATCATGATACTAAAGAATACTATACAAAGAGATAGCCAACTGAGAGAGGTGGGAGATAGGTATTGGGTGAGAGAGGGTATGGCTATGGGAGAGGCGATGGAGGATAGAGAAGTGGTTGAGGGGGTGCAGAACGCCCTCGAAGAGAGGATTGATATGGCGAATATTTCGAAGGATGCTGAAGCTTATGCAAGGTCGGTGGTGGAATTGCATGGGATGGCACCACCTGGGTAACTTTTGCTTTACTTCTAGAATCTATTGTCTTGATACCTAATAAAATGCGTGTTTTCTGTGCGCTTTGGATCTATGGATTGCAGCCTGTTTACTTCGTGAACTGCATGCTGGAAGATTGCAATGGGTATGGTTCTCTAAACCAGTAGCATTCCTGGGAGAAAGATACATATCTACAATCATAACGCAAACCCTTATAACCTACTTCTAAGATTCTCTGAATTCGAAGGTTGTGGTTACAAGCCCACATAACCTGATAAGGCAGTAGGGAAGTGATTCGTGTCACAGAGCAAAGATCCTCGCTTAAATTGAGGTTGCCCCTTTCCCCCGTCTTGCCTATCAATGCAAATACAGATGACAAATACGGATAGCCTGAGAGCGGTTTGAAATAACGTTCTGAGAGAGTCTATACACTATACGTACTGGCAACTATATATATTGGTTATCAGGCCTAAGCATCGTGTTCCAAATATCCTTCCCAGTTGGTCATGTGTACAGTCCTCCTCTGCGTAGTTGTTGTACGTTATGCAGGAGTATCAGACTAACCATGCGTAACTCAAGCAATATGATTCGTGACACCAACAGTTTCACTTTTTGCTGTGGAAAATGACGAGGTCAATATTTACCTCCCACATGCCAAGGAGCTTGGTCCCTGCGATAAACGGAACGCCGAACATCGCATGTGGGGAGGTGCCTTTTATTCTACATCATTTATTGTAATTGAACAACCTAGATTCGTGCAATTATAGAGCTCTACTTTCAACAATTCATTTCCTTGTATCTTCAATTTGTTTTCTTGCGATATAGAATCACCTTGTACATACACAAATGGCTACCACGCTTTCAAACTCCTTCTCTCAGGGAAATGATGCCATAGCTATCGTCATACCGACAAAGCCCCAGGCTCTGGCAGTCTCCTACAAGCAACTGTCCGCAGAAGTTTTCTCCTTCCAAAAGAAATTAGCAAAGCTAGGTGTCACGCCCCAAGCTGCCGTTTCAATTGCCCTCCCCAACACCTATGAATTCATTGTAGCTTTCCTGGCCGCCTCTTGGCAAAGAGGTATCGCAGCTCCTCTCAACTCAGCATACAAGCAGGAAGAATTCGAGTTCTATATCGATGATTTAAGCTCTGCTGTAGCTTTGGTACCACAAGGTTCGTTTGCAAAAGATGGACCTGCTGTAAGAGCTGCGCGGAAATACAAAGCTGCGATTGCGGAATGTTACTGGAATGGGCGGGAGGTGGTATTGGATGTCAAGGATGAGGGGAAGCTGAAGGGTAAGGGAAACCAGAAGGTTGAAACTGCGCAACCGGAAGACGTAGCGCTGGTCCTTCATACGAGTGGTACGACTGGGAGACCTAAGGCTGTGCCTTTGACGCATAGGAACTTGACGAGGACGATGAAGAATATCAAGGCAACATATGAATTGGGCCCTGCGGACAGGACTATGCTTGTCATGCCCCTTTTCCATGTCCACGGTCTCTTGGCTGGTTTCCTAGCACCTCTATACTCTGGGGGATCAGTTATCGTGCCATTGAAGTTCTCTGCTTCAGAATTCTGGGAGGATTTCATCACGCACAAAGCGAATTGGTATACCGCCGTTCCAACAATCCACCAAATTCTGCTTAAGAACCCACCTCCTTCCACCAAGCCCAATATCAGATTCATCCGATCTTGCTCCTCACCTTTATCACCAACCACTTTCCATCTTTTAGAAGAAACTTATGGCGCTCCTGTTCTGGAAGCTTACGCAATGACAGAGGCATCCCATCAAATGACCTCTAATCCGCTCCCCAAAAATGGCAAGCGACAACCTGGCAGTGTGGGTGTTGGCCAAGGCGTCGAAATCAAGATTCTAGATGGCGAAGGCAACGAGGTCTCTCAAGGTTCTGAAGCGGAAATTTGCATCCGTGGCGAGAACGTCACTAAAGGATACTTAAACAACCCATCTGCGAATGAATCGTCTTTCACCAAGGGTGGTTTCTTTAGAACTGGTGATCAAGGAAAGATGGATAAGGATGGATATGTAATCATCACAGGCAGAATTAAGGAGCTAATCAACAAAGGAGGAGAGAAAATCAGTCCAATTGAATTGGACAATGTTATGGCTAGACATCCGGCTGTGGGTGAGGCAGTCAGCTTTGCCATTCCAGATGAGTTGTATGGACAGGAGGTTGCGGTTGCCATTGTTCTGAAGCCCGGTCAAAAGCTGGAGGTGGAGGAGTTGAAGAAATGGGTTGGAGGAAAGGTTGCCAAGTTTAAGGTTCCAAAAGAGGTACGTTTGCTCCAAAAAAAAAAAAAAGGAAATGAGAAAGCAGTTTTAGAGGAGACAAGTTGAAGCTAATTTATTGGGACAGGTCTATTTTACGGACAATATGCCAAAGACAGCTACTGGGAAGGTCCAGCGAAGGATAGTAGCGGAAGAGATGGTGAAGCAGAGTAAACGTACGGCTAAGCTGTAGATGGAATATAGAGGTTCATATAGATGTAGAGTATATATCAGCTATGGGTGTAGTAAATATGGATATACAAGATCCCTAGATAAATAGATAGATATAACACCGTATATAAATAGAATATAAAGATCCAATATTGGGGTGCAAGCAAAGAGTGACAGTTTTAAAGGCAATGTGTAATGAATGCTGACTGGTATGCTACTATAACAATGAGAGAAAGAAGAAGTTTGACCCTGTAAAGTAACCACGAAGAAAATTAAATCATCTTTGAGTAAGCTATATAATCTAGCCAGACTAGCTAAGCTTCTAAGTGAGGTTATACAGCCAGCCAGCCTCGCTTAGACAACAACCACCCCTGACGCTAGTCTCGATACAGCCACCTCTATAGACAAAGATTACTCTTCATATTGTTCTCCCTTTTGAAAGATCTAGCCCACATAAAAACCACAAATTTGTAAATCCAATCTAAAGATGCTACAATACAGTATTAGATGCTTCTACAACACACTCTCTCTTTGCACTACTCTCGGAATCAGATACTGATTCAGATCCAGCTCGATCAAAACTACCCAATTATTAAATAAACGACCAATCAATCCAAAGCTCCTTGGAGCCAAAGCCTCGGATATCATAGCATATCGGTAGCAATTCCTCTACTTGGAAAACTAAGACAAGAAACATGCCTTGTTTTGTCACAGCTGTGAACACCGAGGAGAGCCGCAACTCTTTAACAAGCCAGCAGATCACTTCGCAGGTCACTCCAGCCGGAGTTGAAGAACCAGTTTGTCAGAACCAAACAGGAAAGCTGGAGAATGAGAACGCTGTCGAGGTTCAAGGACTTCTGTGTGTGGAGTTGAAAAAGGAATGTGAGAGCAAAGGGTCACAAAATTGTATCTGGAAGGACCAACTATCAAGGCTGAAGAACCCGAAAGATCACTACCTGACAGCAAGAACTGCGCTGGGAGATAATTTTAGTGCAACGTGGAGAGGACAGAAATTCGTTGCATAATTACGAATAAGCTGGCTCGGTAAAATTTAAAGAGTTCTTTCTAGTTGTTTCGCATATGTTTTCATTTAATACAGCGGTCAAATCCTGACCTTTCTAACCACACCAGACCTCTCCAAGTCATTCCAAAACTCCCGAACCATGCCGTATTACCACATCCGTTAGTTACAACCAAAAAATGCTCCCAACGCTCAAATTGAACTGCCCACGTTGCTGAAGGTCTAATATAAAGCAAATAAAAGGGGAAATAATCAAATATGAAAGCCACAGATTCTTAAGATCTGGAAGTCAACTCGCGCTCTAATATCCCCTTCGTCTCGCTCTCCCACTACCTAGGTCAATATTCTTCATCTCCTCAAGCAGGGCCCAGGCGTCCGCACTGTTTGGCGGAGGTTGGGGTGAATGTGGGTTATGAGGAATTTTTTCTGGTACTGGTGGACCAGAAGAGCCACGGTAACCTGGGCTGCCATAATTCTGCGGAGCGTAGTTCTCGTTTGGGTAGTCACTTGTGTGTGATCGTTGGTTTGCCCTTGGGGAAGGTGTGTAGCTATTATCCTGATACGACGACACTGGACCTAGAGGGCTCGATTGCGGTGCAGGCTGGGAAGTCATGCGATTCGCCTTCTTTTGTAGACGATTGCGGCCAGCTTGTGGTGGTGGGTGATCTGGTGGGGTGTGGTTCATGTAGTTAGGAGATGAGTTCACCATGGAATGAGGGCGCTGAGCTTGTTTAAGCGGTGTACGACCACCGCTAGAATTTTGTTGAGGGGCTCTATAATTCCTGTCTGGTAATTGCGACGCGTACTTTGGTCCTTTCGATTCAAGTAGGGGCGCATAGTTTGATGCGGGGATGTGATCACTAGGGTCGATTTCTCGTCCGTCATGAGTAATTATCTTTTCATCAACATTATCCTTCACATTGTACCTTCCGCTCAAAGATGGAGTCGGGGCAGAGCCGCCAACTTGATTAAGTATATTATATGAATCTGGGCCGAACGGAACACCTGACAATCTTCTCTCGGGACTTTCTGGTGCAGGACTGACAGATTTTCGTGCTGGCGAAGGTGAAAGTGCTCGTGGTTTAGCGACTGGTACAGTTGCCGTTGCAATTCTACTCTGCCTTTCATCATATGTTGCAGCTGCTGGTACGAAAGGTGTTGCGGCTTCAGAAAATGAGAGAGGATGTGGTCGATTAGGCTGAGAGTCCATTTTGCTCGTGCGTGGGGAGTTCCCTGCGCTCTGGTTGAAACTGGCCCGTTTTTCTGCGTATATTCTGTCAGAGATCTCTTGCGCTATACTTGGATCCATCCCAGCTACAAGAGTAGGAGGTACCGGAGGTAACCCATAGCTATCTGGAGTCCCATAATCTCCCATACGGTCTCCAGGGAGGTCGTCTGAAAACTTCCTTGGGAGGTGCCCTTGGCGTGGAAGCGTATTATACGATGTCATCGAAGAAACAGACTGGTTGAATGATACGGGGGACGCGGTTGATCCATAACCGTTAGAATACTGTGTGCTGGGGGCTACTGAGGATACCATAGAGCTACTATATAAACCTGACGCGGAACTTCCACGGCCAGATAAATTTAGCGGAGCAGGAGACGGGTCCCGCTCATATTTACGATCGTCATGATGAGGATTATACGAACCACTATAACTAGCCGAGTGTGGTGATTCATCCTCAACTGTCGGTTGCATTGAGCTGTAATGGTTGCCATCAAACCGCGAATCGAAGGATTGTGATCTTGGAGGTTGTTGATCGTAGCCATCTCCGTTAGCAGATCTTCGGAATTGATCCACCTGTACCGGGGGAGCGTAAGATTGATATGAGCTTGAATGGGAGTACGCTGGCATAGAATGTCTGTTTGGGTCGGATGATGGTATCTCGTATGCGTTGGTAGGTCTAGAATCCGCAGGGAAGCCATAACTACCCTGAGATACTATAGCAGGCTGTGGACTGACATGGTGGCTATTATTCCTAGTGCGGTGAACCGGTGGAGGTGGTGGAGGACCTCCAGGACTCGGTGGGGATCCAAACTCGTCCAATTGTGGCAGCTCATACGGACTGTGGTTATACTGCTCCTGGCTATTGTATGGATCTTCCTCTTCGAAGTATTCGTTTCCTTGGCTGTTATGCCTTTGAGATTGAGGTTGGTACATGTCGTGCCTATCATGAGGTATATCTCGAGCATTAGATGGGGCAGCTGGTGATGATGCATAGCCATTCATATGGGCGCTAGATCCATATCCTTGAGATGGCGACGCCCGGGGTGGCAAGGTGTTGTATTCGACATTTTGTAAAGGAGATTGATTAGGGATATAGTGTGGTGATTGCTGGCCACGTGTAGGGGTATGAACATGATCCGGAATTGCTGAAGGAGCCTGGTATCCTCGTGGCGAGGCTTGAACATGGTCTGGGGTCGCATACTGAGGCTGATATCCACGCGGTGGTGTCTGTACATTTTCAGGTACTGGGACCGGAGGCTGATACGGTAGAGGCGGGCTATTGTCAGGCTGAGGTGGTGGTGGAGCTCCGGTGACAGGGTCAGAGGGCAATGGGCGTCTCTTTACAGGTGCCTTTGGTTGTCTTGGGCCTTTGAGGGAGTCTCTCCCATTTTCCACCCCATTTGAATCAGCTTGTTTCGTCCTCTCGGGCTTTTCTTGCTTCGGTCTTGTGTCGTAGTATGTTATTTCTATCCTGATTTCTCCCGCGTACTTGCCCTTGCAGGCGAGGTTGTGCCACAAGTCATTCGTTCCTCCACCCGGTACGATCACTTCTTGTAAATTGACCCATCCTTCCCCAATCAAATCGGTCTTCTTGTCATCATTGAAGACGGAAACCTTCAATTGATAGTAGTCCGGCGAGTCGTGAACTGTAAACCGCAACTCTTGATCCCTAGTGACTGTTAGCTTTCGCAATTATGACGCAGGCAAAACACCTACCATCTTGGAGTTTGCCCTCCTCTGCGGTCTGTCTCCGTCTTCTTGGCCTCTTTCCCGAGCCTGGCAGCGCAATAGGGATCCTGCTTCCCAATGCTCTTCCTGTTGGGAAGGTTCTTTGCGCGGTCGACAATAACAACGAGCGTACCAATCTCAGGACCGTCGACTGTCATATCTGAGTAGATACCTGCAGTATGGTTCAGGCCATTGACTTTCTTGCTCGCCATCTTGAAATATGATCTCGAAATTCCGGATGTTGTTGAGGCAGGGCGCAGGAATGTGAGGTGACGTGCCTCTTGTTATGATGTTCGTCGCTCTAGCTGAGCATTGTTGAAGTACAGGCAATTTTGCAAAACGCTAATGTGAAGTATGTACGTTTATATGAAAACAGAGTTCTAAACTAGTTGAAGGAAACAAGAGAAACGGATTGGGGCGTGGAGAAGAAAGGTGAGGACGTGGATATTGTGGCGGGGGGAGCTTATGTCTGAAAGCGGGAGGCTGGTTGCTAGGCGCGACCACTCAGAAGCTTTTGCAGCCACGGCATTGCGTTTCCTTCCCTTGGTATTTGCTTTCAGCATTACGTTGATGCTGGTGGTATTCTAATCAGATAATTATGTTTTCCGGGGAGAATAGCAGAATTCATAGGTTCACCTTGATAGACGGCAATTTAGTTTCCCACACGTTGCGTAGGTGTATATGTATAGATTGATGGTTGACAAGGATATTAATTAATCCTCCGAACCACCAGCCCCTTCTAGCAACGAAGACGAAAAGAGCTTCATGAGCGCAAGAGCCAATTCAGTTCCATCGAAGTTTTAGTATCTTGAGAAGATTTCGTATTAGCGTACTTATTGCAGGCAATCAAAATAGTTTTTTTGGGCTGTAGCCTAAGAGTAAGTAGTACTAGTGAGAGTGATGGCTTTGCACTCCGCTTTCAAGTGGCGAGACCAGTTAAACCATCTTTTATAGTAAGTCTATGGACTATGGGTGAAATGTCTAAGGATCAGGAGGGACGATAAGGTTTCAAACATCAAGTCCAGTAAATGTCATAAGTCTCACTTTATGTCAAAAAGTCTAGTGTGAAGTAAGTCTAGGTGAGTACTGTAGCGCAGAGTACCACGTTCAATGGAGGGCAACCCGGTGATGTGCATATGTGGATCCTAATTGCGCCAATTACTCATTCCAGACGCTCTGTTGACCTCAGAGGACTGTTATTTTATGCATCGAACATATGGAGTCAATTGAAGTCCGTCTTGAAATAGAACTGGGGATGTAGAGGTATGCCAAGCATAAACAGATACAGAACGTCACGTGGAGATATTGATGTAAATTTAAGGTTATCGCCGAAAGTCTAAATAATCGTTCAGAAAATTTGGTCAGTGAAATAATGATAGCTTCCAAGATGGCCAATACAGATAGTACATCGTCCTCCATGACCTCGACTTCGCATACTATGACTGCATTTCCCGACCCCGCAGTCAAATCCACATTTTCTACCTCTCATATCTCTCATGTTCCTGGCACAATGTCCGACTTTCTCCAAGTTCTTTCGGAAGAAAAGCGCTATTCACCACTAACCTCGACAACATGCGATTCAGGGTTAAAATTGGCAAAGGAGATCCTAGAATCATTTACCGGAGATCTGGGAGAGGAACAACTACAAAGACAAAAAGAATTAAGGAAGAAAAGAAAACGGGGAGAGAAAGACATCAGTGAGGGGCAGACTCTAAAAATAAGAAAGTTGCACACAGATGGCTTTGAAGTCGGACAGGTCTGGGAGCAAGCAAGGAGAGTCATTGAGGCTCTAGTGGAGGATACACAAGCAGCTTGCGAGGACTTGGGTGTGGATTTGGATCAAGATGAAACTCCAGGAGACATCAATGGGGATTCGGAGCTTATGAGCTCTGATGAGGAAGGAGGTGAAATTGGAGATACCAATGAAGACACAGAGGATGGAGAGGGAGAAGAAGAGGTAGAAATAGATGAGGAATTCGGCGAGGAGGAATCTGGTGAAGAGGACGGGGAGATGAGTGGTGAGGATGGTGAATTTGGAGATGAGGACGACTATGAGGAGGATATCGACGAAGAAGAAGCTCCCGCCGGAGTCTTCGTCGAGGATCCTCATGGACTGAATGATGGATTCTTTTCAATCGACGAGTTCAACAAGCAAACAGAGTTTCTAGAGAGGCAAGACGCAACCGCGGATCCTTACACTGGGGAAGCTAGTGACGAGGAAGATATTGATTGGGAAGCAGAGCCAACTTCGATACCGGTGAAGCCTGTTTCAAGTTCAAGTCGTGCTGCAGCCATGGATATTGAGGACGATGAAGATGACGATTCAGAAGAGGACGGACCTACCTTTGGTAACGTGGATCTTAATGCGCCGGAAGGAGATAGCGATGATGGCAATGAGGATATGGAAGATGTTGATGAAGCCGGAGACAATACCAACGAAGTACTTTACAAGGATTTCTTTGAGCCACCTCCTCGTAAAGCTTCCAAAAAGGAATTACAAGCAGACTATCTTGCAAGACAAGCACGAAAAGCCAATGCCTCAAAACCTGAAGACGATATAGCAGATATGCAAAGAGCAAAAGCTGCTACCAACCGGGATCTTTTCGACGACATGTCAGATAAAGACGACTCAGAAGATGCTTTGTCGGAGCTGGATCCAGCTGACCCGAAATCACGGCGATCAGCACATGAGCGCAGGCAGGCAAAAACGCTCGAAGAGATTCGCCGGCTTGAAGCTGCATCAGTGGCGAAACGTGATTGGACCCTTTCTGGTGAGGCCCGAGCAGCTGATAGGCCTCTTGATTCCTTGATTCACCAGGAACTTGACTTCGAACATGTCGGAAAGACCGTTCCAGTAGTTACAGCAGAGGTCAACGAAGACATCGAAGATCTAATAAAGCGTCGGATCCTGGCCAAAGAATTTGACGAAGTACTCAAACGACGTCCAGATTCCTTGAGCACGCCTTCAAACACTCGCCGAGGTGCCTTTGAGCTTGATGATACTAAACCGAAACAGAGTCTTGCTGAGATGTACGAGGAGGAGCATGTCAAGAACAACAACCCTGATGCGTATATCAGCAAAGCCGACGAGAAGGTGAAGAATGAGGAAGCCGAGATCGAAAGGTTATGGAAAGAAGTTAGTACCAAACTGGACGCTCTTAGCAGCTGGTCTTACAAGCCAAAGCCTGCAGCGCCAAGTCTGACTATTGTCGGTGATGTTGCCACCATCTCCATGGAGGATGCCCAACCTACAACCGCTGCTGGCGTTAGTGGAGGCGAAAGCATGTTGGCACCACAAGAAATCTACAAGGCCGGCAAAGAAAAGGAGAATATCGAGAAGGGAGAAATCGTGCCAAAGAACGGCGCTCCAGTTGCGAGAGAGGAGATGACTAGAGAGGAGAAGCTACGGAGACGTAGAAGAGAGAAGGAGAGAATCAAGAAGCGAGGCGGTGATGAAATCAACCAACGGCCCCAGAGCAAGAAGACCCAGCAGAATAGAGAGACCCTTGGAGAGCTCAAGAAGGGTGGTGTCAAGGTTATTGATAGGAAAGGCAATGTCAGAGATGTCGATGGAAATAAGGTGCAAGCTGTCGCTGCTCCGAACGGCGCGGGAGGATTCAAGTTGTAAATATCGGGCTAAATGCAAATACACCTTTTTTTCATATCATGTACCTTGTATGCGTTGCGTTCAACTGTGATGCTTGTATACCACGTAGAAGAGACAAGAGGTGAAATCAGCGTTGGAATGAACCACGTCTTGATTTTGCCTTCGAAAGCTTACTTACTTACCTAAGGGCGTCTCCAGCATATTCAAATTGGAAAGAAGTCTCCTCTCACTTTACCTAAAAGCTACAGTGAACGCCCTTCGACAATGAAAATAGCTTTAATAAGCCTAGTAATTGCATGCGAAAAATTTGACCTTTCTCTTCGACATTCTATCTCGCACCCTGCTCAGAGGAACATGATACATGTATTATATCCGGCATCCCAAGCCTAGCCAGATATCAATTAGTGTTCCATAAAATATAGCTCACTGTCATTCACGAAACTCCTGATCAACTCATCTCACTCAGACAGTCATGCTGGCACTTTTGGTTCAGTTTTATTTCTATTGTTGGTGACACGATCGTGCCCATCCTCAGTAAGTGACCATTAGGTCAACGAGAAGAATTTCATGCGCTTTCGAAGCGTCCCGTTACACAAATGCGGCTTACTCCTCAAGCCTTATGCCCATCTAGAAAGTTTCAAATCCGCCGTCATGCCCAGTTTTGGGTACGCAGGCAACAAGAACAAAATAAGGACGACATCTTTAAACCCAATGAAGGGCTTTTTGGATGAAGTGATGTGGAAAGAAATCCTAAAACTGTGCTCTTCTTACGCTCAATTAAGGGAATGTGAATGAGATGCAGGAGGATATAACCATGCCATCGTTACGCCATATGGAAGGCATGCAAATGGGGTATCATCGAAAAAAAAAATTGATTATATGCGCAAAACCGTCCCACACCGTCCATGCATCATAAAGTACCGCTAAATGCAAATGCCCTGATGCTTTTCCCTGCTGAATGCCGAACGCTGAGATGCTGTCATTAAAGAGCCGAAACGAAAACCGAAAAGTTGAGAGGCCGAAGAAAAAATAGCTAGAGGAGATCCGGCCGAATACTGGAGAAAAACTTGTCGTCTTGATGCATTGTAGTAGTCCTAACAGGGTGTCTACCACATCTGCGGGGCTTGGATGGTTTGCTGCGATAGCAAGACTCTCGAGCTCCCTCCTTTGCGCAGGCACCAAAATTCTCTTTCAGCTGCGAGATCTTGTCAGCATTTGTCTCCCATAAAAAAGGGTGGTATGATGTCAGTTGCTCATGGATTAGAGTTCAGTCACCCTTCCTGCGAGGATAGATAAAAATATATGTGTGTGTATATTTATGTGCCCAAGAAGAAGAGAGAACCCATGATACTGACCCGAATTGCTAGTTGGAAAGCTTTTTGTAGGACTTGCTCACCAGACAGTATTCCTACTCATAAATTAGTAATCATTTATTTATGTTATCAAATGTTTTGTAAAATTTGCCACATCACGAGTCAAAGAGGAAGACTTGAGATTTTCAATGAAGAGATTTACTTACTAATTTGTCGCCCATCCAAGTACCAATATGTCGATACAACTGGCAGCGATAGGAACTGCAGTGAGAGCATTGGCTCTTGTCCACAACCTCCCAGGATCGTTCAACAGTGCCGGCTTGACCAATGCGGCGAGTGTTAAGTTTTACCTTGAGACCGAACAGACCGCTGTAGATGTTGTAGTGGCGGCGAGAGGCGAGACCAAGGCAAACCGCGTCAATAACGTCGAGGTTCTTGAAAATCATGATCGATAGCTCGGTGGGAAGACCTGAAAGACATGCGCCGCTCTCTGTTTGAGGGTAATTTTGCACGACGTTCGCGATGATTGCAGGAGTAAACTCGGGTTGTGAACCATACTCTTCATCCGTCTCTGAATCGGAGCCTGACTTCGTCTTCTCATCGCTGCTAGACAGCTCCATTGGGCTCAGACCAGGTCGGATACTCTCACTAGCACCAAGTCTATTGCTAGAAGCAGAATCGCCACCGGGGGAAACAGATGCAGATGCTACAGGAGCAAAAACAGGTGTAGCAAGAGCAGAATTTACACTGCTAGCTGGAGTTGGTGCCAAAGCATCTGACAAGCGCCGACTTTGTCGAAGGCGGTAGTACATTGTCGAACACTTTTGATAGATAGAATTAGAAGTGAGTAAAAGATTTCTAACAGATTCCTCGTCCAGCGAATCGAATAAGGAAACCTTCAAGTCAGGTTGGGCCAAGATCAGTCTGGAAATTTGTAAGTGCTGCAAGATGTATGGTCAAGGCAAAGACGAGGAGGTTACTCACTCAAGAACAGACGGTGGATCTGACATGTATTTTAGTGGAGCCGCCATCCTCGAGGATCTATAAAAGAGTGATGTTTCGGGATGATTGTGAGGAAGGGAAGATAGAGACAATGGCCCGAAATGAGTCCCTAAGTAATGGAAGGCCAACTTGGATTGTTTGTGGTTTTGATATCTTTTCCCTTAGGGTTCGGGACTTCTTTCTAGAGTGGAAGGAGTGGAGCCACATGTAAGGTTCAGTTTGTCGTAGTGGAGTTCAGACCTGACATTTAGCGCGCATTGAAGACAATTCTCTTGACACCAAAAGTCACGAGGCCGAGATATCCCGACGCGCAAAAGCACCAGACCCACTGGGGTCCGAGAGGGAATACTGGATCCAGACATAGAGGCAAGGCCATTGCTGATTGTTTCTGCCAAATGCATGGCTAGTATTTGGTGGTTCTTTGATCAATATCTCTGACATCGTGAGATCGCTGAACTCCAGATTGAGAAGGTTCAGGTACCCATGTACCTAAAATGACCCCTGATTGCTGCATCAATTGGCGAGAGAGAAGCGAGTAATGCGTTGCGTGCGGAATAGGAGCCTCCAAATGTTCACCGCTTGGGACAACATTTGCCACTGTACACCGTGAACATGTGCATTCCTTGGATTAAGCAAACACAAACACAAAAAAACGAGAAAGAAGTATTCCAAAAAAAAAGGCAAATAAGGTTTGGGGGGCAAATGTGCAAATCTCATTACCCTCAAAACTCACCAACCAATTTTTGATTATGTTCCAGATCCCAATTTGCCGATATTTCTAACGCACTGTGTCATACCTTGCTGTATATTGTCCACCTGACAAGAAAGATGGGGTGTCTTCATGTCTACATTGCATATGTAGATGGATACCCCACAAAGTCTTATAACCCGCTTCCCGTACTCCTTCCAACAATCCTACATTTGCATGATCTATATCGAGATCCAAATGACGCTTATGACCACATCCAATCCCTTGTTCTCTCCTCCCTCGTACTTAAAGCTCCACATGCCATCCGTCTTTTCGTTCCAGTACGCGCCGGTTGCACTGTGCATTCCTCGTCGTCCTACATGAGGCTTTCCATCCGTATCAGTAGCATCGGTTATCGAATCGCTCGTGGTGATCTTCGCGTCATCTTCACTTTTGGTAGCGGGTTCGTTCTTCACCCGATTCAGGGCGGATGTGGGAACGAGATGCTGGATGATAGTGCTGTTGACAGCGTACTTGAATGAGGGGCTGCCGCCAGCTGGAGATGATTCGGAGATGAGCGAGCGGAGGATGGAGTTCTGCAGACGTGCTAGTTAGATGATGTGCTGCTATTGTTGAGTGGAGGAGTGCTAAGGGGAACACACTATGATGGTTGTATTCCACGTCTCGGTCTTGGAGTGCTCGTAGAACTCCGTTGCGCCTAACGCATTTTGGCATGCCTAGTCACAGTGAGTAAACTAATCATAAAGCTGAACGGATAACTTCTGAGGACATACGTCAGTTGCGATTTGCTTGAGTCTTGTGTATGAAATGGGCTAATGATCTCATTAGTTTCTGGGACTTGACAGGCTTCTAAAGAAATTACCGGTGTAGCAGATGATGAAGCCATCTCGTGTGGTAGTTTGGAGGCGGACAAACGATCTAACAGAGTTTTAATTGGAGGTTGCGTAAGTTGAGAGAGTTTTGGACGCGGTGTTGGTCTTCCCCAGATTGCTGGGACACGATAGCTAGAGACGCTAGGTCATTTCCGTGCCAAGCTCAGCTTGACCGATCTCCAAGCAAACAGAACAATACCGGATCAATAGTTTTGCCGAGCGCCGTCGTGTGTGTCGAGGTGAAAAACGGTTGTTCCACCAACTTGAAGCACGTGCTTAATCTACAGGACAATGGCAGCCGTAGCTCTGGACGCTGGGTGGAGCTTGAGCTATCCTTGTTGGTGCAGCATAACGACCAAACCTGTACAACAAGATCTTCCCCTCTCACAAATTCCTTCGTTTCTATTCTCACGATAACAAGATCTTTGTTGTACAGCAATCGGTCTCTACCCCTCACCTCCCCAGAGACACAGGCTTCAGATTCGGATTAAGACGAGAAGGTTTCGTGGATCTGCCAACTTCTTTCTCAGCCTATCTGGTTGACTACTATCCCACCCACATTCTCCCACCTCTCAAAAATCTGCAAAGATGTCTTCACAACCCCTCCTCCAGACAGCGCCTGGTATAGTTTCCCTCCCTTCTCTCGCAAGCCCAAATCACAATCCCAGCCCTCACCGGCAAAACCCCTCGCCATAGCGCAAACCCGCTAACTGTCTCTCTCGCAGGAAAACGCATCGCCCTCCCCACCCGCGTTGAGCCCAAGGTCTTCTTCGCCAACGAGCGGACCTTCCTCTCATGGCTGAACTTCACCGTGATCCTCGGCGCGCTCGCCATCGGCATGCTGAACTTCGGCGACCGGCCGGCCTTCATCTCGGCCTTCCTCTTCACGCTCGTTAGCATGGCCACCATGATATACGCCCTGTTTACGTACCACTGGCGTGCGAAGAGCATCCGGCTGCGCGGCCAGGCCGGCTTCGACGACCGCTTTGGCCCGACCTTCCTGGCTATCATTTTGATGGTGGCCGTGGTGGTGAACTTTGTGCTACGGATTACGTATAAGGGAGACGGAGGAAAGGGCGGGAAGACGCATTCGATGGAGGTTTTTGGCATTTGAGGGAGAGAAGGGAAGGGAAAGAGCTTGCTGCGAAGAAAAGATGGGGGAAAGAGCCGTGTGGGGAAGAATGGTGTACATTTTGGGGGGCACGAGTATATATGGGATGGTTGTTCGATGAGCTTATAATGCCGTGTTTCCGATGTTTCCCACAATAGTTTGTATGAATATGGGTAGAAGCATTCGGCGGCGGGTGGTGCGAGGGATGGGCTTAACGAAAGCAGAATGGCCGCGTGCTCATGTATACACTCTGGGAATATAGCCCTCTTGAGTAGCCTTCCAATTTCACCATGGTTTGAACATGACTTTGGGCTTTCTGTTGAACTTTTCTTTGCGTTTATATCCTATGAAATCCGGTAAGATGTGCCGGTTTGAAGAGGATCAAGAGCTGCGTGAAAGCTGCTGCCCCCAAACACTCTTATCCAAAAAGGAAAAGGAAAAGCTAAGCAGGATTCACACATTTTCCCCATCTGAGTAAAAGGCTCATATAGCCATAAAGCTGTGTGAGGAGGATGGGCTAGAGAGCTTACGAACATCACAGGTGCAAAGCTTCAAGGAGCTTGATTTTACAATCTTATTCGGAATCGGACTTTATTGATTAATCCTTGACACCGCAGCTTGGAGGGCCATCTGAAGCTTGAGCTGTCCCTACCGTTCTAGAGGTAGTCTCATATAGCACATCTAGGTCTATCGTGCACTGATTATTTATACGACTGTTCTAATATCCGAGATCTTACTGCAATTGAGACCTGTCAAAAGCAGGATAGGGCACCTAGTAGAGGACTCGCTAGCGCTGTTGGCTTTTCTTTCCAGAAATGTGGGCATTGGAAAGGCCAGGGTTAGTTTCATAAAGACAGCCGTGCTTCATGGGTGTCGTTAGGAGAGTGGATTTCTTCCTCATCCTAAATAGGGTTTATGTTGCAGTCGATTCGATCTTGATATATCTGTAAGTATGGCATTACTGGTTGGAATACAAACACCATTGCGGTCGATTCCAGTAGATTGCCACCTCTCGTCGAGACAAACCTGGTCGATGGACTTCGGGCATAGAGAGAGAAGCTTCTGCGTAGAAACTCTCATGATGCTCCAAATTGATCCTTCTCGCATATCCATAGACCAAATTGCGCCTGGAACTAGCCTCGATGATCGTCCAATCTCTTCTACCTCCCCTCCATCTTTTGTAAGGAGCATAGCATGCACAAGACCATCTCACGCTGCCGTCCCCACCCCATTATTCTGCTCCCCAAACCTCCTCCCCAACGCCTCGATCTTCTCCCTTGCCAGCCAAATCGTCAGCATCGGCACCGCCCTCACCATCTTCTGCCCCTCAATCGACCTCTCAAACGGCGTCTTCATAACCTCAAACCCCTCCTCTTCCTCATCCTCCTCCTCGACATCTCCATCCGCACCCCCCTTCTCTTTTCCGTTCTCCTTCTTCTTCTGCCCCTCCCCCGCCGGCGCATGCTGTTCCTTCATAACGGCCTCCACAGCCGTGTATTGAAAACACAACACCCCCTCGGCCTTCAGCTCGCGCTTGACAATCTCCACCACGGAAATCAGCTTCGCGCCCGCCTTTGCGGCGGCGTGCAGCCGCACCAGACACGCCTTGCGCTTCCCGTCCGCCGCGCCATCCTCGCCGGCCGCGCTCGCGCCGCGCAGGAGGCCGAGGATCCGCGTCGTGCGCTGCTGGATCGCGGACGAGGACAGGATCGAGATGCGGGTGACGTCGTGGGCAGAGAGGTCTACCGGGTCGGCGGGGGCGGTGGTGGATGTGGGATCTGCAGGGCTGGGTAGTGATGGTGCCGAGGAGGTTTTGTGATCTAGAAGGGTTGGTGCAAGTTGTGCTTCGGAGGAGCTGGGTTTGGCTTTTTTCGCCGGTGGTTGTGAGGATGAGGTAGCGTCGCGGGGACGTTTTTGCTTTGGCTGGCCGGCCATTGTGTATAGCCCCTCTCGGACGTGTGAAGAAGAATTGGAAAGGCTTTTACCGGTTAGAGCACCAAGGACGGATCTACAGGCGCGAAGCTGTGAATGAGGTTGGGGTAGTTTTTTTCGAAAGCGAGGTTGTGATGAAAGGCTGAAAAGGCTGGGAGGTGGTCAGCCTTGCACTTTCGTTGATACCTTGCAGTTTATTTCCAGTCGGACAACCATCTAATTTTAATAATCGGTAATCATCTCAAAATTTAAAGTAGAACAAATGATATTAACTTGTGCTTGCTTAGCTACTAATTTGTACTTATCTAGGGATAGGAAAGAAGAAACATTGACAAGTGTAGGTTCCATTCCACTTTGATTTGGTGGAAATATGCCTGGCCCATCCATGTCTCTCCATTGGACTTCAAACTTGAAGCTTTCATTCCTCAAATAACCCATATTGAGTGCTTCGAATTCAGGGTATCGACTTCCAAAGAACACTGCACGAGGACAATTATGTATTTCTTTGGTTCTGTAGAACATCTACGTTACATCATACCCGTCTGAATGTCGGGCGTACCTGTGCAACATCACTACATCCAGAAGGCTGGGAATTGTAAGACCGGCTGTATTTCTAATACCTCACCAGTTTACGGTATCCGTATTTACCTACTCGGCGTATGCTATACCAGGCTCCATGTTCAGCTCAAACAAATAGCAACCATATATTCCCATCGATACCAAGTCCAGCCTCGTACATCTCTCTGGTTCAACCGCCATGCAAGGCTGCCAAAGCCTCTCGTCCCCCCATGCCACCCAAATACATGGATCTTCGTGCTTCAAGCCAAGTGCCGTTCAGGCATTAGGGGATATCTTTTTATTGTTTTTGTTTTTGTTTTGTTTTAGCTCGGCCTGCTTTGCATCGGCTACATATGCACGCTGTCTCACGATCTTCATGCGTCGCTGGACCGGATCGCATGGCGGGTCCATCTCCTACTGCAACTGTCCCCGGTCTTGGAGGGCATGATCTCGTGGCAGCGTCTCGTCGGCTACCTTTGCTGTTTCATCACGCTTTTAACCTTGAAACGTATCTTTCACGGTGGAATGCTCTGCATAGCGCCAGTGCGTGGTAAAACTGCGAGGGGACAATACCGCCTTGACCTTTAGCTGTATTAATCACATTTGAGAAACATCGGCGGGCGATTTATTGGATGGTGTCTCCCAATTCATCCGTGGGGTGGTGGTACGAGAGCGGTTCTTTTTGGTGGGGTTTGGGTGAAACGAGGGATTTTAGGGGAGGATGCTTTAGATGGTATTTATGGCGAGGGATGCAACTGACAGACACATGGATGCACCCAGCGGGATAGCCAGCGGCAACGCATGTTGATATGCAACAGCACATCAATGTCATGCCAGGGCTGTCAGTCAAAGTACGTACGGTACGTGGAAGCGTCTCCCGACTGGAGTGCATCCCAGGGTCTGCATAGAAGTATCACAGCAATGGCTTATCATCACCGCAGTGGGTGAGTCGTGGGGTTTCGGCGACAGTTTCCATGGGAGCGCAGATTGGCGCACTCGTGTATCACCGATACTGGGTGGATGAAGGGGGGAAATGCTGTATCCTCCCGCGACGTGAAGGGAGTTAATTTGGAATGTATCAGGCTGACCTGGCATTACAGTACAGTACATACAGTAACAGTACAGTACAAACCGCTCTTATCGCCCGGCGGTCTTTTTGCTGTCGTACGAGGAGGAGACCATGTCAACGTGGAGGTGTTGTGCGGGTCGTCGTTGCAACACTGTTCCGCAGGATTCACATGTAGCATGAGCATGATGCACCAACATGCCTTTTCTGTTTGCGTTCTTTGCATCCTTCTACTTCTAAATGCGGAGAGGGGGCCTCTCGGTAATCGATCGAGGATGGGTCAGCGTTGCATCGCAGCGCCGTTTATATCTTTATGCAGATAGGTTCTGTCAGAATAGACCGTCACCTCACCTTATTACACTTACGAGCAGTGGGTGCCGAACTTAGAACAGCACCCTACCCTACCAAGGCAGATGATTCCAAAAAGATTGCGTGCTTACTGGAAATACAGATGCGCTTGACTCTCTCACTAGCCGCTCCATCTTTGGATTTGCTCTGACCACCAGGACCCAAGCTGCGCTACACCCGGGTACCTAAATTAGGTAGAGAGAATAATAAAAGTAGAAAATCACGAGCAGAGATGGCTCCATGTCAGAGTTGCTATATCGGTGGTCCAGATGTGCGAGCCCGGTACCGCGTACAGCACCGTAGTTCTATAGTTGTACTGTAAAAGTCGTCTACATCTATCTATATCTGTCACATCTCCGCTGTGGTGAAGATGCCCTGGCTCGCTACCCCTTTCTTTCTCGCGGGAGGTCCAGGATTCCAGCAAAGTAATGAGCAGGTGTACTCCGTAATGAGGTGTAATGAGATGTAATGAGGTGTAGTATGAGCGCATCCGCATCGCTCGTAACATGTGTCTGTGTGTCTCGCCATGGTGGAGCCTGGTTTACGCGTAGCCCCGTAAAGTAAAGTATGTAAACGAGTGTAAACGTATGTAGACGTATTCCGGGTCGGACGGGCTGGCGCACGGGTCCCTGTCGGAGCGCCGGGCTCGTCTCCCATGCCAGGCCCACCCCAGACCAGCCAAGCCACGCTAGTTGCGCTAGCCTCGCCAAGCTGGGAATTAAACTGCGCGGAGGGAGCGTTAGCCTGGGTGCGACTGGAGACAGATCCACTTGTCTCGTGCTCTGACTGGCTCGGAGGGGCTGACCCAAGGAATGTACTTTGAAGTAACGCCCCCCTCCTCTGAATCCTAGACGGTGGTGGAATTGGGGAGAGTTGAATGTATCTTGTGTAAATTATGGACCGGTGGAGCCAGCACCCCCCCTTGGCCAAGGTCGCAGAGCCACTCATATTACGGTGGGCCGGCCACTAATCTCACCACGCCCCGTAATATGGAATATTCACTCGGTCTTGGCCACGTCCCATACTAATAAATAACCCGTAATAAGCAAAATAACAGCGTTGTGGTGTGGGTGGGTGTAGTATGGTGTAGGGTGTGTATGGTGTGTGTGTGGTGAATGTGTGTGAGTGAATATGAATGGAGTGAGCCAACAACCCCCCCCAAGTCAAACCCAAGCCCACCCAACCCAGTCCAGCCAGTCCAGCCCAGCCAGTTCTGTGGTCCCCGTCCTGCTTCCTAACCCATTCTTTCTCTTCCCCCCCCCCAAATTATTCAAACACCCTTCCATCAACATCATCATCATCATCACCCAACAACAACAAATCCCATCCCCCTTTCGACCTACCGATCGCTTTTACACCATCTTCCCAACCCTTCTTCACTTTTAATAATCCAGCGTGTGGCGGGTCTTTTCACAAAGAACCTTCTGCTCGTTTCTTTTGCGCCTTTCTGTTCTGCACTTAGTAATCGCGACTGGTTTTCTGTCCTCTTCCCGCTGTTCTTCCCTCCCCCCCCTAAACCACTCACTCGCCCCCTTCCGCCTGAAGCCGAGCGAGACTGGTGAGCGCAACGCAAGACGTCAAACCACCACCACCACCACCACCACAAACCACCCAACCACCATTACTACTACCTTTACGACCACCTCCACCACCACGCCCCAACGGCATCTCTTCTTCCTCCCGTCACACTCCCTACCCACCACGCGCGCACGTTCGCCTTACGACCTCTTTGTAATTGTTAATTTCCTGTACACTTCTTTTGGCGGTTTGTAGGATATCAGGGCCCGGTCGCAAAGGGAATCTTGCACCATTGTCGGGAACTACCGTATCGACGTCACGATCGGTTTGCGCAAGGCTGCGACGAAGAAATCAACCGGTTGATCCAACAACACCACGCAACGCTATTAATCAAAACCCAACCCCCGTCGACCAACTCACTAACCGGCCTTCATGCTAGCACGATAGCAAGGCAACACCACCCAGCACCGGACAGACAGAAACGCCCGCACGTACAAAGAACTGCGCCAGGACGCGCAAGGAAGCTCTAGTGTATGCGAATGTTTCGCCTTCCTTCTTGGATTTCAGAGTCTCGGGGATGCGACAAAGTGTCAAATGGAGAGCTAGAGTTCAAAATGGCGCATGCCACCCAGCCCGTCGTTGACATAGCAGCGAGCGGCCTGGCAAAGCGGAAATGGGACGGCGACATGCCCGACCTGATCACGCAGCAGGCAATGAAGCGCACCAAGGCAAACAGCTGGGCAGACAGTGCCATAGAAATGGAGAGCGAGCCCGAGGTAATGGAAGACAAGGCGGAGGCGACGGTCGATTCCGACCGCGTCCGTGATGCCATCGAATCTCAGTTCAGTCTCGAAATTTTGTTAAAGCATGATGAGTTGCGTCTGATCAATCAAGAGTTGGCCAAATGTCAAGTCGCATTGGAACAACTCCGTCGTTGTCATCTGATTCCGTATCCAACCTCTCAAGGCACCCCCGAGTCCATGCTGAATATTAGCAACGGGACAGGGCCGGCCTTGAGAGATGGAGACGACGTTCCGGAATGGGCTTCGCCATTCGGTGTCATGGATGGTCCTTATTCCAGACACTATGCGAAGTGGCTCATTCCCGATCCAAGATTTGACGGCCAGGAGTGGCACCAACCTTCGCGTGCTGGCAAGACCGTACCGGAAGGTCGGGCTACAAGACATAGCATTGTCGATGCCTTCACTCCTGCCAACAAATCGCGATCCAACCGAGGAACTGCTAGTCAAAAACTTCAAGCTTTGTCGAGTGGCTATGCTCAACCAAAGGAAAAGGCAGGGCCTTGTGTTCTCAAGCGTGCCGAAGACAGTCAATGGGTCAAGCTTGTTTGCATCGATTGTAAGCGGGAGAATTTCTCAAGCACGCAAGGTTTCATCAATCACTGCCGTATTGCGCATCGTCGTGACTTCAAGAGCCACGAAGAGGCTGCCAAGGCCAGTGGTCAAATCATTGAAATTGACGAAGTGAACGGTGGCATCGTTGGTGAGGAGAAAGCACCAGCAGTTGCAACTGGCTTGGTGCATCCGCTCATTCGAGGTGCCCCGACAGATAGAGAAGCATATGTTGCATTACTATCTCGTATCGACGCCTCTATGAAGTTGTTTGAGCAAGGCAAACTTCCGGGTGTCTCGTCGATACCCACCAGTGCCCAGTCTACTCCCTCTACTGTTGAAGCTTCAAGATTCATATCTTCACCAGATACCCCTTATCTTTCCAAGTTTATGCAAAACAAGGGTTTCGGTGGAAACCTTACCGACATTGTTGGTGAAGCAAAACAAAAAGTTGACCTCGATGAACTCATGTCGCACGACGAAGAATCCGACGAGGAAAGCAAAACCCCAACCAGACCACTTGGTACAGACTCCCCTCTTGCTCCTGCGATGCGCATGCCTGCACGTGCTGTAATGTCATCAACACCCGGCCGGCCCACAAGTAGCAAAGGCATTTCCCCACGTATGACCTTCTCCCCACCAGCCATCGACACCGATGCTGCAAATTCACCATTCACCGACCATCATGAAGATGTTGACATGATGGGTCCTACACTCTCAGATCTCAGCCCCAACACCGTTGCCAGTAATAATGCACCCAGTCTCGTGAGCGACGATGGGGAGTATGATGACGGTGATGATGCTGAGAGCGCCAGCGAAGGCGAGGAAGAAGGCAGCGATGTCGCCGAGATCGACATCGAGGACGGAGAGCCTGAAAAGGTGGTCGCGCGTGCTGTCATCAGAAATGGTGCGGGAAGGAAAGAAAAGGAAGGAAAACACGTCACGTTTGTCAGCCCCGTAAAGGAAAAGGAACGGCGTGTGAGGAAGTGAGCGAGACGCAGATGTACCCAACCATCTGATATCTGGCGATGCCGTATATTTGGGGGCATCCGTAACCAGGTCGCAGAACCCTCAAACTAATTTACGTTGTTTACTTTTGCATTCAGAAGACTCTCTTCTCGACCAAACCAGACGGCGGGGAAAAGAGGAAGCGATGGGGAACCATCTACGCGAAGGAAAAGTTAACTGCAGATCTCTTCTTTTTTTTGTGAAGCAGTTAAGGCGGATGGATTGTATGCTAGTGAAATCTTCTCTTCTTTTTTTTTGTCATGTGTGTGTGTGTGTATGTGGCATATTGGGAAATACACTGGGATAGAAAGAGAAATATCTGGAGTTTCGCAAAGATATGCTTTGTTTTTTTGTTTTTTTTTTTTTTAAAAAAAAAGCTTCTTTTGCTCCCGGAGGATGGAGCATTGAAGACAAGACACACAAGTCTGACTGGGGAAAGGGAAAGGGAAAGGAAGGCAAGGCGGGAGGAGCCCTTTTTT
>Ga0247810_10000704_pt1 | contig 29455 bp, 21 predicted proteins | sample UWRJL119311C1_FD_179918 | JGI IMG/M metagenome (GOLD analysis project Ga0247810, IMG submission 179918) | Plant litter microbial communities from Arlington Agricultural Research Station in Wisconsin, United States - UWRJ-L119-311C-1 | ecosystem: Environmental > Terrestrial > Plant litter >... | reverse complement strand
GAGTTGTGATTAACTGGAATAAAGACAATACAGATATAGATCTTTGGGTTACAGATCCGAAAGGAGAAGAGTGTTCATATTCGCATAAATCTACAGAAATTGGAGGAAGATTAAGTAATGATTTTACTCAGGGCTTTGGTCCTGAACAGTTTTTACTAAAAAAAGCCATAAAGGGTAAATATAAAATTAAAACCAATTTTTATGGCGAGAGACAGAATTTACTTTCCGGGCCAACAACAGTGATGGCAGAAGTATATTTGTACTATTCTGATGGAAGACAAGAACGTAAAATTGCTGTTTTCCAAAGTCAGAAAGAAAATAAACGTGAAAACGACAGCAAAATTCTGATTGGAGAATTTGAATTCTAGAATAAAAGCAAAAAAATACCGAAGATGAACACTTCGGTATTTTTTTTGCTTAAAATTTTCAGCTCGAAAAAAAGTTCTTTATAAAAAGCTAAGATTCGTTTATCCTAAATGCTCCAGCATATCTTTTGTCATAGATTCAAGATCAAAAGTGTGATTCCAGCCCCAGTCTTCTCTTGCAGATGAATCGTCGATACTTGCCGGCCAGCTATCCGCAATTTTCTGACGGAAATCAGGCTCATAAGTAATCGTAAATTCAGGAATATGTTTTTTAATTTCAGCAGCAATTTCAGTAGGAGTAAAACTCATTGCAGCCAAATTATAAGATGAATGTATTTTGATATCTTCAGCCGGAGCTTTCATGATATTGATAGTAGCTTCAATTGCATCATCCATATACATCATCGGCATTTTTGTTTCAGAGGATAAAAAGCACTCGTATTTTTTATCGGCAATAGCCTTATAGAAAATATCAACAGCATAATCTGTAGTTCCGCCACCAGGAGGCGTAGACCAGCTAATTAAACCAGGATAACGTATGCTTCGAACATCAACTCCATAAATATTATGATAATATTCGCACCATCTTTCACCCGCTTGTTTGCTAATTCCGTAAACTGTAGAAGGCTCCATTATCGTGTATTGAGGTGTGTTTTCTTTTGGAGTTGTAGGTCCAAAAACAGCAATACTTGATGGCCAGAAAATCTTTTTTATTTTTTTTGCTTTCGCCAAATTCAAAACGTGAAATAACGAATTCATATTCAAATCCCAGGCAAACGCAGGATTTTTCTCGGCTGTAGCCGATAAAAGTGCCGCCATCAAATAGATATCAGTAATTTGATGAACCTCGACAAGATGTTCGATTTGGTTAAAATCTAAAGCATTGACCACTTCAAACGGACCCGAATTAACAACGTCAGTATTTAATTTTCGAATGTCAGACGCAATTACATTGTCTGTTCCGTATAATTTACGCAGTTTTTGAGTCAGTTCTGTCCCAATTTGACCGCAAGCGCCAATGATCAATATTTTTGGATTCATTTGTGATGTTTTTTTAGATGTACAAATATAACGTTTTCGCAAATATTTTTACTTTTCACAACAACAAATTATAAATTTAACAATGATGAAGATGCTTTTTTGGATTATTCTCCGTTGAGGTGTTTAATTATTTTAAAGAAAAGCACGTAAATGTTTTTACCGCAAAGAGCGCAAAGATTTTTTATCTAGGAGTAAGTTTAGAAAACACAAAGTTCGCAAAGCTGTTTCAATGCAAAGCTTTGCGAACTTTGTGTTTTTATAAAACGACTTAAATTATAAAACTTTGCGCTCTTTGCGGTTAAATTTTCCAGACAAAAAAATAACCTTGATTTATAGAATCTTTAGCAAAAAACAGCATTCGTAATTGTAAATTTACTTTGTAACTTTGTAGCTTAATGTTTTACCAAATGAAATATAAAATATCTCTTTTTCTGCTTTTTGTTTTTGTATTAAATTCATGTCAAAATGAAGATGAAAAACGCCGTGCTGAAAACGAAAAAGAAGCTAAAAAAAAGGAAGTTATTTTTAATAATATCAATAAAGGATGGGTATTTATTGACGAGCCAATCAATGAAATTTCAGAACAAAAAGTAAGTTCATGGAATGAATGGCGTGAATTTTTAAAAGAAATTGGAGATAAGCCAAGAAAAACCATTGGAGCTTTCCAGAAAAAGTCAACTGCGATTTCAAAAAAAGCGATGGCGTTAAACAGCAATATTCCAGCAGAATTGAATGTTCCCGCCATAAAAAGCCGAATTTCTGTTTTGATAACTAAAATCAAAATGATGGATTTGTTTATTCATCTCAATCAAATTCCGGCCGATAAAGTGACGTTTTTAGTTGGAGACATCAATAAAGAATTAGTGTCTTTACAAAGACAAATGGATAATATTTTTGTAAAAAGTAAAATTCCGAAAGAACAGGGAGAAGAAGACTTCCTGAAAATGTTAGATACAACACGTGCAATTCCGAACTCGAATCCAGTTCCCGTTCCGGTACAGGCACAAAATTTAGATAAAAAAACACAAAGAGTTGAGTAAAAACGCCTTATATACAATGTATGATAATCTGCCAAAAAATCAGCAGATTGCCACACAATTATTAGAACAAAATCAGATAAAAATGCATCTTAACGGCTTGTTAGGATCTGCAGTTTCATTTGTTTTACGCGCTGTTTTCAAAAAAGCCGAGCTGCCTTTTCTGGTTGTTTTAGACAATAAAGAAGAAGCCGCTTATTATCTGAACGATCTCGAACAAATGATAGGGGAACAAGATGTATTGTTTTATCCCGCATCATTTCGCCGCCCTTATCAGGTTGATGAAACAGATAATGCTAATGTATTACTCCGCGCTGAGGTTTTAAACCGAATAAATTCCCGCAAAAAACCAGCGATTATTGTTACCTATCCCGAAGCTCTATTCGAGAAAGTGGTTACGCGTCAGCAATTAGATAAAAACACATTGAAAGTCGCTTTGAACGATAAAATTTCAATAGATTTTATCAACGAAGTTTTATTTGAATACGAGTTTAAAAGAGTCGATTTTATTACAGAACCGGGCGAATTTTCGGTTCGTGGAGGTATTGTCGATGTATTTTCATTTTCAAACGATCATCCTTATAGAATAGAGTTTTTTGGTAATGAAGTAGACAGCATCCGAAGTTTTGATGTCGAAACACAATTATCGGTAGAAACCCATAAAAAAATCACGATTATCCCGAATGTTGAGAACAAGATATTTCAGGAAAACCGAGAAAGCTTTTTAGATTATATTGCCGAGAAAACCGTTCTTTTTATTCAAAATACCGACGGACTTTTCAGTCAGTTAGACAAACAATTCGCAAGGGCAGAAGAAGCTTTTGAGAAACTTTCGGGAGAAATAAAACACGCCGAACCAGAGCAATTATTCTTAAATCAGAAATCGTTTATAAAACGAGCATTAGATTTTTCGATAGTAGAATTAGCTTCAAAACCCATTTTTAAAACTACGTCAAAGTTTGAATTTCATATTCAGCCACAGCCATCTTTCAACAAACAATTTGATTTGTTATTGAATAATTTAAGCGACAATCATTTCAACGGATACAAGAATTATTTATTCTGTTCGAATGAAACTCAGGCAAAGCGTTTTCACGATATTTTCGAGACTTTAGACGAAGCCAATTCAGAGAATATCCGTAAACAATATCATACCATTGTTTTGCCTTTATATCAGGGTTTTATCGACGAAGAAAATCAAATTACAGCATATACAGATCACCAGATTTTTGAGCGTTATCATAAATTCAACATCAAAAACGGCTATTCAAAAAAGCAAAATATTACGCTTAAGGAATTAACCGCACTTTCGGTTGGCGATTATGTAACGCATATCGATCACGGAATTGGAAGGTTTGGCGGATTGCAGAAAATTCAGGTGGAAGGGAAAACGCAGGAAGCCATAAAGCTGGTTTATGCAGATAATGATATCGTTTATGTAAGCATTCATTCACTTCATAAAATCTCCAAGTACAACGGAAAAGATGGAACGCCGCCTAAAATTTATAAGTTAGGATCGAACGCCTGGAAACTTTTAAAACAAAAAACAAAAGCGCGCGTCAAACATATAGCGTTCAACTTGATTCAGCTGTATGCAAAACGCCGATTGGAAAAAGGATTTCAGTTTGCGCCCGACAGTTATTTGCAAAACGAATTAGAAAGTTCGTTTATTTATGAAGATACGCCGGATCAGACCAAGTCAACACAAGAAGTAAAAGCCGACATGGAAAGCGATCGCCCAATGGATCGTTTGGTTTGTGGTGACGTAGGTTTCGGAAAAACAGAAGTTGCGATTCGTGCCGCTTTTAAAGCCGTAGACAATAGTAAACAAGTGGCGATTTTAGTTCCTACGACGATTTTGGCTTACCAACATTACAGAACTTTTACCGAAAGATTAAAAGATATGCCGGTTTCTATTGGCTATTTAAATAGATTTAGAACCGCAAAACAAAAGGCACAAACCTTAAAAGATTTAGCCGAAGGAAAACTCGATATCGTAATTGGAACACATCAATTGGTAAACAAAAATGTGGTTTTCAAAGACCTTGGTTTATTGATTGTCGATGAGGAACAAAAGTTTGGTGTAAACGTAAAAGATAAATTAAAAACAATCGCCGCAAATGTCGATACGCTGACATTAACCGCAACGCCAATTCCGAGAACACTTCAGTTTTCGTTGATGGCAGCACGAGATTTGTCTGTAATTACCACGCCTCCGCCAAATCGTTATCCTATAGAAACTAATGTGGTTGGGTTTAATGAAGAAGTAATTCGTGACGCGATTTCGTATGAAATTCAGCGAAACGGACAAGTTTTCTTTATCAATAACCGAATCGAAAATATAAAAGAAGTAGCCGGAATGATTCAGCGTTTGGTTCCAAATGCCAGAGTCGGAATTGGTCACGGACAAATGGAAGGCGCGAAACTTGAGGAATTGATGTTAGGTTTCATGAACGGTGATTTTGATGTTTTGGTAGCAACTACCATTATCGAAAGTGGTCTGGATGTACCCAATGCCAACACGATTTTCATCAACAACGCCAATAATTTCGGATTATCAGATTTGCATCAAATGCGAGGACGTGTAGGACGAAGCAATAAAAAAGCATTCTGTTATTTTATCTGTCCGCCATATTCATCCATGACCGAAGATGCCAGAAAGCGTATTCAGGCTTTGGAACAATTTAGCGAACTCGGAAGTGGTTTCAACATTGCCATGAAAGATCTTGAAATTCGTGGTGCAGGAGATTTATTAGGTGGAGAGCAAAGCGGTTTCATCAACGAAATTGGTTTTGATACGTACCAAAAAATCATGAACGAAGCCATCGAAGAATTAAAAGAAAATGAATTCAAAGATTTATATCCGGAAGAAAATGATATTGAAACCAAAGAATACGTAAAAGATTTACAAATCGATACTGATTTTGAATTGTTGTTTTCTGATGAATATATCAATAATGTTACCGAACGTCTGAGTTTATACAACGAGTTGGGTTCTGTAAAAAATGAAGCGGAACTGATTATCTTTCAAAATAAATTAATTGACCGTTTCGGGCCAATGCCTCCGCGTGCCAATGCCTTGATGAATAGTATTCGCATCAAATGGATTGCCACAGCTGTTGGTATTGAGAAACTGGTGATGAAAAAAGGTAAAATGATAGGCTATTTTGTTTCAGATCAACAATCTGATTATTACCAATCGTCTAAGTTTAGAAAGGTTTTACAATTTGTACAAAAATACAGCAACCTTTGCCAAATGAAAGAAAAGCAAACGCCAAACGGTTTACGACTTTTATTGACTTTCGAGAATGTAAAATCGACCAAACGTGCTTTGGAATTGATGGAAATGTTGGGGGAGTAATATTTAATTTTCATTAAACTAATATGAAAAGTCTTTAGGTTATTAATCTTAAAGACTTTTTCTTTTTGAAATAATTTTAGTTAAAATACAAAAAAAATATCATTGTTTTTTACGTAAATGTTATTATAAATTTAATAATTATTTTTTAAATATTTTGATTTCGTCTTTTAAAGATCGATTTTCTTCCTCCAATTTTTCAATATATTTTCTCATGGTTTCTAATATATGGTTTGGTATTTGGTGAAAATTATTATGAGTGTTAAGACTGCTGTCATTAGAATTTTTATTTTCTATTATATATATACCATCTTCAGGTTCGTATATACTTTCAAGAGTGGTATTAAGAACCTTGGCCATTTTGTCCCATTCATTTTTAGTAATTTTTGTAATACCATTTTCTCTTCTATTATATTGAGATTGTGAAATCCCGAGTAATTCTGCCATTTTTTCTTGCGAATATTTTTTTTCTGTCCGTTTATTTGTTAATTTTTGCTTTATCATGTGAGTTTTTTTTCACTAAAAGTACTAATTATGTTTTAATATGCATAAAATATTACGAAAATAGGATTGGTTAAAATTTTATTAACTCTCACATTTGTAAATGTATTCTTATTTCGCTTTTGAGATAAACAAAGCGCGCGTTGTAAATTGAAGAAATGATTTTAAGGATAGTTCTGGATAAACCAGAAATTATTAATAATCTTTTAAACAAAAAATCATGAAAAAACTTGAAAAAATGAGCCTTGCAAATATAGAAGGTAAACTTAGCAGAAAAGAAATGAAAAATGTTATGGCAGGTAGTGGGTTTAAGTGTTGCATAGGAACTAATTGTAGTTCTTGTAGAGAATACGGTGGAGGAGCAGGAATACCTGTTTGCAGTGGTGGCGCAACTGTAACTGCTTGTTAATCAGTTTGTTAAAATAATTGAAAGGTGCCAGTAATTTGGTGCCTTTCATTTTGAGTAATAATCCTCAAAATCGAGCATAAAATTAGGCTAAAAATTTCTTAAAAGAGAGTCTTGTTAGTCAAAGAGAGTGACTTGTAAATTTCGGTAAAAAATATTGTACTAAAATTAAAAATCATGAAAAAACTTGAAAAAATGAGCCTTTTGAATATTGAAGGTAAACTGAGTAGAACGGAAATGAAAAATATTATGGCTGGAAGTGGCTTCATGTGCTGTGTGGGAACTGTCTGTAGTAGTTGCTATCCATTATCCAGCGGTTCAATTTCTAATTGCAGTAGTGGTCAAACAAGGTCATGTGATTTTTAATAATATCACAAATAATTTCATAATACTTTACCTAAAATCACTTAAATGTAGATGCATGTTTTTTAGATTCGAAGTTTATAGGGTAAAACGGTAAAATAAATATTAATTATACTAAAATTAAAATCATGAAAAAACTTGAAAAAATGAGCCTTATTAATATAGAGGGCAAACTTAGCAGAAAAGAAATGAAAAATGTTATGGCAGGTAGTAATGGATATATGTGTTGTATAGGAAGTAATTGTAGTTCTTGTAGAGTAGGTCAAGGAACACCTTATTGCGAGCAAGGAATGTTAACTGCTTGCTAGTTATAATAGGGAAATGGTGCCTGTAATAAGATACCTTTTATTTTGAACATTTATGTTCAAAATAAAAGGTATAATCAGGTAAAAGATTTATTAAAAGAAAAAAGTTTTTGTGTAAAAACAGTAAAAATAACTAATTATAGAAAACTAAAATCATGAAAAAACTTGAAAAAATAAGCCTTGTAAATATCGAAGGCAAACTTAGCAGAACGGAAATGAAAAACATTATAGCTGGTAGTGCCTTTATGTGTTGTGAAGGAACTACTTGTAGCAGTTGTTACTTTGTGGACTCAAGTAGGCCACTTCCTGTTTGCTCTAGAGGGACAATAACAGCATGTTAATATAAAAGTATTATTAAGGTGTTATGTGTAATAACGCCTTAACTTCTTTGGAATATTCACTAATAAGTATTGGAAGTAATTTATTATGTTTTACCTAAAATCAATTAAGGTTATGATACATGTGTTAAGAAGTAGTGTAAAATGCTGTAATAATATTTTAAACACCATGAAAAATAAAGTTATAGTAATACTATTTTTTTTGTTTTCTGTGCTATCTATTCAAGCCCAAATTAAGGTAGGTGACATTGCGCCAGAAATTAATGTAACAGATTATATTTCTAATATTCCAAAAAATAAATCATTTAAAGATAAGTATATTTTATTGGAATTTTGGGCGACTTGGTGTGGGCCATGTTTGGAAGAAGTTCCTAATTTGAACAAATTTCAAGAAAAATTTAAAAATAGAAAGGATTTAATTTTTATTTCAATTACAGACGAAAAACCTGAGAAAGTTTTAAGAACTTTAAATCGAATAACGTTCAATTCAATAGTTGTAAGTGATCAAACACGAAAGACAGTTAAAAGCTTTGTAGAAGACAGTAATGGGTCAGTCAGCATACCATGTACAATACTTATTAATAAGGAAGGTATTGTAAAATGGGTTGGTTCACCACGACTTTTAAACGAGGTAATATTAAATAAATTTGTCAATAATGAAGAATTAAAAACCTCAGACAATTCTGAATCGAATGGAATTGAGGATGTTAAGTTTGTCCAGCCAACAGAAGAAAGAATAATCGATATTGCATATAAAGTAATTTATAATCCAGAAACTCAATATTCTTTTATTTTATTAAATGGGAAGACAAATGAGATAAAAATGAAAATAAATTCTTTAAATGAAGAAGGGCTGTATTTCGATTTAAATAACAGATTAAATACAATTCTGTCAGACTTATCTAATGTGTTAGAATCTCAAATTGTTTTGCCAGAAAATTTTAAAGAGAGTTACTATAGTTTGTTTTATAAAAATAAGCTTTATAAAAATTTAGAGCCCAAACAAGATATTAGAAATAATATTTTAAAATCTTTAAATCTTCGTGAAAATGTAAAAACAATCCATACAGAAGTATACATTCTAAAATTAAAAAATAAGGAAAAACTTGTAGAAGTTACCAATGAAACTGATGTAAAAAATGGACAAAACAAAACGCATTTTCTTTTTTCTAATGTAGCGATTGATGATGTCGTTAAAAGTATGAGTGTTTTTTATAATGTAATAATAAAAAATGAAACTAATCTTAATGGCAAATACGACTTTATTCTGAAGAATAGTTCATTAGAAGAAACGATAAAAGAGTTAGAAGTGTATGGTCTAAGACTTGAAAAAAGTAAAGCCAATATTGAATTTTATCAATATCAATAAACACAGTAGTCTACATAATATACACCATAAAAAGGGATTTTAATATTTAAAATGAATTTACTAATGAAGTAAATGTCGCGCTAAAGTATCCCTAAAAAATAAACAGAAAATATCTTAAAATACAATAATAAATTTATGGACCAAGATTTTACCCATCTCTTCGATTATTTACAAAAAGAGCAAATTACAATTGATAAAGCAGAATTTGAATTTCAAATAAAGTCTCATCCTGATTATCCCTCTCTACTGGCAATTTCTGACACTTTAAGTTTTTTTTCAATTGATAATCTCGCTACTCGTTTAGGCTCTAATCAAATAGATTTATTGCCGGAGAGATTTATGGTTTTATTGATGGAAAAACCAAGTGATACTGAACTTAATTTTGTTGAAAAGAAAGGCGAAAATTATACAGTAACAAAAGAAAAAAGAACAGAGTTAATTTCAAAACAAGAATTAGTTGATCGTTGGGCAGGAATTGTACTTTTAGCAGAGAAAAAAGACACAGAAGATATAATTAAAGACAATAAAAAGAATTACAACAGACTCTTGTCGGTTTTTGTTTTAGTTGCCTTTTTAGCTGTCTTGTTTTATAGGAGTCAAGATTTAAAAACAAATTTATTTTTTATTTTTCCTGTCTTAGGAATTTTGTTTTCTATCGGAGCGCTTAAAGAATTATTTGATAATAAAAGTAAAATTATTAGCAGTTTTTGTAATATAACATCTTCAACTAGTTGTACAGAGGTTGTTGGCTCGGCTAAATGGAAAATTTTTGAAATTATTAATTTTAGTGATTTAAGTATAGTTTTCTTTGCTTCACAATTTTTAGGATTATTTTGTTTCATACTCGAGGGCAAGCCAGAAGTTTATTTTTCGATTCAGAAAATAATGCTTATAGCGGCCACTCCTATTTTGTTTCTATCAATATATTATCAAAAAATTGTAGAAAAAAAATGGTGTCCTATCTGTTTAATGATTTCATGTAATATTATATTAGAATTCGTTTATTTATTTGTTTTTCAAAAAAATAATATTTCAGTTTCATACTCATCAGTAATTCTTTTTGGGTTTATTTATTTAGTGATGTTGTTTGTCTGGAACAGCTTAAAGAAATTGTTTGTAAAACAAAAAGAACTTAAAGAAGAGCTTTCTAAATCTTTTCGATTTGAGAGAAATTATGATGTATTTAAAAACTCATTATTTGCCAAAGAGAAAGCACAACTTCCTGAAAGCCTTATTATTTTGGGGAATAGAGAAAGTACAACAAAAATTACAGTCATATCAAATCCCTATTGTAGCCATTGTAAAGGTGCACATGAAGTTATAGAAACTATTTTAGAAAAGTATAATAATGATGTGCAAATTCAAGTAATCTTAAAAACAAATTTAAAATCAGAAAGTGAAGATTCTCAAAAACTGTTCAGAAGTTTAATGAAAATATACCAGCAAGATGGAGAAGCAGCTTTTAAAAGAGCCTTAAAAAATTGGTTTGAAATTAAAAACACAGATCAATGGTTTGATTTATTTCCAGCAAATAATAGTTTAGAGTTTGATGCAATATTTGGATCGCAATATAAGTGGTGTGAGGAAAACGATTATAATTTTACACCTACTATTTTTATAAATGGTTATGAATATCCTAAAATGTACGATAGAAAAAACTTACAATTTTTTGTAAATGACTTAATAGAAGAAGAATTTTAAAAATAAAAATTAATGAAATTAAAATCAATTGCAGTTATTACTTGCTGGTACGGGCCTTATCCTTGGTATTTTCCTTATTATATAAATTCTTGTAGTTTCAATCCTACTGTGGATTTTTATATTATCACGGATAATACAGAGATTGTACCGAACAAACCCGATAATGTAATAATTATATACAGAACATTATCAGAGATAATAAAATCAGCATCAGAAAAGCTTGGTTTCCAAGTTAATATCGATTATGCGTATAAACTTTGCGATTTTAAACCAGCATATGGCTTTTTATTTCCTGAAATTATAAATGGATACGATTTTTGGGGACAAAGCGATCTGGATATTATTTATGGTAATGTACGTGATTTCATTACGACCGAAATGCTTAATAAGTTTGATTTTATAAGTCTCAGACATGATTATACTACGGGATGTTTTGCGTTGTATAAAAACAATGAAAAGATGAATAATTTTTTTATGAGAAGTAAGGATTACAAAAAAGTATTTTCAGAAGCTAAACATTACTGTTTTGATGAATGCAGTTTTGTTTGGGATTCATTAACGGCAGGAGCATCCATATTTGATCTTGAGACAGAAGTTGAAAGTTTTACACATCTTATTAAGAGAGCAGAATTAGATCAGGAAATTGTTGCGCATTTTGATTTTATTCTTCTTGAAGGATTAATAGGGAGAATAACTTTTGAGAATGGAAGGATTTATTACAAAAATCAATTTGAAGGAATAATGTATCATTTGTTTTGGCTCAAAAAAGAGTATAATCCTAAAAAAGTTCCAAAAAATATCCCAAACAAATATTTTATAAGTAAAGCAAAAATTTATCATTCGAGATAAATTATAAAAATTAAGAATCAAAAAATTGAAAAAATTCCCAAATTATATACAAACCGAATCTAAAGATTGCGGACCAACATGTTTAAAAATTATTGCCAAATACTATGGTAAATCTATTAAAGTACAAGAATTAAGGGATTATAGTGAAACTACTAGGGAAGGAAGCAATATGCTAATGCTTAGTGATGCCGCAGAGAAAATTGGTTTTAGGTCAGTAGGTGTAAAATTGTCATTAACAAAATTAAAAGATGCGCCACTACCTTGTATATTATTTTGGAATAAGAATCATTACGTAGTTCTTTATAATATTAGAAAGGGTATTTATTATATTTCTGATCCTGCAATTGGACTATTGGAATACGACGAACAATCTTTTTTAAAATTGTGGATGGGTAATAATGCCAATGAAACAACTAATGAGGGAATTATTTTATTAGTAGAGCCTACACCAAAATTTCATTTATCAGAATTTGAAAAACCAGAAGATAATACTTTTGGATTTTCCTTTCTATTTAAATATATCTATCCATATAAGTCTTTTGTATTTCAATTAATTATCGGATTGTTAGCTGGAAGCTTATTAGATCTTATATTTCCTTTTCTAACGCAAAGTATTGTTGATGTAGGAATTCAAAATCAAAATATTCATTTTATTTATCTGATTTTATTTGCACAATTATTTCTCTTTGTTGGAAAAACCGGGTTAGAATTGATAAGGAGCTGGATTTTGTTGCATCTTTCCACAAGAATAAGTATATCTTTAATATCAGATTTTTTCATAAAATTAATGAATTTACCTATTTCTTTTTTTGATGTGCGAATGACTGGTGATGTTATTCAACGTATAAACGATCATAATCGTATCGAAAGAATACTTACAACATCATCATTAAATGTAATGTTTTCATTAATTAATATGTTTATAATGGGCGCCGTTTTAGCGTATTATAGCATGAAAATTTTTCTTGTCTTTTTTCTAGGTAGTTTTTGTTATTTTCTATGGGTAATTATGTTTCTTAAAAGACGTGAAAAATTAGATTATAAACGTTTTTCAGAGGTTTCTCAGGAACAGAGTAAAGTGATAGAACTAATCAATGGAATGCAGGATATAAAACTTCATAATGCTGAAAAACAAAAGCGATGGGGTTGGGAATATGTACAAGCAAGAATATTTAAAGTACAGGTAAAAAGTATAGTTTTAGAGCAAACTCAAAATATAGGTTCTAATTTCATTAATGAGATAAAGAATATTATAATCATCTTTTTGTCTGCAAAATTAGTTATTGATGGAGAAATTACTTTAGGGATGATGCTTGCAATAAGTGGTATTGTTGGAGGTTTGAATGGACCAATTTTACAGCTTATTAATTTTATTCGTGAAGTGCAAGATGCAAAAATATCATTAGCTAGATTGTCTGAAATACACGACAAAGAAGATGAAACTCAGCAAGAAGAAAATCAAGCGCATGAGATTCCTCAAAATAGTGATATTATCATAAAAGATTTAAGCTTTAAATATATTGGTTGTGATGTAAATGTATTAGAAAATTTAAATTTAATTATTCCTAGTAACAAAGTTACTGCTATTGTTGGAACGAGTGGAAGTGGTAAAACAACTTTGATGAAATTATTGTTAAAATTTTACGAACCAAATAGTGGTAGTATAAGTCTTGTAAGTGAAACTTTCAATGCGTCTTTAGGTAACGAAATTTCATCCATTTACAAAACTAATTCTTCTGTCTCAATATTAGACCTCAAAAATGTTGCTCAAAAAACATGGAGATCACATGTGGGAACCGTAATGCAGGAAAGCTATATGTTTAGCGATAGTATTGCTAATAATATTGCTATTGGTGTTGATATAGTAAATAAAGAAAGATTGAATTATGCTGCTGATGTAGCTAACATCAAAGATTTTATCGGAGATTATCCGTTAGGCTTTAATACTAAAATAGGAATGGAGGGTGTTGGAATGAGTACAGGACAAAAACAGCGATTAATGATTGCGAGAGCAGTTTATAAAAATCCAGAAATGTTATTTTTTGATGAAGCTACAAGTGCACTTGATGCGAATAATGAAAAAGAGATAATGCATAAATTAAGTGTTTTTTTTAAAGATAAAACAGTAGTAGTTATTGCACATAGATTAAGTACTGTGATGAATGCCGACCAAATTGTAGTTCTAGAAAAAGGTAAGATTGTTGAAATAGGAGATCATAAAGAATTAGTAAAGAAAAAAGGAAACTACTATGAATTGGTTAGAAATCAATTACAATTAGGGGATTAGATTTTTTTAAGACAGATAGTTTATTAATTTTTAATTAGAAAAAATGCCTGAGAATGTTACTATAGAGTTAAGAAGTGAAGAAGTACAAGATATTCTTACCAAAGTGCCGCATTGGATGATTAGATGGGGTAATTTAATGATTTTCGGAATCATTTTAATGTTATTTTTTACCTCATGGCTTATAAAATATCCCGATGTTATTACAACTCAAATTATAATAACTTCAAATATTCCGCCTGAGAAATTAGTCGCTAGAGAATCCGGTAAAATTGAAGCTATCCTAGTAACAGAACGAAAAATAGTTTCTAAAAACACACCTTTAGCTGTAATAGAAAATGCAGCTGATTATAATGATGTTTTTTTGTTAAAAAGTATTCTGGATACGATTGATATTCATAAATGTAAATTTCCATTTAATAAATTGCAATCTGTTCAACTTGGAGATGTGGAAAGTTTTTTTGCCATTTTTCAAAAGGAAAGTAGTGCATATGATTTGAATCTGAAATTACAACCATATCAAGTGGAAGGTGCTGCGCAAAATTATGAATCTATTCAGTTAAAAGAGAGGTTAAATCTATTACAATCTCAGAAAAGTATAAATCAAAGTGAAGTAATTTTACAAAAAAATGATTTAGAAAGGTATGAAGGACTATTTAAAAAAGGAATTATAGCAATACAGGAATTAGAAAAGCATAAACTTATATATCTTCAAGTAGAAAGGAATTATAAAACTTTACTTAGTACTATTTCTTCTTTAAAATCATCTTTGATTGAGTTGCAACGAAATTCTAAAACAACTAGAATAAATGAAAATATTGGTAAAGTAGATTTGGAGCGAAATTTAATAAGAGCATTTTATCAACTTAAAAAAGCTGTTAGAGATTGGGAATTAAATTATGTTTTGCGCTCTTCAATTGATGGAAAAGTTAGTTTTTTACAGTTATGGGCCAAAAATCAAACTGTAAATGCTGGTGATAATGTATTTGCAGTAATTCCATCAAATAAAAAAGGGTATATAGGAAAAGTGAAAGCTCCAACACAAAATTCAGGTAAAATAAAAGTTGGTCAAATAGTTAATATAAGACTTGCAAATTATCCAGATCGCGAATTTGGAATTATAAAAGGAGTCGTAAAAGCAATTTCATTGACACCTGATAAAGACGGTAATTTATTAATTGATATTTTATTGCCAAAAGGCCTGGAAACATCTTATAAAAAACAAATTGCTTTTTTGCAGGAGATGAACGGTACTGCAGATATTTTGACTGATGATTTACGTTTGATCGAGAGATTATTATATCAATTTAGGGATATTTTTAAAGATGAATAGAAATGTTAGTTCAGTAAGATTTGTTCTTAATTGATTAAAAAGCAAGGAATAGATTTTAACTATTATGAACAGTTTTTGTCTAGAGATAATCTAATTAAGTAATTTATATTTTTAATTATATTAAGATACAAAACTTTATAAGCTGTTTTTATTTATACCATTTTCATTAAAATAAAAAATATCAGGGATAGTATTAAAACTAGTATTTTTATTTTTACATTTTACCTTATAATCAATCATATCATAAAATAGACACTCAAATTTATCGTCATAAATTATTAATCCGTTATCCCACCGTATCTTATTAGACATTCCTTGTACAATTAAGCGGTCAAAAAAAGCTTTAAAACTCCCTTCTTTATTTCCTTTCTTTGCAAGATATGTCATACTCTGAAGATTGTTTGGATAATCTAATATTGAATACCCTAAACCTAATTCTTCAAATAAAAAGTTGCATTCATCAAAAGAAAAGTATTCGTCATTCATAAGAATGTGTTTATAATCTCGACTTTTCATAAAAAGTGTATTCATTTGCTGATTATTTCGGAATAAGCAAAATGTACCCATTATAAAATCTTCGCGACTAGTTAATATGTCATAATTTTGTAAAAGCTTATCTGTCATAAATCCTCGTATATTTCCATATACCATGTCAATATCCGCATGACCCCAAAAATCATATTGAGAGAAAATTTCAGGAAATAAAAAACCATATGCGGGTTTAAAATCGTTTAGTTTATAAGGGGTGTTTAATGCCACTCGAAATCCTAATTTAGAGTTTGCATTATTTTTAAATTCATCGAATGACTTATAGATTATTATAACATTGGATGGTTTGTTAGGTATTGTAGTCAAATTTTCGGTTATTATTATAAAATCTATGGAGGGATTATATGTACAAGATTTTATAAAATAAGGTAAGTACCAGGGATAATCTCCGTACCAGCAGGTTAATATAGCAATTGTTGGAGAATTTTTCATATGTATATTGTAATTATTTGAATGTATTAGAACACCTGTATATTATAAAATTAAATTTGAATCCTAAAAAAAGGAATAATAAAAGACTCTATTATAAAAAATTAACAGGATATTGTTGTAAAAATAATAAAAACACTGAAATAAAAAAGACACATTAAAAAATTCAATATACATTTTAAATTCTAGCCAAATTGATGTATCAAATGAAAAGTCAGACAGATTATTATTAATTTTCTAAATTTAACAATGTCTTGAATTTTGTTCAAAAACAAAAGTAGCTCTGCCAAATAAAAAAATGTTTCGCTAAAATTTCATGCGCCCTTTTTACTTACGACCTAATTAACCAAAATTTTATAATTTTTTCAATCCTTTTAATTCAGAATTGTTTTCCTTCTTTAATACTAATCTTAATGCCTCCGCGCGCAAATGCGTTGATGAACAGTATTCGCATCAAATGGATTGCCACAGCTGTTGGTATTGAGAAACTGGTGATGAAAAAAGGTAAAATGATAGGCTATTTTGTTTCAGATCAACAGTCTGATTATTATCAGTCGTCTAAGTTTAGAAAGGTTTTACAATTTGTACAAAAATATACTAACCTTTGCACAATGAAAGAAAAGCAAACGCCAAACGGTTTACGACTTTTATTGACTTTCGAGAATGTAAAATCTACAAAACGAGCTTTGGAATTGATGGAATTATTGGGAGAGTAAAAAAGTTTGCCACAGATTAAAAGATTTTCACAGATTAGAAAAATCATTTTAATCTTTTAATCTGTGGCAAAAAAAAATAAAAATGCCGGATGAAATTTTCATCCGGCATTTACTTTTTAAAAAATATTAATTCGTGCTAATTCGTGAAATTCGTGGCGAAAAAACTATATCTTTTTCAATCCTTTTAATTCTGCAGGATTTCCTTCTTTAATGCTAATGGCAACGCCACCACCCGGAGCTAAATACTGTTTTAGAATTGTTTTAGAATTTACTACAACTTTAGTCACCGTATATTTTTGTGGATTTACGTTCCAATTCGCTTCTTTTGCATCAGCATAAATAGTAGCAATGAAGTTCTTTCCGGCAGGTAAATAATCAAAAGTAATGTTTGCGGTTCTTGAATTTTCATCTGTAATTCCTCCAATATACCATTCGTTTTTGCCTTTTGCTTTACGGGCAATTGTGATGTAATCTCCCGGTTCAGCTTCAAGAATATAGCTGTTATCCCAATCTACCGCAACATCTTTGATGAACTGAAATGCATCTGGAAAACGTTCGTAATTCCCTGGAATATCTGCCGCCATTTGCAACGGACTGTACATCGTAACATAATACGCCAATTGTTTTACCAAAGTTGTGTTGACACGCTGAGAACTTCCGGTTCCGTAATAAGATAAATCAGTTTGGAAAATCCCAGGCGTATAATCCATAGGTCCACCCATTAATCTTGTAAATGGTAAAATCGTGGTATGATCCGGAGCTAAACCTCCCATAGATTCAAACTCTGTTCCGCGAGCAGATTCCTGAGCAACCCAGTTCGGGAAAGTTCGGTGTAAACCTGTTGGGCGAACGGCTTCGTGACTGTCGATCATAATTTTATAATCGGCAGCACGTTTGGCTACGTTGATATAATGGTTCACCATCCATTGTCCGTCATGATGTTCGCCACGCGGAATAATTTTCCCTACATAACCAGTTTTTACAGCATCGTAACCGTTGTCGTTCATAAACTGAAAAGCACGGTCTAAACGACGTTCGTAATTGGTTGCAGATCCTGAAGTTTCGTGGTGCATGATAATTTTAACTCCTTTTGAAGCAGCATAAGCATGAACCGCTTTTACATCAAAATCAGGATACGCGGTTACGTAATCAAAAACTTCTTCTTTCCAGTTTCCAATCCAGTCTTCCCAGCCAATGTTCCAGCCTTCGATCAGGATCGCATCGAAACCATTTTTAGAAGCAAAATCAATATATTCTTTTGCGCGTTCTGTTGTCGCTCCGTGTTTTCCGTTTGGCGTAAGTTTGGTAAAATCATCTGTTAGTTTTACGTTGTTTTCTTTTCCAAAAGCCCAGGTGCTTTTTCCGGCAACGAAATATTCCCACCAAATCCCGATGTATTTTACCGGTTTTATCCACGAAACATCTTTGTAACTTGTAGGTTCATTAAGATTTAGAATTAGTTTTGAAGCCAAAATCTCAGTTGCTTTATCGCTTACCACAATGGTTCTCCACGGCGATTGCGCATCAGTTTGCATATAACCTTTTGCTCCAACGGCATCAGGTGCTAAATGGCTGCGCATTTTGTTATTTACAGCATCAACTTCAAGATACATTGCCGGATAATTGATCAAAGCAGCTTCGTGAATGTTGATGTACAAACCGTCATCAGATTTCATCATCGAAGGAGTTTGTACTGACAATTCCTTGATAGGCCATTGCGAATTGATTTCGATCGTTGCTTTTTTCATCAGCGAAGGAATTTCAGAAATCTTCGAAGTCGTATACGCATATTCATTAGTGTCATAATCTCCCGGAATCCAGAAGATTTTATGATTTCCTGCCAGATTAAATTCAGAACGTTCTTCTTTTATTACAAAATAATTGAGATCATTTTGCTTTGGAAATTCATATCTAAAACCCAATCCATCGTTGAATAAACGGAAACGTATGCGAATGTATCTGTTGTTATTTTTGGCTTGAGCCAAAGTGACAACCAATTCGTTGTAATTGTTACGAATTGTTTTTTCTTCGCCTAAAACAGGATTCCAATTTTCATCTACAGAAGATTGTGCCATATTTGTAACGGTAAAACCATCCATAAACGAAGGCAGATCTTTTAATTCTAAACCCAAAGAACTTGGTTTTATAACTGCTTTTTGCTTGTATGATAATTGGTAAGACGGAATTCCGCCTTCTTTTAATTCAAATTTTAAAGAAATATTTTTGTTGGGCGAAGTTATTTCCTGCGCCTGAAGCCATAATGAGTTGGCACAGACAAAAAGTAACAGCGCGATTTTTTTGCCCAAACGAATTTGGAAAAAAGATTTTTGGGATTGAAAATTCATGTTTATTTAGTTTTTTGCAAATCTAATTTAATTTTAAAGTTGCGCAGTATTAATTCTTCAATACTAAGTATTGAAAAGGAAGTAATGTGATTTCAGTGCCAAGAGTTACTGCATTTCCTGTAAAAGCATCTTTCCATGTGCCTTTTAATGAATTTGCAACAAGATATTTTGCATCATTATTAGTTAAGTTCGAAAGTACTAAAACTTTTTCAGCATCTTTTACCATTGTAAAAGCACTTACAGCATCGCTGCTGTATCCGGTATAAGTTCCTTTTTTGATAGCAGTACTTGAGTTTCTGAAAGCAATTATTTTTTTGTATTGAGCCAGCATTTCCGGATCTGCAGTTGACCAGTCAATTGGATTTTTTTCGAAATAATTAATTCTTTGTGCATATCCAATTTCCTGTCCGTTATAAATCATTGGAACAGATTTCATGTAAGCGGCAACAACAAATGTTGCTACAGATCCTTTTTTACCGCCAAAAAGCTCAATTGGAGTTCCTTCTGCAAAGTTGACATCATGATTGCTGGTATATCTTACAATTTTATAGTCTTCATTGTAATTTGTCGAATATTCTGCAGCATTTGCATTTTGTATGGTACTTGCAGATAAGTTTTCTTTGAATGTTTTTTCTAAAGCGCTGAAAAAATTAAATCCAAAAGTATAATCAAAACCAGATCTAAATAGATTCACGTTTGTACCCTCTGCCAACATTAATATTTTCTGATTTTTTTTAATTTTTATTAGTTTTGAAACGGCTTCAGTCCAAAAATCCTGTGGGACAAAATCAGCATAATCGCATCTGAAACCATCAATATTTGCAGTGTAAACCCAGTATTCCATAGCATCAATCATGGCATCTTTCATTTCTCTATTGGTAAAATCCAATTGGGCAACATCATTGTAATTGGTTCCCGGAGGAATAATGATTTTCCCGTCAGGGCCCTTTTGATACCAATCAGGATGTTGGGTAATCCAGGCATTGTCCCATGCAGTATGATTAGCAACCCAGTCTAAAATAACAGCCATGTTTTTTTTGTGCGCTTCTTCAACAAGCACCTGAAGATCTTGTAAAGTTCCAAAATCCGGATTTATTGCTTTGTAGTCTTTTACAGCATAAGGAGAACCCAGTCCTGCCGCAACTTTTTCTTTTCCAACCGGAAAAACAGGCATTAAATAAATAACATTTACACCCAATTCCTGAATCTGAGTTAGCCTGTCCTGAACACCTTTTAATGTTCCGGCCTGACTGAAAGAACGGATATTTACCTGATAAATAATGGCATCTTCCTTATTAGGCATTTTATCGAATGAGGCGCCGTATTGCGGATAAGGAGGAGGTGTATTTGAATCTGAATCGTTATCAGATGAACTACAGGAAACAAACGCTAACGTAAGCAGTAGTGCATAAACGATGTTTATATTTGATTTCATAATTTTAATTTTTTTAATACGTCCAGAGTTTGTTTTGAGATGATAACCTCTAAAATTTTAAGATAGCCTGCCTTTCGCTCAAAAAAGGCAGGTATCAACTCAAACTAATCTAAACTGTAATTTTAAATACTGATATAGATTATTTTTTAACTATTGTACATGTTGCAGTTGCCGGATAACCGTTTGAGACAGGATCAACTTCATCGATTTTAAAAGTGATTTCATATGTTCCTGCTTCACTGATACCATAAGCACCTCCATTGTCAAGATTTACGGTATTTGTAGATGAATCTGCAGGTCCGTAATTAACTGACCAATTATTGTTTAATTTGAACTTTACACTTCCGGGTAATAAGTTGGCAGTAATTTTCCATGTTTTGGTTTGATGGTCATATGACATCGGAATAGCGTTATTCCATCCATAATCTTTATCTTCAGGTGTTGGTGCATGTGTTGCATCTCCTGCAATTCCCCAAGCATACGGAGTAGAAGTCCATTTTAATGTATTTAAATTTACTTTGATCTGGTATGAACCTGCTCCAGGCAAATGAAAATTAGGTTCGCTTCCGTTTTTTAAATCATTATTGCTATTTCCTGCACCATAATATTGATCCCAGTTTCTGGCAGTATTCAATTTAAAATCAGTGCCATTACCAGCAGGAAGTGTAACATATCCCTGATAAACACCTTTTGAAATAGCGGTTAAAGCCGCAGCAGTTCCTACATTAAATTCTCCCTGATAAAATCCTGGCATATAAATTTCACCAAAAACGACACTTTTTTCATAAGGAGTAACCGTTAATGTGATGTAATCTGAGTACACTTTATGATCTACACTGGCTTCTACACGAACCACTAATTTCCCCGCAACATTGGGCAAAAGCCCTAAGTCTATAGCAATTTTGTTTAAGTCTCTCCCTATTAAAGCTTTGCTTAAAACATCTTCACCAGCTTCTATTCGTTTCGATTTTAGCCAGGCCTTTGGTCCGGTAATGTCAGGAATTATATCAATTTGCAATGCATAAGTAACAGGAGTACCAACAGGAAATGCGACAGCAGGCCATGAAATTAATTCTACAGATTGATCTTCTGTCTCTTCATTTAGAACCAATGTGGTAGAAGAAGCTTCAATATTACTTGGAAAAGGTACCGTTTTTAAGGTCGTTAATTCTGCATCACTTTCACAGGAGGCACTTAAAAAAAGCAGTGTGCCCAATACAAATAATTTATTTATATATTTTTTCATAATAGTTTTATTTTTTATTATCCCGGATAGCCTGGATTTTGTTTTAATCCTCTGTTAGCATTTAAGGCAGATGTTGGAATAGGGAATAATTTTCTGAAAGCAGGAGATTCTCCTCTGAACTGATTTGGCAGTAAAAATTTGTTAAAACGAATCATATCCTGTCTTCTGTGTCCTTCCCAGTTTAACTCAAAACCTCTTTCATTGTACACATCATCAAGAGTTGGATTTGCGTTTAATGGATCTAATCCCGCACGCACCCGAATTTGGTCTATAAAAGGTTTTGCAGCTCCTGTATTTCCTAAACGAACATTACATTCTGCCATCATTAAAATAACATCGGCATATCTGTAAATTGGAAAATCATTTGAAGCCCCGCCTCCAGTATTTGATCCGGCCGGATAAAATTTAATATTACGAACACCAGCTTGTGGAGGTGCTCCCGGATTATCTAAAGACGGAACATCTAATGTATAATTAACGCCACCTGGCTGTTCGCCTACCAAAAATTGTTTTTTACGAATATCATTGTCAGCATATTTCAGGTAAAATTCTTTGGGAACAATAGTACCGTTCCAACCGTCATATCCAAATAAAGCTTTTGCATTTGGTCCGGATAGACTTCTAACCGCATAAACATTACGGGATAAAATATCTATAGTAGCAAAAATGGATAAAATAGTTTCGTCCTGAGGCGATACATCTCCAAATAACTCGTAGTATTTATTTCCAAGTGGGCTAGAGGCGCTTGCTTCGCCAGAGTGTAATGAAAATCCACCATCACTTACTTTATTACAAGCGGCTAAACACTCACTCCATTTTGCTTCACCAGTATAAACCTCTGCATTAAGATACACTTTCGCCAATAAGGTATATCCTGCCCATTTGTTGAAACGGCCATAAAAATCACCTCCTTTTGTACCATAAAGTAATTCTACATTTTCAGTAAGTTCTTTTACAATAAAGTTATATACTTCTTTACGGCTTGCTTGCGGAATTTTATCTACAGTAACATTGTTGTCTGTATAAAAAGGAACATCTCCAAAATCATCTATTAATAAATAATAGAAAAAAGCGCGCAATACTTTAGCTTCTGCAATTTTTGCTGCTTCTGCATTTGATTTTTCTAATAATCCTACTGCTAAATTGGCATTGAAAATACCTTTGTATAACCAATTCCAGGTATTGTTTATAATACCTTCTGTTGGTAACCATGTGTGTTTATGCAAACGGGCATAATCTTCCTGCCAGTTACCATCTGTTCTGTGTGGGATAACCTGTTCATCAGATGCCATACAGTTCATATCATACCAGCCGTTATCTGCACCCGCATAACCAACACCGGTAGCTCCATCTCTTGTAAATTCTCCCGGAATCTGCGCATAAATACCTGCTAAGGCACTATTAGCCCCTTCAGGAGTAGAGTAAAAGTCATCTGCGGCATATTTGTCGTATACATTTTCATCAACGTCAGTACAGCTAAATAAGGCAAGTAAAGAGACACCTGCCAATAATATATTTTTAATTTTCATTTCTTTTACTATTTAAATTTTACACTTAAACCAAATGCAATACTTCTGGTACGAGGATAAATTCCTTTATCACCTCCAAAATTGTCTTCAGATCTTCCGCTTCCGCTTATATTTAATTCCGGATCAATACCTGTATAATCAGTAATTAGTAATAAGTTATTTCCAGTAAGTGAAAGTCGGATCGAATCAACATATTTATCAGTAAAACGGAAACTGTAACCTGCTGTAACATTCTCTAATCGTATGAAAGAACCGTCTTCTAACCATATGTCTGATGCGTATGGTGAAGTACGAATGCCTTTATCAACACCGCTTTGTAAAAGATTTGATTTACCTGTATTTTCAAGCATGCTTAGGGTTTGATTAAGCTGATTGTAAACTTTATTGCCTCCTGAACCTCTCCATAACATAGAAACATCAAAATTTTTGTATCTGTAGGTTGGGTTGAAAGCAAACGTATAAGTGGGTAACGCAGTCCCTGCATAATAACGATCGGCGCTTGTAACACCTTGATCAATAGCGCCATCTCCGTTACGATCTAATACAGTTTCTACTCCATTAGAATTTACGCCTGTGTGTTGCAGAGGATAAAATGCACCCACAGGTTTTCCTTCAACAAGGAAAGAGTTCGGAGCTCCCCATCCCACATAATCTGTATTTAAAGGAACGCCATTAATGCTTCCGCTTAAATTAAGTACTTTGTTTTTCATAAACGAAATGTTACCGCCTAATGTAAGTGTACTGTTTTCGGTTCTGATAAGATCATATGCCAAAGACACCTCTAAACCTTTATTGGAGATACTTCCAACATTTGCTTTGATGGTATTATATGCATAAGGTGGTTGTGGTACTGTATAATCAAGTAATAAATTATCTGTTGTAGCATCATAAACATCTACAGTTCCTCTTAATCTATTGTCTAAAAGAGCGAAGTCAAGACCAATGTTGGTTTGTTTTTTGGTTTCCCATTGTAAATCAGCATTCGCATTTTGACTAATACCGAAATTAGTAATTAAGGAACCTCCAAAATAAGCTGATCCCTGTCTGCCTACTAATGAAAGAGAGTTTTGAGGGTAAAGACCTTGTTGGTTACCTGTAACACCGTATCCAACACGTAGTTTAAGTTCATTAAATAAATTTTGGGTTCCCATAAAGGACTCCTTGTTTATTTGCCACGCTACAGATGCAGACGGGAAATCTCCCCATTTGTTATTTACACCAAATACAGATGAACCATCTCGTCTAAAACTTCCGGTAAATAAATAACGATTCAGTAATGAATAATTTACGCGTCCTAAAAAGGATACTAATGTTCTGTCATTTTTATATGATTCTATATCTCCAGACGTAACTTTAGACAAATCACCTAACTGCAATGCATTGTAAGTAGTTTTATCACTTATAAAACCTTTTGCCTGAGTATAATTACCCTGATAAGCTTGGTTTTGCCATTCGTATAAAGCCAATGCATTTATGCTGTGAATGCCAAATGTTCTCTTGTAAGTAAGACTTGCATTCATCAATCTTTCGTTTTGCTTTTCATTTTTAATGTTAGCATATCCATTTTGACTAACTGCATAGGCATTTGTCGATTCTACCGGAAGGAAATATCCAACAGAACTGTTTGTTTTTCTCCAGCTGCCAAACCAGCCAAAGGTTAAGCCTTTAGCTAAATCCAGATCAGCCTTCAGGCTTCCAAATAAATTGTCTTCTTGTCTTTCATTAGTAACGGTTTGTGCAGCTGCATAAGGATTCAGGTATTGAAACACATTTGGATCTGTAAAATAACTTCCGTCAGGATTAAAAACAGGATCTGTTGGTCGCATTAAATAAGCATTTGTTATCAAATTTGACATATAAGCAGCTGTTCCAATATTCCCAATGCTGCTATCCGTATTGTTAATTCCGTTAGTTAAATTAAATGACAATTTTAATTTATCATCAAGAGCTGTTTGTGTTGCCTGAACACGGCCAATATATTTTTTATTCCCCGTGTTTATTACTACACCGTCTTGTAAAATAGCTGTTATTGAGGCTCTATAGCTAAATTTGTCTGTTCCTCCGCCAAATGCTAAACTGTGTGTTTGTGTTACACCGGTTTGAGTCAAAAGACCATACCAATCAGTATCTGAAGCATGGTTTGCAGATGCCGGAACGCCAACAGTCTGAGCAGTTTGCCACCATTGGTCAGCACTCAGCATATTTAGTTTTTTTGGAATAAAATCTAAAGAAGTAGATCCGGTATACTCCAATGTTGTTCTTCCTGCTTTATTTTTTTTAGTGGTTACGATAATTACTCCGGGTGCTCCTCTTGAACCATAAACAGCAGTTGCTGAAGCATCTTTAAGAACATCGATACTTTCTATTTCGCTTGGTGGAACCTGATTTAACAAATCCAGATTTCCCTGAATTCCGTCTACGACTACTAAGGGATCATTTCCTCCAATCAAAGAGCCAATTCCTCTAATACGCACACTTGGTCCTGAACCCGGTTCGTTACCAATTTGAGTAATATTGACACCTGCAGCTTTGCCCGAAATTAATTGTAACGGGTTTACAATAGCGCCCTGATTCATGTCTTTTGAAGCAATCGAAGAAACAGCTCCGGTAATATCTTTTTTAACGGTTGTGCCGTAACCTACAACTACTATTTCCTGCAAATCTGTAGCATCTGGCATAAGCTGAATGTTGATCACATTTTGGCTGGCCACTACTTTTTTCTCTTTATAACCTACAAAGGATACAATGATTACAGAAGATGGACTTTCTACAGTAAGTTTATATTTTCCGTCAAAATCAGTAACCATACCATTTTTGGTTCCTTCTTCAGTAACTGAAGCTCCGGGTAAAGGCAAACCATTTTCGTCCGTAATAATTCCGGATACAGTTTGTTTTTGATAGAGAATGTTTTGTGTTTTTAGTTCCGGTTTTTTTAAGATAATCTGAGTATCCCGAATTTTAAATTCTGTTGGAGTTCCTTTAAAAAGTTTATCTAAAACAACATTTATCGGCTGGTCTTTTACAGAAATAGAAATCGTTCGGTCTAAGTCGATGTCATTCAGTTTGTAAATAAACCTGAAATCCGTTTTTTGTTCTATGGTCTCAATAACCTTCTCGATTGTTGAATTGTTTAATTCAAGGGTTACTTTTGTTTTTTGAGCATAAGTATTTCCTCGAATATTAAACATGGCGACCAAAATAAGTAGTGTAGTTAGTTTCAATTTTAGGTCATATTGGAACATTGGGTATTTAAACCCAACATTCTTTGATTTTTTTTTCATAATTTTGTTAATTGATTGTAGTTAATTCGTTATATTCAATCACTTAGTTAATCGGAAATTGTTCGCAGCTCTTTCCGATTTTTTTATTCCTGTACTTTTATTCTCTCATATTTTTTCATTGGTTTTAGTGGTTATTTAATTAGTATTTGATTGTTTTTTATGGTGTAATTAATGCCATGAATATCATTAAAATAACTCATTACTTTCTCTATCGATTCATCGCTAAAACTTGCGTTGAACTTTTCGTTAGCCAGTTTTTCGTTTTTGTTTACAATCGTAACATTATAGCGTCTTTCCAGTTTTGTAATGATATTTTTGAAAGTCATATTTCTAAACGTCAAACCGCCATTGATCCATGAAGTATAAATATCTGTAATAACTGGTTTGGTAGAAATCTGGGCATTTTCTCTATTAAAGCTTCCTCTAAATCCTGGTTTTAAAATTGTATTGGTAGTAACATCAAATTCTTCATTTGAACGGTACATTCCAACAGAACCTTCAACCAAAACAACATCCGTGGCAGCATCTTCAGGATAATTAGAAACATTAAAGTGAGTTCCTAATACACGAATATTCAAAGCATCGGCATTTACTATAAAAGGATGTTTTTTATCTTTGGCAACATCAAAAAAAGCTTCTCCATCCAGAAAAACCTGTCTGTTTTCGCCGGCAATAAATTTCACCGGATATTTTAGAGTTGTTCCGGCATTTAAATGCACCATTGTTCCGTCAGACAATTGTAATCGGAATTTTTTGCCATACGGAATCTTAATCGTGTTGTAGGTTATTTTCTCTAAATCTGAATTATTGTCGTAAACAATTTTGTCTCCATCCTGATTTCCTACTATATTTTCATCTGCGTCTCTTACTTCGACTTTATTGTTTTCAGATATAATTTGCGTATTTCCATTTTCTAATTGCAATACGATATCTGTGCTTTTAAAATCGAATTTTTGCTCTGTTTGAGTTTTAAAAGCATTTTTTTGATAAGCAAAACCAATTCCTAATAAAACAACAACCGAAGCAGCAATTGCAATATATTTTCTAAAGTTTGATTTCTTAGCATTAATTTCTATTACAGTCTCCTCTTCTTTTGTGTTTGCTAAAATAGAAGCAAAAATAGAATCAGCCGTTTGTTGATCCATTTTAGGCATTTCGCCAAGAAGATTTTGAATATCCTCTACAGAAGGAAAATCATCCGTTAGCTTATTTTTTTTGTAGTAGGCAATTACCTCGTTTGTTTCTTCGGGTGTGCATTGGTTCAAAACAAATTTTTGTAAAAGGCTTTTTATTTCAGAATTTGAATTCATTACAAATTGATTTTAGGTCCGGGTTTTATATAATACAGTTGAAAGGAAGTTGAGTACTACTCAAACGTTGTAATTTTTTCAATTTTTACATATTGATAGAAAAAAAAACTTGTGAAGTATTGATTTTGTTGAGGTTGTTTAATGAAAAATATTTTTAATTTTTTTAGAGAAGCGACCCGTTTTGACATCCTGACGCAGGAAGGATCACACTTGTAGCTCGACAAAGATTGGCGATTTTGTTTGCGGAGTTTCTCGTGTGATCCTTCCTCCGTCAGGATGACAACATTGCCTAAATTTTTGCGGTTAAACCAAAAAAAAATCACCCGGAAAGAGTGATTTTAATGGTTAAATGTGGTTTTTTGGTTTAGATAATTTCGTCATGAACCTGAAAAAAGACCCGCATCGATTCTAATGCTTTACTCATTTGATTCCTGACTGTATTGATTGAGATGCCGAGTTCCTGACTGATTTCTTCGTAAGTCATTCCTTTTTTCCTTGACATCTTAAAAATTTTCTTTCGTTTTGCTGGCAATTGCCCCATGGCTTCTTTTCGTAACTTCTTGCAATCGGCTTCACGAATCGAATAATCGCCATAATCATGAGATTTCTGGCTTTCGTAAAAAATGGCTTCTTTTAGTAATGCATCATTTGCTGCTTTATTCAAAGAATTAAATGCCTGATTTCTGGCAATTGTAAAAATATAGGCTCTAAAAGATTGTTCCGGATTTAAGTTTTCGCGATGTTGCCAAACTTTCATAAAAACATCCTGAACATTTTCTTCTGCAGCTTCTTTTGATTTTAATAAACTAATGCTGTAACCATAAATATCCTGATGGTATAAATCAAAAAGCTGACGAAATGCTTTTTCGTTGCCATTTTTGAGCTCACTCACCAATAATTTGTCGCTATGGTTCTTCGCTTCTAACATTAATTTAATTAGTCCGTATTTAAATCTAATTATATTATGATACTATCAAAATTGATACTCTAATTTGCTGATGGGTTAGCAAATATATAAAAATATTATTCGCAACAAATTTTATTAAAAAAAACTTAATTCTGTATTTTTTAATAAAATTTATGCTGAATACCAGTAAAGTCAATGGTAACGCGCTTTTTATCAGTTCAATATGTTTTTGACTTATATTTTAAAAAATAATTATTCAGATAAATATTTATTGCGAATATTCTTATTTGTGGCTACGAGGAATGATGATTTGATAATTAAAGGGCAAAAAAAATCCTTTTATCTTTCTGGAGAAGAAAGATAAAAGGATAGTATAACGAATCGTAATGATTTTGTGATTTAAAAAATTTATTAGTTTTTTAGGTCTTTAATTACCTTAAAAGCAACATCAACCTGAT